>LNFM01004199.1_pt1 | contig 26965 bp, 33 predicted proteins | sample 596031 | NCBI WGS metagenome assembly LNFM01 (sample SAMN04254537, study PRJNA301005) | activated carbon metagenome | isolation source: dual media filters at the Ann Arbor, Michigan drinking water treatment plant | place: USA: Ann Arbor | reverse complement strand
ACCAGCACATCTTCTGGTTCTTCGGCCACCCCGAGGTCTACATCATGATCCTGCCGGCCTTCGGCATCGTCAGCGCCATCATCCCGGCCTTCGCGCGCAAGCGGCTGTTCGGCTACACCAGCATGGTGTACGCCACCTCGTCCATCGCCATCCTGTCGTTCATTGTCTGGGCGCACCACATGTACACCACCGGCATGCCGGTGACAGGGCAGCTGTTCTTCATGTACGCCACCATGCTGATCGCCGTGCCCACGGGCGTGAAGATCTTCAACTGGCTGGCCACCATGTGGCGCGGCTCCATGACCTTCGAGACCCCGATGCTGTGGTCCGTGGGCTTCCTGTTCGTGTTCTCGATGGGCGGCTTCACCGGCCTGATCCTGGCCATGGCGCCCATCGACATCCAGCTGCAGGACACCTACTACGTGGTGGCGCACTTCCACTACGTGCTGGTGGCCGGTTCGCTGTTCGCGCTGTTTGCCGGCGTGTACTACTGGGGCCCCAAGTGGACCGGCGTGATGTACTCCGAAACCCGCGGCAAGATCCACTTCTGGGGCTCGCTGGTGTTCTTCAACATCACCTTCTTCCCGATGCACTTCCTGGGCCTGGCCGGCATGCCGCGCCGCTATGCCGACTACCCGATGCAGTTTGCCGACTTCAACGCGCTGGCCTCCATCGGCGCCTTCGGTTTCGGCCTGATGCAGGTGTACTTCTTCGTCTTCGTGGTGCTGCCCATGATGCAGGGCAAGGGCACGCCTGCCCCGCAGAAGCCCTGGGAGGGCGCCGAAGGCCTGGAGTGGGAAGTGCCGTCGCCGGCGCCCTGGCACACCTTCGAGACGCCGCCCAAGCTCGACGCCAGCGCCACGCGCGTGATCGGCTGATGCGCAGCGCCATGGCTGGCAACGAGCAGCAACGCAAGGCCAATGTGCGCCTGGCCCTGGGCCTGGCGCTGGCGGCGCTGCTGTTCGGTGCGGGCTTCGTGGCCAAGATCGTGCTCTTCGGCCACTGAGCCCCCATGGCCGCGCTGCCTTCGCTGCTGCTGGACAACCGCCGCCTGCTGGGCAAGCTGGTGGTCGTCACGAGCCTGATGTTCGGCTTCGGCTACGCGCTGGTGCCCATGTACCGCGCCATCTGTGATGCCCTGGGCATCAACGTGCTGAGCCTGGCCGAACAGCGGGTGGCTACGGGCAGCTGGGGCGGCCTGCGGGGCGATACGCAGGCCGATGCGAAGGCCAAGGCCAATACGCAGGTCGACACCACGCGCAGCATCACGGTCGAGTTCGACGCCAATGCGCGCGGCCCCTGGGAGTTCATGCCGGCGCAGCGTTCGATCACGGCGCACCCGGGCGAGCTGGTCACCGTGGTCTACGATTTCCGCAACCCGCAGAACCGGCCCATGGTGGCCCAGGCCATCCCCAGCTACGCGCCCAAGCACGCGGCGGCGCACTTCAACAAGCTCGAGTGCTTCTGCTTCAACGAATGGACGCTGGCGCCGGGCGAGCGCAAGCAGTGGCCGGTGGCCTTCGTGATCGACCCCAAGCTGCCGCGCGACGTGACCACCATCACCCTGTCCTACACCTTCTTCGAGGTCGGCGGCAGGGTGCCGGCCGCGCCCAAGGGGGGCTTGTGAGCGATCTGAAGCAAGCCGCGCAGCGGCCGGTTTCGTTCTTGCAGACCATGCGCGCCGTGGCCTGGTCGTTCTTCGGCGTGCGCCGCCGGGCCGACTGGGAACAGGATTCGGCCAAGCTCAACCCGGTGCACGTGATCATCGCCGGCGTGGCCGGTGCCGTGCTCTTCGTCCTGGGCATCGTGCTGCTGGTGCGCTGGGTGGTGAGCAGCGGCGTCGCGGTCTGAGCAGGCCATTTCATACAGTCATTCGGGATCGAGGAAGGTCAAGCCCCATGTCAGCCAACACCCACGCGGGCGGCGCGCCGCACTATTTCATTCCATCGCCTTCGCACTTTCCGGTGCTGATGTCGCTGGGCCTGCTGCTGGTGATCTACGGCGCTTCGCGCTGGGTCAACGGCAGCGGCTGGGCCGCCTGGGTGGTGCTGGCCGGCATGGTCTTCTGGCTGTCGGTGCTGTTCCAGTGGTTCCGCCAGTCCATCAGCGAGAGCGAGGGCGGGCTGTACTCCGACCGCGTGGACGTGTCCTACCGCTGGAGCATGAGCTGGTTCATCTTCAGCGAGGTGATGTTCTTCGCCGCCTTCTTCGGCGCGCTGTACTGGGCGCGCGTGCATGCCGTGCCCATGCTGGGCAACCTCGACCACCAACTGCTGTGGCCCGACTTCAAGGCCATCTGGCCCAGTGCCGGCGGCGGCATCACGGCTTCGCCGGCCGGTACGGTCGAGCCCTTCGCCACCATGGGCCCGTTCTGGCTGCCCACGATCAACACCGCCTTGCTGCTGAGCTCGGGCGTGACGCTGACCATCGCCCACCATGCGCTCATCGCCAACCAGCGCGCCAAGACTATTGCGTGGATGTGGATCACCGTGGCCCTGGGCGCCACCTTCCTGGTGGTGCAGGGCTACGAGTACTACCACGCCTACACCGACCTGAACCTGAAGCTCACTTCGGGCATCTTCGGCAGCACCTTCTTCATGCTGACCGGCTTCCACGGCTTCCACGTCTTCGTGGGCATGCTGATGCTGCTGTTCATCACGTTGCGCCTGATGAAGGGCCACTTCACGCCCCAGCGCCACTTCGGCTTCGAGGGTGCCGCCTGGTACTGGCACTTCGTGGACGTGGTCTGGCTGGGGCTTTATTTCCTGGTCTACTGGCTCTAGCCGGCACGGCCGCCACAGCGAACGCCGCCTTGCGCGGCGTTTTCGCTTCTAGCGGCCGACGGGCAGGCCCGTCGGTTGCACCCAGCCCATGGACCAGCTCAGCAGGATGAACAGGAACAGCGCCACCGACAGTGCCACGCGCAGCGCCAGTGCGCGCGCCATGCGCTGGCCGCGTTCGTCTTCACTGCCCGGCTTGCGCAGCATGAAGACACCGGCGCTGGCCAGTGCCACCAGCACGCCCACGAGCATCAGCACCATCACGGTCTTCATCGCGGCGGATTATCCGCGGCGCCGCGGGCGATGAGCCTGCGCCGGTTGATCCCGCTGCTGGCGGCGCTTGCCCTGGCCGCCGCCACGGCCCGGCTGGGCCTGTGGCAGCTGGACCGCGCCGCGCAGAAAGTGGCGCTGCAGCAGGACCTGCAGCGCCAGCGCGCACTGCCGCCGCTGGCCCAGTCCGACCTGCCCGACAGTGCCGCGGCCGTGCTGCAGCAGCAGCACCGGCTGGTTCAATTGCGCGGGCGCTGGTTGGCGCAGCACAACATCTACCTGGACAACCGCCCCATGGCCGGCCGGGCCGGCCTGCTGGCGGTGACGCCGCTGCAGCTTTCCGACGGCACGGCGCTGCTGGTGCAGCGCGGCTGGATGCCGCGCGACATGGCCGAGCGCACGCGCATTGCCGTGCCCGGCGCGCCGGCGGGTGAGGTCGAGGTGCTGGGACGCATCGCCCCGACGCTGTCGCAGGCCTATGAGCTGGGCGCGGCGGCTTCGGGGGCGATCCGGCAGAATCTCGACCTTGCCGCCTACGCGCGTGAAACCCGGCTGCCGCTGCGCCCGCTGGCGCTGGTGCAGGAAGACGGCAAGCACACACCGGCCGACGGCCTGCTGCGGCAATGGCCACAGCCCGCGGCCGATGTCCACAAGCACTACGGCTATGCCTTCCAGTGGTTTGCGCTGTGCGCGCTGACCGCCTTCCTCTATGTCTGGTTCCAGTTCATCCGCCCCCACCGACAGGCCCGCGCCGCCGCCCGCTGAGCCGCTGACGCTGACCGTGCACAGCCTGGCCGTGCCCGATCTGCAAGAACCTCAGCAGGCGGCGCTTCGGCGCACGCGCGCCGGCCGGCTGCGCATGCTGCTGGTGCTGGCGGTGTGCGCCGCGCCGGTGGTGGCCTCGTACTTCACCTTCTACGTGGTCCGGCCGCAGTCGCAGACCAGCTATGGCACGCTGATCCAGCCCACGCGCAGCCTGCCCGCGCTGGCGCTGCGCACGCTGGACGGCGCGCCGGTGGCGGCCGACACGCTCAGGGGCCAGTGGCTGCTGGTGGCCGTGGGCCCCTCGGCCTGTGACGCCGCTTGCGAGCAGCGCCTGTTCATGCAGCGCCAGCTGCGCGAGATGCTGGGGCGCGAGCGCGATCGACTGGACAAGGTCTGGCTGGTCACCGACGACGCTGCGCTGACGCCGGCCCTGCGCGCCGCGGTCGAATCGCGCCCAGAGGTGACTGTGCTGCGCGCCGACGCGCAGGCCCTGGCCGCCTGGCTGGCGCCGGCCGCAGGCCAGGCGCTGCAGGACCACCTGTACGTGGTCGACCCGCACGGCGAATGGATGATGCGCGCGCCGGCGCAGGCCGAGCCGGGGCGCGTCAAGCGCGATCTGGACCGGCTGCTGCGCGCCTCCTCGTCCTGGGACCTGGCGGGGCGATGAACGCCGCACCGACGGACGCGCTGGTCGGGCTGGTCGCGTTGGTCGACTACGCCCCGGCGCTGCGCCTCTTGGCCATGGCGGCGCTGTTCGCCCTGGTGCCGCTGGCCTGGGTCTGGCTGCGCGGGCGCCAGGGCGGCACTGCCGGCCGCCTGGCGGCGCTGACCGCGCTGACCCTGTTCCTGACCTTCGACCTGGTGGTCTTCGGCTCCTTCACCCGGCTCACCGATTCCGGGCTGGGTTGCCCCGACTGGCCCGGCTGCTACGGCGAAGCCAGCCCGCTGGGTGCGCGCGACGACATCCAGGCCGCGCAGGCGGCGCTGCCCGACGGCCCCGTCACCTGGCGCAAGGCCTGGATCGAGATGATCCACCGTTACCTGGCCATGGTCGTGGGCGCGCTGATCCTGGTGATGGCCGCGGTCAGCTGGCGTGAGCGCCGCCACCTGCCGCACTCGCCCTGGTGGCCCACGGTCACGCTGGTCTGGGTCATCGTGCAAGGGCTGTTCGGGCGCTACACGGTCACGCTCAAGCTCTACCCGGCGGTGGTCACCCTGCACTTGCTGGGCGGGCTGGCGCTGCTGGCCTTGCTGGCGCAGCAGCACGAGGCCTTTGCGCGCCGCCCGTTGACCCTGCCACCGGCGCTGCGCCGGGGTGCGGTGCTGGCGCTGGCGCTGCTGATGCTGCAGGTGGCGCTGGGCGGCTGGGTCAGCACCAACTACGCGGTGCTCGCCTGCGATGGGTTTCCGATGTGCAACGGCCGCTGGTGGCCGGAGATGGACTTTGCCGCCGGCTTCACGATGCTGCGCGAACTGGGCCAGGCCGGCCACGGCGGCGTGCTGCCTTTCGAGGCGCTGGTGGCCATACAGATGGCACACCGGCTGTTCGCGCTGGTGGCCAGTGCGGCCTTGCTGATGCTGGCCTGGGCGCTGTGGCGGCAGGGCGGAGTGGTGGCGCGGCGCTTCGGCGCAGGCCTGGCGGCACTGCTGCTGGCGCAACTGCTCAGCGGCCTGTCCAATGTGGTGCTGGGCTGGCCGCTGGTGGCGGCGTTGGCGCACTCGGCCGGCGCGGCGGCGCTGGTGCTGCTGCTGGCGCTGCTGCTGGCGCGCAGCGCGCCGGCCGGTGCCGGGGCCCGCGTGCAGCCGCAGCCTGCGGCTGCCTAGAATCCATAGCTTCCCATGGCCCAGACCCTTGCCGCCCCCCGCAGCTTTGCCGCGCGCTGGGGCCAGTTCTACATCCTGACCAAGCCGCGCGTGGTGCAGCTGATCGTGTTCTGCGCGCTCATCGGCATGCTGCTGGCGCAGCCCGGCCTGCCCGACTGGCGCCTGGCCGGCGCCGCCACGGTGGGCATCTGGCTGGTGGCCAGCGCCGCCGCCGCCTTCAACTGCCTGGTGGAGCAGCAGATCGACCGGCGCATGGCGCGCACCGCCTGGCGGCCGTCGGCCCAGGGCGACGTGCCCTCGATGCAGACCCTGGCGTTCTCGGCGCTGTTGTGCGCCGCCGGCAGCGCCGTGCTGTACTGGTGGGTCAACCCGCTGACCATGTGGCTGACATTCGCCACCTTCGTGGGCTACGCCGTGGTCTACACCGTGGTGCTGAAGCCGCTGACGCCGCAGAACATCGTCATCGGCGGGGCCTCGGGCGCCATGCCGCCGGTGCTGGGCTATGCGGCCATGCGGGGCGAGGTCGGCCACGAGGCGCTGATCCTCTGCTTGATCATCTTTCTGTGGACGCCGCCGCATTTCTGGGCGCTGGCGCTGTACCGCGCCGAGGACTACCGCCGCGCCGGCCTGCCCATGCTGCCCATCACCCACGGGCCCGAGTTCACGCGGCTGCAGGTGCTGCTGTACACCATCGTGCTGTTCGCGGCCACGCTGCTGCCCTTCGTCTTCCGCATGAGCGGCCCCATCTACCTGGCCGCGGCGCTGGTGTTGGGCGGCCTGTTCATGCTGTATGCCTGGCAGCTGTGGCGCGACTACAGCGATGCGCTGGCGCGCGCCACCTTCCGCTTCTCCATCTGGCATCTGTCGCTGCTGTTCGCTGCGCTGCTGCTGGACCACTACCTGATGCCATGGATCACACTCGTCGTCGGCTGATCGCCCTGGGCCTGGCCGCCCCTGTCGCTGCCGTTGTGCTGGCCGGCTGTGACCAGGCCGCCGTGCCCAAGCCGTCCTTCAAGGGCATCGACATCACCGGCGCCGAGTACGCGCGCGACTTTGACCTGCCCGATGTCGACGGCAAGCGCCGCCACCTGGCCGACTTCAAGGGCAAGGTGACGCTGGTCTTCTTCGGCTACACGCAGTGCCCCGACGTCTGCCCCACCACCATGATGGAGCTGGCGCAGGTCAAGCAGGAGCTGGGCGCCGACGGCGCGCGCGTGCAGGGCATCTTCGTCACCGTCGACCCCGAGCGCGACACGCCCGAGATCCTCAAGGCCTATGTCGGCGCCTTCAGCCCCGACTTCGTGGCGCTGCGCGGCAGCCTGGACGAAACCAAGGCCGTGGCCAAGGCCTTCAAGGTGTTCTATGCCAAGGTGCCGGGCCAGGACGGCAGCTACACCATGGACCACACGGCCGGCAGCTACATCTTCGACGCCAGCGGCAAGGTAAGGCTGTTCACGCGCTACGGCACCGGGTCCGACAACCTCAAGGCCGACCTGCAGCAGTTGCTGAAGGGCTAAGCCCCTTCAGGCGGCCACTTCCAGCGCCTTGCGCATCTTCTTGAGCGCCGCCACCTCGATCTGGCGGATGCGCTCGGCGCTGACGCCGTATTCGGCGGCCAGTTCGTGCAGCGTCATGCCGCCGGACGAGTCGTCGTTGACCTTGAGCCAGCGCTCCTCGACCACGCGGCGGCTGCGCGCGTCTAGCACCTGCAGCGCGCCGCTGATGCCGTCGCTGGCCAGCCAGTCGCGGTACACGGCCTCGAGCCGGCGTGTGGGCTCGCTGGCCTCGTCGGCCAGGTAGGCGATGGGGGCGAAGCTCTCTTCGCTGTCGTCGGTCTGCGGCTCCAGCGCCACGTCGCCACCCGACAGGCGGGTTTCCATCTCGATCACTTCCTCGGGCTTGACGTGCAGCTGGCGCGCCACCGTGTCCACCTCACCCGGCGTGAGCGTGTTGCGGTAGGTCTCGGCGCCGTGGTCTTCGCCCTGGTCCTGCTTCATGCCCTGCTTCATCGAGCGCAGGTTGAAGAACAGCTTGCGCTGCGCCTTGGTGGTGGCCACCTTGACCATGCGCCAGTTCTTCAGGATGTACTCGTGGATCTCGGCTTTGATCCAGTGCAGCGCATAGCTCACCAGGCGCACGCCCTGCTCGGGGTCGAAGCGCTTGACGGCCTTCATCAGGCCGATGTTGCCTTCCTGGATCAGGTCGCCCTGCGGCAGGCCATAGCCCATGTACTGGCGCGATACAGACACCACCAAGCGCAGGTGCGACAGCACCATGCGGCCGGCGGCCTGCACGTCGCCTTCGGCACGCCAGGCGCGTCCGAGTTCGGTTTCCTCGGTCTGCGTGAGCATCGGCATGCGGTTGACCGCCGAGATGTAGGCGTCCAGGTTGCCCAGCGAGGGCACCAGGGCCCAGGGGTCGCGCAGGGTCAGGGAGGTGGTGGCAGCAGCGTTCATGCGGTTTCGGAGTGGCGCCGGGGCGTCGAGTTCCGCAAATATTAGCACTCCGCGGCCTTGAGTGCTAAAAGTGAAGCCCCCCGGACTCGAGTCCCCAGGAAGCGCAGGGCCGGCCCTTTGGCTGTGTGTCGGCTGTCGGTTCTCAGCGAGTTTCGAACTTCTTGCGCGCAGTTCTGAACTATGCTGTCCGAAAGTGAGTGAGTGCACGCACTTCCAATGGATGCTTGGCAGCTAAGGATTGAGCTGACTGTTCGGTCGTTGATGCATCTGAGGGTGGCTTCCGGCGCCCAGCAACTGGAGTGGCTTCTCCGCAGCGTCATGCGCATAACCGATTGCCACGGCACGTAGTGCCCGGCCAGTTGCTGTCCTTGGCTGGCTGCAACACGTGCCGCTCAGTCGCGTCGGCTCGCTGTCGCGCGCCACTCGTGGCTCCATGGGTTCCGGGCGCATCAGACCGCAGCCGCTTTGGCAACGCCGGGCAAAGATGGCGACCCGCTCGCCGGCCGCCAAGGGCTTTCAACTCGAGCCACGGTCCAGCGCATATCCGACTGATTCACTCAGCTACACTAAGCTGGCGCTGTCTTGTACGGCGCCTCCCCGGCGACAGTCTTCAAAGGTCTGAGAGGTGTGTAAATGGAATTGCCTGAACGCGATGGTGATGGATATCTTGCCAACATGAACGTGTGGACGCCGGCGATCGGGCGTGCCATGGCCGAGGCCGATGGCGTCGAGCTAGATGACGTGAAATGGAACCACGTTCTGAAGGCGCGCGAGTTCTACGAAGAGCAAAGTGTGGTGCCGCCGATCCGCAAATTCGCAAAGTATCTCGATGAAGACCAGAAGGAACTGTTCAAGATTTGGATGACGGGCCCCATGAAGCCGATCACCAAGTACGGCGGCCTGCCGAAGCCGACTGGATGCGTTTGACGACTGAGCTCAGGCGCGATTGCCGACGCCGGCACGCCCGCAGCCCAGCTTGGATGCCAGCGCCAAAAGCGAGGGGCAGGCGCGCTTGTTGGGAGGCCGACCCCGTCGTCGTCAGGCGCGAGTGCGAACGGCTCCCGCCTCGAGCGCCGCGCATGAACTGACGACATGGCTGCAGCTGGGTGACCTGATGCTGCAGGGAGGCCGCCGCGCGTCAGGAATGGCCTGCCCGCTACGGCACGCTCGGCCGCTTGCCGTCTTCAGCCATCACGTAGATGACGCCGCGGCTGCGCCCGAGCAAGGGCGCCACCACGGCCTCATAGAACGCCACCGGCACCACCACGCAGCCGGCCGAAACTCGGCGCTGTCGCGGGTCGGGCGTGGCCAGGCGCAGCGCGCGGTCCTGATGCGACGCGCCGGGTCGCAGGCGGTGGATCGCCAGGGCAGTGTCGTAGTCGATCCAGACCACCGCCTCGCCTGCCAGGTTGTGGCCGGGTTGCGAATCGAAGCGGCCCGCAGTCGTGACCTGATCGCGCAGGCGCAACTGCCCGCTTTGCGTACGGGCACCGACGCCGGGCATCGCCTGATCGCCCGCGGCCCGGCCCAGCAGCACGGGCGTCGTGCCGACGAGTTGACCATCGGCGCGGAAGATCGTGAGCGTGGCCGCCTGCTTGTCGACCACGGCGAAGGGCAGCCCACCGTGGTCTGCTGACGTCAGCACCTCACGGGCCAGCCGCACGGCAGCCGGCGCAGGTGCCTGGGGCGCAGACGTGGCGGATGTCGGCGCGGCCTGCCCGGCCAGGATGGCGACGAACAAGGCTGATCTCAGCCCAAGAGTCCAGAACCGCATGCCGCCGACGCACCACCCAGAACGCGTTGCGACCTCGGCCGCCCGCGAATGTCCACAGGGGCGGCCCCATGGGGCCGCCGACCCGACGGAGTGTGTGGCCTAAGGGGTGGCGGACCCCGATACAACGCGTAAGTGCTGGCGCAATCGTGCCAGGATTTGACGCTGGCGGGCCCGCCGCGCCGCTACGGGGTCAGGAAGGCCGGGTCAGCGCGGCGGCGCGGCCCGGCGCCGGGTTCGCCACAACTGCCGTGCGGCCGGCGCCCGGGCGGTGACTGACGCCGACATCGTAGGAGCCGAAGACCTGCTGCACCGGCTTGAGTTCGGGCAGCACGTAGACCGGGGCGCGCCCGGCGGCAAAGATCGGCCGGACGTGGCGTTCGTAGAACGCCACCGGCACGTTGATGCAGCCGTAGGAAATGCGCTTGCCGTCGACGCCTGGCGTGGCCAGCCGCAGCAATCGGCGTTCGCGCGCAGAGCTGGTCACGACGCGGTGGATGGAGAAGGTGGCGTCGTAGGGCCAGCACGGCGCCGCCGGCCAGCAGACCACGGCGCATGGCTGCGCCGCCGTCAGCGCGCTGGGCCGGTACCACGGTGCGCAGTGCCTCAGTTGCGATCAGCCTGCGGAGCGCGTTCGATGAACTCGGCGGGGGGTGCCGTCGTCACTGGTTCCGGGGTCACGTAGACAGGCGCGTTGTTGACCGCGACGACCTCTGCGGTGCGCTCGTTCTGCAGCGCCGGGTGCAAGGGCATGGCATCGGCCACCACCATGGGCTCTGGCGGTGCGGTCTGAACCACCATCGGGGTCGGCGCGACCTCCGGGGAACTGCGTGTGGAACTGCAGCCGATGGTGGCGAGCACCGTCAGGGCGCTGGCGGTGGTGACGAGAATCCTGGAGACGTTCATGGTGGTGCTCCTGAGCAAGGTAAGCCTTGGGACGGTTTGTCGGCCAAGCCGAACACCATCGAGCCTAGACCTGCGTTAAGGCCATGCGCGACGGAAGCGAAGCCGATTGCGTGTAGGACGAAGCCCTGACGCGGGCCGCGCATGCGCTGCCACCCGGCGCGCGAATGCCTCGACTGCCTGCGCCACCCCGTGCAGCGTCATGCGCGCGGGCGGCTCGCCGCAGCAGCCGGCGCACTGACCGCGGTAGATGACGGGCCGGTCGAGTGGATCTCGTCGGCCAGCGGTACGCCGAGCCCGCTCGCGGGACCGCGCTGCGATGACGCATTGCGTTTGCAGTGCCTGTCACAAGGTACCCGGCATCATGGGTTCCGACGTGCATGTCAGACCGCCGCCGGGCGGCATCGCGCAGCGCGAACCGATCGCGGGTGCGGTGCCCAATACCGAGGCACAGAGGGTGCGCCGCATTCGCGATCCGCGCAGCGTCGACCCGCAGGCCACGATGCCCTCGATGCAGGTGAACGGGCAGGACGCACGCGACATCGCAGCGTTCCTGGCGACGCCGGATCGAGTGCAGCCGCCACTGACGGGGGGTCTCAGGTTTCGGGGTCGATCACGCGGTCGCCTTCCGGGTCGTCCGGGATGGCGGCGGGTACGGGGCCCTCGTCGGGTTCGACGGGCATGGCACCCGGCGCTGGCTCGTCGGGAACATCATGGATGGGCTGTTGCTTTGGGGTGCTGGCGCCGGACATGGTGGTCTCCGGAGGGGCCATGCCGACAGGGCACCGAAAGCGCCTTGTGTCGCATGGCTCGTAAGTCTGCACCTTGGCGTCGCGATGCCTCATGGTCTGTGCACTTGCACACATTGGATGCGTCGCCAACCCGCCCTGTCCCGCTACGCCGTCGACCCTTGTCATGGCACGGACGAAGCGATGGGCGGGCACGCCGAAGCACTCCGCAGCCGCCTCTTCATCCGCCGAAGTCCGGTGCGCCTGGCCCGAGCAAAGGCAAGCGGGTGATCGCCCCGGCATCGAGCGGTTGACGGGCCGCCATCGGTTGGCTGTCACACAGACCGCGGTGCCGCCTGTCCCTAGGCTGCGTTCGCCAGCGCGTACGGTCCCGAGGGGCGCCCCGACATCCCACGGGTGCGTGCTCTGTGACGGGAATGGATCGACCGACTGCAGCCCAGGCCGAGGCAAACCAGCGCCTCGGTTGACCCTCAACAGCACAAGGAATCAAGATGGAAGCCAACTACGAAACGCGCGACCGCCTGGGCATCTACACCAGCGGCAATGGCGGCCCCGGGCCCGCACTGATGGGGGCGGACACCCTGATGGGCAACGACGTCTACAACAGCCAGGGCGAGGATCTTGGAGACGTCAAGGAGTTCATGATCGACATGGCCTCGGGCCGCATCACCTATGCCGTGCTGTCCTTCGGCGGCTTGATGGGCCTGGGCGACAAACTGTTCGCGGTGCCGTGGTCGGCGTTGACCCTGGACACCATCAACAAGCGCTTCACGCTCGATGTCGTGAAGGAGACGCTGGCGGCCGCCCCCGGCTTCGACAGCGACCATTGGCCGGCGATGGCCGACCCCACGCGGGCCAAGGGCGTGCACCAGTTCTACGGCACAGCATCCTGAAGCCGGTGACGTGCGCAGCGGCCCTGCTCCGAGCTGACCTCGCTCCGGTCCGGCACGCGGCAGCAGGCGTCGTCTTGGGGCCTGCGTTGCGCAACGCACAGACCCGGGGCGCCTGCCGACACAAGCTGCGGGCCTGAACAGGAGTGCCCATGGTCAAGAACGCGCGCATCGACGGCAAGGTCCAGTACCGAGAGGGCGACGGCACCAACATCACGATCCGGGTCGGCCCCTGCGAGATCGAAGAGACCTCGCTCGACGCGACCATCAGCTGGACCGACGGCAACACGCACGGTTCGGCGGCCATACCGATTGCCGACTACCGCCGCTACCTGTCGAGCAAGGCGCTTCGGATCGTCGGCCCCCAGGCCGCTTGAGGCGCTTCCAGAAGGACTCAGCCATGCGCCAGGATCATGCGCAAGTCCCGATCGAAGCTAGCTTCCCGAGCAGGCCTGAGGGATTGCAGGCCAACCACATCCTCGGCGCCCTGGTCGCTCCGGTTGCGAGTGCTACGCGGTGGTCGAGCAGGAATGCGACCGGCTCCTGCCCAGACCACCCCACGAGCCAGCCTGAACCGCCTTCGGATGTCCTTGCGGCACAGCACGCCAGGGAAGAACAGGCCCGCCGCGACGTGTATCCACAGCCCGATGGAAACGGTCCAGAAGGGCTCGGCATCAGGCTCCGCGGGTGCCGCCCAGCGAGGGAAATTCCGCCGGCCGATCCGGGCCGGAGCGCTGGTGCAAGGCCGCGAGCCGCCGCGTCATGCCCTCGATTTCGGTGGTCTGGCCGGCGGTGATCTCGCCGGCCAGTTGTCGCGTGACCGGGTCGCGGCCTCGATCGCATCGCGCTACGGGGCAGACGACATGGCGCCTGCGGTGCGGACATCCCATAGCCAAGGACAGCGCAACCCCATGACCAAGATCCGCACCGGGCAGGCGCCAACTTCGTTGACGCGCACGCAGTCTCAGGAGCGCTTTCAAGTGGCAACGCCCGAAGTGACTCGTCGGTACACATGGGTAGTCGGCCGGAGCAACGGGTCTTCATTCCCGCCGGCGTGGCGCTGGTGGGGCCTTGGCGTGCGGCACGGTGCAGCGGTGTGGGGCAGCGAACAGATGGCGGCCAATTTGGGGGCCCAGACTCCACGCTGACCTGCCGCCCCGGGCGCTTGGCGGTGTAGCGCGGTCATGGTCGTCGCACGGCCGCGTTCATGCCGCGCCTTCATGCCGCGTCCACACCGCGCGCGCAACTGCTCAAGGAGCCCGATGAACCCCATCCCCGACCCCAGCGGCACCGACTTGCACAGTGGCGGCGCCGCAATGGCCTACCACCGGCTCTTCGACGCCCGGCACCACGGCATGCTGGTGGCCGGTGCGGATGGCAGGATCCTGAGCGCCAGCGCACCGCTGGAGGCCTTGTTCGGCTACGGGCGCGGCGCGCTCAGTGGTCGGCGCACGGCCAGCTTGCTGCCCAGGCGCTTGCGGCGCGCCCATCTCGAACTCGACGCCGCGCCGTCGGGGCCAAGTGCTGACCGGGCCTGGGGAGCTGACGATGGTCTGCTCGGCCTGCGTCGCGACGGCAGCGAGTTTCCTATCGGTGTCGCCACCGTGCACTTGCAGACGGGCAGCACAGCGCTGGTTTGCGCAATCGTCCATGACCGCACGGCGCAACACGCGGCGCTGGACTCGCTGTTCGGCGAGTCGGAGCGCACGCGCGTGACGCTCAGCTCCATCGGTGACGGCGTGCTGTCGACCGACATCGACGGCCGTGTCACCTTCCTGAACCCGGTGTCGGAACGCCTGACCGGCTATTCCTGCGACCAGGCACGCGGCCGTCCCTTCACCGAGGTCTTCAGGATCATCGACGCGACAACGCGTGCCGCGCGGGCCGATCCCGTTGCTTCGTCGATGCGGCAGGACCGCATGCTGTGCCTGCCACCCGGCACCGTGCTGGTCCGGCAGGACGGGTCCGAGATCGCCATCGAGGATTCGACCGCGCCCATCCACAACCGCAGGGGGCAGGTCGATGGCGCGGTGGTCGTGTTCCGCGATGTCACTGCGGCGCGCGCCCAGGTGGCCGCTCTGGCCCATTCGGCAAGCCACGACACGCTGACCGGCCTGCCCAACCGCACGCTGCTGAACGACCGCCTGGACCACGCCATCGACATTGCGGCCCGGCGCCACGGACGCCTGGCGGTGCTGTTCCTCGACCTCGACGCCTTCAAGCACATCAACGATTCGCTGGGCCATACCGCCGGCGACGAACTGCTTCAGTCGGTCGCCCTGCGGCTAAGGGCGTGCGTCCGACTGTCGGACACCGTCAGCCGCCAGGGCGGTGACGAATTCGTCGTGCTGCTGCCCGAGATCAGCTCCGCACAAGGCGCCGGCCGCATTGCCGACAAGATCGTCAAGGCGCTTGCCGCCCCGCACATCGTTCGGGGACAGCCGCTGACGGTGAACGTCAGCGTCGGCATCAGCATCTATCCCGACGATGGCACGTCCACCGAGAAGTTGCTGCAGTACGCCGATCTGGCGATGTACCAGGCCAAGCAGATGGGCCGCAACACCTACTGCTTCTTTGAACGCGAACTGAACAGCAAGGCGGTCGCGCGGCAGTCCGTCGAGAGTGAACTTCGCCAGGCTCTCGACAGGGAAGAACTGGTCCTGCACTACCAGCCGAAGTTCGACCTGGCCAGTGGCCAGGTCAACGGTGTCGAGGCGCTGATCCGGTGGCTGCACCCGACGCGGGGCCTGCTCGGGCCCGAAGAGTTTCTGAGCGTGGCCGAAGACTGCGGTCTGATCGTGCCGATAGGCCGCTGGGTGCTCGTGCAGGCCTGCCGCCAGGCGCGGGCCTGGCTCGACGACGGTTTGCCCTTTGGTCACGTCGCCGTCAACGTGTGTGCGCTGGAGTTCCGAAGGAAGGACTTCCTCCAGAGCATTGCCACGACGCTGAGCGAGACCGGCCTGGCGGCCAGGCATCTCGAACTCGAACTGACCGAGGGCGTGCTGATGTCAGACACCAATGCCAGCGTGGCGACGCTGCAGACCCTCAGCGCCATGGGCGTGAGCATCGCCGTCGACGACTTCGGCACCGGCTATTCGAGCCTGAGCTACCTGCGGCGCTTTCCCATCGACGTGCTGAAGATCGACAAGACCTTCGTACAGGACCTCGGCAGCGGCGACGGTGACTCGGCCATCGTGCAAGCCATCATTGCGTTGGGCACGAGCCTGAACTATCGCGTCATCGCAGAGGGCGTCGAGACGCCGCAGCAGCTTGCGCTCCTCAACGCCCAGCATTGCGGCGAAGGGCAAGGGTTCCTGTTCAGCCGGCCGCTGACTGCGGATGTACTGGCGGCGCTGCTGCGCACGTCCTCGCCCGCCGCGTAGTTGCGCGCTTGGGGTGTTGGCGCTGACCCACGAGCGTGGGAAGCGTCGGCGCGATGGTGCGCGGCAGCGCTGCCAAGGCCGCACTGTGCACTTGGCGCGCCACGGCAGCGCCGCGTCGCTGCCCGCAATGCTCAGCCGAAGATCGAGCGTGTGTCATAGGGCTTCGAGCATCGCAAGTGACCGATCAGGTCGAGGCCCTCAGCCCTGCTGGCTCTCGGTCATTCGTTCGCAGTACTGACGCATCTGTTCAGGCAGATCGTCCGGGCACAGGCCGCAGTGGCGGTTGCCCGGCACCGCATAGTCGATGAACTTGGGATACGGCAGATCGAGCCCTGCCATGATGGCCTTGAACTCATCAAGCGTCCGGCCCTGTCCAAGGCGCGGGTTGCGGCTCTTTTCCTGGCCGATCGAAGTCACTCGGCGGTGCTCGTAGTCATGTGCCGGATAGACCAGCACGTCGTCTGGCAGGGCAAACAGCTTTTCGGTCACGCTTTGGTAAAGGGCGGTGGCGTCGCCGTTCTGGAAGTCGGTTCGGCCGCAGCCGTCAATCAGCAGGGCGTCGCCGCTGAACAGGCGGTCGCTGCCATGGTCCACGCATCGGTACGCGAAGTGGCCGTCGGTGTGGCCGGGGGTGTGCAGCGGGTCCAGCGTGATGCCTCCAAGCGCCAGGGGCGTGCCTTCCTCGATGGCCACGTCGACGCAGGGCAACTGATCGATCGCGGGCGCGGCGATGCGGCTGCCGACGCGTTGCTTGAGCTGCAGTGCCGCAGTGATGTGATCGGCGTGGATGTGGGTGTCGAGCGTCAGTGCCAGCGTGAACCCCAGTGATTGCAACACCTGAAGATCGCGGTCGATGGCATTGACGACCGGGTCGATCAGCAGCGCCCGCCCGGTGGTCTCGCAGCCCAGCAGGTAGGTGTAGGTGCTCGACACGGGTTCGAAGAGTTGCCTGAAGATCATGGTGGCCCTTTCTCCTTGGGGCTGTCAGTAGCGCGCGTCCGGAGGTTTCGGATCCTTCGGCCAGTCCTTCGCCTTCGGTGCGAAATCCGGCCGCGGCTGATGGGTGAAGTATTCCGAGACGTCCACCGCATCCTGGTCGGACAAGCCGCCCTGGCCCAGGGGAAATTTCTCATGCATGCCGATCGGCATGTTGCGCTTGACGAAGGCCGCAGCCGTGTAGGTGCGGGCCATTCCCGCGCCGATGTTGAAGGACTGATCGCCCCACAGCGGCGGATAGATGAACGTGCCATTGGCGGTGGTGAGGCCTTCTCCGTTCTTGCCGTGGCAGACGACGCACTGCTGCACGTATACCTTCTGGCCGTTCTCCGCGTTCGGCTTGATCCTGGTGTCGATCTTGCCGACGCCACGGCCGGCCACCTTGTCCTCGGGCTTGGTTGCGCCCTTCATCCACTCGAAGTAGGCCACCATGGCCTTCATGTCGTCGGACCCCACGGGGATGGGCTTGCCGTTCATGGACCTGAGGAAGCAACCGTTGATGCGCTCCTCCAGTGTGATCGCCCTGCCCGCACGCGCGCCATAGCTCGGGAAGAAGGCCGACACACCCACGAAGGGAGATCCGTCAGCGACAGTGCCGGCGTTGAGGTGGCAACTCGTGCAGCTGAGCTGATTGCCCACGTTCTGGGGCAGCAGGGCCTTCGTCTCCAGGTGCAGCCGCATGCCTCGCACCAGTTGGTCGGCGTTCGGGCGTTCCAGCATGGCCGCCAGGCGCGGCGTTTCGAACGGCGACGAGTCCACCTTGGGCGACAGTTCCGATCGCACCTGCTTCACCTCGGTGGCCGTGATGGCCACCGAGTTGTTGCCCCAACTCTGGCGCACGAAGCTCAGGATCTCGGAGATCTCCTGGTCGGAGAGACGCGCGAAAGCGGGCATCGTATAGACGCGCGGATGCGCTGCTGTCTGCGCAGTTTTCCATCCCGTCAGCGTCACGTGCAACAGCGTCGATGGGTTCGCCGAAGCCACCGACGCGTTCTGCGCCAGCGGCGGAAAGATCCCCGGTACGCCGCTGCCGTCCTGCCGGTGGCAGTCGACGCAGAATTGCACGTAGCCCATGCCACCGCGCGTGGTGAAGAGCTTGGCCGGAACGGCGGCCACCGTGGCTCCTGCCCCGGAGGCTGGCACTGCGGGCATCGGCACCTCGCCCTCACCCGGTGGCAGCCACTTCAGGTACGTGGCAACGGCGGTGAGGTCGGCGTCGCTGAAGTACTGCGTGCTGTGGTGGACAACCTCAACCATGTTGCCGGAGACGCTGCCAAACCGGTTCTGCCCCGTCTTGAGCATCTGCACGGTGTCGGGCATGGCCGAGTACAAGTTGTGGCCATCCGCGGCCACGCCCTCCCGCACGGAGCGGTCGAACTGCTCGAACGAATAGTTGCCAATGCCCGTTTCGCGATCCGGCGTGATGTTCGTCGAGTACAAGGCGCCGAACGGCGTCTTCAGCTCAAGGCCACCTGCCATCGGCTTGCCCCCGGGTGCGGTGTGGCAGGCAACGCAGTCTCCCAGCCGGGCGACGTACTCGCCACGCCTGATCTGATCCGACTTCACTCTGGCCGCGTCGGCCGTTGCCGGCACCTGGCCTGCGACAGTGGGCGCGCTTGGTGGCTGAGTTTGCGCCGGGGCGCCGGACTGCCAGAGCAGCAGAAATGCGCTGATCAGCCGATAGATAGAGAGATGAATGAGCGATCTCTTCAAGTCTATTTTCTGGAGGTTTGCGTAGTTCACACCGGCACCGCACCGCAGCATTGGCTGCCGCGCACCGGCGCATCGTGCGCCTGAGTGCGCCCCCGGTTTGGCTTCAAGCCTGGCGAGCAACTCGCCGCCGCTGAGCCCGTCGCTGGAAGCAGGTGGATGGGTTGGCACGATGACTGTGTTCAACGCCCTGCGGGTTGAGCACTGCTCACGTTGGCAGCCCGGCGCGCATCCCAGCCCCATCTGGCAAAGATCTTCTGCCCCGCAGGAGACTTGAGGTATTCGACGAAGGCGGCGGCTTGCGGCTCGGTCTTGCCTTTGCGCGTCAGCACGACACCGGCGTCGCGGTAGATGCGAAACGGCTCATCCATCTCGACCACCTGCGCCAGATCGGGGTTCGCCACCTGCCAGATGTTCCAAATAAGCCAGGCATCGATGTCAGTCTGCCGCGTCCATTGTTCTTTGGCCGCACCGCTGTTTGCCGCTTCTGGGAAGACCATGTTCTTGCGGAACGCCCGCACGATCGCTATGTCTCCGGTGCGCCCTGCCACGTCTTCCCACAGACCGGTTTGCCCTGCACCGGCAACGGTGAGGACCTTGATATTGGGAGCGAGCAGATCGCGAAAGCCTCGGATGTTTTTCGGATTGCCAGGCCGAACCAGGATCGCCGCGGGTCGCAGGTACAGCGGGTAGGCGTCCTTCATTTCGAAGGCGCCCGGCAAGGCCTTGGCGAAGTCACCCAACATGTTCTCGGAACCGCTGAAGATGATGTCCGCGTCCTGCTTCGCCTTTTCAACCCACTGGGGCGTGGGCCCGGCGACGACATTCACGCTGATGCTGTGCGTGGTGCCAAACGCCTTGGCGGCCTCCAACATCGCCGGGGCCGGACCACCCGGCCCGTAGACGTTCAGCACTGTCTGTGCGTGAAGCGCTCCGCTAAAGCCTGACGCCGCAATCGCCAGTATCACTAGCGCCTTGGTACTAGACATTTCAGCATCCCTGTACAGATTTCGAAGCCTGAAGCTTGTCGGCTTCGGGCGCCCCTGCACAGCGGCCGGCATCGCACGCCGGTGTAGGACCGCACCGCGTGTTCAACATGGCGCGAGGATGCAGCGGTACAGACTCAGGGCTCCTCCCGCCAGCGCAGCCCATGCCAAGCGCAGGCGGGCAGACCGGTCTGTTGAAACCGCTGCGGTGCGGCCACGACGCCCGCCGGATGCAAGTGGGGTGCGCTGTGATCGCCAGCCGTCCGCATGGAGCAAGCCTCTAGCTCTGCCCCGGCCCGCGACAGCCAACCGACCGGCGGCGGTCCCGCGACGATCCTGGCATCGCGGCCCTCAGGCTGAGTGTGGGTCCTGTCGTCTTGTTTCCGCCGGCCGCAGTTCTGCGCGCTCTTCCTCGCGCCCTGATGGCGTGGCCGAATCCAGCTTGCGGTCGGGCGATTCGGCCACCTGGGGTGGTGCGTCGGCGTGTGTGATCAGCTCTTCGATGATGAAGTGGCCATACAGTTGTGCGCGTTCGGCCCCCAGCGGCTTGACGCACGCAGCAACCTGCTGTGCCAGTTCGTCTTCGGGCGTGTGCACGATCAGCCAGTGGTAGCCCTTTTCGGCGAGCGCCTTGTGTGCCAGGACCAGATTCTTCTCTTGGCCGATGGACGCGAGCGGACTGGCCGCCTGGATGTCGCGGTCGATCTGCGTCAGCATCTCTCGGTCCGTATAGCTGAGGATCGCGTCGTCAGCGACCCCCAGGCGGCCCAATGCCGTGCGAGCCGCGTCGGCCTGCTCGGCGCTGGGAAATGAGATGACGGTGTGCCCTACGGGCTTGAAGACGCCGAAACTTGTGTGCTCTTCCTGGTCCATGTGTGTCTTTCGGAGTTGCTCGACGTGGATACTGTCGCCGCGGCACCATGGCGCGGCCATGAACATGCTGTGCACGCTCACTCGACCGATGAATCAGTCCTGAAGGAAGGACAGCAGGGCGTCGTTGAATGCCGACGCGTGAGAGACATTCAACCCGTGCGGCGCGCCACTCACGACGATCAGCTTGCTCTGGGGCACCGCACGGTGGGTGCGTTGGCCCGAACCTTCGATCGGCACGATCGCGTCTGCCTCGCCGTGAATGACCAGTGTCGGCAGCGTCAACTTCTCCAAGTCTTCGCGAAAGTCGGTGGTGGCGAATGAATCCATGCAGGCCAACGCTGCATGCGGCGCCGACTGCTCGCACAAAATGATCGCATCGTGGCGCTGAGTCTCGGTGACTTGCAACACACCGTCGGCTGAGAAGAAAGCCGTCGTGAACTGTTCGAAGTAGGCACCGCGGTCGCGTTCGAACGCCGCCGATTTCTCTTGCGCCTTCTCGGGCGTGAGAGGGCCGCCGGGGTTGTCGGTGGTCTTCATCAGGTAAGGCGGCACGGCCGCTGCGAACACCACGCTGTGCAAGCGAGACTCGCCATGGCGTGCGATGTAGCGCGCCACTTCGCCGCCGCCCATCGAGAAGCCCACCAGGGTCACATCCTGCAGATCGCACTGGTCCATCACGCGCTGCAGATCGTCGGCCAGCGTGTCGTAGCCGTAACCCGATTCCGGCTTGTCCGAACGGCCGAAGCCACGGCGGTCATAGGCCACGACGCGATAGCCGGCTTCACGCAGCACCGAGACCTGAGGTTCCCAGGCCTGGGCCGACAGGGGCCAACCGTGGATCAGCACTACAGGGCGACCACTGCCGCCACTGTCCTCTATGTGCAGGCGTACGGTGTCTGCGCGTACCGCGTCGACCGTGCTCTGCTGATCCAGGTCCGCGGTGGCTCCGGCAGCAGCACCGCCCAGAGCGCCTGCAGCGGCGCCCAGCGTGGCACCAACCAGCACCCCCACCGGACCGGCCACCACGACGCCGATGGCGGCTCCTGCGGCCATGCCGGCCACCGTGCCCCCACCCATCATCACAGACTTGACCTCGCGCTCGGCCTCCTCGGGCGACAGCGCAACTTGCGCCCCGGCGTTCGGGTCCTGCGACGGAACGCCGTGCCCAGGCCGAGCCTGCTCGGCAAGGTCTGGATCAGCAGGGGCAGCACGCGGCGGCAGCAGAGTGGATTCGTTCATGGGGTATTCCTCCGGAAGTTGACCTCGAAGCGAGCAAGAGAGTCGATGATTGGCAAAGCTTCTTTTACGGCCAGCACAGCAGGGGCCCCGTCCTCCTGCACGCCGAGACAACGTAGGACAAGGGGTCGATCGACGGCACCCGAGCCAGCAGCTGGTACACGCGTCTCATCCCGGCATCGACATGCGACGCATGTCCACCCATGCGCTGCTCCCCAATGGCGAAGAAGCGCAGGCTTCGTGCGGTCTGCGCACCCCACAGGGCATCGCCCGGCACCTCGATGGGCCCGAAGCTGTCGGTCTCCGTGCGGGGTTGGAGAGACGCACACCCGCCTTCCACTGGGGGTTTGCGGTCACGACTTGAGGGCTGCTTCAAGCTGCGCCTTGTTCATCGCGGAGCGCCCCTTCAAACCTTGCTGTCGGGCCTCGTTGCGAAGCTGAAGCAAGGTCCGACCGCCTGGCCCCTGGTGCGAGCGCAGGCCACCGCGCCGGCCTGCTGACATGTCGTTGATGGAAGAAGGGCTGGCTTCAACGGACTCGCCGTGTTGCGCACGCTCCTTGTTGACGACGCGTGCGGCAATCTCTTCGGCAAGTGGCTGGGGCTTGCCCTGCTCGAGCAGGCTTTCCTTGATATGCACGTACTGGCGCTCGCGCTTTGCGGTCCAGGTCTTCTGTGGCATGAGCATTTCTCCAGTCCCTGGACCGGGCAAGCCCGCGAATCCTGATTCGCAGGCGATCGAATGTCCGTTGCACGGCGCGGTCCTGTCTGTTGTGCACCGTACGGTTGCGCCCGTCAGATCACGGCAAGGTGCAGGCTTGTGCGGACGCTCGGGATCACGAACATCTGCAACGAATCCTGTCAGCAGGCAGCCTCCGCTTCATGTCCGCCAACGCCAACCATCCACACGATGACCAAGACAGTGTTGAAGTGGGCACTGATCGCGATCGGCATCCTCGCGATCCTGGTCACGACGGCCCTGGCTGTGCCGGTGAAACTGTGGCGCACCGGCGAAGTGCCCCAATCCGGACTGAAGTACCTGCCACCGGCCCCTGACACCGTGAAGCCCAGGCGTGTGTGGATCGATACCGATGCCGCCTGTGGCACCGGTCAGAGAAGGGATCCGGACGATTGCCTTGCACTGCTCTCACTGGCGGGTGCAGCCCACATCGACATCGCCGGCGTCTCGACAGTCTTCGGCAACGCGCCGGTTGCCGAAGCTGACCAGGTGACTCGCGCGCTGGTGCAGACACTGGGCGGCAGGGCAGGCCGCCCCGGGCGGGCCGTGTCCGCAAGCGTGCCCGTCTTCAAGGGCTGCGGTGCTGCGGCATCGACGTGTCTCGAAGCTGGCGGCAGCCTCGACGCCCAGGGTGCACTGCAGCAGGCGCTGCAGCAAGGCAGCCTGGATGTCGTGGCGCTGGGACCGCTGACCAACCTGGCGGCCGTGCTTGCCCGTGAGCCCGCATTGGCGGCTCGGGTGTCCCACGTCATTGCCGTCATGGGGCGCCGGCCTGGCCATCGCTTCCATCCCAGTGAGAACCGCGCCACCGGCGCCATGCTCTTCGGCCACGGGCCGATCTTTCGGGATCTCAACGCCGTGCTGGACACCCAGGCGGTCGCGGTCGTCCTGGCCTCGGGCGTTCCCGTAGTGCTCATTCCGTACACGGCGGCGCGGCAGGTGTTGATGACCGGCAGCGACCTCGACCGCATCGCCCGCAACGGCCCGGCGGGGGCATGGGTCGCCGAGCGCAGCCGCGCGTGGCTCGAGTTCTGGCGCAGCGAAGCCGGGCTCGATGGCTTCTATCCCTTCGATCTGATGGCGGCCGCCTACGTGCGCAACCCGGCGCCTTTCGCTTGTGCGCGCGTGACCGCATGGGTGGGAGAAGACGCGCTGCTGCCCTGGTTCGGTGGCGGCCCGGCACTCCTGGTGGCCCAGCAGGCAGGCCCGCCCGCGTCAGCGACGGCGACCGCCCAGGCGCTGTACTGCGATGTCGTGAGCATCGGTGTTGGCGAGTTGTTCCCGTAGGTCAATGCAAACCGCAAAGGAGTCTTTCAATGGTTCAGGTCGAAGTGCTCGAGATGAATGCGCACCGCGCGGCGCTGGAATCGGATGTCCGGCATCTGGTCGACAAGTACCGCGCGATCTTCGGATGGGATGTGCCCGAGGTCGATGAAGCCTTGTCGCAGCGGCTGATCATCGCGGCGATGCGCCAGGCCCTGGATGCACTGGCTGAACAAGATGCCCCAACCCGCCGCGCATAGCGGCGATTCACGTCGTTCGCGGCTACGTCTTGCTGCCCCGCAATTTCGGGAGAGTCCGGATGGATGAGCTGCTTGCGCTTCTGCAATGGCCTGCAATGGTGTTGACCGTGGTGGCGTCGTGGCTGGTGGCATCGACCCGACCGGGCCGACGCAAGCTGTCCTTCTGGATCTTCTTGCTGAGCAACGTTTTGTGGGTGGCGTGGGGCGCGCATACCAGCGCGACGGCGTTGGTGGTCATGCAGTTCTGTCTGGCTGCCTTGAACATCAGGGCCGCCAGGAAGACCAGCGCGGCGGTCGCGCGTTGAACTGGCTGCCGCTCAGCGCGTCGGCGTCACTCGCCAGACGGTGTTGGACAGATCGTCGGCCACGATCAATGCGCCCTTGGGGTCCACGGTCACGCCGACCGGGCGGCCCATGGTCTTGCCGTCGACCTGGAAGCCGGTGACGAAGTCGACCGCGGGGCCGCCGGGGCGGCCGTTGGCGAAGGGTACGAAGATCACCTTGTAGCCGACGGGCGAGTCCCGGTTCCAGCTGCCGTGCAAGCCGATGAAGGCGCCCTCAGCAAACGGGGCGGCGAACCCCGGCTGCACGAAGGACAAGCCCAGTGGCGCTGAATGCGACTGCAAGGCGAAGTCCGGGCGCACTGCAGCCTGGACCTTTTTGTCGTCCTGGGGCTGCACGCGGCGGTCGACGTTGGGGCCCCAGTACGCGTAGGGCCAGCCGTAGAACGCACCTTCCCGTACCGAAGTGAGGTAGTCCGGCACGAGGTCGGGGCCCAGTTCGTCGCGCTCGTTCACCACCGCCCAGAGCTGCCGGCTTGCCGGCTCGAAGGCCAGGGCCGTGGGATTGCGCAGACCGGTGGCGAACGTCCGCGTCGCGCCACTGCCGGCGTCGATCTGCCAGACCACGGCGCGGTTCTCTTCCACCGCCATGCCGCGCTCGCCGATGTTGCTGTTGGAGCCGATGCCAACGTAGAGAAACCGGCCGTCTGCATCGGCCGCGAGGGACTTCGTCCAGTGGTGATTGATTGCCGAAGGCAGCTTGGCCACCGTCACAGGCGCCGCGGTGGCCCGTGTCTGCCCGACGACATACTCAAACCGCACCAGCGCGTCCTGGTTGGCGACATACAGCTGGTTTCCAACCAGGGCCAGGCCGTAGGGCGCATTGAGGTTCTCCGAGTAGACCCAACGTCCTTCGTAGGTGCCGTCACCATCGGCATCGCGAAGCAAGGTCAATTGGTTGCCGCCTTTGACGGACGACGTGCCCTTGGACTTGATGATGCCGGCGATGTAGTCCTTGGGTCTGAGGACGGGGGCGCCTCCGCCCTTGCCTTCGGCTACCAGGATGTCGCCATTGGGCAGCACCAGCGTCTGGCGCGGGATCTTCAGGTCGCTGGCGATGGCCTTGATCGTCCAGCCTTGCGGCACTGCGGGACGGCGGTCGCCCCAGCCTGCGGGTTCTGCGATGGCCATGCTCGGCAGCAGACCGCGCTGCGGTGGCGGCAGGTTCGGATTGGCGTTGTTCACGCCGTTCGCTTCGCTCTCCGCGGCGGCAAGGCTCAGCGGAGTGCCAATCATCACGACTGCAGCGAAGGCCGCTGCAGCGCGCAGGCATCGGGTCGTCATGCCGCTCTCCGCAAAGAGCCTGCGAGGCCAACTGCGCTGGCCGTCGCGGCGAGCACCACCACCACGGCCGACAGGATCAATCCGGTCGGCATCGCGGCCCAGCCGTCCTTGCCGTGTACCAGGGCATTGATCAAGCCGACGGCGAAGGTCGCCAGGAGCAAGGCCAGATAGATCAGTGCACCACGATGGCGGCTGGCCGACGAGCGCAGCACATCCACTGCACCCCACAGCAGCGCCGGGCCCGCTATCAGCAGGCCACCCGCGATCAGCCATGCGGCAAAGTTGACCCACTGGATCTGGTGGCTGCTGGAGTAGGCCCAGTCGCTGAGCAGGGCGCCCAGGAACAACGGCACGGAGGACAAGGCGAAGACGGCATGCATGGTGGTGATCACGATCGCCCAGCGCAAGACGGGCGTCTGTTCGCAACCGAACAGCGCGTTATGGCTGTGCGTGTTGTGATGCAGATGGGAATCGCCGCCTCGGACTGGGCTTGCGCCCAAAGCGGAGGACCATGGCATGGACGAACCAAGGAGGTGGGTTCCGTACTGCGGGGAGGCGCCTGGCCCCGAGATCTGGCTGAGCCGCTGGAACCTCGACCCGGTGCTCGGTGCCGTCCTGCTGCTGCTTGCGCTGGCGCTGTGGCGCGTGTCGGTGGGTCAGGACGTCACGCCCAGGCGGCTCCTGAGCCTGCGTAGCGCGTGGGCCCTGACGGTTGTGCTCTACGTGTCGCCGCTGTGTGCCTTGAGCTCGGCATTCTTCACGGTGCGGGTGATCCATCACATCGCGCTCGTGTTGGCGATGGCGCCTTTGCTGGCGTTCGGACTGGAACCCTGGCTGCGGCGGCTGCCGTCTTCGCTCTGGAGCTCTACGGCCATCGCCGCCGCAGTCTTCTGGATCTGGCATGCGCCGGCACCCTACGCGGCAGCGCTGTCGTCGGACTGGATCTACGCGCTGATGCAATTCACGCTGCTGGCCAGCGCGATGGCCTTCTGGATCGCAGTTCGGCGGTCTGGCGCGACCGCCGCCATGGGTGCCATCCTGGCCACGACAGTGTCGATGGGACTGCTGGGCGCCTTGATCACCTTTGCCGGGCGGGCGCTGTATGAACCGCACTTCGCATCGACGCTGAGCTGGGGTGTCTCGCCGCTGGAGGACCAGCAACTCGCCGGCATCACGATGTGGGCGCCGGGCAGCATCGCCTACCTGGCCGCCGCGATGTGGATCGGCTGGCGCTGGATGGACGCCGAGCGCCATCGTGGCCCGCGCACCGAGCCGGCATGAATCTGATTGCCGCGATCGAGTGGGCCGAGGGCTACCACCGGCGCGGCCTGTATTCGCCCATAGGCGTCGCCTTCCATTGGGTCATGGCGGCCTTGATGATTTTCCAGCTGGGGTATGGCTGGTACCTGGGCTGGCAACCCGTGGGTGGGGACAAGTACCTCGGTTACCAGACCCACACGGAGGTCGGCCTGACGATCATGCTGCTGG
>LNFM01004198.1_pt1 | contig 26965 bp, 25 predicted proteins | sample 596031 | NCBI WGS metagenome assembly LNFM01 (sample SAMN04254537, study PRJNA301005) | activated carbon metagenome | isolation source: dual media filters at the Ann Arbor, Michigan drinking water treatment plant | place: USA: Ann Arbor | reverse complement strand
ACTCGGACAAACCCTGGCGCGGGGTGGAGCAGCCCGGTAGCTCGTCAGGCTCATAACCTGAAGGTCACAGGTTCAAATCCTGTCCCCGCAACCATCGTCACTTGCCGAAAGCCCGCACCCCCAGTGCGGGCTTTGGCATTTGTGGCCAAGCTCCCGTTGCACAACGACAATATCGCCGCGAGTTCTCCGAAAAGCTCGATCCGGTGACCGTGGAGTGCGTCCGGATCAGGATGCAGGACTACCTTCTCGATCAGGCCACGCAGGAGATCTGCAGCCTCGGCTCGAGTACCCTCTTGGTTCAGAGCTTCTGCCAGGTTGGACACCTTGCTGGCATAGATCCCGGCCAGACCGGGATGCAGCGCCACGGATTCGGGCTCCGGGACTGTACCGAGCGCGGCTTCCAACCTCGTGCGATCTGCTTCCAGCGTGTCCATCTTCGCCTTCATCGACGGGTGATACATTCCGTCGGTGATCGCCGTCAGCAGCCCATCGATGTCCTTGCGTACCTTTGTCAGGCGCCGCTCGTTCTCTCCCCGCTCCGAGAGGGCAGAAAGCCGGTCCTCCTGCATCTCCCGCTGAAACTCGGAGATGAACTCCTTGATCAGGTCGGGATGCATCAGTCTGTGTTTTAATCCCCCAAGAATCCGGGTCTCAACGTCCTTGCGCGCAATGGTCTTGCGATTGCTGCAGGTGCCCGCGTTGCGGGCAGCGGCACAGCCGTAGCGGTCGGCGCTGATCATGATGTAGCTCGACCCGCAGCAGCCGCAGTGCAGGATGCCGGACATAAGATACCGGGCGCGTCGTCCGACCTCCGTCCTCGGTGCATGGGGATTGGCAGCCCGTTCGGTCAGGATGTCCTGTCGTACGGCCCCCTGTCGTTCTTTGACGCGTTGCCACAGGCCGTCGTCGATGATGCGTAGATTAGGGACCTCTTCGGTAATCCAGGCTTCCGGCGGATTTGGTCGAGCTTGCCGCTTGCCGGTCTCTGGATTCTTGATGAAGCGCTGGCGGTTCCAGACCAGCTTGCCGAGGTAGAGTTCATTGTTGAGAATGCCGGTGCCGCGCTTCCAGTTGCCGGAGATGGTCGAGAACGACCACGAGGCCGCTCCCTTGGTAGTGTTTGCACGAGGTGGAGGGACACCTTCCCGGTTCAACTCGATCGCTATGGTCCGAGCGCTCTTGCCTCGGCAATAGTCCTCGAAGATCCGGCGGATGGTGGCGGCCTGTGCCGCGTCAATCACCCGCTCCCCGGTTGTAAGCGTGCCATCCGGTAGGATCTGGCGATCGAGCTGGTAGCCGTAGCTGATGCCTCCAGCGGATTTGCCGGCCCTCACCCGGCCTTCGAGGCCGCGATGGGTCTTCTGTGACAGCTGGCGCAGGAAGAGCGCTGACATCGTGCCGCCGAGGCCGATGTGCAGTTCGTTGATCTCGCCTTCCGATTTGGTGACGATCTTGACACCAAGGTAGCTCAGACGCTTGTAGAGCCCAGCAATGTGTTCCTGGTCCCGCGAAAGGCGGTCGAGCGCTTCGGAGACGAGTACATCGAAGCCGCCCGCCATGGCGCGCTGCTGCATCTCCTGGAAACCGGGGCGCAAATGCGTGGCGCCGCTGACGGCTTCATCGGCAAAGACATCCACGACCAGCCAGCCATGTTCGTCGCAGAACCGACGGCAGAGGCGCACCTGATCCGGAACCGATGCGGTCGACTGCTGGTCAGAAGAATACCGGGCGTAGATTGCAGCGCGCATGCTCAACTTCTCCACTTTGAAATCTTTGCTGCCTTCCGGCGCTTCAGCACAATGTCCTGCAGCTCACGTCCGGCCTCGATCGCGCTGGCCTGATTGTAGTGTCGCTCGGATGTGCGGTCCGATGCATGCCCGAGGAGCGCCCGAATCCCACGCGCGTGCTCTGCCGATGAGAGCGCCATCGTTGTCGCGGCGCAATCCCGGAAGAAATGCGGCGGGATAGCAACGCCGATGAGCCGAAACGTCAGCCTTTTGAGCCAGACGCTTAGGAATCCTGCTGTGTAGGGTGCGCCGTACTTGGTCAACCAAAGGCGACGTGAATCCTGCACGTTTGGCAAAAGAAGGCAGGGGCGGACGACGTCGACGTAGTGCGTGAGGAGGCTAGCGGCCGGCTCCGGGACGTTTGCTTCCCAGTACTGGCCGGTCTTCAGGTCTGAGGCATCAAGGACGACGCGCCAACCACTTGGGCAGCGCTGCAAGCTGCGACCGAGCTCAAGATTGGTGAATGGGCGTCGACGCATCGGCATGAGAGCCAGCAGCGTAACCATAATCGCGTCGCGGCAAGCGCGCGCGCTTTCGATCGAAATAGTAGCAGCGTCTTGCTCTTCTCGATACTGCTTCACGCCAGCGTCGACTAGCACTCCGGACATGACTATGCGGCCCTGCTTTCGGCTGGACGGCGTCCTGTCTGTCAGGCGCTGATAATAGCGGGCGAGATTCCGGTGGGTCTCAAGCGACTGCGCCGGAGCCAGCGCCTTCAGCACACGGAGCACTGAATTGATCCGGAAACTTGCGGTGGCGGGGACAAGATGCGCCATGTCGGCCAGCCAAGCCTGCAGCACCTCTGGTGCCCCCCTGGTCAGAGGATCGAGGTAAAGCAAATCGGGACGTTCTCGCGTTACCCAACCCAGCCAATGTCCCCATGCCTCCGCCATGACAGAAATGGAAACCGGGCTCAAATGGCTTAGTGGGCCAGCCTCGTCGAGGGGGTGACCCTTCCGGAAGAGGCCGGACCAGAGGATCTGGTCCGGCTGCGGCCAATCGGCCGGTTTGAGAGAAAGACGCGTCACGGAGCCCTGCGCTGGAAAAGTGCCCCAGGTCTTCTTGTCGTGCCCGGCGACTTCACGCCCGGCTTGATGGTTTTGCGGTTTTGCAGGACGATCTCAGAGAGGAGACGCGTTGCATCCTCGCCTTCAAGGCCGACATAGGTCTCCCAAGTTGTCGATGTCTCTGCATGGCCGAGCACGCGGCGCACCAGTTCGTAATGGCCTGGGTATGCCTTAAGCATGAGTTTTGCTGACACATGACGAAACAAGTGTGGATGCACCTTCAGCCCTGTATGCGTCCGGATCACTTTGCTGATGCGGGTGCCAAGAGCCGTCGGAGCCATACTTCCGGTCCCATCACGCATCGGAAACAGCCAGGCTACCCCGGGCGGGCACAGCACGCCCGCCCGTTCGCGCAAGTGTGCGTCGATCCATCCCACCAGGTGATCCGCAGCACGAAACTGATCGCTCGGCCGGTCTTGGTTTGATCCGCCTGCAGGTTGAGGACCACATTCCCGGGCCCATGGCGCTGCAGGTCACGCTCGACATGGATCTCGGTGAGGTTCTTGCGGCGGATCGGACAGAAGGTCAGCATCTCAATCGCAATCGCCGTTTCCCGTTGCAGCGCGCGCGCAGCCGGGTTGCGGCAAGCCTTTGCCGTGGTCCAGAGTTCCTGCGCCAGTGACAGGAACGCGTCAGTCAGGCCGGCGTCGTTGAAGGGCATCAGTCGCTTGCGGTTCTTCTCCGTAAGGCCGTCCGTGCGCTGGAGGATCAACTTGCTGCACAGATCTTCAGCGCGTGTCCGCTCCTCATCCGACAGCGTCGTGTGGTGGCGCACCAACACCCGAAGTGCCACCGCCATGTTCGAGATGCCCGGTGTCTTAACGTTGTTGCTGCGCTGCAAGAGCCACCGAAATCCCAGCTCGAGGTTTGCAGGAAAAACCAGATCCCTGAGACCCTCGATGCGCTCCACCGGCAAGCCCGCATGGACCAGCACTGCCGCGAAACGGGTGAACTGGCCCCGGCGCGCCTTCACGGTGTCCGGACGCATCGCGCGTTGCAACATTCCAGCCGCCAGCGGATCGGGCTTGGCGAGGCTGTATATCAGGGTGTCGACTTCAGCGATGAATTGCCCAGAAAACTCGGAGTCGGGCAGACGATAGACCCTGTCGGAGGCTATCGGCTCCAGCTTCTGGGTGGGCCAGCCGGGCACCAGCTCCGCCGCGCGGTTCCAGGCAGTTCGCGCACGCCGGACGACATCGACCGGATGCTTGCGCAGCGATCGTGTCGTCACCAAGGCGAGATAGTTTGTCAGGTGTTCTGCGCCCACGTTCTCGGGGGCTACCGCGCGATCGTCCAGGTAGGCCACGAACCCCCAGAGCCCGGGAACGAGGCCGCTCTCCGCACTCTGGCGCAAGGCACGCCAGTTTGCTGCCCAGCTGGGCGACAACGCGGCGACGGGCTTCGTGCCGCTCTCGATGCAACCTAGATGGGCGAGAGCCGCCTTCATGTTGCTCAGGATGTTGGCCCAGGTTTTGGCTGTGATCCTCAAAGCCTTCGGTCTTAGTTCTTCCAGGCGTGGCTGCAGCCACGGCACATGCACTGGCACGGCATCCGGGTGACGGTTCAAGACCTCGGCCACGCGGGCCAGGCCGGAGATCATATCGCGGCGGCGATCTCGCGGCAGTGCAGTGTCAGCCGTGATGCGGGCGATGCATTCGCCAAAGGAGAGAGTGCCCGAAGGCACCGGGCCGATGCCCGCACCGGTGCTCCAAGATGTCTGGTCGCTGAAATTCCTGGTCATTGTCTACGTTCCTTTTGGACTGGTGTGGACTTGCGAGGACGGCTGAAGACAAGAGCTCCGATTCGGGAAACCATACTCTATCGAAACTGGTGGGATTGCTTCCGGACCTCTTCCCGAAACCTCTGCAAGCTGTTGACTTTAGTGGACTTAAATCGACCTCAGGCCCGCGTCGCGCACAGGGCGTGATAGCGGGCATAGGCGGCTTCCGTGATGCGGATTGATCGGCCCGAGGGACCGATGCGCGTCGCCTCCAGCAGGCCCAGTTCGATCGCGCGTCGCACCGACTTCACGCTGCATTGGTCGCGCGTGGCGACGTCCTGCATCGTCAGACGACGCTCAGTTTTGCCCGCGGGCGGGCGCAGGAGTGAATTGTAATTTGGGATCTGCTTCATGCTTGGCTTCTCCTTGCAGTGGACTGCTACGGAGCGCCTCTCTTGCCGTCTGCCGCGCCAGGAGGCGCGCAAGGGCCTTCAGTCCGGCGACTGCTGCGTCGTCGGGCGGAAAAGCCGCAAGAGGGTAGTGAGGGGCGCTGGTGTCCATGCAAGGACCATGAGGTCATGCAGGGCCTAAATGATATTCCGGGAACTCTGCAGTCTTCCGCAGTTACGTCGAGAAGAGAGACCTTGCCGGGATCCGTCGCCTCAGTTCGAACAGCTTCTTCTCCAGAGCTGAAAGCTCATGGGACGGGATTGGTTCGAGCTTGTTCAGGATTGCGCAAACGAAGGCCATCAGTGTGTCTGGCGGCGGCTCTACGGCTCCTCGAGGCATATAAATGGTCACTTCTCTTCCGAGAGCATCCCGCCAGATCCACATCAGCCTGATCAACAACCAGTCGTAGGCAGCATCGCGTGGAGCACCGGGCTTTCTTTGCCTCGGATCGAGGCGCTCCTGTTCCGCTGCAGCATCGGAAGATACGGAGAGTCTTTCGATGATCTCATCCAGTCTGGCAAAGAAAAGTCGAAGTCGCTTGTCGCGACGATTGTAGGCAGCCAGTTCTCGACCCCAAGCATCTTCGTCGGCACGAAGCGATTCATCCGGGGCGTCAACAGATTGCAGGAGATCATGAAGGAAAGTATGGAGCGCCGGCGTCCTCGGACGCAGCTGTATGTCTTCGGAATTCCATTCGGATGCCGCTTCTGAGGAATCCATCCCCTTGGCCAACCTCGCAAGCTTCTTGGCCGCGTGCTTCATGTCTTGGATTCTTGCGAAGCCCTCACTCACCGTAGGTGCAGCCTGGAATGACTGAAGCGCTTGAAATATGTTCACTGCGCTCCCAACGAGAACAGACAGTGATGAGTAATCTTCCGGTGCATAAACTAGCGGCATCGAAGTCGCGAAGACGGTCATTGTGGGCGTTGTGTCGGATAGGAACCCAACCCAATCTACTCGCCACATCAAACTCTCTCTGATGGACCAAGGCGTTCCCTCCAGAAAATCCTCGTGGACTGACAGGCGGACTTGCGGCTCTTCGTTCGACGCGAACGGCTTCCGCCCTGTAGCTCCAATTCTGCGTCGCGACATTCGATCCAGATACCTCCCCGAAATTTTGTCCTAAGCTGAGGTCGGCCCGATGTCCGAGGACTCAAGAAATGTGGCGTTACGTCAATGTAGTCAACGTTCGAGCGGTCCATTAAGTGGGCGTCGTCCGGCCTGGTTTCTCGCTGTGATTGTTGCCAACAGTCAGCTATGGGCGGAGAGCGGTCATTCGCTGCAGTAAGGCCGCGCTACCGCTCTGGTCTTAACTCTCCCACCTTTCGTCGGGAGCAGACTGACATAAGTCCGCCAAGGCCAAGAACTCCAGTACCATGGCCGCCGTCCAGGTAAAGCGCACGCCGCCGAGGGGCTCTCCGGAGCGGGGGTCGTAGTATTCAGCGAAGCCCGATGTCCGGATCAGATCGAGGGACGAGCGGGTGATCGCGGCGGAAGCCCCTGCAAGGCCGGAGCGGGCAAGCCCATCGGCGATCATGTAGTTGACCACCAGCCAGACAGGCCCGCGCCAGTAGCGCTGGACCTGGAAACGGGGATCGTCCGGCGCCTGAGACGCCACGCGGAAGCGAGTGCCGTGACCCTCGATCGTCTGGGCGATGCGCGCCGCCCGGGCCGCCGGGATCGGTGCGAAGGCGGCAAGCAGCCCGCCCGACGAGCGGCTGTCGATCAACGCGCCCAAGACGCGGTCACGGCAGAGATACTGGCCGTGGTCCTCAGACCAGAGGCTCTCCAGCGCGGCGGTCCCACGTGTTGCATAGGCTCGATTTTCGGCGGCGAGGCCAAGTTCGCCAAGGGTCTCGGCAAGATCGGCAAGATCAGCGGCCGACCGTATCAGGATCGCGTTGAAGCCAGGGTCCACGACCTGGAAGGGCGTGGCCGCGTGGAGCCGGGTATTGTCCCAGTTCAGCGCACGGAAATGCTCGACGAGCCAGAGATAGCGATCGTAGTGCTCTTTCGTCGGGCGATGCTCAGGGGCGGCGTGTTGGGTATCGCGGCGGGTGTATGGCGCGATCCCTTCGGTCGGAACCCGGGCGAAGGCGTCGTCCCAGTCCACCGAATTGTCACGACCCGATTCCCACGGGTGGAGAATGGCCACGAGTCCCTCGCCCTCCGGGTCGCGGTTCTGAAAGAACCAACGGTGCCAGGCTGTGACCTTTGGCAACAGCGCACGCGCGCGGGTGGCGGCCTGGCCGCGGTCGGTCGCCCGGTCGAAGAGGCGTCGGATCGCAAAACCGGCGACGGCGGGTTGCGTGATGCCCGAGGTTGGGACCGGCCTGCCGGTGGCCCAGACGTCGGGACCAGGGAAATATCCGTCGTCGGGGGTGTGAAAGACGATATGCGGGACCATGCCGTCAGACCATTGGTGCGCGAAAAGGGTCTCGATTTCGGTCCAGGCGCGGCTCTCGTCAAAATGGCTTTGACCGAGCGCGGTCAGGCAGGAATCCCAGTTCCACTGGAAGGGATAAAGCCCCTTGGTCGGGATCGTATAGCTGCCACGGTCGTTTTCCTGCAGGATTTCGACGGCAGCGCGGTAAAGGTCGGTCATCTGGGGCGGTCCTCGGGCTTGGAAAACGGGGCGGCCGCGCCTAGCGCAGGCGCTGTTCGTTGCTGTCGAACAGGAAGGCGCGGCCGGGATCGAAAGCCAGCCGCAACTCCTTCTTCGGAACGGCGGCGAGGCGTTCGGTCAGCTGTGCGACAAGCGCCGCGCCACCGGGCGTCCGGCCGTGCAGGTAGCCAACATCGCCCAGTTGTTCGATCACGTCGGGACGGATCTTCAGAAGTCCGCCCCCCGCCAGCCGCAGATGCTGCGGGCGCAGCCCGACCCGGACCTCGCGGCCCGGCTGAAGCGTCCCGCGCAGATGTGGCAGGGCCACGGCCATGTCCTCATCGCCCTCTATCAGCACCGTGCGACCATCGCCGGCAGCCACGACCGCTGGCAGGACGTTCATTTTGGGGGACCCGATGAACCCCGCGACGAACAGGTTTTCGGGGTCGTCGAAGACGTCCAGCGGCCGTCCCACCTGCATGACCTGCCCGGCTCGAAGCACCACGATCTTGTCGGCCAGGGTCATCGCCTCGACCTGGTCGTGGGTGACGTAGATCATGGTGGCGCCAAGCCGCTGGTGAAGGCGCGCAAGCTCCAGCCGCATGTGGACGCGCAGTTCGGCGTCAAGGTTCGACAGGGGCTCGTCGAAGAGAAACACCTTGGGGTCGCGCACGATCGCCCGCCCGATGGCAACACGCTGGCGCTGGCCGCCGGACAGCTGGGCCGGGCGGCGGTCAAGATAGCTGCCCAGTTGCAGGATCTGCGCCGCGTCGGCCAGACGACGGTCGATCTCGGCCTTGGGGACCCCGGTCACGCGCAGCCCGAAGGCCATGTTTTCGGCCACGGTCATGTGGGGGTAAAGCGCGTAGGACTGGAACACCATTGCGATGCCGCGTTCGGCGGGTTCGGCTTCGGTCACATCCTCGCCGCCGATGCGGATCGTGCCGGAGGAGGTGTCCTCCAGCCCGGCAATCATCCGCAGGAGGGTGGACTTGCCGCAGCCCGAAGGCCCGACCATCACCACGAACTCGCGCGAAGCGATGTCGAGGTCGACGCCCTTGATGATGTCGACGGTGCCGAAGGATTTCTTCACGTCTTCAAGGACAACGTTCGCCATCAGGAGTTCCTTCGCAGGTAAGCCAGGGCCGCCGGAAGCGCCGTTTCGGGCGGGCCGGACAGGCGGCATTCGATGGCCCCCCAGCCGGTGAAGCCGGGCAAAGCCGCAAAGGCCGAGGCAAAGTCGGTGTGGCCGGTGCCGGGTTCCAGACGCGAGGAATCGGCGAAATGCAGGTGTGCGACCAGCGGCCCCGCGGCGCGCAGGCTGACGGGGATGTGAGCCTCTTCGATGGTCATGTGGAAGAGGTCGGCCATGAGCTTCACCGCCGGGCTGCCAGAGGCGCGGCACAGCTCCGCCCCCTGCGCCAGGGTGTTGACCATGTGGTCTTCATAGCGGTTCAGGGGTTCAAGCCAAAGCTCCACCCCCAGCTTTTCGGCATGCGCACCCAGGGTCGACAGTGCCTCGGTCAGGATGGCGCGGTCGTCTTCCGGCGGGCGGGGCGGGGTGAAGGGCGGCAAGCGGTTGGAGTGGATGCCATAGGCGGCCGGGGTGATGACCCCCGCCGCACCAACCTCGGCCGCAACGTCCAGAAGGTCGCGCAACGCGGTCATGGCGGTCTGGCGGTCATCTGCGTCGAAAGCACCGATGAAGGGGCCACTGTCCGGGCAGATCGAGGAAGCGACCAGACCCGCCGCCCGCGCCGCGCGCAGTTCCGGCAGGCGCGCCTTGATCCCGCCCGCCCCGCGCAGTTCCAGCCCGTCAAAGCCCCAGTCCCGGGCCCGCGCCCAACGCTCGGTGGCATCCTTACCGGGGACAAGGTTTTCCTGAACCGCGATCTTCATGCTGAAAAATCCAGTACGACCTGCAGGCACTCTCCCGGCCGGTCCTGCAGCATCTCGAACGCCGCCTGCGCCTCGCTGACCGGCAGCGTGTGCGAGATGAGGCGGCCCCAATCGACCCGGCCTTCCGCGATCAGCGACATCACCGTCGCGTCAAGCCGCGCCCGGTTCCAGCGGTGGTCCAGCCCCCGCGCCACGCCGGAAATCTGAGAACAGCGCAGCTCGATCCGGTTGTGGTGGAACTCTTCGCCCAGCCGCAGGCCAAGCGCGTCGCCCTGGAAGAAGCCGCAGGCGACGACGCGGCTGTTGTAGGCCGTGGCGCGCACCGCCTCGTGGAGGGCCTGGCTTTTGCCGGTGATTTCGATCGAGACATCCGCGCCGCGCCCGTCGGTCAGCTCCTTCACGCGACGGGCCGCATCCTCGCGGCTGCCGTCGATCACATGCGCAGCGCCATGGGCCTTTGCGCGCTCCAGCCGGTCGGGAAGGCGGTCAACAGCGATCACCGTCGCGCCGGACAGTGCCGCAAGTTCCGTCACCATCAGCCCCGGCACGCCCTGCCCGAAGACGGCAACCGTCTCGCCCAAGTGAATGTCGGCATCCAGGATCGCGTTCAGCGCGATGGAGCCGATCTGGCTGAAGATGCCCAAGCGCGGGTCAACTCCCTCGGGCAGAACTCGCAGGGCGACCCAGTCTTCGTCGGCGACGTGCTCGGTCCGGTGCCGCCAGGTGCCCCAGACGATCTGGCCTTCGCGAACCTTCGTGACCTCTGGCCCGACCTCGACCACGCGGCCCACTTCCTCATAGCCCATGGCGGGCATCGGGTAGGTCCAGGACGTGGAGCCGGGCACGAAAAGCCGCAGCTTGGTGTCCCATGAGAGGTTCAGGAACGGGTTCGATCCGGTGAAGGCGGTCATCTCGGTCCCCGCCGAGATGCCGGAATACAGGGTCGCAATCCGCACCTCGCGCGGGGCAAGGTCCTGCGGCTCGTGCGGTTCGCGGCCAAGCCGGCCCGGCGCTTCGACCGTCATGTGCCAGGGCAGGTTGTCGCCGGAAGCAGCTTCGGCACGGGGGGAGGTTTGGGTCATGTCGGACAAGATCTCACTTGACGGCACCGGCGGTCAGGCCGCGCACGAACTGGCGTTGGAAGATAAGGTAGACGATGATGACGGGCACCGTGGCCAGCGTGACCCCGGCGGCGATCAGGCCGATGTCGCGGGTGTAGGTGCCCTGGAAGAACATCAGCCCCAGCGGGATCGGGCGCTTGGCCTCGTCCTGCAGGTAGAGAAGCGGCATCAGGAACTCATTCCAGGTCCGCATGAACTGGAACACGATCAGCGTGCTGACGGCGGGCTTGGCCAAGGGCAGCATGACCGACCAGAAGATGCGCAGCTCGGAACAGCCGTCGACGCGGGCGGCCTCGTGGAGTTCCTTCGGCAGGTCCTCGAAGAAGGCGGCCATCAGGAACACGCCGAACGGCAGGCCAAAGGCGATGCCGGGCAGGATCACCGCCCAGTAGGACCCGAGAAGCCCCATCTGCAGAAGCTGGTAGTAAAGCGGGATCATCACCGACTGGAACGGGATCGTCAGGCCCAGAAGGATCGCCCCGAAGGCCAGCGCCCGGCCGGGAAAGCGGAACCGCGCGATGCCGTAGCCGGCCAGGGCCGACAGCACGACGACGCCGATGACCGTGGGAATGGCGATGATGACGGAGTTCATCAGGTAGTCGCCGAAACGGCCCTTGACCCAGGCGTTGGCGACATTCTCCCAGATCGGCGGCCAGGGCAGGCCGAAGGGGTCCTGCTGCGATTGCATGGCAGGGCGCAGGGCGGTGAACCATGTCACCAGGATGGGATACAGCGAGATCACCGCGAAGAGGATCAGCAGGCCGTGGCGGCCTGCAGTGGCCCAGGCCCGGCGCTGGCGGTGGCGGTTGCCTGCCATCAGCCCGCCCTCCGCCGCAGGACCATGGTCGCCCAGGCCGCCAAAAGGGCGACGACGGACATCACCATCGAAAGGGTGGCACCATAGCCGTATTCGTTGCCACGGAAAGCGACCTCGTAGGTGTAGGTCGCGATGACCTCGGAGGCGTTGTTCGGACCGCCCTGCGTCATCACCCAGACCATGTCGAAGGCGTTGAAGCCGCCGATCACGGTGTAGACGATGACCATGGTCAGCACCGGGGCAATCTGCGGCACGATCACGTGGCGGAACCGCTGCGGGGCCGAGGCACCGTCGATCCGGGCAGCTTCGACGAGTTCGGGGTTCACCTTCTGCAGACCGGCAAAGAGGACGACGATGCAGAACCCGAAGTATGACCAGATCGCGGTAAGGAGGACCGCGTACAGCGCGGTTTCGGATTCCCCAAGCCACCCCGTCGCCCAGCGACCAAGGCCGATCTCGCGCAGGCCGGTGTTCAGAAGCCCGAAGAGCGGGTTGTAGATCCACCCCCAGATGACGCCGATCACGACGGGCGACAGGATCACGGGCAGGAAGAAGATCGTCCGGTAGGCAACCGACCCGCGGGCGTCCGACCAGAGCATGACCGCCAGGATCAATCCCACCACCACGGGCACGACGGTGCCAAGCACGACCCAGATCAGGTTGTTGGCCAGCGCCGACCACATGGCTCCGTCGACTGCCAGCCGGGCATAGTTGGCGATGCCGGTGAAATCGGGCCAGCCAAGGCCGTTCCAGTCGGTAAAGGACAGCCCGATCGTGGCCAGGAACGGCAGGCCGAAGAACATGAAGTAGACGACAAGCGCAGGCAGGACAAACCAGAGCCCGGCCATCTGGCGCGCCGCCGTTCGGGAACGGCGGCGGCCGGTTCTTGCCCCTGCACCGGGGGCGCGCGGCGCCTCGGTGCGGGGGGTTGCGGTCATTTCGCGACGGCAGCCTGAAGCGCTGCTGCCTGCTCGGCCGCCGTGCGTTCGCCACCAAGCACGGCCTGGAAGCCGTCAAGCATCACGGTGTTGAAGGCCTCGGGCGTCAGCACGTCGATGTTGACCCCCATCGCCCCGGCGGAAAGCGCGGCGGCGGCCTCGGCCAGAAGCGGCGACATCTCGACCCCGGCGCCTTCCAGCGAATAGGACGGGATCACCGACATGCCTTCGACCCAAAGTGCGGCATTGGCCGGATCGAAGAGGAACGCCAGGAAGGTGTTGGCCGCCTCGCCTTGGGTGGTCGAGGCGTTGACGAAGTAGCCGCCGCCAAGGCCTGCGGGGGGCATCGTCGCCATGCCGTCCGGTGCGGGCAGGAAGAAGAAGCCGGTGGCAAACGGATTGTCCTTGAAGCCGTTGATCATCCAGCCTCCGGTGATCGTCATCCCCGCCTGTCCGCCCGAGAACAGCGCGTTCGCGTCGTCGTATCCCACCGCGTTGACCGAGGCGTTGAAGCAGCCGTTCGCCTCGTTGTCGGTGAAAGCCGCCTGGATCGCCGAGGTCACGGCCGGATCGTCCCACGAGGCCTCGCCCCGAATCATCGCCATCAGCTGGTCCTGCGGCACCATGTTGTTGGCATAGGCCGAGAAGACGTGGAAGGCGGGCCAGCCTGCAGCGTTGCCAAAGGCGATCGGCGTGACGCCTGCGTCCTTCAGCGTCGTGCAGGCGGCCTGGAACTCGGCAAAGGTCTTCGGCACGGCGATGTTGTTCGCAGCGAAGAGATCCTTGTTGTAGTAGACCGCGATGAACTCCAGCTGGTTGCCGACCCCGTAGGTCTTGCCGTCGAAGGTCACCCGCTCTTTCGTCCAGGGCAGGACCTTCGCCAGCGGCCCGGCGTAAAGCTCGTCTAGGGGCTTGATCAGCCCGGCCTTGGCCAGCACACCCGCAAAGCCCGGTCCGGTATCGTACTGGAACACATCCGGTCCCGTGCCCGAGTTCAGCGCGGTCTGGATGACGGCGCGCATGTCCTCGGTCGCCTGGACGTCACGCTCGACGTCGATTGTCGGGTTCGCCGCCTCGAACGCGGCGATCATGGCATCCATGCCGTCCGTGTTCTCGGTGAAGCTGTCCCAGACGCGAAGGGTGACCTTGTCCTGCGCCCATGCACTGGCCGCGGCCAACGCCAGAACACAGCTTAGCATGCCCGCAGCAGCGGGGTTTCCAAAGTGTCTCATGAATCCTCCCATGACGGCAGCGCCGTCGTTGCAGACCCGCCATTCCGGCATGTGTCAACGATAACATATGGCGAGAAACGCCCATATGTCAACGATTCCACAGGGCGGTCGGGTGGGGTCAGCGCCGGGTCGGAGCGGTGGCGGTGGACCGGCGGAGCACCAGTTCCGCATCCAGCGCAAGGTGCTGGTCGGGCGCGCCTTTTCCTTCGATCTCGTCGATCACCAAGCGCACGGCGGTGGCCCCCAGACGGCGGGCCGGCAGCCTCACGCTGGTCAGAAGCGGGGTCAGGAAACCCGCCAGCGTGTCATCGAACCCCACGACCGAGATGTCGTCGGGGCAGCGCAGACCGGCTTCGTGTATCGCCTGCAGCGCGCCCGCAGCCAGGATGTCGTTAGAGGCAAAGATCGCCGTCGGTCGGTCGGCTGCCTGCAAAAGCGCCTGTGTCGCCCGGTAGCCGTGCCCCTGCGCCGTGGGCTGGTCGATGGTATAGGCCTCGCCGAACCGGGCCAGCCCTTCGGTCGCGGCACCGATGTCGCGTATCACGTCGCGCCAGGCACCGAAGCGTTCGCGCTCGACATAGCCGAACAGCGCCGCCGGGCCGTCTTCGGGCAAAAGCTCGGCGCCGACATAGGCGATGCGGCGGTGGCCGAACTCTACCAGATGGCGCATCGCCGCCACGGCGGACGGATAGTTGCGCACCACCAGCCGATGCCCGACCAGACTACGCGGCCGTTCGACCTGGGCCGTGGGCACCCCCAGCGACTGCGCATATTCCACGTTCGCCGGATCGGACGGGGTCGAGAACACCAGCCCGTCCGCCCGCCAGCCCAGGAAAGTCTCGACCGCCCGACGCTCGGTCTCGGCGTCGTGCTGAACGTTCGCGGTCAGTATCGTGTAACCCCGCGTTCGCGCCTCTTCCTCGGCCCCGCGTGCGACCTCCACGTAGAACGGATTCGGAACGGTGGATTTGAGCAGGTGCCCGATAACATGGCTGCGGCTTTGCCTCAGACTGCGGGCAAGCGAGTTCGGCCGGTATCCGGTGGTGGCAACGGCTTCCAGCACCCGTGCCTTTGTGGACTCTGCGACGTACCCACTTTCCTTCAGCACACGGGCGACGGTCGTGGTCGTAACGCCCGCAGCCCCGGCAACGTCCTTCAACGTCGCCGACCGCCCGCCCGACACTCTAGGCCATGTCTCTTCACGATCCATTCTGTCAACCTACGCCAGCGGGCCGGGCCGGGCTAGGTGCTCAATTCCGCCACGTCGTAGATTGATGCGCTTCCATGTGTTGGAGATCTGCTCAACGGAAGTGTGCGTGCCAAGTGTCTTCATCTTGATCCTCGTTGACCGGATCGGTTTTAGCAATCCACGCGCTTGCTTGGTCTATGATCCTAACGGTGTCGAAATGCTGCACCTCGGTTGAAAGGCAGCTTCAGGAAAGCCGTCTTGCAGTATCCAACGCATGTTTGCCGTCTGCTTTGGGCCGAGAGCGATCGCTAGGTCACTTTGGGCGGAAAGCGGACGGCCGGATGCCGCAGGAGCTAAACACACCCAACGGTAAAGCGGCCATTCGATAGACATGTCAGGAGACGGTTATCTGTTCGCTGATTGTCACTTCACATTCCGAGCTGAACCTTAAGCGCCCCATTTGGAACTCCGCCCTTGAACGCGGCCTCGATCTCTTCGATAGCCACCCGATGGCTCACCAGACGGGCAGCATCGGCCCCGTGGGTTCGCAGAAGCGGCAAGGTCTCCGGAATGTTCGCATTCAGCGAGTGGGTCCCGAATAATGAAAGCTGCCGACGGAACATTTCGAAAGGCGAGATCTGGATCCGCGCGGGCTGCGGGCAGACGCCGAAGAACAGTGCTGCGCCGCCATCGCGCAGATATCCGCTCATCGCTTCAGCCACTGGGGGGACCCCTGTGGCATCCGCGACGAAATCCTGGCTGCGACCCATCCCGAGAAGAGCATCGGATCCTGGCGCGACCGGCAGTAGGCCGAAGCTTTCCGCAAGACGCAGTCGTTCCTCAGAAAGATCGACGACCGTCACCTCCTTCGCTCCGCGCCATTTCAAAGCAAGCGCCATGAGAAGGCCGATCGGTCCCGCACCGAACAGCATCGCTGACTCGCAGGCCTGCCCTTGCAGAGTCGACAGACCGTTCAAGACGCAACCCAGCGGTTCGGAAAGGGCCGCGACATGCCAATCCATGTCACCGATAGGATGAACATGGTCCGCCGCCACGACGCAAAATTCTGCGAACCCTCCGTTTCGGGTAACGCCATAGGCACCGAGGTTTTCGCACAGATTGATCCTGCCGCGCAGGCACGCCGAACAAGTCCCGCAGCCAAGGTTCGGGTCCACGACAACACGATCACCGACACCAATGCCAGATACATCACGCCCAACGGCCACGACCTCGCCCGCGAATTCATGCCCGGGAACCAGAGGGAAGGCGGAACTTCCGTAATTCCCTCGCAGGATTTCAATATCGGTGTGACAGATTCCGCTTGCCTTGACGGCGATCACAACCTCGCCGGGCCCTGGTTCAGGATCGGGCAGATGCTCGAGGGTGACCTTGCGATCCTCACGGAAGACGATTGCTTGCATGTTGTGCCTTTCTTTTTGTCAGGCCGGCTCTGGTCCGGAAAGCTGCCGCCCGATGGCGGCCTGATCAATAATCGACCAGACCTCGGCGATCAGGCCGTTTTCGAAATGGTAAAAGACATGCTCATCGAAGCGCACCCTTCGCCGGTTAACCGGACGGCCGAACAATTCCCCCACTGGCGTGCAGTCAAAGACCAACCGGCAGCCGAGCATTGGCGGATTGGCAACCACCAACTCTGCATGAAACCGCAGGTCTGGAATGGCGCGGAAATCTCCTTCCAGCATCTCCCGGTATCCGGACAGGCCGAACGGTCGACCGTTGTGTCGAACATCGACGGCGACGAATTGACTGAGGTTCTGCCAGTCCTTCCGGTTGAGACAGTCAAGGTATCCTTCGTAGATATTTTCAAGCGACTCTGGTCCGGCAGACATTGCCATCAGTCCGACAAATAGGCGCGCATGGCAGCTTCTGCACCCTGCGACCAGACAAGGTTCAGCGCATCGGCGAAAGCTTCGACGAACGAGCGGTTCGCGCTCAGGTCGCCATAGATCTCGCGTTGCTTCAGCCACTCGACGGGCTCCGCCTTCGCCCGCTTTGCCGCTGCCTTCAGGGCATCCCAGTTCGGATCATTCGGTGCGATGTCTTGCCCGTTTTCGTCTGTGCCATGGCAATACCGGCACCACATGGCGCTGGACAGGATCAACCCGCGCGGCATCACTCCGCGTGCGAGATTGTCCCAGATCGAGGGAATGATGAACTTCGGTTGGCGGTTGGATCCGTCGAAGCAAAGCCGACGTTCGGTGTCGGCCACTTCGGGGTTCGAGAAACGCTCGATAATCAGCGTCTTGTAGTCGTTCAAATCCTGCCCCGGAACCGGAGGGATGATTGGCAGGATTTCGGTTGTCTCGATCTTGTCCAGAAATACACTGATCGTCTGGTCGGCCATCGCCTCGTGAACGAATTCAATACCTTTGATCCCGCCCGGATATGCAATGATCGCATGACCACCGTTGAGGATGCGGATCTTCATGGTCTCGAAGGCATGGACATGATTGGTAAAGGTTACACCGACCTTTTCCCAAGCCGGACGTCCGGCGGGGAAATTGTCTTCAAGCACCCATTGCCGGAACGGCTCGCAGGTCACCGGAACCGGATCGTTGCCCAGCCCGAAGGTCCCGGCCATCGCGCGCTCCCGCGGGCCGGTGGCAGGTGTGATGCGATCAACCATGCCATTGGGGAAGGCAACGTTGTCCTCGATCCAATCGCCCAAAGCCGGATCGGAAAGCCGCGCGAGGCCGACTACTGCCGCCCGTGTCACATGGCCATTGCCTGGCAGGTTGTCGCAGGACATGACGGTAAAGGGCTTGATCCGTGCAGCCTTACGTAGTTTCAGTGCGGCGACGATCGCACCGAATGCCGTGGCCGGATAGGCAGGATCACGGGCATCGGCAACAATCTCGGGCGCGGTCGGATCGAAGGCTCCCGTGGCAGGGTTCACGAAGTAGCCACCCTCGGTCACCGTCAGCGACACGATACGGATTTCAGGCTTCGCCATCGCAAGGATCAACGGACCATTGGCCGACGCGACAGGCAGGAACTCGATCATCGACCCGATGCGCCGCGCCGTCTTACCCTTGGGATCAAGCTCGATCACCGTCGACAGACAATCCTGCGCCTTTAGCGCATCGCGCATCGCTGCATCGGCGGGTCGCACACCTGCGCCGACAATGGCCCAATCCAGATCCCTTCCCTGCGCAAAGAGGTCGTCCAAATAGACGGCCATATGGGCGCGGTGGAAATTTCCCAACCCAACATGCACGATCCCGGGAGTAAGGCGCGTGCGGTCATAGGCTGGAAGGGTCGCGGATTGGACCATGTCGGACTCCTTGTGTGGGAATTGCGTCAGGCCAGCCAGTTGCCGCCGTCGACGCCGAAAGTCTGGGCGACCACGTAGTCGGCCTCGGCTGTGGCAAGGAAGATTGCCATGCCGGTCAAATCCGACGCGACAGCGCCACGGCCGATCGGCACGCTTTCGAAGACGATCTTCTTCTTCTCGCCCGGTGCGCGGCCTTCGTATTTCGCGAAATGCGCGTCGACGGCGTCCCAGTGTTCACCGTCCACCACGCCGGGGGCGATGGCGTTCACGTTGATGCCGTGCTTGATCAGGTTCAGACCCGCAGACTGCGTCATGCTGATAACGGCTGCCTTGGTGGCGCAATAGACCGCAACGAGGCTTTCACCGCGACGTCCCGCCTGCGAGGCCATGTTGATGATCTTGCCGCCGGTGCCTTGTGCGATCATCTGCTTGGCAGCGGCCTGCATGCAGAAGAAGGTGCCTGCGGTATTCACCGCGAAGACACGGTCATAATCTTGACGGGTGATCTCGACGATCGGCGCGGCAGTGAAGAGCGCCGCGTTGTTGATCAGTATGTCGAGCTTACCCAATTTCGACACGACGGAGGCGAAGCCCGCGTCGATGCTGTCCTGCCTCATCACGTCCATCTGTATCGCCATCGCCTTCGGGCCAAGGCTTTCTGCGGCCTTCTGCACGGCATCGGCGTTGATATCCGCCAGCGCAACGGTTGCGCCCTCGGCGATATAGGCCCGTGCGAATTCCAGCCCGATCCCGCGCGCAGCGCCGGTGATCAGTGCAGTTTTACCTTGCAGTCTCATTTCATGGACCTTCCGTCTTTATTGAAGCGATGGAACTTGTCGGCTTGAGGGGCCAGCGACACACGGTCGCCGTGGTGGCGGCCCACCTCGCCGCTTGCGCGGACGTTCAGGGTGCCGATGCCATCGACCTGCACCTTGAGAAAAGTGTCCGACCCGAGATGCTCGGAAAGCCCGACCGTCCCCGTCCAAGGCCCGCCCTCGACGATGTCGATATGCTCGGGCCGGATGCCGATGGTGGCCCCGCCATGCTTTGCAGCCTCGGTCCCTTCGACAAAATTCATTTTCGGGCTGCCGATGAAACCGGCGACGAACAGGTTCACGGGCGAGCGATAAAGCTCCAAAGGCGATCCAACTTGTTCGATGTTCCCCGCATTGAGCACGACGATCTTGTCGGCCATGGTCATGGCTTCGACCTGATCGTGGGTCACATAGATCATCGTCGTTTTGAGGGTCTGGTGGAGTTCGGTGATTTCCTGTCGCATCCCGACCCGCAGCGCTGCGTCGAGGTTCGAAAGTGGCTCGTCGAACAAAAACGCCGCAGGCTCACGGACGATGGCGCGCCCGATGGCGACCCGCTGACGCTGGCCGCCGGACAACTGGCCGGGACGACGATCCAGATAGTTGGTAAGGTTAAGCACCTTTGCAGCCCGCTCGACCCGGGAGGTCTGCTCGGCCTCGGACATTCCAGCCATCTTGAGCGGGAACGCGATGTTCTTACGGACCGACATGTGCGGATACAGTGCATAGCTCTGGAAAACCATCGCCAGGCCACGCTTTGCTGGCGGCAGATGCGTGGCGTCCTTTCCGTCGATCTCGATCAAGCCAGAAGTCACATCCTCGAGCCCCGCGATCAATCGCAGCAGGGTCGACTTCCCGCAACCTGACGGCCCGACGAAAACGACGAATTCCCCGTTCTCGATCTGCAGGTTGATGTCCGGAATCACCGACACATCCCCGAAGGCTTTCTTGACGTTCTTGAGAGTAATCTTGCCCATATCGTCCTCACTTCACCGCGCCGAAGGTCAGGCCGCGGACAAGTTGTTTCTGGCTGAACCAGCCCATGATTAGGATCGGCGCAATGGCCATGAGAGAGGCCGCCGAAAGCTTCGCGAAGAACAGACCCTCGGGGCTGGAATAGCTGGCGATGAAGGCCGTCAGCGGTGCCGCGTTGGCCGCTGTCAGGTTGAGTGTCCAGAACGCCTCGTTCCAAGCGAGGATGATGTTCAAAAGGATTGTCGAAGCGATGCCCGGCAAAGCCATCGGGGCCAGGACGTAAAGAATCTCTTTCTTCAGCGTCGCGCCGTCCATCCGAGCTGCTTCAAGGATCTCGCCCGGAATTTCGCGGAAGTAAGTGTAGAGCATCCAGATGATGATCGGCAGGTTGATCAGCATGAGAACCACAGTCAGGCCGATGAGGCTGTCCAGAAGGCCGGTATCGCGGAAGATCAGGTAAATCGGGACGAGCACACCAACCGGCGGCATCATCTTGGTGGACAGCATCCACATCAGCACATCCTTGGTGCGCTTCGCAGGCACGAAGGCCATCGCCCAGGCAGCAGGTATGGCGATGATCAACCCAAGCAGGGTCGAACCCAGCGAGATGATGACCGAATTCGAGAAGTGCTTGAAGTAGTCCGACCGCGCCTGAACGGTCAGGAAGTTCTCTATGGTCCAGCCCGATTGAAACAGGACCTCCAACGGCGCACGGATCGCGTCTTCTTCTGTCTTGAAAGACAGGATGATGATCCAAAGGATCGGGAAGAACATCAGGAACCCCAGCGTTCCTGCAATGGCGGTGTTGAGGACCTTGGTCCGGGTCGAAACTGCGCGAGCCATGGATTGTCCCCTTACGCGTCGAGGTTCTTGCCGATCATCCGCATCAGGAAGATCGCGACGATATTGGCGAGGACGACCGCAACGACGCCCCCCGCACTGCCCATGCCCACGTCGTATTGCAGAAGCGATGCGACATAGACGAGGTAGGTGAGCGTGGTCGAAGCCGTGCCCGGACCGCCGTTGGTGGTGACGAGGATTTCGGCAAAGACGGACAGCAGGAAGATCGTCTGGATCAAGATCACCACGGTGATCGCCCGCGCGAGGTGGGGCAGCATGATATACCAGAAGCGGTTTAGCCAGTTCGCCCCGTCCATTTCCGACGCCTCGAGCTGTTCTTGATCCAGCGATTGCAGTGCCGTCAGAAGGATCAGCGTGGCAAAGGGCAGCCATTGCCAAGCAACGATGATCGTGATGGCTCCAAGTGGCATGTTGCCGAAGAAGTCGATCGGTTCGAACCCGAGCCCCGTCGCGATGCGCCCGAAAATCCCGTTCACTGGGTTCATGAACATGTTCTTCCAGACCAGCGCCGAAACAGTGGGCATCACGAAGAAGGGCGCGATCACCATGATCCGGATGATCCCCTGCCCGAACATCGGGCGGTCGAGAAGAAGCGCGAAAAGGATGCCCCCGATAACGGTGATGAGCAGGACGCCCCCGACCAGAAGCAAGGTGTTGACGGCCGCAGCCGTGAAGCTCGGATCGGTCAGGAACCAATAATAGTTCTCGAAACCGACAAAGGGATTACCGCTCGGCGTGAGCAGGTTGTAACGCAGGAACGAGAAGTAGAGCGTCAGGACCAGCGGGACGATCATCCAGGCGAACAACAGGATGACAGCCGGTGAAATCATCAGCCTTGCAGCCGTGCGGGATGCTTTGGTCGCCATATAGTTCTCCCGTTCGATTGGTCAGCAGCGTTGAAGGAAAGACCCCGGCGGGGCCCTTGCTACACAGCTACGCGAGACATGCGGTGGTCTGGAAGAAAGAGGCGGGCCGATCCATGAGGAACGACCCGCCCGTGGAGGATGCTTACTTGATGTAACCAGCCTTGGTCATTTCGCGGGTCGCGAAGTCCTGGCTTGCGGCCAGTGCTTCTTCGACCGTCACGTCACCGGCCAGAGCCGCTGCGACCTGCTGGCCGACGAAGTTGCCGATACCCTGGAATTCCGGGATCGCGACGAACTGGACGCCGGTGTAGGGAACCGGATCACGGGTCGGGTTCGACGGGTCAACCGAGAAGATCGCGTCCTTGATGGTTGCCGCGAAGGGTGCCGCTTCCAGCAGGCGCGGATCTTCGTGGATCGAGGCGCGCGTGCCGCTCGGAACCGCAACCCAGCCCTTGGTTTCGCCGACCATCTGGAAGTATTCCTTCGAGGTCGCCCACTTTAGGAAGTCCTTGGCTACATCCTGCTTCTGCGAGCTGGCTGGGATGGCGAGCGCCCAGGACCAGAACCAGCCGGTGCCCTTGTCGGTCGCCTGCTTCGGGGCCTGGAAGAAGTCGGTAATGTCCGCGACCTTCGAGTTGGCCGGGTTCTTCACATCGTTCGCGGCCGAGGTGGCGTCGATCCAGGTGGCGCATTTGCCATCCTTGAAAAGGGCGCGGTTCTCGTTGTGACCGTTGGCGGTCGCACCGGGCGGACCGTATTTGGTCATCAGGTCGACGTAGTAGGTGATCGCTGCGTTCCACTCGGGTGAGTTCAACTGCGGCTGCCACTGCTCGTCGAACCAGCGCGCGCCGAAGGCATTTGCCAGCGTGCCGACGAACGCCATGTTCTCACCCCAGCCGGCCTTACCGCGCTGGCAGGTGCCGTAGATGCCGTTTTCGGGATCGTGAACCTTTGCGACGATGTCACGGAATTCGTCATAGGTGATCTGCGAGGTCGGCTTGGCGACGCCTGCCTTCTCGAACAGGTCCGTGCGGTAATAGGTGAACGACGTTTCCGAGTAGAGCGGAACGGCGTAAAGGTGGTTGTCTGCCGAGAGGCTGCTGCGGACAAGCGGGAAGATGTCTTCCAGATCATAGTTCGCGTCATTCGCAAAATCGTCGAGCGGAGCCAGCCAGCCGTTCTTGCCCCAGATCGGCGTTTCATAAGCACCGATGAACATTATGTCGAAGGAACCACCGTTCGTCGAAATATCCTGGGTAGTGCGCTGGCGCAGCACGTTCTCTTCCAGAACGACCCAGTTGATCTTGTTGCCGGTCGCCTCTTCCCACTTCGGAGCGAGTTCCTGCATCACGATCATGTCGTTATTGTTGACCGTCGCGACGGTAATCTCTTCAGCCGACGCAAAGCCAGCGCCGACCATCATAGCCATGGTCCCTGCCGTAAGCAGGAAGTTCTTCATCTTCATCGGATTTCCTCCCTTGGTTCCCCTGATGTCGTGGAGAGAAGCTAGTGGCGATCCAACGCAAGAGTCAATCTAATTTTTTACGCGCGCCAATTTTACTTTGATCGCGCTATGCGGAAAGACGCATGATGAGCTTTCCTTCAAGTTTCACAGGTGCGCGATCCTGCGGACCGCCGTCTTCGATCATATCGAAAAGTGCGCTCACGCTCTTGTCCGCGATGGCCGCATGGTCCTGCGCCACGGTCGTTAGCGGCGGGCAGGTGAATCGGGACAATGGATGGTCATCATGCCCCGCGATCCGCATGGCGGAACCTGGCCCCCGACCGATCCGCAAGCCACGCTCATAGGCCGCCGCCAGGAGGCCGATCGCGATCCGGTCATTCGCACAGAGAACCGTTGATGTGGGGAAGCTCCAGCGAGAGAGAAGGCGAAGCCCCTGCTCATAGCCGATCTGTTCGAAACCCCAGTCACTTTCGGCCACAGGCACCACCTCGGGCGTCAATCCCTGACGTTCCATCGCCCCGATGTATGCGTTCTTCCGCTCCAACGCGTTCTCGTTCACGGCCGGCATCTCGAGGAAGCAAGGCGGCTCACCGGTGCGGCAAAGATAGTCGACGATCAGCCCGATGCTATGAAAATTGTCAGTCCCTACAAAGGCTTCGCCGGAACCAAGCGGGCTGTCGAAGATAACCGTTGGAATTTCCGAAGCGAATTGCATCATCCGCGCTCGATCCGACCGCTCGCCCAGCGGCGCGATGACCGCCCCCGCCAACTTCATCGACCGAAGCAGGTCCAGCGCATTCGCCTCGAGCTCCGCCTCGCCATGCGAGCTGAGCACGATCGCCCAATATCCCGCTTCAATACAGCGTTGCTCGATCAGGCGGACGATCTCGGCAAAGAACGGGTCGACGATATGCGGCACAACGATACCGATGTTCTTGGTCGACTTACGATTCTGATTGATCGCGAACAGGTTCGGCCGGAAATCGTATTGCTTTAGCGCATGCTCGATCCGGTCACGGGTCGAGCGCCTGACACTGGTCGGATCGTTGAAATACTTCGACACCGTGGGGCGGGAAATTCCGCTCACAGCGGAAAATTCTTCCATATTCCGGATCTTCTGGTCTTCCATCCCTGCACCTTCGGGCTCGCGAACTCTGCCGATTCCAGCCTTAAGCCGCCCAGGGAAGCGCGCGCAACACCCATCGGCAGGCTATATTTGGCGAAAAATTATCGCGCGTAAAGTTATTGGTTGACACTAAGCACCCCAAATGGCACGGGTCAAGCAAATGCTACGTGTGCATGGTCCGCGACATGGCCACGCCAAAGATCGAGGCTTTCCGTGAAGAAGATCGTCGTTGCCGGGGAGATCCTGGTGGAAATCATGGCCGATACCGCAGGCAACGGCTTCCGCGCGCCCCTCGCGCTGACCGGCCCATATCCTTCCGGCGCTCCTGCGATTTTCATCGATCAGGTGGCGCGGATGGGCCAGCCCTGCGGGATCATCTCGATGGTCGGCAACGACGACTTCGGTCGCATGAACACGGAACGTCTGGCCGCAGACGGCGTTGACATCTCAGCTATCTGCATTGACCACGAGCGCCCGACAGGCAGCGCCTTTGTCCGCTACCGCGCCGATGGATCGCGCGATTTCGTATTCAACATCCGGCACAGCGCCTGTGGGACTTTGCCCAAAAGCGATACCGTGGATGCCCTCCTAGCCTCAGCGCACCATCTGCATGTGATGGGCTCATCCTTATCCAGCCCCGAGATCATCGCCTTCAACATCGACGCAGCCCGCGCGATCTGCGCAAAGGGCGGCACCGTTTCCTTCGACCCGAACCTGCGCAAGGAAATCCTTGATGCGCCGGGCATGGGCGAAGCGATGCAGGCGATCCTGTCTGCCACCGACATCTTCCTGCCCAGCGGGGACGAGATCACGCTCCTGACCAAGGCCAAGGACGAAGCCGGGGCCGTTGCGGAACTCCTCGCGCGCGGCATCCGCGCCATCGTTCACAAACAGGGCTCGACCGGCGTCGCCTATCACGACGCCGCCGGCCGCCGCTTCGTTCCCGCATTCAAGGTTCAGGAAGTCGATCCCACCGGCGCGGGCGACTGCTTTGGCGGAGCATTCACCGCGCTCTGGCTCCGCGGGGAAGACATCGACCGCGCCCTGACCCTTGCCGCCGCCGCCGGAGCCTTGGCCGTGACCGAACGCGGTCCGATGGAAGGCGCGGCAACCCTTGACAACATCCGCGCCTTCGCGGCTTCACAAGGACGTTTTGTCTGATGTCCCATCCCCTCCTGACACTCGCGGCCGACTATCGTGCCGGAATGAAACCCGGAATCACCTCGGTTTGCTCTGCCCATCCGACGGTCATCGAAGCCACGCTCCGCCACGGTTCGAAAACCGGCCTGCCCGTGGTGATCGAAGCGACATGCAATCAGGTCAATCAGGACGGCGGCTACACCGGAATGACACCCGCCGATTTCCGCGATCTCGTTTTCACCATGGCGGACCGTGTGGGTTACCCGAAGGACCGGATCATCCTTGGCGGTGATCACCTTGGCCCCAACCCGTGGAAACATTTGCCCGCCGATCAGGCGATGGCGAAAGCCGAAGAGATGATCGCAGCCTTCGCCGCCGCAGGCTTCACCAAACTGCACCTCGACACCTCGATGGGCTGCTTCGGTGAACCCGTGGCACTTGCAGATGCCAAGACCGCCGAACGCGCCGCCCGTCTGGCAGCGATGGCGGAAGCGCACCACAAGGGCTCCCACGCACCGGTCTATGTCATCGGCACCGAAGTCCCCGTCCCGGGCGGCGCGGTGGACGGTCTCGATCACCTCCAGATCACCGAACCCGCTTCCGTTGCCACGACCTACGAAGTCCATCGCAGTGCCTTCGACGCGGCGGGACAGTCCGACGCATTTTCCCGCGTAATTGCACTCGTCGTGCAGCCGGGCGTGGAGTTCGGTCATGACGACGTGATCCACTACGCACCGGAAAAGGCCCGCGCCCTATCCGCCGTCCTTTCGGATTTGCCGACTGTCGTCTTCGAAGCGCATTCGACCGACTATCAGACCGACGCTGGCCTGCGGCAGATGGTTGGCGATGGCTTCTCGATCCTGAAGGTAGGTCCTTGGCTGACCTTTGCCTTGCGCGAAGCGCTTTACGGACTTGACGCGATTGCGGACGTTTTGGATGGCACGGCTCCACAGAACGGATTGATGCGGACGATGGAATCCGTGATGCAGACCTCTCCAGCGAACTGGGCAAAATATTACCATGGGTCCGACACGGACCTCTGGGTCCAGCGTCATTTCAGCTATTCGGACAGGATCCGCTATTACTGGCCCGACGTAGTCGCTCATTCAGCAGTCGAAAAACTGAAGGCGCGTCTTTCAGGTCGGCGAATTCCGGCTCCCGTCCGCCAACAATATCTGCCTACCTCCGTCGATGCTGGACCGGCAGACATCGACGGCCTTCTTCGGCAATCAGTAGAAGCGGTGCTTAACACATACCACGCCGCTACGACGCCCGGCTGAACAACCTTCGTGATCAATATCGTCTCGGCGCACGTGGTGAATGACCGCTTTGGAAACCGGAGCGAATCTCGCTGAAGGACGGCTATGGGCCGAAAGCAGCCTCGGGGACAAGACGGCGAGAATAGCCAAGACCGAAAGCGTACCACACCATCAAAATCCCTAGGGGTTAGGGCCTCGGGAGTAGACACGAGGTCTTGGCGGAAAGGGCGATACAAAGACCCTTTATAGATCGGCGCGAATGCAGCCAAGGTCATGCAACCAAAAGCTGCTCGCTCCGGCGGAGATTGTTTTGGCAGGCGTCGAGTCAGAAGAAGGAG
>LNFM01004195.1_pt1 | contig 26969 bp, 40 predicted proteins | sample 596031 | NCBI WGS metagenome assembly LNFM01 (sample SAMN04254537, study PRJNA301005) | activated carbon metagenome | isolation source: dual media filters at the Ann Arbor, Michigan drinking water treatment plant | place: USA: Ann Arbor | reverse complement strand
GCCGGGGCTTCGTGCCTCGCAGAATGTGGCGTGCCGAACCACCGACCCGGCGCCTCTCCCCTGATCTGGACGCCGGATGGACCTCGCCCGCGAGCAGTTCGTCGAGCACTTCGCCATCGCCTACGACGTGCACTGCCTCCGCAAGTGGCCCAAGCGCGGGCGCAAGTCGGCGCCCACGTGGCTGTCGAGCTACCTCTACAAGTGGACCCTGACCAACAACGGCCAGATCGACGTCGACGGCCCACGCTTCGCGGACATCATCGACCCGTTGATCGAGGAGCTTCACCGCACCATTCCCACGGGCGAAGGGCTGGACCGCAAGACGGTCACCGGCCTGATCTACGATCGCCTGGACGCCGCTGGCGTGACGGTGCGCATCGGGCCGCCGCTGGCGGGTCACAGCGCCTGATCTCACGACAGGCTGCCCCAAACCAGCTCGTAGTTGTTGACGTCGCGCAGGGTCGAGCGGTCGACCAATCCGCCGGTGACGATCCGGTTGCCGCCGAAGGTGCCGGGCATGACGGCGCGGTCCTTCATGCGCGCGTTGACCTCGACCACCACCACGCGCACCCGGTCGCCGGTCTCGCCCGGGGGCGATGGCATCACCACGACGAACCGCCGATCGGCGCGGTAGCCCTGTTTCGTGCGCAGGATCGCGAAGCGCTCTCGCCAATGGCGTGAGATCAGCCGGCGATCAATGTCGTCGAGCGCTTTGCCGATCACCTTCGTCGGCGGCGACAGGTGGCGCAGGTCGCGCGCGTAGAGCGACACGGTGGCATCGAGCAGCGGCGCGCCAGCGGCGCCCATCGCCGCGGCTTGCTCGACCGTCAGGCCGCCGACGACGAAGCGCGGCCGGCCGCGATGCTTTGGGTCGAGCGCATGCGTCGCCCAGATCGCGAAGGCCTGGTCGAGCGCCTGGTGTTCGGCGGCGTTCATGCCGGCGAAGCGCGCGGCGCCCAGCGGCAGCGGCGCGCCGACCGCCTTCTCGACGTGCAGCGTGACCGCCTGCTCCTCCGGTCCCAGCTCCATGGCGAGCTTGCCGACGTTGTACTGAAAGCCCGGATCGATGCCCGCCGGCACCTCCTCGTATTCGCCGGTGCGCTCATTGAACCAGCGGCGCGGCGGCGCGCTGGGCGCGCGCTGCGTGATGCCAACGCGCTCTGCCTGGCGCCTGGTGACGGGCTTGGGCGTGCAGCGGCAATGCCAGCCGTTCGGTGGATAGTGGGTGTTCCACCACTCATGCTCGACGGGCAGAACCGTGCCATGCCAATGCCAGTGCAGCGGGCGCACGCGCTCGTCGTCGATGGCGCTGTACATGAGGAACGGCAGCAGCACGCGATTTCGCCAGATCTGCATCCAGCGCCCGGCGTGATAGGCCATGCGCATGTTGGTGTCGAAGATCGTTCGAAGCCGTCTCAACGAGCCGAGCTGCGCCAAGCGCACCTCGCCGGTCACCGGGTCGACCACCTCCTTGAGCCCCCACCATCCCTTCTTCTGCAGCACAGGCGTCAGCTCGGCGGCGAACTGCTGGAAGGTGCGACCCTCCTTGATCGCCGCCAGCATCGCCGCGTGGATGTCGCCCAGCACGTCGAAGCCCGCGCTCTTGGCGACGGTGAAGCTGCCGGCGTGCTGGCGCGGATGGAAGTCGCGCCAGTCGAAGGTCTGCGTCAGCGAGCGGCCTTTGCGTTCGAAGAACGCGACCGCTTCAGCTGGCGGCAGGCCAATAGGGATGGGCTGGGTCACGACGCCATCCTGAGCGTGACGCGCGATTGCGGCGCGGCGCGCAGCTTCACCCGGTTGTCCGGTGACGGCACGAGAGCGACACGCGATTGCGGCGCCTCATGCAACGCCACCCGGTTCTCCACCGGCGGCACGAGCGCGACGCGGCTGGTCGGTGCCGGCGCGAGCCGCACCCGGGAGAAGGTGAGGTCTGGCGCCTGCCAACCCGATCCCACGGCGGCCGAACCGACCAGCGTGTCGGCCGCTTCGACGATGTCGGCGCTCGCCGTCACCACGACCGAAGCGTCGGCGACGACCAGGTTATCGGCCTCGGCGATCGCGCCGACCGCGCCGATCGCAGCGCTGGCCGACGCCGCGACGCTGTCCGAGGCCTCCGTGACCGCCAGCGCCGCGCCGATCGCGACGCTCGCCAACGCGGCCAGCGTATCGCCCGCCTCGCTCGGCGCACCGGTGCCGACGATCGACACGGCGGCCATGGCACTGACAAGGTCCGGCGCCTCGGTGATGTTCGCCGTGGCGGTGATCGCACCGCCGCCGACCGTGGCCGTGGCGCTGACGCTGTCCGACGCCTCCACAATGACGCCGGCCGCGACGATCGCGACGGTGCCTGTCGCGGCGACACTGTCGGCGGTTTCGGCGATAGCCGCACTGGCGGCGACGGCCACGACCGCTGTCGAGCTGATGCTGTCCGGTGCCTCGGCGATCGCACCAGCCGCGTTCATCGCGACGGCGCCGCTCGCCAGCGCCGCGTCGGCGGCTTCGATGATCGCCGCGCTGGCGGCGACGGCCACCACCGCTGTCGAGCTGACGCTGTCCGCGCCCTCGGCGATCGCGCCGGCCGCGGCGATCGCCACGGCGCCGGCGGCGGCGACAGTGTCGGCGGCTTCAGTGATCGACGCGCTGCCGGCGACAGCCACGCTGGCCGTGGCGCTCGCGGTGTCTGGCGCTTCCGTGATGGCGGCGCTGGCGCTTACCGCGACGGCCGCGCTCGCGGCCACCGTGTCGTCGCCCTCGACGATCGAGGCCGTACCGACGATGCCGGCGTCTCCCGACGCCGCCGGCTCGCTGGAGAACGGCAGCTCGCCGAACGCGACGGCGCCGAACGTCATCAGATGTCCCGCTCCAGATACAGCCGGTTGAGGCAGAGCAGCTTCGCCGTCGCGCCGGTCACCGACATGATCTGCGCGTGCATGTAGAGGAACGTCGTGTTGACGGGCAGATTGGCGGTCAGCTCGACGTTGTTGACGTAGACGGTGCCGCTGAACGGGTCGACGACGCGAACAGTGACCTTCGTATCGTTGGCCTTGCAGAACATCGTGAAGTCGAGCACCTGGTTGGCGGCCATCGCCAGCCCGACATTGGTCTTCGTCACAGCGCTGCCGTCGCGCGCCATCACCTGCCAGTTGGTATCGCCCGAGTCCTTGCCGATGATCAGGGAGTTGTTCTGCGCCGACGGCTCGCCGGCGAGCGCCGCGTTGAGCGCCGATAGGCCAACCATCACCCGGATATCCGAGGCGAAGGTCTCGATGCCCAGCCGCGCGAAGAAGAAGAAGCCACCGCGCCCATTCGTGTTGCCGCGCATCGCGACGGTCGCGCCGGACTGGATGCCGCTCGAGCCGGTCGCGGTCGTGCCGGTCCCGAACGTCGCGCGGCGCATCGCGGTCAGGTCGTTGGTGTTGGCGATCGCCGGATGCGCCTGCGCGGCGCCGGTGCCGGCGTTGCGCGCCGTCCAGTTCACGCCCATGTTGATCGCGACCGTGGTGCCAGTGCCGGGCAGCCACATGGTAACGTCGTTGCCGAAAAGCGCCGGTTGAAATGATGTGTCGATGCCGGCCGGACCTATGGCATCCAGCGTCATGCGGCCGGCGCGGTTGCGGGTGTAGACCTTCAGATTGCCGGCCGCCGGCGCGGCGGGGATCGCCGACGCGGCGAGCTGGATCAGTGGAACATTGAAGCCGGCGTTGGGCGTGTTGAGCACCTCCTTGGTGCCAGCCGAGAAGTTGACCAGGCCCCCGGCGTTGCTCGACGCAAGAACCGTCGTGCGCGCCAGCAGGTTGCCGGTCAGCCAGGTGCCGATGCCGACTTCCCATTCGTCGAGGGTCTGGTGCACGGCGCCGTAGATCGCCGTGTCGTTGTTGGCGGCGACCGCGGAAAACGGGCGGAACTTGGGCATCGCACCGGCCAGCGTCAGCGTGCCGGTGCCCGTCGTCGTGCTGGTCTCCTTGACCCTGTCGCCGCTGACGTGGGCCATGCGGCTCTAGCCCGCGGTGATGCTGAAGGTGTTCACCGTCACCTGCTGGCCGGCGGCGATGACGGCGCTGTCGAGCTGCAGCTCGCCGGCGTCGGGACAGACGTAGTTCCAGGTCACCGTGTTGTCGGCGATGCCGGTGCCCGTGCCGGCAGGGCCGCCGGCGCCAGCGGAGGTGCCGGCGATGGTGCAGACGTAGACGTTGCCGCCGTTCTTCGCGAACTGGCCCACCGTGTATGCCGTCGTCGCCGCCCACGCGGTGGCGGGCATGAAGATGTCGCCCTGAAGGTGCCGCGTGACGCCGTCGCTGGCGTACATGCGCCAATGCCGGGCGTAGCCCGAGGCGTCGGCGCCCGCGTCCTGCCACGTGCCGGTCTTCGACTTCACCCCGCCGGCCGCCGCCGCCATATAGGTGGCGGGCAAGTTCATCGTCACCAGCACGACGCCGGTGTCGGCGTCGGTGATGTTCGCCGGCGGCGGGCCGGATCGCAGCTTCAGGACGGCCGAGGCACCGATCGCGGTGAACGCACCATCAAGGCCGCCATTCTTCGCGGCGTCGGATTTCTTGTAGGCCATTGCTTCTCTCCCTTACGCCAGCTCGGTGATGCCTGGCTCAAAGACACTTCTGCCCTGCACGATGCGGTGGCTCTTGCCGTCCTGCGCCGTCATCAGCAGGTCAAAGAGGTAGCCGCCGTCATCGCCCGATGACGGCGTGAAATCGAAATCGAAATGGATCTCGCCTGTCGCCACGCCCAGCGTGATGCCGCCGCCCGCACCGGTATGCAGATCCAGGACGACGGCGCTGCCAGGTGTCTTGCGGAACTGCATCCGCGCGCTGTAGCCGGTGAGGTTGACCGGCACCCACGGCTCGGCGCTCGTGGCGCGCGTCGACCAGACGAACGTCCCGCCGCTATGCGAACCTGCGTAGAACGTCAGGTTGATATTGTCCGGCTTGACCGTGGCTGGCATGCGCGCGCTCCGCTAGCCGGCGCCGGTCAAGGGCGCGCCGGCTTCGCCGGCGGCGCGCGAGGCGAACATGCCGCGCGCCAGCAGCTCGGCGAGCTTGGTCGGCTGCAGCTTGCGCGCATGCTCGGCGAGGACCTCCGTCGCTTCCTCGATCGACGTGCACGCCGCGATCTTCTCGCGCAGCTCGGGCGTGACGATCTCCTCCATCGCCGCCTGCAGCTCGCCGCCGCCGAGGATCTCGGCGACCGCGTCGTCGATCACGTCGGCCGGCGCCATGCCGTCGGCGCGCAGCGCGGCTTCCTCGGTCTCGGCGTCCTCGGCGGGATCGGGATCGTCGCCGGCGCCGGGCTTCGGCGGCCGCGCTCCTGGCGCGCCGGGCGGCACCTGCACTTGCGGCGTGCGCTTCATCCGCAGCAGCTCCTCGTCCGGGTCGGGATCGCGCAGCCCGACCAGGTCGCGCACCTCGGCGCCGCTCACCTTCACGCCACGATCGGCGAGCTGGAAGGCGGTGGCGACGGCGAGCTTCACGTCCTTGTCTTCCGGCCGGCCGACGCGGAAGGTCGGCACCTTCGCCTCCCAGCCGAAATTGAAGCCGACCATCGGCGCGATGATCTGCGCGCGGATCGCGGCCGAGACTTCGTGCGCATCGCCGCGCTCGATGTCGCCGCGCACCAGGTTGTGCTCCTTCGACACGGCGTGGCCGCCGGAGATCGCGTCTGTCGTCGTCGTCTGGCCGAGGATCGCCTTCGACACCTGCTGATCCCAGAAGGCCGCGTTGTCGCCAAAGAGCGAGCCGTTGGCGCCGGCCGGCCCGTTGACCAGGTCGACCGTCATGGTCGAGGGCACGATCGCCGCGGCGTCGTGGCCCAGCCCCGACACGGCGCGCAGCAAGGTCGTCTTCTCCTCCGCCGTGGCGTTGTTGGGGTATTTGCCGATGCGGAAGGGCAGGCCGTAGATGTCGAGGAAGATCTGCCAGTCCTTCAGCGTGTAGTTCTTGAACATCCACGCCCAGGCGGCGTGACGCGCGAAGCCGCCCCGGATCGTCAGGCCGCTCTTCGCCTTGAAGCGATGCACCAGGTACTTGTAGGGCTGCAGCGGCTCGGTCTGCCCGCCATCGAGCCGGCGATAGAGCGTCTCGCCGTCGACGCGATCAAACTGGTACCAGCGCGGGTCGCGCCAGACGACGCGGCGCGGCTTCCATTCCTTTCCTGTGTCCCACACCAGCTCGCTGACGGAGTAGCCCTTGCCGATCGCGTCGAGCACGTCGAACAGAGCGAGCTGCAGCACGCCCTCGTCGAGCCAGGCGCGGATGAAGTCGGCGATCTTGACGTCGATCGCGTCGGTCGAAACGGCTTCGATGGTGATGGGAAGCTGCGCCACCTGCCGCTTGCGCATGCCGAGCACGGCCAGGTAGTGCAGATCCTTCTCCTCCATGTCCTCGGCGAGTTCGAGATAGTCGTTCGTCTCGAACTGCTCGGCCGAGGACAGGATGCCGGCGAGGCGTTGCGGCGTCAGGTTGCGCGAGGGATGGCCGCCATAGACCTGGCGCACGCTCGACAAGGTCGGCAGGTCGGTTTCGTGGGCCAGCGCCGCCTTGTCGATCGGCGCGTCCTTGATCGCCGCGCCGCGCGACGGATCGAGCGTGGGCTCGACGCGCTCGCCATCCGGCGTCGATCCACGCAAAGCCGATAGTGCCGCGCCCAATCGCTTCAACATGCTCGCCTCACCAGGTGCCGCCGCCGCGCCCGAAGGATGCCGCGTCGGGATCGGGGTCGTCGGCGCGCATGCGCAGCGTGGTGCCGACGACGGTCACGCGTCCTTCGCTGAACTTGTCGCGCCGCGCGCCGGGCACGGTCTCGTAGGCCGCCATCCACGGCGCGGCCTCGCCGGCGGCGCAGGCCAGCACGGCGGCGACGGCGGCGTCGCCATGACGCTGGCCGGTGGCGCCCTGGTTGCGCACGTTCTCTGGCACGCGCGGGACGCCGTCGACCATCTTGACCAGGCGGAAATCCGCGACGATCTCGTCGTCGTCGGGGACCGGGAAGTCCTTGTCCTCGAGCGCCGCCTTCAGCTTGGGGAAGTGCGTGATGTACCAGTCGCGGCTCAGCTTCACCGCCTCGACGATCTCGCTGCCGCATTTCTGCTGCATGCGCTCGGCGAGGAAGGCGCCGTTGCCGGTCGCGTCGAGCTTCATCGCGCGCAGGCGCACGTTGTCGACGATCAGGCCGAGGATCGTGGCCTGCTCGATGAAGGGCACGTTGTGCAGCTCGACCACCAGCGGCGTGCGGCGCTTGCCGTCGCGCGCGCGCGTGTTCAGCCAGATGCTGGTGGCGTCCTTCGAGCGCGCGAAGTCGACGCCGATCGCCGCCGTCTCCTCGCGCGGGATCGCCACCAGGACCCTGATGACATGCAGCGTGAACCACAGCCGCGCGGCGGCGTCGCGGATGGTGTCGAGCTGCGTGGTGAAGTCCGTCGTCTGCGCCCAGCGGATGACCTCGGCCGACTTGTCGCGCGCGGCTTCCAGGATCGACATCGGCAGATAGGTGCCGCTGCCCTCGGCCGGGATGCAGAACAGCTCCTCGCCATGGTTCGGCGAGTAGCGCGCGATCAGATCGTCGCGCCAGGTGGTCTCGGCGGCTTGCGACCAGGCCTTGCCCTGCGTCGTGCAGATGCGGCGGTAGAGCCCATCCTTCAGCGCGTCGTCGAGCGTGATCGTGTGCAGGCTGTACGGCTTCGACTTCTGCCGCGCCGCGATCACCAGCTCGTTGAAGTGATTGGCGGTGCCGTCGTGCGTGCTGATGATGCGGACCCGGCCGCCCCACATCAGCAGCGCCATGGCCGCCTTGATCATCTCGCCCAGCGCGTCGTGGAACGCCGCCTCGTCGATCACCACCACGCCCTGCATGCCGCGCAGGCTGCGCGGACGCGACGGCAGGGCGATGATGCTGAAGCCGCTGGCGAAGGTGATGCGGAAGGCGCGGATCTCCGGCTGATCCTTGGCCGGGTCGGCTTTCTGGAAGACGTACTCGCCGCAGGCCGCCTCGTGCAGCGCGCCGTTGAGGTGCTTGGCCCACATCGCGCAGGCGGCGATGAACTCGCGCGCCATTTCGAGGTTGTAGCCGATGTAGAAGACGTTGCTGCCGCCGGCCTCGCGCGAGGCCGCGGCGATCATCACGTCGTCGAACGCCTCGCCCCACGTCAGGCCGATGCGCCGGCTTTTCTCGGCGATCTTGACGTCGGCCTGGTCGGCGACCCAGCGGCCCTGATAGGCCAGCAGGATCGGCAGGCCGTCGTCGTTGGCCGGCATCGGCGTCGCGTCGGGCAGCGGCGCGGTGATGGCGATGACGGGGAACGGCGGCGGCACGGCGACGATCGCGTCGCGGACGCTGGAAGACGCCGGGTCGGTGACGCGAGGCTTCCGGACCTTCGCGACGGCGGCGTTGCGCGCGATCGCCGCCATATCAGCTCGCCACGCCGATCACGGCCGCGCGCAGCTGCGCGACGACATCCTTCGACAGGCCCTGCGATTTGCCGAGCTGCTCGACGGCGCTGCCGGCCTTCTCCTTGACCTCGCGCGCCACCTCGGCGCGGATCTTCAGCTCGCGGTCGGCGTTGATCTTGCCGGCGCTCTCGAAGTTCTTGGCCGCCATCGACAGGAAGAAGAGATCCTTGGTCTCCATCGGCTGGCGTTCCTCGCCGTCCGCGCCCTGGAGCATGTTGTCGAGCACCTGTGTCTTGCCGATCTCGATCAGCAGCCGGCCGACCTTGCCCTCGGGATCGTCCTTCAGCGCCTTCGCCCAGGTCGCGCCCAGCGCCTGGATGTTGTGGAAGTGCTTCAGCGCCTTCTCGGCGCCGACCTTCCAGCGGCCGACACCCGAGCGGCTCACCTCGGCGCCCAGGCCCGTGAGCGCGTCGGTGATCTCGTCGACCGTGCGGCCCTCGCGCAGCAGGCGCTCGGCGACCTCGCGGATAGCCTCCGGCAGCTTGGAGACGTTCGAGCGCCGGCCCATCTCAATCCTCGGCGCTGGGTTTCGCCACGCCGGGGATGCGGCTATGACCCTTCGCCACGTCGACGCCGCGCTTGGTGATGGTCGCCACCATCAGCTCGCCGACCTCCTCGACCCTCAGCAGCCCCTGCTCGCCCAGCCAGGTCATCTCGCTGCGGATCTGGTCGCGCGTCGTGCCGGGATGGAGCAGGTTCACGAACTGCGTCAGCGTGCTCTCGTTGCTGCCCTGCGCCGGCACCTCCGCCATGGCGCGCAGCATCGTCAGCCGCACGTGCTCGCGAAGCACCCGAGCGAAGTCCTTCGCGCTCATTTACCGGCCTCGATCATGTGGTTCTTGATCCACTCCACGCCCTTCGACGTGGCTTCGATCCACCGCTCAAGGCGATCGAACTGGGCGTCGACGCCGACGAGCCGGGTGTTCGCCGCCGTCAGGCCCTGCGTCACGTCGTAGAGCGTGTTGCGCAGCTCGGCGATGTCGTCGCCGTCCGGCACCGCCTTCAGGCGCTCCTCCAGCAGCTCGACATGGTGCCGCGCGTCGCCCGCCGTGGCGCGAACGGTGTCGACGTCCCTCTCGACCCCGTCGATGCGCTTGCCCATCTCTTCGAGGGCCAGCTTGGTCGCGAACACGCGCGACAGCCGCCACATGGCGTAGCCGCCGAAGACGATGACGAGGGCGGCGACGATGGTGGCGACCAGCTCGGCGATCTTGATGGCTTCGGGCAATCCCACGCGTACGCTCCTACTTGTTCGACCGTTCGCACAGCGCCACCCAGGCGGCGTTGTGCTGGCGTGCCTGCGTCACCGTCTCGGGACTGTCCGTCGTCGGGCTGTAGAAGATCGGCACGAAGGCCACGCAAGCGGTGTCGGTCGCCGTCTTGCCGCACGCCGCCAGCAGAGCCACGCTAACGAGGCCAATCACGGTTGAACGGATCATGGGTCATCGCTCCCTGGTCGTTGGGCTTCACCTTGGCGCGTGCGCGGGCGGCGGCGGCGGCACGCTCGAGGGCGACGGTGGTGGCGCCGGCGATCGCCGCGGCCTCGCCCTGGCCGTAGGCCCACAGCAGAGCGCCGCCGATCGCCAGCGCCACCGCGCCGCCGATCATCAGGTACTGGCCCAGCCGCGAGCCGAGGAAGGCGATCACGTGCTCACCGCCTGGCCGCGCAGCAGCTTCAGGCCGTAGCGCACGGCGACGAAGCCGATGAGGGCGACCGCCACCACGCCGAGCCCGATCTCGGTGTAGGGGCTGGGCAGGCCGAGCGTGGCGAGCAGGCCCTTGGCCGCCGTCGCCGCCGCTTGCGCCTCGCCGAGCTTCGACGTGGCCTCGGCGAGCGTGATGGTGGTGGCGACGCCGGACAGGATGGCGGCCGCGCCCGTCTTGCTGGTGATGACCTGCGCGGCGGCCTGGGTCGCCGTCGCCGGCGCCGGCTTGGGCGCGGCCCGCAGCACCGCGAGCGTGCGCGCGTGATGCGCGTCGTGCTTCTTCAGCTCCTCGGGCTTCAGGCCTGCGTTCATCGCCAGCATGGCGCCGCGGAAGTCGCCGGCGTCCATGCGCTCGTTGTTGCCGATGTCGCGCCAGTAGCGCGCGAAGGCCGGCGCGGCGATCGCCGGATCGAGCAGGAGGTCGGGATTGTTCTCCAGGTCGATGCCGAGCTTGCGGCCGAGATCGCGATAGTTGCCGCGCCCCGTGATGCCGGGGCCGCGCGCGCGGTACTTCCAGCCGTCGCCGTCGTGCACGTTGCCGCCGATCGCCCAGCGCGGCCCACGGAGACGGTCATCATAGACCTGATTGAAGAACCACTCGTTCCACGCCTGCTCGCCCAGCTCCTTCTTCTTCGCCTCGTAGACCTCGCGCGACGGACAGGCGTGGCCGAACATGCCCCGGGCGCGCTCCCACGGCGTGCGGAACCAGCCGATCTCGGCCATCGCCCTCAGGTAGGCGGTCTCGTTGGCCACACTGGCGAGGAAGCCCGCCATGCGCTCGATCGATGTGTCGATGGCGCAGGCGCGCATGGCGTCGCGCAGCGGCGCGATCCACGCCGCGACATCCTGCGGCCGCGCGCCGGGGTTGATGGCGCCGAGCTGCGGCTCGGTCAGGAAGACGGCGGGCGTTCCATCGAACGGCATGGTGGCCTCCTTCAGATCTTGGGGACGCCGCCGACGAAGCACAGGATCATCCCGGCCTCGTTGGCGCAGATGTGGCTGTTGCCGTCAGGCGCGGTGATGCCGAGCACGCGATCGGCGGGCACGCGCACCCAGGCGCCGTCGAGCCGCGCCCGCCACACACCGTCGTCGTCGCGATACGCCTGGGTCGGGCGGCAATCGCGGTTGTCGCAGCAGCTCGCGTTGGTGCCGGGCTGCTTCCAGTCGGTGTAGAAGTCGTGGGCGTTGGCCGGCCGCGTGATCGCCGCCACGGCCATCAAGGCGACGAAGGCGATGGCCATCCCGATGGGCATGATGACGTGGCGCATGACGATCCCCCGCGCGTGCGCGCATTGGCTGGACGATCGTCAAGCTAGAGGCGGGGGCGGCGCGCATTCAGGACGGCCCGGGCCGTCCTCAAAACGCTTCACGTGGAACGTGGAATGGGGAACGCGCGCGCCGCATCGTCTCACGACGGCGGGGCGTTCCGTCAAGCCTCGCGTGTCAGCCGAACAGTTCGGCCTGGCGGTCGTCGGCGCGGCGGACGCCGGCGCGGATCTTCTCGACCGTGCGGCGCGACAGGCGCCATTCGTTGGCGACGACGCTGTCGCTGCGCGGGTCTTCGCGGATCGCGCGATCGCGCCTGGCGCGGGCCTCGGCGCGCTCCAGCTCGGTGCCCAGCGGCACGACGACGATCTGCCCGCCGTAGATCTCCGACAGCGCGCGCGCCGTGTCGCGGTCGTGCTTCCATACCTTGGACTTGGCCAGCGGCCGCTTCGGGACATAGAAGCGCAGGCCGCCGAAGGCCTCCATGAAGGCGACCGTCGCGTCGACGCCGACACGCTCGCCCAGCGGCCGCATGGTCGGCGGCAGCAGGGTGAGGCGACGATCGACGGCGGCGGTCATGCCTTCGGACCTATGAGGATCGAGTGCTTCTCGATGTTCGTGGTGCCGTCGCTGTTGCGGCGGCGGTATGTGATGGACGTCGACATGGTTTCGTCCGCCCGGATGCGAACGCGCACCGTCTTCGAGGGTGCGTAGCCCTCCTTGCGAAGCTGCGCGTCGCGCGCCGCCAAGTCGCTGTCGCCGAGATGGTCGATCAGGGCGACAATCGGCAGGACGATCTCAACACGGCCGAGCTTGAAGATGCTGGTACGGCGGTTCGCCATCACGCGCTCCGTCGCGCCGGCGGCCGCGTCGACAGCGGCGGGCAGGCGCGGACGCCGGCGGCTTCGTAGGCGAAGCGCAGCTGGTCGGGGCGCACCGTCTCGCAGCGCGCTTCCACCCATCCGAAGTCGTCCGGCGCGCGCAGCACGGCGGCGACCACGACGACCGTCACCTTGCCCTCACGATCGCGCTCGACGCCGACGCGCAGGTCGAGCGACCAGGTCGGGCGCGCGGCGCGCCACTCCTCGGCGCTGGCGATCAGACCGAACACCTGCCCCGCCGGCGCGCCCGTGACGCGGAACCATTCGCCGGTATGAGCGAAGATCAGCGCCGGCTTCATGGCGCGGCCTCGGCTGGCGTCGCGTTGAGCGCCCTGATCGCGGCGGCGAGATCGTCGACCTTTTCGTCGTCGACCGCCCATACAACCACGCTGCTGCGATCCTTCTTGCGGTACGTGACGAGCTTCGACAGGCGCGGATGTTCGACGCACTGCCAGATGTACGTGGAGTACCCGCTGCCGCGCAGACGCATCATCGTCCGCATGCGGCAGGTCTTCAGGTCGGCGATGGTGATCGCGGTCGTCATCGCGCGCCTCAGTTCGGCTTGCCGGCGGGGCGCGCGGCGTTGAAGGCGCGGCGCTCGCGCACGCTCTGGACGATGCCCTGGGCGACCTCGTGCGCGCGCTCCTCGGCGTGCTTGTCGCAGCACGAGAAGCTGGCGACGATGTCGGCGACCACCGTCGCCATGGTCGTCAGCTCGTCGCTCATGCCACGCGGCCCCGGCATCACGGGGCGGCCGTCGACCACGGGCACCATCGTGCAGGCGAGCACGACGGCGCCATCGGGATTGTCCGTCTGCGCGAAGTAGCACAGGCGCCAGCGCTGGCCGTTGAGATCGAACTCGACCGGCGGGCCGCGCATCTCGGTGAGGTTGGGATGCGTCATGCTTCTCCTCCTGTCGAAAGCGGTTCGATGGACTCTCGATGCAGCTGGTGGCGCAGCATCTTGCCGATGTGGCGGATGAGCTGATCGAGCTGGGCGGCGCTCGCCTGCTCCGGGTCGTGCTGGAAGCGGAAGATGCGGGCGCGGGCGGCGATGTAGCCGATGCGCGAGGTCGGGCCGGCGGGCCGGTTGCCGTACATCGCCAGCTTGCCCCACATGGCGCGCACCAGGGCGCAGCGCGCCGCCACGCCATCGGCCTTTTCATCGAGCGCGAAGCCCTCGCGCGCGCACATCGCGCGCAGGCCCTCGATCACCTTCACGGTCTCGGCCGGCGTGCAGAAGGCGAGCGCGTCCTTCTTCGTTGTCCGGCGCGCGAAGCGATCGAGCGCGCGCCAGTCCGGGCCGCTGGCGTCGTCGAGCAAGCCGACGGCGCCCAGCCAGTACAGCGAGGACCACAGCGCCTTGGCCTTGCCGACCAGCGGCGAGCCGGCGACCTTGACCTTCGGCCCGCTCTCCTTGAAGCCGAGCTGGTAGAACCGCTCCATCAGCCGACCGGCCTCGGCGTCGTCGAGGTCGCGCGCGCTCTCCTTGCCGGTGACGACACGCACCAGGTCGCGATAGCTCTCGTCCGTGAGACCGATCGCCTTCTTGGCGATGTGGATCTTCGCCAGCATGGCGCGCCGCGCCGGCGCCGGGATCTTGGCGATCGCGTTCATGGGTGACCTTCGTCCTGGAGGTTGGTGACGGCCGCGGCGATCACGTCCCAGCCGACGTTCGCCTGTCGCGCGGCGATCAGCAGCGTGCGCAGGACCTCGGCCGGATCGGCGTCGAAGATGTGCCGCCCCAGCAGCTTGTCGACCAGGATGTAGCGGCCGATCACGGCGCGCAGATCACGGACGGCTTCGCGCACGGCTTCGGTTTGCGGATCGCGGCGGCGCTGGTCCAGCAGCGGGCGCAGCGCGACATCGAGCGCCAGCAAGCCGCCCATGACGTGCAACGACAGGGGTTGCTGCGCCTGTTCCTTCGGGCGCTCGGCGACGGCGCTAGTCATGGCGTGGCTCCATCACCGACGTCGTGTGGAAGTCGTCGACCACGACGTCGGTCGACATGCGGCCGGCCAGCTCGGCGCCGGGATCGCGCGCGGCCTCGGCGAGCGCGACCTTGCGCGCCGCTTCGTAGGCCTCTCGCGCACCCGTCACGTCCAGGCGCCGCGCCGCCTGGTCGATGCCATCCTCGCCGCGAGGCGCACGGGTCGCCTTGAGGAACCCGCGCCAGGTGACGGTGACGGCGCGCCGCGTCTTGTCCGACACGTGGCGCCAGTGGATGCGGCACATCAGGTGGCCGGCGTCGATCGAGTGGGCGCAGCCCACGATGGGGCAGCGGTGGCGTTCGGCCTTCATGACGGCACCCGATCGCCGAGCAGGACCGTGACGGCCTTCAGGACGTCGGTGCGCGTGGTGAGCGCCTTCAGCAGCGAGATCGCGTCGTCGAGCGCGTCGTTGCGCGCGATCATCGCGTCGCGCTTCAGCCGGCCGGACGCGACCTCCGCCGGATAGAGGACGCCGCGCATCGTCTTCTCGCGCTGCAGCTCGTGCAGCGCGTGGATGGTCCGGAAGCGGACGGCGGCGTATGGCGTGTTCTCGCAGAAGAGGGGATTGGCGACATCGATCACTGATTGCTCCATGGGTGAGAGGGCGGCGTCACGCCGTCGGGAAGAACTCGTCGAGGAAGCGCCGCAGCAGGTCGGCGACCTCTCGGCGCGCGCCGGCGATGTCGCGCGAGCGGATGACCAGCTCGTAGCCCCCGCTCTCGTGCGCCTGGCAGCCCGGCACCAGCGCCAGCACGTGCACGCGCGTGCCGGCCGGCACGTCGCCGAAGGCGTCGGTGACGCTGACGCGTCGCGTGAGCTTCGGCTTGACGGCCATCAGCGCGACAGGCTCGGGCGGTAGAGGCCGGTCGCGGGCGAGCCGAGCAGCGCGTCGCGCGTCACCTCGACGGCGAGCTGCCCGACCTGCGCCGCGACGGCCTCGCCGTTGGCGCCGTCGGGCTTGGTGATCGTGCCGCTCGACATGCGCGTCACGACCATGGCGCCGGTGCGCGGCTCGATGAGCTGCACGGTGATCACCGCCGTCGTGCCGCGCGGGACATCGGGGAGCGCGCTCATTCCGTCGCCTCCTCGAGGAGCGACTTCAGCAGCTTGCTGGTCGCCGGCGTGACGGGCTTGATGAAGGGCGCGTCGTCGGTGCCGACGATGCGCCCGCCGACGCGCGCCAGGTCGATCGCCGGCAGCGCCTTGAGCGCGTCCTTGTTCACCGTCTCCTTGGTGGCGATCAGCAGATCCGCCTGGTCCTCGGAGAGCTTGCGGCGGATCAGCTTGATGACCAGCGCCTCGTCGTCGAACTCGACCGCGCCCTTGCCCTTGGCGAAGCCGACCTTGACGCCGTCCACGGTCAGGCTGCGTGGCCGCGTGAACAGCGCCGGCGACGCGGCCAGCAAGGTCATCAGATCGTCGTGCGACGTGGCCAGGCCGGCGACCATGCGGCGCAGCGCCGGCGCGTGCTTCTCCCACACCGCCGCCATGGCGGCCTCGGCCGCGCGCGTGGCGTCTTCGAGCGCGCGGCGCTTGGCGGCGTAGACCGTGGTCGCCTGCTCGATATCGACGAGCGTCGGCGCTGGCTTGCTGTCCAATGGCATCGATCTTCCTCCTTGCTGATCAGGCCGCGCGCGGCGGCTCGGGGTCGTTGGCGGCGGGCGCGAATGTCGCCCTGGCTTCGAGCGCCAGCGCGTCCTTCGACAGGGTCTCGAACAGGCGCGCGAGCGTCTCGGCGCTCTGTGGCGTGGGCGGGTTCTGCCGCACGACGCGCGCGAGATGGGCGAGATGCTCACTCAGCATCGACGTCTCCCTTCTTCGACGGCGGGCGGTAGTTCGGGCAGCCGTCGCGGCAGGCGCGCCACACGCGCACGCGCGTCGGGCTGGTCGCGGCGAAGGGCCGGCGCTGCTCGGCGAGGCAGAAGGCGCGGTCGATCTCGCAGCCGTAGCCGGGGCAGTGCACCAGCGCGCCGAGCAGCGCGCCGCGCACGGCGGCCTCGACCTTGTCGTAGCGGCCCTTGTAGTTGCGGCGAAGAACCTGGTGCACGACGGAGTGCGCGTAGCCGATGCGGCCAGCCGCGGCGGTCTGCGTCGTGCGATCGGCTTCGATCGCGAGGAGGACGATCCAGTCCGGCGGCTCGGCGCCCCATGCCCCGGTGGCGAGGCGCATGTTGGCGTCGGTCATGACCGCCTCCCGCGCTTCGCCGGCGGCAACTCGGCGCCTTCGGCGTCCCAGCGGCGGCCGTCGTTGGGATCGATCAGCGCGCCACCGGAGATCGCCCGAGGCGCCCGGGGGCCGCTGCGCACGACCAGGCGATAACGCGCCTGGCGCGGCCCGCCGCCCTTCTCGACGCGCAGCACGTAGCCGATGCGGACCAGCAGCTCGACCAGCGCCGCGACCGATCGCGGATTGGCCTCGGCGAGCAGCGCGATGTCGCGCACCGTGAAGGTGCCGCCGATGGCGCGGATGGCGAGCCAGGCCTTCTCCGGCGCCGGCGGCGGATCGGCCTCGCCCGGCGCCAGCGCGCCGCCCTGGGCGTCCCAGCGGCGGCCGTCGTTGGGCTCGCGGATCGTGCCGTCGGGCTGGCGCGACGGCGGCCGCGCGCCGCCGCGTTCCAGCAGACGGTAGACGCCGCCGCGGCGACCGTCGCGCTCGCACACGATCTCGGCGAAGCCGATGGTGACGAGCAGGCGCGCCAGATCCTCGGCGCGCGCGATGGCGACGTCGGCCGCGTCGGCGACATCGCGCGCCGCGAAATGGCCCGGCATGTCGCGCATCGCGTTCCACAGGCGTTCGGCCTCGGTCGAGCGTCCATGGCCGCGGCCGCGCGGCGACAGATCGGCGCGCGGTGGCGAGGCCGGCGCGTCGTCGTGCAGGCTGAGCGGCATGACGGCGAAGCCGCCGTCGATCGACGGCGCCAGGCCGTGGGCGTCGCCCGTCTCTTCGGGACGAGCCACGACGACACCCGACAGCAGGCCGGCGCGCATCAGCGAGGCCACCCGCGGCAACGGCGCGCGGATCTCCTCGGCGATGGCGGCGGCGGTGAAGCGGCGGCCCTGCGCCTGCAGGGCGCGCATCACCGTCCAGGCGCGCCGGCGCACGCCCAAGGTCGTGCCCGGGGCGGTGGCCGGGCCGGCGAAGGGGCCGCTCACGCCGCGGCCCTCGCGTTGCCCGGCCGCTGCTCGTCCATGAAGACCAGCGTGCGATCGGCCAGCGCCTCGGCGGTGGCGGTCTTCAGTCCCTTCTGCGCGCAGAAGCGCTCGATATAGGCCATGGCCGCGTGCGCGCGCCGCGCCGAGCCGTTCGCCTCCTTGGCGATGCGCTTCATCAGCGGCTCGTCGATCGCCACTTCGCAGCACGCCCGGTGGATCTGGCGCACGTCGTCGAGATCGGCGGGCGCGAACTTCACCCAGGAGTAGACGCGGCCGGCGACCAGCTCGTGCTGGGTGATCTTGCGGGCGAAGTTCTCCATGCCCAGCAGCACGAACGGCGCGCCGCTGAGATCCTGGAGGTCGCGCACGGTGTTGATCAGGCCGGCGCGGGCGACGACGTAGTCGGCCTCGTCGATGATCACCACCTTGCGCAGGGTGACCAGGCGCTCGACCAGGCGGTTGACGGTGGTGGTGTTGCGCGGCGCGGGATCGACGCCGACCTCGCGCGCGAGCGCATGCAAGAGGTCGCTGAGCGTCCACGCCGCCAGCGCGCGCACCAGGGCGGCGCCCTTCCGGGCGGTGATGTGCGTGGCCGAGGTGCTTTTGCCGAAGCCCGGAGGCCCATAGGCCACGGCGATGCCGGGCGCGTCGGTCGAGCGCTGCTCGACGGCCGCGACCATCGACATGAACTGCTGCAAATTCTTGACGGGGGCGATGACAGACCGCATCTTGTTGCTCCTTTGTGCTTCTTGTGATGGGCCGGTTCCGCGTGACAGCGCGGGCCGGCCTTCGTCGTTGATGGGGCTAGAGGCCCTCTTCGCCGGCCTTCGAAGCCGGTTCGATCTCGCTGTGAAGCAGGCGCATCGCCGACCATTCCGGGTCGCGCTGATAACTGCCGTGCCAGTGCCGCTCGTCCTCGGTGACGGTGCGGCCGGCCCTGATGACCAGGTCGACCGCCAGCCAGCGGCCGAAGCGATCGAGCGGCGCCTCGTCGCGCGACTGATCGCGCTGGGCGCGCGCACGTTCAAAGTCGACGATGAAGGCGTCGTGCTCGGCGCGGCGCTGCGGCGTCGGCTCGACCACCGGACGTTCGGTGCCCAGCCCGGTGGCGCGCGCGATCGCGGCGGCGGCGAGGTCGTCGGTGGTGTGGGTTTGCGCGGCGCGCGGTAGCGCCACGACGCGGCCGGCCTCGCTGTCGCGCGCGTGCAGCATGGTGTCGATGACGGCGTCGGTGTCGATCTTGCGGCGCACGCGCCGCAGATCGGCGCGCATCGCGCTGATCGCCTCGGCCTGCGCCGCCTTGGCCTGCGCCGCGACAGTGGCGCGCGACAGGCCGGCCAGCTCGGGATTGGTTGCGCGGCCGAGGAAGCGCCAGGGATCGCCGGTGTAGCACCACAAGGTGCCGAGATCGTGCGGGTCGAGGCGCACATGCACCGTCTCGCCGACGATGAAGGCGTCGCACCAGTATTCGCGGCCGCCGACGCTGATGCCCTTCTTGGCCACGACGCGCGTGCCGTCGCCGCTCGCCGGCACCATCATCAGCCACGACAGCGCGGCCTCGTCGGCGATCCGCTTGGGCGCGTGCACGGCGGCATCGATCTCGGCGCGCGTCGCCGGCGCCATGCCTAACGTGCCGTGATCGCGTGTGGCGTAGACGTTGGCCAGCCACAGATCGAGCCGCGCCTGCAGCTCGGCGGCGGGCAGCTCGACACAGAAGGCGTCGGCGTCGTCCTCGCCCAGCCTGGCGGCGAAGGACTTGCGCGCGCGCAGCGCCTGGCGGTCGGCGACGTCGTGGCCGATATAGCCCGGCATCAGCTCCATGAAACCGCGCTGGATGGTGCCGATGCCGCGCTCGACGAAGGGCTTCTTCTCCGGGCTGTAAGGCGGCAGCTCGTGATGGCGGATGCCCAGCCGCTTGAGCACGTCGAGCATGTGCTTCGAGACGAAGTCCGAGCCGTTGTCGGTCTTGAGCGCCTCGGCGACACCCCACAACAGGATCGCGCGATGCAGCAGCAGCAGCGCCGCCACGGTGCGCGGCGTCTTGGTGACCAGCGCGAGCATGCGCCGCGTGCGCACGTCGATGACGACGTAGATCGAGTGGCGGCCATCGGCGCACAGCACGTCGCTGGGCGAGGCGTCGATCTCCCACAGCTGGTTGATGCGCTCGATGCCCTGGTCGGCACGGCCGAGCGCCGGCTTGCCGACCGAGCGGAACTTGTCGGGGTTGGCGATCGACAGCAGCGCGGCGCGCTGTCGCGCGCGCCAGCGTGCGACGTGGCGCTGGATCGAACGCAGGCCGGGCAAGGTCGGGATCTCGCCCGCCTGGTATTGCGCGCGCAGCAGGTCGCGCAGATGGCCGCTGTCGAGATGCGGGCGCGCGGTGAGCAGCGCCGCCACCAGTTCGCCCAGCATCGCGTCGCTGTCGAAGGCCGAGGCGCGGCCGGCGAACCTGCCGCCGAGATCCGCGTGGCGTCCGGCATCGCGCGCCTCGATCGCGCGGCGGATGGTGCGCGCCGACGTCCTGGCGATCACGTCGTAGAGCCAGGACGGCGCCTCGATCGCGCGCGCGTTGTAGAGATCGGCGAAGGGTTGAAGCGCCGCGCGGTGCGGGCGATCGCCGCGAAACGCATCGTATCGCTTCAGCAGCTCGAGCTTGGCGGCGAGGCGCTGCGTGGCGCCATCGTCGAGACCGGCGGCGACGTCGACCGTGCCGGCGCCGGTCGGTGCCGCCGCCTGCGTCGCCGCCAGATGCCGGCGTACCAGCTCGCCGCGCGCGGCCGGCGGCAAGGCGGCGACGGGAAACTCGCGGCCGCCGCCGCGCCCCTCGCGTTCGCGATGCGGCCAGGCCTGCCGCGTCGCCAGTTCGGCGATCTTGTGGCGATGGCGTGGCAGACCGGGAAGAGACAGCGTCGCGAGTTGGGCGGCTGTGTAAAAGTCCCTCAGGCACGTCGGCGACGCGTCGCTCGTACAGGAAGAAGTGCAGGCGATCGCGGGGGAGCCGCGATCGCCTGCGCCGGTCGCGTCGTTGGGGACGACATGATGCGACCGGCCGGGGAGTGGGGGGGTACGCGATGCGCGCGAGGAGACGCGGGCGGAGGTTGTGCCGGCCATCAGGCGGCACGCTCCAAAATCGTGTTGATCACACGATGCCGGCGATTAGATTGGCGACGGCCCTGTCTGGGCTCACCGCTGGAATCGTAACGAGACGGCCAGATCTCGCGGGGTTCGATTTCAAGCGCGGCGGCGACGATGCCTTCGACGGCCGGCCATGGCTGCCGCAGGGCTTTGCCGATCGCCGACACATGATAGTGGTGGCGTTCAGCCAGCGCGCTCAGCGTCAGTCCTGCGTCGTGCAGTCGGTACACCACGTAGGCCGGCGACCAATCCTTACCTTGCCTGGAGACCCGCTTGCTCATCTTGGACGCCCGCCGATCAAGTGTTCGCAATCGCGAAGTTCTATTCGGCGAATAATGCCTTCGTATTTGCGAACTTGTCAAACGCGAATTCGCGATCGAGGATCAGATGATTTCTGATCTTCCGGTCGCGTACGAGCCCGCAATGCGAGAGCGTCTGGTGGAGCTGGCTGCGGCGCACGGCGGGCAGAAAGGGCTTGCGAGGCTGGCCGGCGTGACGGAATCGACGCTAAGCCGCATCCTTCACGGGGGCGGCGGTAACCTCGACACTTTCGTCAAGATCGCTGTGGCGACCGGTAGATCGCTCGATTGGCTGACCCTTGGCGGTGACGATGTCGCGCGACCGGCGTTGCCAGATCGGAAGATCACTCAGGGTATGGCCGTCGCCGACAGCGGCCAGCTGATCGCCGGCGATTATGCGCTCGTGCCACGATATGACATCCGCGCGTCGGCCGGTGCCGGCGCGCTGGTCGAAAGCGAGAACATCATCGAGCGCGTCGCCTATCGGATGGACTGGATCAGGGCGACGCGGCTCGATCCCGACAAGCTGATGTGCGCACAGGCGGACGGCGACAGCATGGAGCCGACGATCAGCGACGGCGATCTGCTGCTGATCGACACGCGCGTCACGCACCCGAGATCCGAGGGCATCTACTTCATGCGCTTTGGCGACGGCTTGGTGGTGAAGCGCCTGCAGCTGCGGCCGGATGGCGGCGCCAACCTGATCAGCGACAACGCCGCGCGCTACGAGCCACAGCGTCTGTCGCGCGAAGAGCTGGGCGAGTTGCAGATCCTCGGCCGCGTGCGCTGGCGCGGCGGCAGGGTGTGATCAGGGCGCTCGTCGGATTGATTGCAGCGACATCAGAAAGCTCGGATCGGTCATCGCCCCGCGCTCCGTCATGCTCAGCTCTTTCCAGCCGTCTTTCGGATCGCGCCAGAGCGAGGCGTCGAACACGACCACGTCGCCCACCTTCAGATCCATCATTTGACCGAAGAGCGGCGAGGTCTGGACAACCAACGTTTTGTGGACGGTATCGCTGAAGCCGTTGTTGAAGGTCATGAGGGTGACGTCCTTCGCGACGCTGATGCTGATGTACGCGCGACCATCTTCAGTGGTCTTCAGTGTGCCGATGGTGCCGACCCATCCTTTGATTTGACCATTCGTGGCGGCGAGCGCGCTCGAAAGAGACTTCCCACGATCGGTGCGTGTGACCGATTTGCGCAGGTCGCCCTCCGCCGCATGAAATTGCTGTCGATACTGTTCCACCGCCTGGATGAAGGCTTGCTGGGTCGGCGGCATGGGCGGTCGCGCGGCCACTGGTTCGGGGGCCGCCTTCGGCGCGGCGGCTGGTGGTGAGCTCGCCACTGATTTCGCGGGCGACGTCGCGTCGGCCCCCCAGATCGACCAGGCGCCCCAGCCGATCCCGGCCAAGATGACCAGGCCGAGTAGCCCTTGGATCCATTCCTTCGGGGTCAACTGCTTTTGAGCCATGGACTCCCTCCCGGTAGCAGTCCGGCACACTCTTGCCCGGTTATTGGCGGCCGTCCAGACCCCGGCAGCCCCGCCCAACGGGCCTGGACCGATTTAAATGGCCGCCCGTGAGCCGTACGTCCGGGAAGCCCTCGCCCTCCCCGGATTTTTTCGAAAGCATTTTCTAAAGCTCCTAGGGGCCTTGGCGGGGCAATTGGCCGCCCGACCGCCCCCTCGGGGCGGCCCGGGACCGGCCGGGCGGCCGGAAAGGCGGATTTCGGGGCGGCCGGGGCCATGATTCGGCGGCCTGGCCAGGGGTGGACCAAGGGAGCCAGGTCGGGACGGGTGGCGGGAGGCCTTCAGGGCGGCCCGGGCCGTCCTGAAACGGATCGGCGGGCGGCTCTACGGTCCCGCCATGCTGACGAAGCGCGGCCTCGACTTCAAGCTTTCCGATCTGGCGCCCCTGTCCGCCGGTCTGCCGGCGGGCGCGCGGCAGGCGAGCTTGGGCGCGATCGCGCTCGACCTGGTCGAGGGCAAGGCGCCGAAATGGCTGCGCCTGCTGTCGCCCGGCGACAACGCCACGCGCGATGGCCGCGGGCCGTTCAAGGTCGATCCGGCGAAGGTGGTCGCGCTGTCGCGCCAGCTCGCCGCCGGCCTGGAGCCGGTGATCGACTACGAGCATCAGTTCGACAACGCGCCGAAGAACGGCCAGCCGGCGCCGGCTTCGGGCTGGATCGAGCGCTTCGCCGACGCCGGCCCCAACGGCGAGCCCGGCGTGTGGGCGCTGCTGCGCTGGAACGAGCGCGCGCGCGATCACATCGAGAGGGGCGAGTACCGCTACCTCTCGCCGGTGCTGGCCCATGACAAGAGCGGCGTCGTGCTCGCCGTCGTGCGCGCGGCGTTGACCAACTATCCGGCTCTGGCCAACGCGCCGGCGCTGTTCTCGGTGTCTCCATCCCCACAGAAAGAGGTCAAGACCATGGATCTCGTGAAGATCCTCGGCGCGCTGTTCGGCGCGCCGAACGCGGACGAGGCGGCGATCGTCACGCTCGCCACCAACCTGAAGGCGCAGCTCGCGGCGCTGTGCACGACGCTCGGCGTCGACCTGGTCGCGCTGTCGGCGATGACTGGCGCGCAGCTCGTCGGCGCCATCCAGGCCAAGGGCGTCGATCCCGCGGCCTTCGTGCCGATCGCCACGCACAACGCCGTCACCGGCGAGCTGGCCGCGCTGCGCACCGCCGAGATCGGACGCCTGGTCGAGGGCGCGATCAAGGATGGCAAGGCGACGCCGGCGCAGAAGGGCTGGCTGGAGGATCTCGGCAAGTCCGACCTGGCGAAGCTCACGGCGTTCCTCGGCACCGCGCCGCAGATCATCAAGCCCGGCCAGGAGCAACAGCAGCAACAGCCGCCGGGTACGGGCGAGGTGAAGCTGAGCGACGCGGATCTCGCGATGTGCCGCGCACTCAACATCAACCCCGACGATTTCAAGAAGGAGCGCGCCGTCGAGCTGGCGGAATTGCGCGCCACCACCGGCAAGGAGGGCTGATACATGGCCGCCATCACCGAAGGCCGCGGCGTTCCCGAGCGCACCGGCAAGTCCGTCACCGCCGGCCTCGCCGCCGCGACGAAGATCCTGCAGGGCGCGCTGGTCTGCCTCAACGCCGCCGGCAACATGGTCAACGGCACGGCCGCGCTGAACCTCAAGGCGCAGGGCATCGCCGCCGACGAGTACGACAACACCGCCGGCGCCGCCGGCGACGTCATCGGCACGGCGAACAAGGGCATCTTCCGCTTCGCCAACTCCTCGGCCGGCGACCTGATCGCCAAGGCCGACATCGGCGCCACCGCCTACATCGTCGACAACCAGACGGTCGCCAAGACCGACGGCACCGGCACGCGCAGCGCCGCCGGCAAGATCTTCGATGTCGACGCTCAGGGCGTCTGGATCGACTTCCGCTGAGCCCGGACCACAGGAGCCACTCCCCATGCTGATCAACACGCCCAACCTTCGGGCGCTCAACACCGGCTTCCGCACCGCCTTCCAGCAGGGCTTCGCCTCCCTCGCGGCCGGCGCGTCGCTCGACACCTACAAGTACGTCACCTTCGACGTGCCCTCGACCGACAAGAAGGAGACCTTCGGCTGGATGAGGGAGATGCCGGGCCTGCGCAAATGGCTCGGCGATCGCATCATCCACTCGATGAGCGCCGGCGACTACGCGATCACCAGCGAGCCCTACGAGCAGACGGTCGGCGTCGAGCGCCTGGCGATCCTCAACGATCGCTACGGCGTGTTCATGCCGCGCTTCCAGATGATGGGCAACGACGCGCGCCGTCATCCCAACAGCATCGTGTGGCCGGCCTTCGCGGCGGCGCTGACGGCCAAGGGCTATGACGGCGTGGCGTTCATCGGCACGACGCATCCCGGCAAGGACGCGAACGGCGCCGACATCACCTGGTCGAACTACCAGGGCAGCGGCGGCCAGCCGCTGTGGGTGCTGGTCGACGACAGCCAGTTGATCAAGCCGATCATCCGCACGGTGCGCGAGGACTACCGCTTCGTCGCGCGCGAAAACCCGGAAGACGATCGCGTCTTCATGCAGGACCAGTTCCTCTACGGCACCAACGGCAATTTCGGCATCGGCTACGGCCTGCCGCACCTGGTCTACGGCAGCAAGCAGACGCTCGACGACACCAACCTCAACGCCGCGATCGCCGCGATGATGTCGGTGACGCTCGACCACGGCAAGCCGGCCGGCGTCGTGCCGCGCAAGCTGTTCACCGGCCCGGCCAACCGCGCCAAGGCGCTGGAGGCGGTCAAGCGCCAGCGCCTCGCCAACGGCGCAGACAACATCAACTTCGACGTCGTCGAGGTGGTGATCATCCCCGAGATGCTGGGCGCGTGAGACCATGGCGAAGAACGACAAGATCGATCCTTCCACCAGCGACCAGGCGCGCGTCCCGAAGATCGCCGTGACGTCCACGGTCGAGGGCTACGAGCGCTGCGGCGTGACGTGGACGCAAGCGCCGCAGACGCACGAGGTCGCGAAGTTCGACGACGTCGAGCTGCGCTCGCTGCGGCTCGATCCCACCCTGTCGGTGGTCGACGCCTGACATGCCCGCGCCGCGCGACGTCAACCGCAACCCGCAGCCGTATCTGCGCCCCGTCGATGGCGCGGCGCAGACGATCAGCCCCGGGTCGGGTGTCAGCGCGCGCGCCGGTACGCAGTTCAACACCAAGACGATTGTCATCGCGCTCCGCGTGATCTCCGGCGAGATCCGCTACCGCCTCGGCAACAGCGGCGTCGACGCGCTGGTCAACGACCATCGTCTGCGCACGACGGACGGCCAGCGCTTCGTGTCGATCGACAACCGCGATGGCATGGACACGCACATCGCGGTGTGGGGCTTCGGCGGCGCGGCCGTCGTCGAGGTCGAGGAGTTCTGGTGATGAAGCTGCTCGTGATCGACGGCGCTTTGACCGATCCCGAGCGCGTTGTGGCGTTCAGCTACGTCACCGACGAGGCCGACGCGATCCTCACCGACGAAAACGACCGTCCGCTGAGGGACGAAGCGGCGTGACCAATCGGCTCAACGACAAGGCGATCGCCGGCGCGATCGCGGGGGCGGACTGGCTGACGGCCATCGTCAGCGGCGCCGTTCGGCGCGTCACGCCGGCGACCTTGTTCAACCTCTATCGCGGCGTCGCCAACGGCGTCGCCTCGCTCGACGCTTCGAGCCGGCTGCCGATGGGCCAGCTGCCGGTCGGCGTCAACGCGATCGAGGCGCTCAGCTCGAACGGCCTGATCACACGCACCGGCGCGAGTTCGGCGACCGTGTCGGTGATCGCCGGCACCACCAACAAGATCGGCGTGACCAACGGCGACGGCGTCGCCGGCAATCCGACCATCACCATCCCGGCCACGTTCAACCTCACCGGGCACACCGTCGAGCTGCCGCTGGGCACGACGTTCGGCGGCACGGTTCTCTCCGCGCTGATCGCGGGCGTCTCGAACCTGCCGATCGGCTCGATGCAATGGTGGCCCACCGATACGCCGCCGACCGGCTGGCTGGCGCGCGACGGCTCGCTGATCAGCCGCACGACATACGCCGCGCTGTTCGCCGTGCTGGTGACCGGACCGGGCTACGCCGGCCAGACCTTCACCGTCACCATCGCCTCGCCGGGTGTCGTCACCAAGGCCGGCCATGGCTTCACCGGCGGCGAGCGTCTGCGCCTGTCGACGACGGGCGCGCTGCCGACCGGGCTGGATACGACGAGCGACTATTTCGTGATCTTCGTCGACGTCAACACCTTCCGGCTCGCGACCAGCGAAGCCAACTATGTGCAGGGCGCGGCGATCAACACCTCGGGCAGCCAGAGCGGGGTGCACACCTACACCCGTTCGCTCTACGGCCTGGGCGACGGCTCGACGACGTTCAGGCTGCCCGACGATCGCGGCCTGTTCATGCGCGGCAGGCCCGCCAGCGGCCGCGCCATCGGCTCGTATCAGCTCGACGCGATGCGTCAGTACACGATGACCGGCCAGGTGATCACCGAGTCCTATCTGCACTCGCATTCCGGCGTATTGATCGATGGCGGCGCATCCGGCGATGGCGGCTTCAACGGCGCCGGCAT
>LNFM01004194.1_pt1 | contig 26977 bp, 23 predicted proteins | sample 596031 | NCBI WGS metagenome assembly LNFM01 (sample SAMN04254537, study PRJNA301005) | activated carbon metagenome | isolation source: dual media filters at the Ann Arbor, Michigan drinking water treatment plant | place: USA: Ann Arbor | reverse complement strand
GGGGTCCGGAGCCGGGGCCGCGCCGGTGGCGCCCGGTCCGCCGGACGCCGGGGAACCGGCACCCGCACCCGGGTCGGCGGAGGGGTCGACGGTGCCGGGCGGCGTGTAGGCCGCCGCCGTCGTGAACGGCGCGGCGGTCGCGGCCGTCGGGGCGGCGGCGGTGACGACCCCCGTCGTGCGTGCCGGCGCGGGCGCGGAGGGGTCGGCCGCGCCCGCGACCGGAGCCGTGTCGGCGACCTGCCCGTCACCGTCCGGGGCGAAGGGACCGACACCCGCCATGGTCACGGCGACCGTGGCGATGACGCCCATCGCGCACACGCCGGCGGCGGCGATCCCGCCCATCGCGCCGGCGCCGAGGCCGGTGGCGGCGCCGATGCCCACACCCGCGCCGGCACCCACGCCGGCGCCCGTGCCGACACCGCCCGAGCCGCTCGCCGAACCGCCCTGCGACGAGCCGGTCCCACCGGCGCCGGCACCGAGCGCGCCCGCGCCCGCCGCGGCCGCCGTCTCCGCGCCGAAGAGGATGCCGCGCAGGATCTCCGCGGCGGCCACGGCGGGGAGCACGGGCCACCAGGCGGCGAGCCGGCGGCGGCGCTCCTCCTGCGCGGCGGCGAAGGCCGTGCACGGCTCGCACCCGCGCAGGTGCGCGCGGATGGCGCGGGCCCGCAGCGTGCGGCGGTCGCCCTCGCCGATGCGGCGGCGGACGTCCGGGCAGCCGAGGTCACGACCGGCGGAGAACTCGACGAGGCTCGTCCGCGCCTCGCTCAGAAGGTTGCGGGCCGCGCCCTCGTCCGTGCCGAGCACACCCGCGACGGCGGAGTACGACAACCCGTTCAGCTCGTGGAGCACCAGCGCGGAGCGCTGACGCAGCGGGAGCGCCGCGATGTCGGTGCGCAACTCGCGGATGCGCTCGCGCGCCTCGACCGTCTCGTGGATGCCGCCGGCGACCGGGTCGTCGCGCTCGGTCAGCTCCTCCACGCGGGGACGGGCACGCAGGAGGTCCATGCACTCGTTGTGGGCGATGCGCAGCAGCCACGGCATGAGGGGGCCGCGGGGCGGGCGCCCCGCCGACAGCGCCCGGTAGGCCGCGAGCATCGTGAGCTGGAAGGCCTCCTCGGCGTCCTGCGCGTGCCGGGTGATCGCCGCGCAGTAGCGGAACACCTGACCCCGGTGGCGCTCGTAGAGGACCTCGAAGGCGCGCTCGTCCCCGGCGGCGACGAGCGCGGTGAGCGCGGAGTCGCCGAGGAACGCGATCGACCCGAGACCCGGACGGAGCGCCGGGACACGCGAGCCGGGGGAGACCGATGTCGCCATCGTGGGCCTTCCACTGCAAGATGGGGGGCTCGTGTATACCGCGCCCCGCCAACGGCGCGGGACACCGAACCTGGCGAAAGCTCACGGCCCCCGGGGGCCGTGGCCGAAGACCCCCCGTTCGGGCGGCTACGTCCGAGGGGCCCGGGCGGGGGCAGCGCCCCGCACGACGGTCCGCTCGGTGCGTCCCGGCGCCACGGGACGGCCGTCCCCCGGCGTCACCGGGGGGCGGCCGCGGCGTGGTTCAGGCGGCCGACACCAGCCGGAGCCGGGGCACGGGCCGGGCGGAGGGGGACCGCCCGGCGGCGCGCGCCGCGAGCACCCGCTCGAGCGCCGCGACCGCCCAAGGGGCGAACTGGCGGCCCGACTCGGCGTGGCACTCCTCGAGCGCCCCGTCGGTCGTGAGGGGCTCACCCGACCAGGAGCGGTGGGTCATGGCGTCCCACGAGTCGGCGAGGCACAGGATCGCCGCGCCGTCCGGGATCTCGTCCTCGATCAACCCGTCGGGGTAGCCGCGGCCGTCCCAGCGCTCGTGGTGGTGGCGGATCCACCCGACCTGGCGGCGGGTGAGCACCGACGCGACGGCGTCGGCGCCGACGGCCGCATGGGCCTTCACGATCTCGAACTCCGTCGGGGTGAGCGCCCGCGGCGACAGCAGGATCGACTCCGGGACGCACGACTTGCCGACGTCGTGCACGTGACCGGCGTCACGCAGGTCGTCGACGCGGCGCCGGATCCAGCCGAGCTCGGCCGCGATGTCGGCGGCGATGCCGGCGACGCGCTCCGAGTGGCCCGTGGTGGAGGGGTCGAGGGAGTCGATGGCCCGGGCCGTGCGCCGCAGCGCGATGAGGCCCTGCCATCTCGCCAGACCCGTCGCCGGGTCCGCGGTGAGTGAGGTGGGGAACCAATCGATCATGCACAGGAGACCTACGTCCCCACCGGAACGTCGGATCTACTTGCGGAAATATTTCGTCACGCCCCCCGGGGAGGACCCCGGTCAGAGCGGCGTGGTGTCCTCCACGACCTCGTGGACGCCACCGTTGGTGAGGTCGACGATCGCCCCGCGGATCACGTCGCGGTGGGGCAGCTCGGGCGCCGTGCGGGCCCGCCGGATCTGCGTGCGCACGCTCTCCTCGAGGTCGGCGAAGCCCCCGGCGCGCCACTCCGGGACGTGCCCGGTGTCGGCGGCGATCGCGCCGGCGAAGGCCTCGTCGTCGAGCCCATGGAGGCCGCACTCGGTGTGCTGCAGGATCAGGACCTCCCGCGTGCCGAGCATCCGCTGCGAGACCACGAGCGAGCGCAGGGCCGCGTCGTCGATCAGGCCGCCGGCGTTGCGGATGACGTGCACCTGGCCGTTGCCGAGGCCGAGGATCGAGAACAGGTCGAGCCGCGCGTCCATGCAGGCCACCACCGCGAGGTGCAGGGAGGGGCGGTTCGACAGCGCGCTCGGGGGGTTGCGGCTGCCGTGGAAGAGGAGCGCGTCGATCACCGACGGGGGGCGTCCCGCCGTCACGTCGACATCAGCGCCACCAGCGCGAGGGTCCAGATGGCGATGATCGCGAGGGCGGCGGGCCACCCACCGGAGAGGACGATCGCGACGACGGCGGTCGCCAGCACCGCCCCGCCGATGACGATCCACGTCACCCAGCGGATCTCGCCGGCGGCGGCGCGCTCGAAGTCGGTCACCGGGGGCTCCCGGGGCGTCAGGGCCGTGCCCCCGCCCGTCGCCTCGATGTAGGAGTCGAGGGCGCGCATGACCTCCCCCGCGGCGCGTTCGCGGTCGGGCGCGCCCGCCAGCTCGGCGAGCGCCTCCTCGAGGAGCGCGCGGTGGGCCTCGCGGTCGGCCCGCGAGAGCGGCTTGCGTGGCTCGGCCATCGCGCCGGATGCTAGTGCAGCGGGGGGACGATCGACCAACGCCCGGCCCCGTCGGCCGACCGCGCGGTGTGCGAGAGTGCCCCGGTGAGTCGCACGGTGCTGGTCGTCGGAGGCGGAGGGCGCGAGCACGCCCTCGTGAGGGCGCTTGCCCGATCGCCCGAACGACCCCGGATACTGTGCGCCGGGGGCAACGCCGGCATCGCCCGCGACGCCGAGCTGATCCCGCTGAACCTCGACGACGTGCGCGGCGTCGCCGCCCTCGCGCCCGCCCTCGGTGTCGACCTCGTCGTCGTCGGCCCCGAGGCGCCCCTCGTCGCCGGCATCTGCGACGCCCTGCGCGCCGCGGGCGTCCGCGCCTTCGGCCCGTCCGCCGCCGCGGCGCGACTCGAGGGGAGCAAGGCCTTCGCGAAGGAGGTCATGGAGGCCGCCGGCGTGCCGACCGCGCGGTCCGTCACGGTCACCGACCTCGACGCCGGACTCGCCGCCGTCGCCGAGCTCGGGCTGCCCGTCGCCGTGAAGGCCGACGGCCTCGCCGCCGGCAAGGGCGTCGTCGTGGCGACCACGGAGGCGCAGGCGCGCGAGGCGCTCGAGGCCTGCCTCGTCGACGCGGCGTTCGGCGCCGCGGGGCGGGTCGTCGTGGTCGAGGAGGGCATGACCGGGCCCGAGGTGTCGCTGCTCGCGATCACCGACGGCCGGGCCGTCGCCCGCTTCCCCGCCGCCCGCGACTACAAGCCGATCGGCGAGGGCAACACCGGCCCGAACACCGGCGGGATGGGCTCCGTGTCACCCGTCCCCGACATCCCCGACGCGCTCGCCGACGAGCTGGTCGACGCCGTCCACCGCCCGGTGATCGCCGAGATGGAGCGCCGCGGGACGCCGTTCCAGGGCGTCCTCTACGCGGGGATCATGATGACCCCCGACGGCCCCCGGGTGCTCGAGTTCAACACCCGCTTCGGCGACCCCGAGACGCAGGCGCTGCTGCCCCGCCTCGAGGACGACGCGCTGGAGCTGCTGACCTCCGCGGCCTCCGGCGGCCTCGCGGACGGCCCCGTCCGGGTCAACGACGGCGCCGCCGTCGCCGTCGTGCTCGCCGCCCACGGCTACCCCGGCACACCCCGCCAGGGGGACGTGATCTCGGGCCTCGACGCGGCCGCCGCGACCGGCGCCGAGGTGTACCACGCCGGCACGACCTTCGGCGAGGGCGGCGTCGTCGTCACGGCGGGCGGCCGCGTGCTGGCCGTCAGCGCCCGCGGCGACTCCGTCGCCGACGCCCGCGCCCGCGCCTACGCGGCGGCCGACCTCATCACCTTCGACGGCCGCCAGATGCGCGGCGACATCGCCTCCGGAATGGACGACACCACCACGTGATCCCCCGTTACTCGCGCCCGGCCATGAACGCCCTCTGGACCGAGGAGGCCAAGCTCGCCCGCTGGCTCGAGGTCGAGCTCGCCGTCTGCCGGGCGTGGGCCGCGGCCGGGGTGATCCCCGCGGCCGACCTCGCAGAGATCGAGGCGAAGGCCGGGTTCTCGGTGGAGCGCACCCAGGAGCTGGAGCGGGTCACCAACCACGACGTCGTCGCGTTCCTCACCGACGTCAACGAGCGCGTCGGCCCCGCGTCGCGGTGGATCCACTACGGCATGACGTCGTCGGACGTCCTCGACACCGGCCTCGCCCTCGCCATCCAGCGCTCGGGGGAGCTGCTGCTCGCCGGGCAGGCGGCGCTCACCACGACCCTCCGCGACCTGGCGCTCGCGCACCGCGACACGCTCTGCGTGGGGCGCACCCACGGCATCCACGCCGAGCCCACCACCTTCGGCCTGAAGCTCGCCGGCCACGCCCTGGAGAGCCGCCGCAACGAGGAGCGCCTGCGCGACGCCCTCGAGGGGGCGTCGGTCGGGACGCTCTCGGGCGCCGTCGGCACCTACGCGATGCTGGAGCCCGCCATCGAGGCGGCCGTGCTGGCCGAGCTCGGCATCGGCGGCGAGCCGATCCCCACCCAGGTCGTCGCCCGCGACCGCCACGCCCAGCTCGTCTGCACCATGGCCGTGGCCGCGTCGTCGCTCGACCGCCTCGCCACCGAGCTGCGCCACCTGCAGCGCACCGAGCTGCGCGAGGCCGAGGAGGCCTTCACCGTCGGGCAGAAGGGCTCGTCGGCGATGCCCCACAAGCGCAACCCGATCACGGCGGAGCGCATCTCGGGCATCGCCCGCGTCGTGCGCGGCCACGCCGTCGCCGCCCTCGAGGACGTCGCCCTCTGGCACGAGCGCGACATCTCGCACTCCTCCGTCGAGCGGATCATCCTCCCCGACGCCTTCCTCGCCCTCGACTACATGCTCCACAAGGCCCGCACCCTCATGGAGGGCCTCGTCGTCCGGGAGGACCGGATGCGCGCGGTGCTGGAGTCGTCGCACGGCCTCGTCTTCTCGCAGCGGGTGCTGCTCGGCCTGGTCGAGCGCGGCCTCACCCGCGAGGAGGCGTACGCGCTGGTGCAACGCAACGCCCTGCGGGCGTGGGACGAGGAGCGGCCCCTCGGCGACCTGCTCGCCGAGGACGACGAGGTCACCGCCGTCATCCCGGCGGCCGAGGTGGCGGCGCTGCTCGACCCGGCGTGGTACACCCGGCACGTCCCCGAGCTGATGGAGAGGGTGGCCGGTCTGTGATCGACGCGGGAGCGGTGTCGGACTACCCGCTCCTCCTCGAGGGCAAGGTGCGCCAGGTCCGCGAGGTGGACGACGAGCGGCTGCTGATCGTGGCGACCGACCGCATCTCGGCGTACGACTGGATCATGCCGACGCCGATCCCGGGCAAGGGCGCCGTCCTCACCGCGCTGTCGGCCTTCTGGTTCGCCCGCACGGGGGACATCGTCCCGAACCACCTGATCGAGCTCGTCGGCGACCGGGCGATGCTCGTCACGCGCCTGCGGATGCTGCCGGTCGAGTGCGTCGCCCGCGGCTACCTCGCCGGCTCCGGATGGGCCGACTACCAGGCGACCGGCGCGGTGTGCGGCCACCCCTTCCCCCCCGGCCTGCGGCAGGCCGACCGGCTGCCGGAGCCGATCTTCACCCCCGCCACGAAGGCGACCGAGGGGCACGACGAGAACATCAGCCGCGCGCAGGCCGCCGAGCTCGTCGGGGAGGAACTGCTCGCCGAGGCGGAGCGGATCACGCTCGCCCTCTACCGCCGCGCGGCGGAGCGGTGCGCGGCGGCGGGGATCATCCTCGCCGACACCAAGTTCGAGCTCGGCGTCGACGCGGAGGGGCGCCTCGTGCTCGGCGACGAGGCCCTCACCCCCGACTCGTCGCGGTTCTGGCCCGCCGACCGGTGGGAGCCGGGGGCGAGCCCGCCCTCGTTCGACAAGCAGTACCTGCGCGACTGGCTGGACCGGATCGGCTGGGACCACGCGTCACCGCCGCCGGAGCTGCCGGCCGAGGTGGTGGAGGGGACGCGTGCCCGGTACATCGAGGCGCATCAGCGCATCACGGAGGTGGTTGGGTGACCCAGGTCGTCGTGACGGTCATGCCGAAGGCGGGGGTGCTCGACCCGCAGGGCCAGGCCGTCGCCGGCGCGCTCGCGCAGCTCGGCTTCGGCGGGGTCGGCGAGGTGCGGATCGGCAAGCGCATCGAGCTCGACATCGCGGGGGACGACCCTGCCGGTCAGGCCCGCGCGATGTGCGAGCAGCTCCTCGCGAACGCCCTGATCGAGGACTACGCGGTGGAGGTCCCGTGACGGCGACGGTCGCCGTGGTGCGGTTCCCCGGATCGCTCGACCACGACAGCGCCGCCGTCGCCGTGGAGGGCCTCGGCGCCCGCGCGGTGCCGGCCTGGCACGCCGACGACGCCCTGCCGGAGGGGACCGACGCCGTGCTGCTGCCCGGCGGCTTCTCGTACGGCGACCACCTGCGGTGCGGCGCCATCGCCAGCCGCTCCCCGATCATGGCCGCCGTGCGCCGCCACGCCGACGACGGCGGCCGCGTCGTCGGGATCTGCAACGGCTTCCAGGTGCTCTGCGAGGCCGGGTTGCTGCCGGGCGCGCTGCGCCGCAACGCCACCCTCTCGTTCGTGTGCCGGCAGATGGAGCTCGAGGTCGCCGACGACGGCACACCGTGGACCGGCGGCCTCGCGGGCGGCGCGACCATGTCGATCCCCGTGAAGAACAACGAGGGCGCCTGGTACGGCGACCCGGACACCGCCCGCGTGGTGCTGCGGTACCGCGAGGACCTGCTCGGCTCGGTCGACCGCGTCGCCGGCGTGACGAACGCCGCCGGCAACGTCATGGGGCTGATGCCGCACCCCGAGGAGGCGTGCGACCCGCTGCTCGGCTCGGTCGACGGGCGCCTCGTGCTCGGGGGGCTGCTGGCATGAGCACCCGCGACCTCCCCCGCCACCGCCAGCTCGGCCTCACCGACGACGAGGCCGCGCGCATCCCCGAGATGCTCGGGCGCCCGCCCACGGACCCCGAGCTCGTCATGTTCAGCCTCATGTGGAGCGAGCACTGCTCCTATAAGCACAGCCGCCCCCTGCTGTCGGGCTTCCCGACCACGGGCCCCCGGGTGCTGCAGGGCCCCGGCGAGAACGCCGGCGTGATCGACGTCGGCGACGGCATCGCCGTGGCGCTGAAGATCGAGAGCCACAACCACCCGTCCGCGGTCGAGCCCTTCGAAGGCGCCGCGACCGGCGTCGGCGGGATCGTGCGCGACATCATCGCCATGGGGGCCCGGCCGATCGCGCTGCTCGACAGCCTGCGCTTCGGCGAGCTGACGAGCGCCCGCAGCCGCCACCTGTTCACCCGCGCCGTCGCGGGGATCGGCCACTACGGCAACTGCATCGGGGTGCCGACCGTCGGCGGCGAGGTGGTCTTCGACGACCGCTACGAGGAGTCGTGCCTCGTCAACGCGATGTGCGTCGGGATCGTGGAGGGGCCGATGCTCCGGGCCGCCGCGTCGGGTCCCGGGAACGCCCTGGTGCTGATCGGCAACCGCACCGGCGCCGATGGCATCGGGGGCGCCAGCGTCCTCGCCTCAGCCGAGCTCGACGACGAGGACAAGCGCCCGTCGGTGCAGGTGAGCGACCCGTTCACCGAGCGCAAGCTCATGGACTGCTGCCTGGAGCTCGCCGCCGCCGGCGCGTTCGTGGCCCTGCAGGACCTGGGCGCCGCCGGCCTCACCAGCGCCGCCAGCGAGATGGCCGCGAAGGGCCGGCTCGGGCTCGACATCGACCTCGACCTCGTGCCGCTCCGCGAGGAGCTGCAGGCCGCCGAGATCCTCGTCTCCGAGAGCCAGGAGCGGATGCTCGCCGTGGTCGAGCCGGGACGGGTCGACGAGGTCGTCGCCGTCTGCCGGCGCTGGGACCTCGACGCCACCGCGATCGGCTCGGTCACCGCCGGCGAGAACCTCGTCGCGCGCCACCGCGGCGAGGTCGTCGTCGACCTGCCGGCGCGCCTGCTCGCCGACGAGGCCCCCGTCTACGAGGTGCCGCGCACCCCCGCGGAGCCGCCGCCCCCGCTCGACCGCTCCGCCCTGCCCGAGCCGGCCGACCTGGCCGCGGCGTGGCGCGACCTCCTCGCCCGCCCGAACATCGCGAGCAAGCGCTGGGTGTACGAGCGCTACGACCACCTCGTCGGCGCCAACACCATCCGCCGCCCCGGCGGCGACGCCGCCGTCGTCCGGCTGCCCGGCTCGGAGCGGGCGATCGCCCTGACCACCGACTGCGCCGAGCGCCACTGCGAGCGCGACCCGCGCGGCGGCGGCCGGGCGTCGGTGCTCGAGGCCGCGCGCAACCTGGCGTGCGTCGGCGCGCGGCCGGTGGCGGCCACCGACTGCCTCAACTTCCCGAACCCCGAGAAGGGGTCGACGGGGTGGCGCCTCGCCGAGGCCATCGCCGGCATGTCGGAGGCCCTCCGTGCCCTGGAGGTGCCGGTCGTCAGCGGCAACGTGTCGCTCTACAATGAGAGCGCGACCCGGGCCATCCTGCCGACCCCGGTCGTCGGCATGATGGGCCTCCTGGAGCGCGCCGACAGCAGTGTCGGACAGGGATTCGGCGACGAGGGCGATGTCATCCTGCTGATCGGGGATGATGGGTCCCTCGACGCGAGCGAGTACGTCGGGGGCGCGGGCGGCGCGCCGCCTGACATCGATGTCGGTCGGGAGGTCGCGGGTATCGGGATCGTGCTGAGGGCGGCGGAGGAGGGCCTGCTGACGAGCGCCCACGACGTGTCCGCGGGTGGGCTCGCCGTCGCGCTGGCCGAGAGCGCGATGATCGGCGGCGTGGGCGCGGCGGTCGACGTGCCGTCCGGCGCCCGCGACGACGAGGTCGCCTTCGGCGAGGGCGGGGGCCGCATGATCGTCACCGTCCGCTCCTCCGAGGACGGCGACCGCGTGGCCGTGATGGGCGGCGACGCGGCGACGGTCACCCGGATCGGGCGCGTCGGCGGCGACGCCGTCACGATGCGCATCGGGGGACGCCCCGTCACCATCGACCTCGCCGCGGCCCGCGCGGCGTACGAGGGCACACTGCCGGAGGCCCTGGCATGAGCGACGCGGAGCGACCCCTCGACGACGACACGCCCAAGGAGGAGTGCGGCGTCTTCGCGGTCGCCGCCCCGCCGGGGCGCGACGTCTCCCGGATCACGTACTACGCGCTGCACGCCCTGCAGCACCGCGGCCAGGAGAGCGCCGGCATCGCCGCCCGCGACGGCGCGAACGTCACGATCCAGCGCGACCTCGGCCTCGTCACGACGGTGTTCGACGAGACGTCGCTGCGGAGCCTCACCGGCGACGCCGCCATCGGCCACGTGCGGTACTCGACCACCGGCGCGAACAAGTGGGACAACGCCCAGCCGGTCGCCCAGACCCGCGGCGACGACATCGTCGCCCTCGGGCACAACGGCAACCTCACGAACACCGGTGAGCTGCGGGCCGAGATGGAGGCGGCGGGCGCCGACCTGCGCGCCAGCACCGACTCGGAGATCATCGCGGCGCTCATCGCCGCGGAGGAGGGCAGCCTGCTCCGCGCCGTCTGCGCGGTCATGCCGCGCCTCGTCGGCGCGTACTCCGTCGTCGTGATCTCGGGCAGCGAGCTGGTCGCGTTCCGCGACGCCCACGGTGTGCGCCCCCTGGTGCTCGGACGGCTCGACGAGGGCGGCTGGTGCGTCGCGTCGGAGACCTGCGCCCTCGACCAGATCGGCGCCCGCTTCGAGCGCGACGTGCGCCCCGGCGAGGCGCTGCGCCTCAGCGCCGGGGGCATCGAGAGCCGCCAGGCCCTCCCCTCGGCCGGTGGCCGGACCTGCGTCTTCGAGCACATCTACTTCGCGCGGCCCGACAGCCGCATGGAGGGCACCACGATGTGGGAGTCGCGCAGCGCGATGGGCGCGGAGCTCGCCCGCGAGAGCGGCGTCGCGGCCGACCTGGTCGTGGGACTGCCCGACAGCGGCACGCCCGCCGCCATCGGCTACGCGCAGGAGTCCGGAATCCCCTACTCCGAGGCCGTCGTCCGCAACCGGTACGTGGGGCGCAGCTTCATCCAGCCCGACCAGGCGATGCGCCAGCACGGCATCCGGCTGAAGTTCAACCCCCTGCCGTCGGTGATCGCCGGGAAGCGGCTGGTGGTGGTCGACGACTCCATCGTGCGTGGCAACACCACCCAGCGGATCGTGCAGATGCTGCTCGACGCGGGCGCCGCCGAGGTCCACATGCGGATCTCGAGCCCCCCGATCCTGTGGCCGTGCTTCTACGGCATCGACATGGCCGACCGGGCCGAGCTCGTCGCCGTCGGCCGCACCGTCGAGGAGATCGCGGAGCTCACCGGCGCGCACAGCCTCGCCTACCTCTCGCTCGACGGCCTGCAGCGCGCCCTCGGCAAGCCCGCCGCCGGGTTCTGCCGGGCGTGCTTCACCGGCGAGTACCCCATCGCGATCCCCGACTCCTCGCTGAAGCTGCGCTTCGAGCCCGGCACGCGGGAGCCCGCCGCCGCCTGACGGTCCCCGGTCCCGCCGCCCACCCGCCCCGGCGCGGGCACTAGGGTTCGGGGCATGGAGACGCCGCCCCTCTCGTACCGCGACGCCGGGGTCGACCTCGACGCCGCGCGCCGCCACACCGCGGCGATCTCGGCGATGGTCGCGGGTGGCCAGACCGGCTTCGCCGCCGCCCACCCGATCCCGCCGGGGATGCGCGAGCCGATGCTCGTCACCTGCACCGACGGCATCGGCACGAAGCTGCTGCTGGCGCAGGAGCTGGGACGCATCGGCGGGCTCGGGCAGGACCTCGTCGCGATGTGCGTCAACGACCTCGCCTGCACCGGCGCCCGGCCCCTCGTGTTCCTCGACTACCTCGCCGTGGGGCGCCTCGACACCGACCAGGCCGCCGTGCTCGTGCGCTCGGTCGCCGACGCCTGCGCCGCCGTCGGCTGCGCCCTCGCCGGCGGCGAGACCGCCGAGATGCCCGGCCTCTACGCCCCCGGGCACTTCGACCTGGCGGGCTTCGCCTGCGGCGTCGTGGAACGCTCCGAGATGCTCGGGGCGCACCGCGTCCAGGACGGCGACGCGATCGTGGGGATCCCCTCCTCGGGGATCCACTCCAACGGCTACTCCCTGGTGCGGGCCCTCGTCGCCGACGGGGCGCTCGCCCCCGACGCCGACCTGCTGCTCGAACCGACCCGCCTCTACGTGCGCGACGTCGAGGCGATGACCGCCGCCGGGCTCGGCGTGCGCGCCGCCGCCCACATCACCGGGGGCGGCCTCCCCGAGAACCTGCCGCGGGCCCTCCCCGACGGCCTCGGCGCGGTCATCGACACCGGGTCGTGGGAGCCGAACGCCGCGATGCGGGCGGTGCTCGACACCGGCCGGGTGACGACCGACGACGCGTGGAGCACCTTCAACATGGGCCTCGGCATGTGCGTCGTCGTGGCCCCCGGTGACGCCGCAGCCGTCGCCGCCCTCGCCGAGGGCGCCCGGGTCGTCGGGCGGGTCGCGCCGGGGACCGGCGTCACCCGTGGCTGACGCGCCCTTCCGCATCGTCGTGCTCGCGTCGGGCAGCGGCTCGAACCTGCAGAGCCTCATCGACACCGTCCACGCGCGCGGCGGGGCCGAGATCGTCCTGGTCGTGGGATCGAAGGACGGGATCGTCGCCCTCGACCGCGCCGCCGCCGCCGGCATCCCGGCGGCCGTCGTCACCCTCGGCGACCGCGACCGGCAGGAACGCGACGTCGAGCTCGCCCACCTCGTCTCCGAGGCCGCACCCGACCTCGTGGTGCTCGCCGGGTGGATGAGCATCCTCACCGGGGCGTTCCTCGACCGGTTCCCCGACCGGGTCGTGAACCTCCACCCGTCGCTGCTGCCGTCGTTCCCCGGGCTGCACGCGATCCGCCAGGCGCTCGACTGGGGCGTCCGGTGGACGGGGGTCACCGTGCACTACGCGGAGGAGCTGGTGGACGGCGGTCCACCCATCCTGCAGGAGCCGGTACCCGTGTTGTACGGTGACGACGAAGAGGCGCTCACCGCGCGGATCCGCGAGGTGGAGCACCGGCTCGTGCCCGAGGCGGTGCGCCTGTTCGCCGCCGGCAGGGTGCACCGCGACCCCGTCGACCGGCGGAAGGTCCAGATCAGTCCCGTGGAGGTCGAGTGAGGGTCTCGCGTGCGCTCGTCTCGGTCTCGGACAAGACCGGGCTGGAGGACTTCGCCCGCGGTCTCGCCGACGCCGGCATCACCATCGTCTCGACCGGCGGCACCGCCGAGTCGCTGCGGTCCTGGGGGATCGACGTGGTGGCCGTCGACGCGGTCACCGGCCACCCCGAGATCATGGGCGGGCGGGTCAAGACGCTCCACCCCCGCATCCACGGCGGCATCCTCGGACGCGCCGGCCACGAGGGCGACGCCCGCGAGATGGCCGAGAACGGCATCGAGCCGATCGACCTCGTCGTCGTCAACCTGTACCCGTTCGAGGAGTGGGCCCGCCGGCGCGGCGTCGCCGACGACGAGCTGATCGAGCAGATCGACATCGGCGGGCCGACCCTCATCCGGGCGGCCGCGAAGAACCACTCGCGCGTCGGCGTGGTGACCTCGCCCGACCAGTACGCGGAGGTCCTCGGCGAGCTCGCCGCGGGCGACGGCGAGCTGTCGCCCGCCCTGCGACGGCGCCTCGCCGGCGCCGCCTTCCTGCGCACCGCCTCCTACGACGCGGCGATCTCGTCGTGGTTCGCGGAGTCCGGCGACGAGGACGGCCTCCCCGAGTCCGTCCTCCTCGGCTTCGACAAGGCGATGGACCTCTCGTACGGGGAGAACCCCCACCAGCGCGGCGCCTACTACGTCGAGCGCGGCGCCCGCACCCACCTCCTCGCCCGCGTCGAGCAGCTCCACGGCAAGGCCCTCTCGTTCAACAACCTCTTCGACCTCGACGCCGCGCGCGGCGTCCTCGCCGAGTTCGAGCTGCCGGCCTGCGTGATCGTGAAGCACAACAACCCCTGTGGCGTGGCCGTCGGCAGCGACGTGCGCACCGCCTACGAGCGGGCCCGCGACTGCGACCCCGTCTCCGCGTACGGCGGCGTGATCGCGGTGAACCGCCCCGTCGACGCCGCCCTCGGCGAGCTGCTCGCCGGGACGTTCGTGGAGGTGCTCTGCGCCCCCGGGTTCGACGAGGCCGCCCTCACCGCCCTGACCCGCAAGCCGAACACACGGCTCATGCTCAACGACGAGCGACGCCGCACGAACGCGGGCGAGCGCGACCTGCGCCGGGTGGTCGGCGGCGTGCTGCTGCAGGACCGCGACGCGGAGAGCGAGGACCGCGCCGGCATGACCGTCGTCACCGACCGCGCGCCGACGGAGGCGGAGTGGGGCGACATGCTGTTCGCGTGGCGCGTCGCGAAGCACGTGAAGAGCAACGCGATCGTGCTCGCCCGCGACCTCGTCACCGTGGGTGTCGGGGCCGGTCAGATGAGCCGCGTCGACTCCGTGCGCCTGTCGCTCGAGAAGGCACAGTCACCCGCCGCGGGGGCGGTCCTCGCGAGCGACGCGTTCTTCCCGTTCGCCGACGGGCCCGAGGCCGCGGTGCAGGCGGGGGTGACCGCGATCATCCAGCCGGGCGGGTCCATCCGCGACGACGAGGTCTTCGCCGCCTGCGACGCCGCGGGCGTCGCGATGGTCGTCACCGGCCGGAGGCACTTCCGCCACTGATGCCGGCCTGGGCCCTCACCGTCGACATCGACGCCCCGCCGGAGGCCGTCTGGCGGTTCATCGGCGACCCGACGACGGTGCCGCAGTGGTACCCCAAGTACGTCGCCTGCGAGGTCGACGGCGACCGCCGCACCCTCCGCACGGCGGAGGGCGCCGAGCTGCACGAGCGCCTGCTCGAACGTGACGACGACCGCCGCTTCTACTCCTACTCCGTGGTGTCCGGCGCCCCCGTCGCGTCGCACCTCGCCAGCTTCGAGGTGACCGCCGAGGGCGCCGGGAGCCGCGTGCGCTGGGCCACCCAGGCCGAGCCCCTCGATCCCGCCGCCGACATCCGCGCCCGGCTGACGGCCAGCCAGACGGACGCCCTCGACCGGGTCAAGAGGATCGTCGAGGGCGGGAGGCCCTAAGAACCCCCGCCCCGCCGCAGGCACGCGACGGGGGGCGGTGCGGACGGGTCGTCGAAGAAGGCCGCGGTGGCCCGGACGCCGCACGGTCCCGCGGCGAACAGCGGCGAGTGCCCCGCGCCCGGCACCTGCACCAGCGTCGAGTTCGGCAGCTGGCGGGCGACGGTCCCGCCGTACCGCGCCGGCGTGATCTGGTCGAGCTGACCCGTGACGACCAGGGCGGGCACCTCGCTCGCCACCGGCGAGAACGTCGGCTCGGTCGTCGGGGGGACACCCCACCGGCGGCAGATCGCCTGCAGCGGCCGGCCGATCACGATGCTCTGGTCGGCGATCGCCCGCGGCGCCGGGGCGAGGCTCCGCGCCCGCGCGACGGCGGAGCCCCGGATGCGCGGCGCCTCCTCCTGGCACAGGAACGAGAGCTGCATGCCGAGGGACACGGGGGTGCCCGACGTGACGTCGAGGCCCGACCCCCGCAGCAGGGCGGCGTACTGTCCGCGACCGAGGGCGGAGATCAGGCCGGGGACCTGCGCGACACCCCGTGGCGAGTAGTACGAGGCGAACAGGACCGTCGCGGCGAGGCCCGCCGTCACCGGCACCCGCACCGTGCGGCCACCCGACGTCACCGGGACCACCGCCGGCCGCCGCGCGAGGCGCATGATCGCCGCGTCGAGCGTCCGCGACAGGGCCGGGTACCGGGTGCGGCACGCCGCGGCCGCCGCGCAGAGGCGGAAGGTGCGCGACAGCGCCTGCCCGAACGACCGCGGCCCGTCGGCGACGAAGTTCGCCCCGGCCGGGATCGGTGACGACAGGACGACGCTGCGGATCCACGCCGGGTCGCCGCGCAGCGCCTGCTGGGCGAGGCGCGCCCCGTACGAGACGCCGAGGAGGTTCACGGCGTCGTAGCCGAGCTCCCGCCGCAGGACGTCGAGGTCGCGGACGTTGTTCGCGGTGCTATAGGCCGACAGGTCGTTGCCCTCGGCGCGCAGCCGCGCGGCGCACCGCACGAGGAGGGCGGCGACGTCGTCGGACGTCCCCGCCGCGCCGGCGCGGTCGACCTCGGGGCACTCCAGCGCCGGGCGCGAGAGGCCCACGCCGCGCTGGTCGAGGAGCACCAGGTCGCGCCCCTGCGTGATCCGGCGGAACGGGCTGCGGGGGGCGAGGAACGACCCCGTCGCCGTGATCAGCTTCTCGCCCGGGCCGCCCGCGAGCAGGATCACGGGGTCGGGCGCCGCCGGCGCCGCCGCGCGGATGCGCGTGAACGCGATCTCGATCGGCGGCGCGTCCGGGCGGTCGTACCGCAGCGGCACCTGCACGCGTCCGCACTCCACCCGGTCCCGCTCCGCCGCCGGGATCCCCGGTGGACAGGGCATCGGCACGACCGCGCCGGCGCCGGTGGACGCCACCGTCAGGGACCCCACGGCGGCGGCGGCCGCCACGAGCAGTGCGCGGACGATCGTGCGTGACATGCGGCGGCTCCTGACTCGGGGGCTGCGCAGGGGACTACCCACCGGTCGCCGCCCGGCACACCCGCGACGGGTCCCGCGGCCCCTCCGTGGCGCAGGGCCTACCCTGTGACCATGCGCGCCCTCGCCGTCCTGCTGGTCGCCCTGGTCGCCGCCGTCGCGCCCGTCGCGGCGGCGTCCGCGCCGCCGCCCGACCTCTCGCAGGACCCCCTCGACCGCGCCGCCCTGCTGACGTTGCCGAGCATCTACCGGGTGACCGTCACCTACGACGTCCCCGCCCTCGTCGCGTCGGACGGGACGCGCCTGCGGCTCGGCATGAAGGCCCGCCGGATCGTCGAGAGCGGCACCGCGTTCGGGGTCTCCACCGGCGGGTGGCTCGCGACGGCCCGTCACGTCGTCGCTCCGGGCGACGACAACCTGGCCGAGATGGCGTACCGCAACCACCTCATCCACTCCGGGCAGGCGCACTCCGACGCCGCGGTCGACGCCTACCTGGAGCGCACCGCCGCCCGGCCCGCCGACGCGCGACGGGTGCGGGTCGACGTCACCCAGGCGGAGGCCGGCGCCGGGGCGCGCGCCTCCCGGACGTGGCGGCCCGTGAGGATCGTGCCGAGCGACACCGCCGACCTCGCCCTCGTCCGCGTCGTCGCCCGCGGCGCCCCCGCCCTCCCCCTCGACGAGGCGGCCAGCATCGGCACCCCCGTCGTCTCCGTCGGCTTCGGCCGGGCGTCGGCGATCCACTCGCCGGCCGACGGCCTCGGCGAGCTGGAGCCGGCGATCCGCCGCGGCACCCTCAGCCGCACCGGGACCCTCGAGGACGAGGAGCCTGTCCGGCAGGCGATCGCGATCTCCGTGCCGGTGCAGGGCGGCGACTCCGGCGCCCCCGTGGTCGACGCCGACGGCCGGGTGCGCGGCGTCGTCATCCAGTCGACCCGCTCCGGCGGGATCGCCGAACGGGCGACGGAGCTGCGCCAGCTCATGGAGTCCGCCGACGTCACGCCCACCACGGGCCGGGCGGCCGCGGCGTTCCGGCAGGGCATGGAGGCCCTCTGGCGCCTCGACCCCGGCGCCGCCGAGCAGGCGTTCGACGCGACCCTCGCGGCGTTCCCCGAGCACACCCTCGCGGCGACCGAGCGGACCCGCGCGGAGGAGCTCGCCGACGCCCGCATCCAGCTCGCCGGGGAGCGCCGCCCGCAGGGGGTGCTGCTCGGCCTCGGCGTGCTCGCCGGCGTCATCGCCCTGGGGTTCGGCGCCGCACTCCTCGCACCCCACATCCCACGCGGGGGGCCGTCCCCACGCGGCCGTTAGGCTAGGCCGGCCAGCCGGGGGGTCCGACCGCAGGGGGTGACGATGAGGATCGGCGTGCCGGCCGAGGTCAAGTCGGACGAGTACCGCGTCGCGCTCACCCCCGCCGGGGCGCTGGAGCTGACGCGACGCGGTCACGAGGTCGTGATCGAGCGCGGCGCGGGCGCCGGGTCGGGCATCCCCGACGGGGAGTTCACACGCGTCGGCGCCACCATCGGCGACGCCGCCGACGCCTGGGGCTGCCGCCTCGTGCTGAAGGTGAAGGAACCCCAGGCGGAGGAGTTCCGCTTCCTCCAGGACGACCAGATCCTCTTCACCTACCTGCACCTCGCGGCGAGCCCCGGCGTGGCCGACGCGCTGCGCCGGGCGGGGACGACCGGCATCGCCTACGAGACCGTCGAGGACGGCGCGGGCAGGCTGCCGCTGCTCGCCCCGATGAGCGAGATCGCCGGGCGCCTGGCGGTGCAGGCCGGCGCGCGCTACCTCGAGCGCCCCCTCGGCGGCCGCGGGGTGCTCCTCGGCGGCGTCGCCGGCGTCGCGCCCGGCTCGGTCGTGGTGATCGGGGCCGGCATCGTCGGCACCAACGCCGCCCTCGTCGCGATCGGGATGCAGGCCCACGTCACCGTCCTCGACACCGACCTCGACCGGCTGCGCGAGCTCGAGATGGTGCTGGGTGGCCGCGTCACCCTGCTGCACTCGACCCGCCTCGCGATCGAGGAGCTGCTGCCGACCGCCGACCTCGTCGTCGGCGCGGTGCTGCTGCCCGGGGCGCGGGCGCCCCGCCTCGTCAGCCGCGAGATGCTCGGGATGATGCGCCGCGGGTCGGTGGTCGTCGACGTGGCCGTCGACCAGGGCGGGTGCTTCGAGACGACGCGCCCGACGACCCACTCCGACCCCGTCTACCTCGTCGACGGGGTGCTGCACTACTGCGTCGCGAACATGCCCGGGGCGGTCCCCGTCACCTCGACGCGGGCGCTGAACAACGCGACCCTCCCGCACGTCACCTGGCTCGCCGACGAGGAGCTGACGGGGGCGCTGCGGGCGCACCCGGGGCTGCGGCCCGGCATCAACGTGCGCGACGGCAAGATCGTCAACGCCGCGGTGGCGGAGGCGCTGGCGAGCTGACCGCGACCCTGGAGCTCCCGCCCCCCCAGGAGGGCCTGACCCAGCGCGAGGCCGCGCGCCGGCTGGCCGCCCGGGGCGAGGTCGAGGGGCCCGCGACCAGCCGCTCCTGGTCGAGCATCCTGCGGGCGAACCTGCTCACGGTCTTCAACGTGACGCTGGTGATCGCCGGCGTCGTCACCCTCGTCTTCGCCGACTGGCGGGACGCCGTCTTCCTCGCGATCCTGCTGCTGAACGCCGGCATCGGCATCGGGCAGGAGGCACGCGCCAAGGCGAGCCTCGACCGCCTCGCGGCCCTCGTCGCGCCGCGGGCGACGGTGGTCCGCGACGGGCGCCCCGTGGTGGTGGACGTGCCGGAGGTCGTCGTCGGGGACCTCGTCACGGTCGGCGCCGGCGACCAGATCGTCGCCGACGGCCGCCTCGTGCGCAGCGACGGCCTCGGCGTCGACGAGTCGATCCTCACCGGCGAGGCGGAGCCGGTGAGCCGCGCCGCCGGTGACGCCGTGCGCGCCGGGTCGTTCGCGGCGGAGGGGTCGGGTGCCTACGTCGCCGACGCCGTCGGCGCCGACACCTACGCGGAGCGCCTCGTCGGCGAGGCGCGCGAGTTCCGGCACCCCCGCTCGCCGCTCGAGACGGCCCTCGACCGGCTCATCCTGATCCTCGGCGTCTCGATGATCCCGCTCGGCCTGCTGCTCGCGTGGTCGCTGATCGAGCAGGACACCCCGTTCCGGGAGTCGGTCGCCACCGCCGTCGCCGCCGTCGTCACCCTCGTCCCGGAAGGCCTCGTGCTGCTCGTCGGCGTGACCTATGCCGTCGCGACGCTGCGGATGACCCGCCGCGGCGCCCTCGCCCAGCAGCTCAACGCCGTCGAGTCGCTCGCGTCGGTCGACGTGATCTGCCTCGACAAGACCGGCACCCTCACCGAGGAGGGCCTGCGGGTCGAGGCGGTCGTCGCCGCCCCCGGCGTCGACGAGGGGGAGCTGTCGACGCTGCTCGGGCGCCTCGCCGCGAGCTCCCACGACCGCAACGCCACCCTCGACGCGGTGGGGCGGGCCGTCCCCGGCGCCGCCGAACCCGTCGAGGCGGCCGTGCCGTTCGCGTCGCGGCGCCGCTGGAGCGGCCTGCGCCTCGGCGGGCGGACCGTCGTCATGGGGGCGCCCGAGCACTTCACCCTCCCCGACCCGCTCGCCGCGCGCGCCGGTGACGAGGCCGCCGCCGGCCGCCGTGTGCTCGCCGTCGCGACGGGCGACGCCCCGCTCGACCTGCCGCACCCCGACGCCCCGCCGCCCGCCGGGCTGACCCCGGTCGGCATCGTCGTGCTCGCCGAGGAGCTCCGCCCCGACACCCGGGAAACGATCGCCTTTCTCCGCGAGGACGGCATCGAGCTGAAGGTGATCTCGGGCGACGCGCCCGCCACCGTCGCGGCGATCGCCGCCGACGCCGGGGTCCCCGTGCTCGGCGACCCGGTGGACGGACGCGACCTGCCGCCCGGCGACGCCGAGCTGCGGGAGCTGGTGGCGACGCGCAGCGTGATCGGCCGCATCTCCCCCGACGGCAAGAAACGGGTCGTCGAGGCGCTCGCCGCCCAGGGCCGGCACGTCGTGATGGTCGGCGACGGGGTCAACGACGTGCCCGCCCTGAAGGCGGCGCGCCTCGCGATCGCCCAGGGCAGCGGGTCGCAGATGGCCCGCGGCATCGCCGACCTCGTGCTGGTGCGCGACGGCTTCGCGTCGGTGCCGCCGATGATCCGCGAGGGGCGGAAGGTGATGCGCAACCTGCAGCGCGTCGCGAAGCTCTTCGTCGCGAAGTCGGTGCTCGCGGCGTTCCTGATCCTCACCGTCGGCCTCTCGTCCGAGAGCTACCCCTTCCTGCCGCGGCACCTGACCCTCGCGTCGTTCTTCACGATCGGCGTCCCCGCCTTCGTGCTCGCCCTCGCGCCGAGCACCGGGCCGTGGCGGCCGACGGGCTTCCTCCGCGACCTCGCCCGCTTCGCGATCCCCGCGGGGACCGCCATCGGGCTCGGCGTCGTCGCGAGCTTCCTGCTGTCGCTCAACCTGATCGACATGGACCCGGTGCGCGCCCGCACCGTCGCGACGACCGTCCTCGTGACGACGGGGCTCTACCTCGTCGTGGTGCTCGAGAGCGGCACCCGGGCGCGGAGCTGGTCGGTCGCGGCGCTCTGCGTCGGCCTGCTCGCCCTCTACCTGGTGGTGCTGACGCTGCCGGGGTGGCGCGGCTTCTTCGAGGTGGCCTCCCCCGACCCCGCCATCCTGATCTGCGCCGCCGCCGGGTCCGCGCTGGCCATGGGGGGCCTCGCGCTCACCGACGAGCGGTTCATCCCCCGGTTGCCCCTCCCGGAGGGGTGGCGTCTCCCGACCGTCGGCCGGCGATGAACGAGACGACCATCAGCAGGCCGATCAGCACGAAGCCGCTCAACGCCATGACGGGGATCGTCACGTAGCCGAACTCGTCGATCCACCGCGTCGAGCAGGGGACACCGGCCCGGCAGGTGGCGCTCTCCTTCTCCGGGTTGACCTCGATGTAGATGTGGTAGATCGAGATCGCGGCGCCCACCACCGGGAACACCGCGGCGTAGAGGGACACCCGCCGGTCCTTCAGCAGGGCGCCGACCAGCAGGATCACCGCGAGCGGGTACATGCAGATCCGCTGGTACCAGCAGTACTGGCACGGCGGGTAGTCGGCGATCTCCGAGAAGTAGAGGCTGCCGGCCGTCGCGACCGCCGCGACGGACCAGGCCGCCCACACCGCCTGCCGGGCGACCCCCTCCCACGAGGAGACGAGGGCCGCCCGGGCGCGCGGGCTGACGGCGGCCGCGACGATCGCGGCGGCGAGCAGCACCGCCGCGACCTGGGCCAGGATCGCCAGCGCGGCGAGGGTGGTGTCGACCGCCTCGGTCACCGTCGGCGGGGACCCTCCGGGATCACGAGGCGGCCGGTCCGACCGCCGCGATCGCCTCCTCGAACTCCGACAGGTTGCCGGACCCCTCGATGGTCCGCTCGCCGCGCGGACCGGTGATCACGAACGTCGGGGTCGCGTTCACGTTGTCCTCGTTGGCGGCGTCGCGCCGCTCGAAGAACGCCGTCGCGACGTCGTCCCCGGCGTAGTCGGCGCGCCACTGCTCGACGTCGAGGCCGAGGCCGGCGACGATCTCCTCCATCAGGCCGTCGGTGAGCCAGTCCTCCGACTCCGGGCCCTGGTTCGCGTAGAGCACCTCGACGAACGGCCACATCGCGTCCTGCATCGCGGCGGCCTCCGCGCCGAGGGCGCCCCGCTCGGAGCTCGCGTTGATGAACGCGATCGGCCGGAACGACAGCTTCGCGTCGCCGGGCCGCACCACGGCGTCGATCAGCTCGGGCACGACGGTCTCGGCGGCCGACTTGCAGGCCGGGCAGGACGTGTCGCCGTACTCGATGATCTCGACCGGCGCGTCGGGGTTCCCGACGGTGTTGCCCGACTGCGGGAGGTCCGCGAACAGGGCCTGGGCGTCGTCGATGCCCTGGACGCCGTCCGAGCCCTCGTCGTCGCCGCCGAGGAGGCTCACGCCCACCAGGACCGCCACCACCACGACGGCGGCGGCGATCACGCCGATGATGATTCGCTTGTTCACAGGTCCGGCCTCTCTCTCACGGATCCACCCCAGGGGACGGGCCGGGTCGAGGCCGGCCCCGGGCGACGATAGCGCGCCACCGCCGCGAGGGCGCGTCCGGTCGTCTCACTACAGTCAGACGATGGACCCGGTCCCCCCGACCCCCCAGGTGCTGGTCGCCGACCCCTCGTACGGCGCCGGCCTCGATCCCGCCGAATCCGAGACCGCCGCCGTCGACGTGACGGTCGAGGGCGTCCCGTGGCGACCGATCACCCCCGGGGGCGGCGAGGGCGGCGAGCTGGCGTTCATCGACGGCGCCCAGCAGATCGAGGCGTGGCTGACGGTGACGACCCCCGGCGACCCGCGGGCCCTGCCCGGCGCGGCCTTCGCCGTCGCCGCGGGCGCGGTCATCACCGCCCGCGGACGCACCGCCGACATCGTCGGCCTGCGGGTGCGCCGGGCCGTCGTGACGGTCGGCGACCGGTTGCTGCACCTGGCGCCCGTCGGCGGGTACGCGTGGGAGTCGCGCTGCGAGGCGGCGCAGGAGGCCACGGGGCTCGCCCGCCGGGTCGGCGAGGTGCGCCAGCAGCTCGAGCTCGCCCTCGCCGAGGAGATCGCCCACCGCGACCGCCTGGTCGTGCTCGACGGGCGGCTCTCGTTCATCCGGGACGCCGCCGGGCCCGTCGTCGGGGCCATCAAGAGCCACCACCGCATGTACCTCCCCCCCGAGGAGGCGCGGGTCGTCGTCGGCCTCGGCGTCGGTCAGCGCACCCCGCTGTTCGCCATCGGGGAGGACCGGCTGTCGTGGTACCAGCGCCTCCCCGGCGTCGGCGACCACGGGTGGGCGGGCATCCTGCGCGGCGAGGTCGCCCGGTCGCTCGGCGCCCAGGACGCCCGCCACCTGGCCGACCGCGCCGCCCGCGAGCTGCCGTACTTCGCCGGGCGCCCCCACCGCGACCCCCGCGCGCCGCAGAACCTGGCGCCCGTCGCGGGCCTCGAGGCCCGCCTGCGCCACCGCATGGGCGACCGGCGCCTCGCGCTGCGGGCCGTGCGCCGGGCCGCCGCAGCCGCGCGCCTCGACGACGCGACCCGTGTCGGCGTCGCCGTCGCCGAGCCCGATCCGCTCGCCGCGTGAGCGCGCAGGAGCACACCGAGAGCGGCGTCGGCGTCGTCCTCGGCCACCAGGCCGCGAGCAGCCAGACCTTCGAGGTCGGCGTCATGGAGAGCCAGTCCCTCCAGGTCGACGACCTCGTCGCCGTCACGACACCCGACCCGGTCGAGGAGGTCGTCACGTACGGCGTCGTCACCGAGTCGCACGCGCTGCACGAGGGCGCGACGCTCCCCTCCGACTCGATGGTGATCGCCGCCGGACAGATGCCGGGCGAGTTGGTCCGCACGGCCGAGATCCAGGTGATGCGGGTCGAGCCCGAGCGCTGGGTCGCCCCCCACCCCGGCCTGACGGTGCGGCGCGCCCGCGGGGCGGAGCGCGAGCACGCCCTCTACGAGGACACGATGGAGCGCAAGCTCGCCATCGGCATGGGCCGCGACGGCGAGCCCGTCCACCTCGACCTCGACTTCCTCGACGGCACGAAGGGCGGCCACGTCTCGATCTCGGGCATCAGCGGCGTCGCGACGAAGACGAGCACCGCGCTCGCCCTGATCCGCCTGCTGCTCGCCCACCCGGGGATGAAGCGACGGGTGCGGGTGCTGCTGTTCAACGTGAAGGGCGAGGACCTGCTGTTCCTCGACCACCCGAACCGCAAGTACGCGGAGTCGCCGGACCGCTCCGGCCTGGACGACCGCTGGCGGCGCCTCGGGCTGGACGACCCCGCGGGCTTCCCCGACGTCGCGTTCTGGGCACCCCCGCGCGCCGGCGACCACCGCTACCCGAGCAGCGAGTCGCGGCACGAGGGCGTGAAGGTCTTCGGCTGGACGCCCCACCGCTTCGTGCTGGAGGGGCTGCTGCGGTTCTGCTTCTCCGACGCGTCGGACATGCGCAGCCAGCTCTCGTTCGTGGAGGAGCGGGTGCGCGGCGAGCTGCTGCGGCGGGCGGTGCCGGTGCTCGACCACCCCGGGGCCCTCGGCCTGCTGGGCGGGCCCGCCGACGGCGCCCCCGAACGCCGCCCGCCGCGGCCGGTGAGCGAGCTCGCCGCCGGCCCGTTCCACGACCTGCAGGGCCTGGTCGACTTCCTCGTCGAGGAGCTGGAGGCCGACGAGGGCGGCGGTTCGTGGACCGGCCGGGCCGCGACCGGCACGGTCAGCGCGTTCGTCCGCCGGCTCGAGAGCGCGGCGGGACGCCTGCGCGGCCTGATCCGCTCCGACGCGTCGCCCATCCCCCGCGGCGCCGCCGCCGAGGACGAGCCGCCGGTGGCGGTGGTGCACCTCGCCCGGCTGCACGACTTCGCGCAGCGCTTCGTGGTCGGCACGCTGCTGTCGCAGACGTTCGCCGCGAAGGAGGCCGGCACCCGCGACCCGATCGAGTTCGTCGTGCTCGACGAGCTCAACAAGTACGCGCCGCGCGAGGGCGACTCGCCGATCAAGGACACCCTCATCGACATCGCCCAGCGCGGCCGGTCGCTCGGGGTGATCCTGATCGGCGCCCAGCAGCAGGCCTCGCTGGTCGCCTCGGAGATCACCCAGAACGCGGCGATCCGCATCGCGGGGCGCCTCGACGCCGCCGAGGCCGAGCGCAGCGAGTACGGATGGCTCGGACCCGCCCAGCGCGCACGGGCCCGGCTGCTGATGCAGGGGCGGGTGCTCGTCAGCCAGCCGAGCGTCCCCGTGCCGATCGCGGTGGAGATCCCGTTCCCGCCGTGGGCGACGACGTCCGGCGAGGTCTCGCGCGCCGCCCTGGCCGCATCCGCGATCGCGGAGTTCGGGTAGGGGTGAAGCTCCTCCACACGGGCGACTGGCACCTGGGCAAGCGCCTGTACGGGACCGAGCGGATGGACGAGGCCGAGGCCGCCCTCGTCGAGATCGCCGGGATCGCGGAGCGCGAGGAGGTCGACGCGATCATCGTCGCCGGTGACCTGCTCGACCGCCGGGTCGTCGACCCGGCCGCGTTCGGCGCGTGCCTGCGCGCCCTCGGGCGGCTGGCGGAGATCGCGCCGGTGCTGGCCGTCGCCGGCAACCACGACGACCCGGACCTCTGGATCCACCTCGCCCCCCACCTGGAGCGGTCGGGGATCCACGTCGCGGGACGGGTCCGCGCCCCCGCCGACGCCGTCGTCACGGTCGGCACCGCCGCAGGACCGTTGCACGCCGCCCTGCTCCCCTGGCCCGACCCGGCGCGGATGGCCCTCGACGCCGGCAGCAGCGTGAAGGACGCCCGCGGGCGGTACGCCGACGGCGTCGCCGGGCTGGTCGACGCCTACGCCGGCGAGCTCCGCGCCCGGCGGGCGGCGGACGGCGGCGCCTGCGTCCTCGTGGGCCACCTCATGATCGAACGGGCGCTTGCGGGGGGAGGTGAGCGCGAGCTGACGATGAGCCTGACCTACGTCGTGTCGTCGGCGGCCCTGCCGGCCGACCTCGACTACATCGCCCTCGGGCACGTCCACCGGCCGCAGACCGTGCCGGGGCTGAGCGCCCCCGGGCGGTACGCCGGCAGCCCGGTCGCGCTCGACTTCAGCGAGGACAACCACGGCAAGTCCGTCGTCGTCGCCGACATCGACGGCGACACCACGCGCTCCCGGGAGGTCCCGCTGACGGCGGGTGCGCCGCTGGTGCGCCTGCGCGGACCCCTCGACGAGCTGGCCGCGCTGGCCTCGGCCCACCCGGGGGCGTGGTTCGCGTGCGAGGTCGCGCTCGAGGCGCCGGTGCTCGACCTGGTGCGCCAGGTGCGCGAGGTCGTGCCCCGCGCCCTGCGGGTCGAGCCGCGGTACGCCGCGCCCGACGACGAGGACGCCACCTCCCCCGCGGACGGCGGCGTGGACGGCGAGGGGGGTCCGGCCCTCGGCGACCTCTACGCCGAGTGGCACCGCCTGATGGGGCGGCGCCTCGGCGACGCCCAGGCGGCGGCGTTCGCCGCGGCGGTCGAGGGCGGCGCCGGCACCGACGACGACGGGGACGCGTCCTGAGGCCCCTGCAGCTCGACCTGACGGCGTTCCGCTCGTACGACCACGCCTCCGTCGACCTGCGCCCCCACGACCTCGTCGTCATCACGGGCGACACCGGGGCGGGGAAGACGTCGCTGCTCGACGCCGTCGCCTTCGCGCTGTTCGGGCGCACCCCCGAGCAGACGCGGGTGAAGGAGCTGCTGACCCTCGGCCGGGACCACGGCGAGGTGCGGCTCACGTTCCTGTCGCGCGACGAGGTGTGGCGGGTGACCCGGCGGTACGGCAAGGACGCCCCCGAACCCGCCCACCTGCTGGAGCGGCTCGCGGAGGACGGCGGGGCGGCGGTCGAGACGATCGGGGGCGACGAGGCCGTCGCCGCGCGCCTGCGGACCGTCGTCGGCATGAGCTTCGAGGCCTTCACGAGCGCCGTGCTCCTCGCCCAGGGGCGCTTCGCGCGGTTCCTCGGCGCCGCCCCCCGCGAGCGCGACGCGATCCTGCGGGAGCTGTTCGGCGTCGCCTCCCTCGAGGGCGCCCGGCAGGCGGCCCAGCGCCACGCCGCCGCCGCCGCCGCGGAGGCCGACCTGCGCGCCGCCGACGCCGCGGGGCTGACCGCGGGCGGGTGGGCGGGGCGGGCCGCCGCCGCCCGTGCCGCGCGTGCCGCGGCCGTCGCGCACG
>LNFM01006528.1_pt1 | contig 26984 bp, 22 predicted proteins | sample 596031 | NCBI WGS metagenome assembly LNFM01 (sample SAMN04254537, study PRJNA301005) | activated carbon metagenome | isolation source: dual media filters at the Ann Arbor, Michigan drinking water treatment plant | place: USA: Ann Arbor | reverse complement strand
CGCTGGCACTCGCCGCCACCACCGCCAGCGCCCAGTTCGTCAAGGGCAACGAGGCCGTCAAGGTGATGCCCGATGGGACCAAGAAGGTGGAGACACCGCCCTTGCCCGCGGCCACGCTCGGTGCGCCCTGCGCCGCAGACAACCCGGCTTGTACAGCCAGCGGTTGGCGGATGGTCGAGACCCCGGATGGCCTTCGCGAGTGCACGGAGATCTACGCGCGTCCCGGGACTTGTCGCCCGTCGACCTTCGGCACCGAGAAGCGGCCGCGGCTGTGGATCGTCAAGTCGCGAGGACAGTGGATGCAGTGTCAGTTGCCCGACATCGGCAGCAAGTGCGTAAGCACGAAGGCTCTGCCGTACGGCGCCATCCAGTGATCGAGGCAACGCAATGTTCTCCTGGGTTGGATCTCAGTTCGACAGTGTGCTGAACACCTACGTGCTCGGCGTCGTCACCGCATTGATGGCGGGCATCGCCCCCATCGCGCTGACCGCGATGACGCTTTGGGTGGCGCTCTACGGCTGGGCGGTGCTGCGCAACGAGGTCTCGGAGACGTTGCCGGTCTTCATGTGGAAGGTCTTCAAGATCGGCCTCGTGCTGGCCTTCGCGCTGCAATCGGGCTTCTATATCAGCAACGTTTCGGACACGGCGAATGCGCTTGCAACTGGCGTCGCGTCGACCTTCCTGCCCACGGTCGCGAACCCGGCAACGATCGCGACGCCGTACGCCATCCTCGATGCCTTCAACGACAAGGCTGGCCAGCTCGTTCTCGACCTGCTGAAGGACGCCGGGATCATGCGTCTCGACCTCGTCTTCGCGGCGGTCATCACGGCCTTCGGAAACGTGATCTTCCTGTGCATCGCGTTGTTCGTCGTCACCCTTGCCAAGGTGTTCTTGACGTTCGTGATCGCCATCGGCCCGCTGTTCGTTCTCTGCCTGGCTTGGCGACCCACCGCTCGGTTCTTCGACAGCTGGCTGTCGATGGTCCTCAACGCCGTCGTCCTGACGTGGTTTGCGTTCTTCGCGCTTGGCCTGAGCGCATACATGGGTGATGCACTGGTCCAGGCGATCCAGGACCAAGGCGGCTTCCTCGGCCCGACCTTCAACGTCGTCGGCGAGAGCCTGAAGTACTGCGTCGTCATGATCCTCATGGCCATCATCTGCTTCCAGGCGCCAAGCCTCGCCTCCGCACTCACCGGCGGCGCTGCAGTCCAGCAGGGCATCCAGATGATCCAGAACGCAATGATGGTCTCTGGCCTGCGCTCGGCTTCCTCCGCCCGCAGTGCCGGTGCCGCAGGCGCGGCCGGTGGCGTCGTCAGGGCCGGTGCCGGCCTGCCCTACGCGGCGGGCCAGGCCACCGGAGCCGCCGCGGTCGCGACCGGTCGCGCCGCGGGCGCCGTGGCCGCCGGAGCCGGCGCCGTCGTCCGCCAGGGTTACGGCGCGGTACGCACCGCCGCCTACAAGCTCGCCGCGCTGCGCGGCCGGGCGTGAACTTCAACCAGCGTCAACCAGCACAGGAGCGAAACCATGCACACACGTCTCAAGGTCGCTGCCGCTGTCCTCATCGCCTTCGGCGCCAGCGGCGCCCGTGCGCAGGGCATTCCGGTCATCGATGTCGCCAACCTGGTCCAGACGATCCAGCAGGTGCTCGACGGCATCACGCAGATCAACAACCAGGTCCAGCAGATCAACCAGTTGCAAAGCCAGATCAACAGCATCAACGGCATCCGCAACCTCGGCAACGTGTTCAACAACCCACTGCTGAAGAACTACGTGCCGGCCGAGGCCTACACCTACGTCAATGCGATCAACACCTCCGGCTACTCCGGCCTGAACGCCACGGCCAAGGCGCTGCGCGACGCGGGCATGGTCTACAACTGCATGGACCTCGCCGGCGACGCCCGCACCAGCTGCCAAGCGGCCCTGGCACAGCCGTACCAGCAGAAGGGCCTGCTGCAGGACGCGATGAAGTCGGCAGCCGGCCGCCTGTCGCAGATCCAGTCGCTGATGGGGCAGATCAACGCCACCACCGACCAGAAGGCGGTGCAGGAGGTCCAGGCCCGCATCGGCGCCGAGAACGCGCTGCTGGCCCACGAGATGTCCCAGGTGCAGATGCTGCAGGGCATGGCGGACAGCGAGGAGCGCATCGCCCGATCGCGGGAACGCGAGCGCCAGTACCAGATGCTCACCCGCACGGGGAAGGTCGCCGACTACCTGCCCTGACGCCAGTTCCCTGAATCGCTGCGCCGGGACACCGGTGCAGTCCCACGGAGGTCCCCATGAGTGCAGTCCTGACGCCAGGAATAGCCGCTGCATTGCCTGATCGTCCGCGCGATCGAGCGCAGACCGAGCCCGAGACGACGGCGATCGAAGTCAATCGCGCGTGGGAAGTCGACCGCGCGCTGATGCTCGAACGCTCGGAGCGCCGAGCCTGGTGGGTTGCCATCGCCGGCCTGGTGCTGGGCCTGATCGGCATCGCCGCGGTGTTCGTCCAGGGCCCGCTGCGCCGCGTCGTGGAGATACCCATCGTGGTCGACCGGGTCACCGGCGAGGCCACGGTCCAGCAGCGGCTCTCCGTCGAGACCATCCCGCCGATGGAGGCGCTGGACAAGCACAACCTCGCCACTTTCGTGCGGGCGCGCGAGGGCTACAGCTGGATGTTCCTGCAACGCGACTTCGACCAGGTGGCGCGCATGGCGGTGCCGGCCGTCTTCGCCGACTACAACCGTCAGTTCGAGGGCGACGGCGCGCTGCAGAAGAGGATCGGCGCTGCCGAGGACTGGCGGATCAATGTCATCGGCGTGCGCCTGGCTGCGTCCGGCCGCCCCGGCAACCAGGGCGAGGCCACGGTCACCTACGACAAGGTGGTCACGTGGCCAGCGTCGTCTACCAGTACCAGCCCAAGGTGCTGGCCAAGGAGCGCGACCGGCTCGAGAACCCGTTCGGCTTCGTCGTCACCGCCTACCGGTCCGATCCCGAGATCAACACCGCCGCGCCGGGGGCCAAGCCATGAAGCCGTTGGCCTGGCGGGCCTCCCTGGCCTGCATCGCGGCCTGCGGCTACGCAGCGGTCGCTGCGGAGCCTGCGGATCCGCGTCTGCGCGAAGTGGTCTACGACCCGCGCGCCGTCGTCACCGTACCGGTCAAGCGCGGCATCGTGACGCTGGTCGTGCTCGATGCCGACGAGGCGATCACCGAGGTCGCCGCGGGCCTGGGCGGCGACTGCACTAAGGCCGATGCCGCATGGTGCATCGCGGCCCAGCCCGGAGGCCGGAACCTCTTCGTCAAGGCCAAGAGCTCGGCCAGCGCCGCGAACACCCTGGCCGTTGTCACGGACCGCCGAACGCACAGCTTACGCTTCGTCGTGCTGGCCGACGGCGACCCGAAACCACCGGTCTACCGGCTCGTCGTCAAGGCACCCGCACGGGTGACACCCCCGGCGCGCGTCGCGCTTCGCGACGCGGCACCACTGATGGCGTTGCCTGTCGTGCCGCCACCTCCGTCACCGCACCAGGTCGTCGCCGAGCGCCTGCAGGCCAAGCCGCAGGTGATGAACACGCAGTACTCGGTCGCCGAGGGCACCGGGTCTCAGGACATCGTGCCGACGCTGGTCTACGACGATGGTCGATTCACCTACCTGCGCTTCCCCGGCAACCGCGAGGTGCCGGCCGTGTTCCATGTACTGGGCGACGGCAGCGAGACCCTGGTCAACGCCCGCATGGAGGACGACCTGCTGGTGATCGATCGCGTCAGCCGGCGGCTGATGCTGCGGGCGGGCTCGGCCGTCGTCGGCCTTTGGAACGAAGCCTTCGACCTCGACGGCAGGCCGCCGGGTGACGGCACCACGGTGCCCGGTGTGCAGCGCGTCCTGAAGGCCGACGTGAGCGGCAGCAACGCGCCTTCCGAAGCGCGCAAGGGAGCAACACCATGACGCACGACCCAAGCGATCCGCGGGATCGCGATCCAAATCTGGGCGCGGAGCCCGAACCCGACGGCAATGGCATCTCGCCTCTGCCCGGCGAGCCCGGCATCCCCAACGTCGCTGCCCGGCAGCGCGTTTCGATGTCGAAGAAGGGACTGCTGGCCGTGGCGCTGCTCATCGGCTCCCTGGTCGCGGTGGCCGCCGTCAGCATCCAACGCTTCTCCGCCAGCGGCAAGAAGGCCGACGAGACCGAGTCGAAGCTTGTTCGGGACAGGCCGGCCGCCGCCACGGCCGAGCCCCGCAGGCTCGAGATGCCGCCCTCTCCGGCCGCCAGCGCCGCCGTAACGACCGCGCCGCGCATCCCCGCCCTGACACCTACGAGCGAGGAGCTGGCCGAGCCCATCGGGGTGCGGCGCACCGGATCGGCGGCACCCGCACCGGGTGGCCCGAAGGTGGTCCCGCCGGAGGATGCCCCGGTGTTGCTGGTCACCACCCGGCCGGGGGCACTCCCCCCGCAAGGGGCGTCCACCCGAAGGATGGATGCTGGTGCACCGCCTGACGAGGGTCCGACGGAGGCCGAGCCCGCCGACGCGAACGGTCCGCTCGCCGCTACCTCCCGCAACCTGCAGGGCTATCAGCGCCAGCTCCAGGGCCTGCTCGACAACCTCACCAAGACCGCGGCGCTGGCCACGGGCCAGGCCACTGGGCAGCTGCCGTCGGGGGCCCTCCTCGGTGGGCCCCCGATGGCGGGCACCGCACCCATCGGTGCGCCACCCGCAGGGGGCGGCCTGTTCGGGGGCCAGCTTCAGGGGTCCTCCACCCCCAAGGTGGCGGCATCCATGCTGGGGAATCGCAGCCTGACGCTGCCCAAGGGGACAGCCTTCACTTGCGCGCTGAAGACCAAGGTCATCAGCGCCACCTCGGGCTTGGTCGGCTGCCAGGTGCAGCGCAACGTGTTCAGCGACGACGGCCGCGTGCTGCTGATCGAACGCGGCTCTCACCTGGACGGCGAATACCGCATCGCCTCGGTGCGTCCCGGCACTGTGCGCATCCCCGTACTGTGGACCCGCATCCGGACGCCGCTGGGCGTGACCGTGGACATCGACTCCCCCGGCACCGGCCAACTCGGCGAGTCCGGCATCGACGGCTACGTCGACAACCGCTGGGGCGAGCGCATCGGCGCAGCGATGCTGCTGTCGCTGATCGACGACTCGGTCAAGCTGGTCATCCAGAACCAGGCCAGCGATCGTCAGGCCAACACCATCGTGCTGCCGTCCACCACGGCCAACACCAGCAAGCTGGCCGAGAAGGTGCTCGACAGCACGATCAACATCCCGCCGCTGATCTACCAGAACCAGGGCGGCATCGTCGGCATCTACGTCGCCCGCGACGTGGACTTCTCGTCTGTGTACGAACTGCGGCCGACGGCCGGTGCGCAGCCTCGAGAGGGCACGCAATGAACCAGTACGCCCGCCAGCACGAGGATCTCGGCGAAGGCTGGTGCGGCGACGCAACCTCGGTGGTCGAGTTCCTGCGACCGCTGCGCGAGCAGCTCGATGCGCCCGGCGTGCTGGAAGTCTGCGTGAACCGTCCCGGCGAACTGCTGGTCGAGACCGCGCGTGGCTGGCAGACCGTGCCAGCGCCGGAGATGACGCAGGAGCGCTGCCTCTCGCTCGCGACCGCCGTGGCCACCTACTGCGACCAGCAGGTCAACCAGGAACGGCCGCTGCTCTCGGCCACGCTGCCCAGCGGCGAGCGCATCCAATTCGTCATCCCGCCGGCCGTGCCGCGCGGCACGGTGTCAATCACGGTCCGCAAGCCATCGCACCTGATCAAGCGGCTCGATGACTTCGAGCGCGAAGGACTGTTCGAGCGCACAGCCACCGTGACGCGCACGCCGAACGCCGATCTGCTGCCCTTCGAGCACGAACTGGTCGAGCTGAAGGACGCCGGCCGCTATGCCGAGTTCCTGCGCCTGGCCGTGCGCAAGCACCAGACCATCGTCGTCAGCGGCAAGACCGGCTCGGGCAAGACCACCTTCATGAAGGGCCTGGTGGAGGAGGTGCCGAAGCACGAGCGGCTGATCACGATCCAGGACACGGCCGAGCTGACGCTGCCGAACCACCCGAACGTGGTGCACCTGTTCTACAGCAAGGACGCCCAGGGAACGGCCCGCGTGACGGCCAAGTCGCTTCTCGAGGCCTGCCTGCGCATGAAGCCCGACCGCATCTTCCTGGCCGAAGTGCGCGGCGACGAGTGTTTCTACTTCGTGCGGCTCGCGGCCTCGGGCCACCCCGGCAGCATCACCAGCGTGCACGCCGGCAGCTGTGCGCTGGCTTTCGAGCAGATGTCGCTGATGATCCGCGAGACCGGCGCCGGCGGTGGCCTGCGCATGGACGAGATCAAGTGGCTGCTGAGCGTCGTCGTCGACGTCATCGTGCAGTTCGATCGCGACGAGCGCGGGCGCTTCATCTCTGAGATCCTCTACGAGCCCCGGCGCCAGCGGCTCGGGCGCCGGGATCAACAGGCGGTGGCATGAGCGACGTTCCCGCCCTTCCATTCTCGACTTGGCCCACGGGCCGTAAGGTTGCGGCGGGCGCCTTTGCTGTCGTCGGCTACATCGCGCTCGCCTGCGCAGCCCTGTACGTGGCTGGCGTGCTGTTCCTGGTGCTAAACAAGGCGAACCCCAAGCAGGCGCAGTTCGCCAGCATCGTCCACTACTGGGACCTCTACGCCGACGATGCCCAGTTGCGCAAGAAGCTCCAGATCGCGATCGGCGTCTCGGGGATGGGCCTGCTGATCCTGCTGCCGGCCGGCCTGGTCGCTGCTGCAAGGCCGCGGCGTGCGCTGCATGGCGATGCCAGGTTCGCCAGCCCGGCCGAGGTCGATCGAGCGGGCCTCACGGGGGGCGGCGGGCAGCCGGGCATCCTCATCGGTCGACACCGCGGCAAGTTCCTATCCCTGCAAGGCCAGCTCTCGGTGATGCTGTCGGCGCCCACCCGCAGCGGCAAGGGCGTGGGCGTCGTCATTCCGAACCTGCTGAACTGGCCCGACTCGGTCGTAGTGCTCGACATCAAGGGCGAGAACTACGACATCACGGCCGGCTACCGCGCTGCCCACGGGCAGGCGGTCTATGCCTTCTCGCCCTTCGACGAGAACGCGCGCAGCCATCGCTGGAACCCGCTGACTGCTGTGCGCTCCAGCCCACTGCACCGCGTGGGCGACCTGCTCACCATCGGTCAGGTCTTCTTCCCCAACGACGGCGGCGGCACCTCGTCCGAAGCCTTCTTCAACGACCAGGCGCGCAACCTGTTCCTGGGCCTGGGCCTCGTCCTTCTCGAAACGTCCTCACTGCCCCGCACCATCGGCGAGATGCTGCGCCAGTCCTCGGGCAAGGGCCGGTCCCTCAAGGACCACCTGAGCGGTCTGATCACGCAGCGCCGCGAAGAGGGCAATCCGCTTTCGGACGAATGCACCGATGCCCTGCAGCGCCTGCTGTCGAACTCGGAGAACACGCTGTCCAGCGTGGTCGCCACCTTCAACGCGCCGCTCACGATCTTCGCGGATGCGGTGGTCGACGCGGCCACCAGCGCCGACGACTTCAAGCTCGAGGACGTGCGCCGCCGCCATATTTCGGTCTACGTGCGCATCCCGCCGAACCGGCTGGCCAACGCTCGGCCGCTGCTCAACCTGTTCTTCTCCCAGCTTGTCAGTCTCAACACGCAGGCACTGCCCGAGCAGGACCCGACGCTCAAGGTGCAGTGCCTACTGGTCAACGACGAGTTCACGGCCATGGGCCGCGTGGGCGTCATCACCAACGCCGCGGCGTTCTTGGCCGGCTACAACCTGCGCCTGCTGACCGTGGTGCAGGCGATGTCCCAGCTTGATGCCGTCTATGGCGACAAGGAAGCCCGCACCTTCGCCACCAAACGCCGACGAGTACAGCGCCATGCTCGGCCACTTCACCGAGCGCGCCACGTCGCGCGGGCGCAGCCGGTCCTTCAGCGGCCACGGCTCCAGCACATTCAGCCGCAACGAGAGCGAGCAGCGCCGTGCGCTGCTGCTGCCGCAGGAGTTCAAGGAGCTGGGCAGCGAGCGCCTGGTGGTGATCTTCGAGAACTGCAAGCCGATCCTCGCCGAGAAGATCCGCTACTACCGCGACAAGGCCTTCACGTCGCGCCTGCGGCCGGCACCGGCAGTGCCGCGCATGAACATCGACCTGCACCTGGCCCGGGTTCAGGAGCGCTGGCGCTATGCCGACGACGAACTGGGGTTGGGCGATGGCGTGGACTACGAGCAACTGGCCTACGACATGAGCCGGCTGCCCGACCTCGCCGACGCAGAGCCCGGCCAGGTCGCCGAAGGCATCCTCGACTTCATGGTCGGCCCTCGGCCGGACGGCGCCTCGATCGGCGGCGCGATCGAAGCCGTCGCAAACGAGGACGGCGTCCTGCTCGGCGAAGACAGCGGCGCGGTCATCGCCGACCCGTCCGCCATCGAGCGTGCCGACATCACGTAGACCCACGGGAGCAACGTCATGCGAACCAGCATCGCCCTCACACCCTTCGTGCCCTGGCTCTTCGTGCTGGCCTCGTGCAGTTCCCCGCCGAAGCCGCCGACGGTCGACGAGTCGCAGAGGCGGCCAGTGAACTCCCAGATGGCCGTAGAGCTGCAGGTCTGCAAGAACGACCTGCAGAACACCCGCCTCCTGGCCACCGAGTCCAGCCGGATCGCCGAAACAACCGCCGCCACGCTGGCGAACATGGCGGCGCGCCAGCAGCTCCTGGCCGCCATGCAGGCGCCGGCCGCCCAGCAGGTCAAGGCCAACAGCGTCTTCACGGTGCGGTTCGACTTCGGCAGCACGCGCGTCGCCATCCCGCCCGAGGTCACGGCTGCACTGGTCGAGGATGCGAAGGCGTCGCCACTGGTCCTGCTGCGCGGTCGCACGGACGGCACCACCGACGCGCCCGCCGAGAGCCGCATTGCCCGGGAGCGGGCGGCGGCCGTTCGCGACTACCTGGTGGCCGCTGGCGTGGACCCCGCCCGCATCCGCGCCACCTACCAGCCTGCCGGCGACCACGTGGCCGACAACGCCAGCGCCGGAGGCCGCGGCCTGAACCGCCGCGTGGAGATCGAGCTGTACCGCGCGCTGCCGGTGGCACTCAGTACGACAGCCGTCACCCAGCCCTGAGCCATCTCCAACCCACCATCGCGAGGTCACCATGGATGCAGACAACTCCCCCGTCCGCGAGGCTGCGCCGACCCAGGGCGGCACCGTCGAGCCCGCAAACCGTGCGCCGGTGGCCATCGCGAAGTTCCAGACACCGGAGCAAGCGCCTGGTGAACGCTTCGAGCTTCGCGATCCCTTCGCCGAGGTGACCTACCGCGCAAACACATTCCCCGAGATGGTCGCCAAGGCGGACCAGCTGGGCAGCACGCGATTCGTCGCCGTGTCCGAGGACGGCAAGCGCACCCTCATCCAGAAGGTCGATGGCGCTTGGCAACGTGGTGAGCAGCGTCCGGCGCGGCCCGAGCGACCGCTGGACCCGGGTCCGGCACGCGACGAAGTGCCTGACGCCGCAAGCGCCGCCCCCGCGTCCGACGCCAGCAAGGCCACGGCGCAGCCGGAACAGGTCGATGCCAAGGCCGTGGCGAAGATGGACGCCCAGGCTGAGCGCGCCGCACTCGTCGCGCGCCTCGAATCGGCACTGATGGACCGCTACATCATCAAGCATGCGCCGGTGACGATGGGCGACGTGACCATCGGCCGCACCGAGTACCGCTTCCGCGGCGACACCTCGCGTGTGGCCTTCACCGAGTCGACCTTCCGCCTGGCCACCGACACCAACAGCCCCTCGGTCGCCCGATCGATGGTCGACGTGGCGGAAGCGCGCAACTGGAAGGCGCTGCGGGTCTCGGGCAACGAGGACTTCAAGCGAATGGTCTGGCTCGAAGCCTCAGTGCGCGGCGTCAAGACCCTGGGCTACGAGCCCAACCCCGGCGACCTGGAAGTGCTCAAGCGCGAGCGCGAGGCGCGCCAGGTCAACCGAATCGAACCGACCCGGGATTCGAGCAGTGGCGCAGCAGAAGCCCCGGCTGAGAAAGCATCAGCCCGAGGCGGCGGCGGCCGCAAGGCCGTGCTTGCCGCCATCGAGGCGGTACTGGTGGCCAAGAAGGTGCCGGAGAAGCAGCGCGCGGCCGTGATGGCCGCCGCGACTGAGAAGCTGGCCCAGCGCATCCGCGATGGTCAGGTGCCCAAGGTGAAGGTCTACGACAAGGCCGCGCCGTCGCAGCGCCCGGTCGTCGTCCCGATGCCCGAAATGCAGCGCTCGAGAGACCGCGCCGCGCAGGCACCTTTGCGGTGAGGCCACGCCTGTGGAGACTTCGGTTCAGGGCATTGCGGCACCGCCTGCGGTCTACGAGATCGCGGGCCGGCGCTTCGAGATCGGCTCGCGAGGCTTCGCGGACGCCGTAGCCGACGCCCATGCCGCCCACCAGCGCCCGCGCTGCATGTGCCTCGTCCAAGGTGTCGAGATGTACGTGGCGCGCCTCGGCGAGGGCTACATCGTCAAGCGCATGCCGGACACGGGAAGCCACCACGCGCCCGACTGCCCGTCCTACGAACCGCCAGCCGAGTTCTCCGGCCTGGGGCAGGTGCTGGGCAGCGCGATCACCGAGGACCCGGCCACCGGCGAGACGACCCTCAAACTGGACTTTCCGCTGACCAAGATGCCGGGCCGTTCGACGATCCCTCCTACTAGCGGAGAGAGCGACAGCGCCTCCTCCACCGGCACCAGGCTCTCGCTGCGCGGCCTGCTGCACTACCTGTGGGACAAGGCCGAACTGACGCGCTGGCATCCTGGGTTTGCCGGAAAGCGAACATGGGCCACGGTACGAAGGCACCTGCTCCACGCAGCCGAGCACAAGCTCGCCCGTGGCGACGCCCTGCGAGCCCGGCTCTATGTGCCGGAAACGTTCTCGATCGAACAGCGCGACGCGATCAACGCCCGTCGCCTGGCGCAGTGGCAAACTGCCGTGCCCGCACCCGGGAAACCGCAGCGGCTGATGCTACTGATCTGCGAGGTCAAGGAGATCGTGCCAGCACGCTACGGCTTCAAGGCGATCGTGAAGCACCTGCCCGACCAGGCCTGCGCAATCGACGAGCAGCTCTACAGGCGGCTCGGCCGGCGCTTCGAGGTTGAGTTAGCGCTATGGGGTGCCAGCGACGACATCCACCTGGTCATGATCGCCACGTTCGGCGTGAGCAGTGCCGGCGTGCCGGCAATCCATGAGTTGTCGCTCATGCCTGCAACAGCACAGTGGTTACCGATCGAGAACTCTTTCGAACACCAGCTGGTCGGGCAGCTCGTGGCAGACCGCCGAAGCTTTATCAAGGGAATCCGCTACAACGTATCCGTCCGGCCAAGTCATCTTGAATCTCGGCTCTGAGGTCTGAAGGATCGTGTCCACGCAGGAATAGGTGGACACGATGGCAAGCGAGAGCGGGAAGACGAGGCGGCGGTACGGGTCGCAGTTCAAGTCGATGGTGCTGGCGCAGTGCGATGAGCCTGGCATGTCGGTGGCGAAGGTTGCGATGTCGCACGGCATCAACGACAACGTCGTGCACCGCTGGCGGCAGTTGGCGCGGCAGCAGCAGACTGCGCTTGCGGATACCGCCGAAGCGCCGAGGTCGGCCGAGCTGGCTGCGACCTTCGTCCCGTTGGCACTGCCAACACCTGCGACGCCAGAGGTGAAGACCGAGGTCCGCCTGGACATCCGGCGCGGTGCCGTGACGGTGGGCATCGCGTGGCCGGAGCAGGCACTGGGCGACCTGGCCGGCTTCGTGCGCGAGCTGCTCAAGTGATCCGGGTGGACGCAGTCTGGCTGGCCGTGCAGCCACTGGACATGCGACTCGGAACCGAAGCCGCACTGGCCCGCGTGGTCGGTGTCTTCGGTGCCGCGCATCCGAACCACGCCTACCTCTTCGCCAACCGACGCGCCAACCGCATGAAAGTGCTGGTGCACGACGGTATCGGCGTGTGGCTGGCCGCGCGACGGCTCAACGCCGGCAAGTTCGTCTGGCCCGCCGAGGGCGCCAGCACGCTGAGCCTGAGCCGTACCCAGTTCGATGCCCTGGTGCTGGGCCTGCCGTGGCAGCGCCTGGGCGAGGCCGGCATCATCCGCGTGATCTGACAGCGCCGGCCGGCTGCAATCGCCGGGACTGCAATTGCCGGATGTGCCGATGCGCTGCTTGCAGCGACACGGCACGATGGCTGTCCATGATCGGCGCGCAGCAACTGGACGCCCTGGACCCGCAGACGCGGCAGTTGGTGCAGTCGCTGTTGGCACAGGTGCAGCAGCGGGATGCTGAGATCGCGTTCAAGCAGGCGCTGATCGACAAGCTCACGCACGAGATGGCGGTGCTCAAGCGGCTGAAGTTCGCCGCCAGCAGCGAGCGCTTCGCCAGCACGCTGGCGCCGGAGCAGAAGAGTCTGCTGGAAGAGACGCTGGACACCGACCTGGCCGAGCTCGGCCAGGAGATCGAGCGCGAGCGCGGTCACGCGGGCGACAAGGATAAGACCGAGAAGAAGGCTCCGAAGCGCGCCGCACTGCCGCCGCACCTGCCGCGCCGCGACGTGGCGCACGAGCCGGCGGACACCACCTGCGGCTGCGGGCAGCCGATGCAGCGCATCGGCCAGGACGTGGCCGAGAAGCTGGACTACCAGCCCGGCGTGTTCACGGTGGAGCGCCATGTACGCGGCAAGTGGGCGTGCCGGTGCTGCCAGAAGCTCGTGCAGGCCCCGGTGCCGTCGCACGTCATCGACAAGGGGCTGCCCACCACGGGGCTGCTGGCGCATGTGCTGGTGGCCAAGTTCCTCGATCACCTCCCGCTGTACCGTCAGGAAGCGATCTTCGAGCGCGCGGGCCACCTGATCGCCCGCTCGACGCTGGCGCAGTGGGTGGGCGAGTGCGGCGCGCAGCTGCAGCCGCTGGTGCAGGCGCTGGCCGACGAACTGCGGCGCCACGTCGTGCTGCACGCCGACGAGACGCCGGTGGCGATGCTCAAGCCGGCGCACCTGCGCGACGGCAAGACGCACCGGGCCTACGTCTGGTCGTACTGCACGACGAGCGCGAACCCGATCAAGGCCGTGGTGTTCGAGTTCAGCGAGACCCGCAGCGGCGAGAACGTGCGCGAGTTCCTGCGCCTGGACACCCCGCAAGCCTGGCAGGGCACGCTCGTCACCGACGGGTTCAGCGGCTACCACGCCACGACCACCCTGGGCGTGACCTCGGCGCAGTGCATGGCGCACGCGCGGCGCAAGTTCAACGACCTGTGGGCCAACCACGGCAGCGAGGTCGGCCGCAAAGCGCTGCGGTACCACCAGGTCTTGTTCAGGATCGAGCGCGAGATCGAAGAGCTGCCCGCTGACGAGCGAAGACGGATCCGGCAGCGCAAGTCGCGCCGGGTGCTTGCGGTGTTCCACCGCTGGCTGCTGGCGCAGCGGCAACTGGTGCCGAGCGGCTCGGCCACGATGAAGGCCATCGACTACAGCCTGAAGCGCTGGGCCGAACTCACCCGCTTCGTCGGTGACGGCGACGTGCCGATCTCGAACAACTGGGTGGAGAACCACATCCGGCCGATTGCGCTGGGACGGCAGAACTGGCTGTTCGCCGGCAGCCTGCGGGCCGGCAAACGGGCTGCGGCGATCATGAGCCTGCTGCACTCGGCGCGCATCAACGGCCACGAGCCCTACGCGTACCTCAAGGACGTGCTGGAGCGGCTGCCCACGCATCCGGCCAGCCGCATCGACGAGTTGCTGCCGCACCGCTGGGCGCCGGCGACCTGATCGCCGACATCACTGGCGCAGCGGCCGTCAAGGTGACTTGGCCGGACGCTTACGCTACAACCTTCAAGGTGACCGGAGTCTTGCCACGGCCGTCCTGACAGATACAGGCGACGCCGTGGTGCCGATGTTCGTTGGTCTGCCCGAGGACGGGGGACTACCAAAGGCCGAGGCTGTCGCCAATGCGGGCGGCATGGTTGCAGCGGCGGCTTGGATATGGCGCCCCGGAGTAGGACCAATGCCACCGTTCCCGCCGATGCAGCGCGCCCGCTCACCCATGCGCTGCGCGTAGACCGAGTCGATCCCCTCGCCAGCGATCGTTGGCTGCCGTAGCGCGTGGACCATGAGGACACAGCAACAGACTGAACTCGGATAATCGGGCAAAGTGTCCCGACGTTCGTGACGTGCCCCGAGCGGACACACGATGTACTGCGCGTCATGTAGTAGCCATGGCTTTCCAAGTAACTACTTGCGCGCCTAAGCGCCGTCGGGTGTGTCCGTTGCGTCTACTGGGTCCATCGGGTGAGAACCGGCTCCACAGCGACCGCATCGTTGGGTGCGTGAGCCCATCCGCCTGCAAAGCTGATGTCATTCGAATTAGGAAGCTGCTCGGCGATAAGCTCACGAATCCGGATACGGGCCGGCAACGCTGCCGCCTCGCCGACAAACACAGCTTCCCGGCGGCCGAGAGCAGACAGCATCTTCGTGATACCAGCGAGGCTGTCCGGCAGAAACCGGCGCACGTGGTCCTGGTCCGACCCGTTGGTCAGTCGAAGAATGATCCAAGAATTGCACTGCGAAAGAACAGTGCTTTCTACATCCGAGGGCCGCTGCGACACCAACATAAGGCCCAAACCGTACTTGCGTCCTTCCTTCGCGATTCGCCTCACAGCTTCTTGAGCTTCCTTGTACTGCGCTTCGCCTCTGTCGGGCACATAGCGGTGGGCTTCCTCACACACGAGCAGGATTGGGTCCTTCTCCCTCTCCTCCCTTGTCTGCCAAACCTTGAAGTTGAATAGCAGGCGGCAGATGAGTGCGGTCAGTGTTCCTGCTACTTCGTTGGGAGCACCGGAGATGTCAACGACCTTGACGGTCGCCCCATCAACTGAAGGCCCAGTGAGCTGAAGAACCGACTGCGACAACGTATCGGCAGGATCGTCCCTCATCAGGAACTGCAGCCGTGGATCGGTGCGCAAGACGTTCAGCTTGTCGAGGATCGAGTCATGAGACTTCCGGTCGGTAGCCGACAACAGATCGGTCTTCGCTGGCTTCCGGCCCTGAACCATGTCTATATGGCGCTCGAACTCGTCCAGGGAGAACCGGATCGGCTTATCGCGATCGAACGCACTGATGTCTGCTTGAGTCTTGCCCGCACAGAGCGTCTCGGACAAATCGCCCACCGCGTTGTCAGGCACCGGCCCGACAGTGCCCGCGGAGACCATCCGCGCATGCTTCAGCGCCTTGTAGACGATGTTGTTCTGCGAAGTCGCCTCTGCTTCCGTCTTACCTATGATGAGTGCGCGCAACTCATCACCTGACATCAACCAATATGGCAAGCGCAGTTCGGTGCCGGCTGCATCATGCGCGGCAGAGGCGTAGGCGCGTAACACTTGACACCGTGCCTTGAATGCAGCGCCATACTCACCGTGAGGATCGATTACAACGATCCGCGGTCGGATTGAATCGTCGGTGCCGGCCTTTTTGTGGTCCAGCATCGCGTGTATCAGCGCCGCAACCGTACCGGACTTACCTGACCCAGTTGAGCCGAGCACGGCGCAGTGTTGGCCGGCGAGTTTGTCAAGGTTCGCCCGACACGTCGCGCCGTTGCTGCCGACATAAGTGCCGATCGCCACCAGTGGTGAAACGCCGTTTTGGTGCTGGACCCGCTCCGCGGCTGCAAAGAGCGCATCCAACTCTTCAGCCGTCGTTAGGTAGACGCCCTGCAGTGGTAGGGGGTACAGCTCAACGCCACGCGAGATCGATAGGCCTTCGGCCGCTCCCCGCCAAACGCCCTGCGCGAACAGGTCTGCCTCAAGGATTCGGGAATCATCGCCTGGCGCAATGCGGGCCGCGCCTTCCTCGATGGCCATTTCCGAACGCATGCGCAACAAGCGGACGTACGCAAAGAGGAGCCTGCGGCCGTAATGCACCTTAACGATGCTTCCGAGTTGGCCAATTGGATAAACCCGCCCGTCAACTATACGAGTCAGCTCGGCAAGTTCCGCCCCGAGTTCAACTCGAATGCACTCGCCGGACACCTCTATGATCTTCCCGATACGTAGGTCCAGGCGCTCGTCGAACTGGCTCATGCGGCACTCCCTGTCCGAAGGAAACCTGAAAGACCAGCGAAGCTCCACCACTTCAGCTCACCTCCGCCCAGCGGACTGAAGCGAGCACCACCCGCGTAGAGAGCCTGGTCCGACGCCGCATAGACGCGATTGCAGAAAGCAGTACCCGTCATCCAGGCGCGAAGCCGCTCTGGCAGTACCGTCGCGCCCGGTGGCCCGATCTCGCGCACGAACGCAATTACGTTCGTCTTGTTGCCGTCGCGCTTGAGCGCTTCCTCGATCTCCAGGTTGATGTGCTCGTCGCCGAAGCTGTAGCCGACTATGCAGAGCACATGGCTCTCCGTAGATGCGAGGAGTCGCCGGAACGCAGCAAACAGCTCCGCGAAGGGGTCTCGCTGCGTCTCAACGTACTTTGTCGCCTGCGGGTAGATTAGGGTGTCCTCCAGACGCGACAGGTAATTCGTGCCATATCTCGCCCGAACTAGAGTCCCGTCCGCCGCCCTTAACCAGTCGACCGAGCCGTGTAGCTTGACAACCTGGTGACAGCGCGGCGGGAGCTTTGCGATCTCTTCCTCCCGATGTCCCGTCCAAAACCCGATACCGCCAGTGGAAAAGCCGTCGACGACTCGCCTTCTTGAAAGCGACAAGGCATCTTCGATTAGTGTGTCGTAGTTCGTGGTAGTGAATACCACTCGTGACCTTGACTCGAGGTTCGCGCGCCCAGCGAAGAGGGCATCCATGAATGCAGAGTGATGCGCGACATCGACGATGGGTTGCTGCAGCGTACCAACTTCCTCAGCAGCCGCCCCGGCGGCAGCTCGATAACCATAGCGGATCGTCTCCGCGATGCGACGGATGATCTCCGCATGCAATCCCTTTAGCTGGTCGACGGAATACACGCTTGCGCCAACAGCCGCCTGCCCGCTGTTGCTCCGAGAGGCAATCGCGATCAGGTCCGCAAGGTGGCTCAGCACATGCTCAATGTGCGCGGTGACAGGAAGCTCGCTTCGGATGGATGCGAGCGGGACATCGTGAGGAGCGGCTACAAGGCTGCATACCCTGCTCGTCAGTTGAAGCATCAGCGGAATCTTCGCGTCGTAGCTGGCGCCAGCCCCCAGGAGCCATACTTGCATACCCGCTTCGAGCAGCTTCGACAGTTCTTCGAGCGCTTCGTCAAAGTCCTTCACGTCGTGCCTCCTCACCCACTTACGATCGACAGACTCACAGCACAGCTGTTGGGAAATGTCCTCGTCTACGCGTCATCTTTAGCATCAGGTACGGCCTAGCAACTTGTGGTGCGAGTCTACAAGTGCCCGCTGATTCGCATGGTTGGCGTTTCACTTCCAGCCGTCGGAAGGCAGCCGCCGCTATGCCAAGCCGCTTCGGCTTCGCTTAGTTCGGAAGTGCCTTATGCCGATACTCGAGCACACGGGCCCGAGGGAGTGCCGAGTGACCGCACGGGGCTAGTGCCGTGAGTAGCCACTGCACGGGCTTAGGACTGCAATCGCTGCATAGCTCACGTTCCGGCGCCGTATCCCTGGTATCCGACAACGTAGCGATGGAGCTCACCCATAGTCCAGGGCCGTCCCCCGCGGATCAGGACCTTCGGACAGCATCACGCCCCTGAGCGCTCAAGCGTCCGTTACGCCGCTCACCAGCCTCGCCGTCCCCGGGTCATACACAAACTGGGTGATCGACCCATCCCGAATGCGCTCCACGGCCTCGTCGATCACCTGTAGCGGCACGACAAACCACTCCCTCGGCTTCACCGGCTTGCCGAAACGGTCTTCGATCGCAAGGTCCAGCTGTACCGCACCGAACAGCCGATGGAAGATGTTCTCCATCTTGGTTCGGTTGAGGTTGTGCAGCTTGTACTCCGCCACGATCTCGACCGGTGCCAGCAGGTAGGTCGCCTGGTTCTCAGCGTCGGCGATGCGGGTCGCGACCTTTCCCCCCGTCACGCCGATCTTGTGGATCAGCGTGCGGTGCTCGGAAACAAACGGGTGCTTGGAATGGCTGCGCAGAACGTAGATCGTGCCGGTCTCGATGTCATCCGGCTCGGCGGTGTCGCCGAACTGCGGCCCTTGCTCCATCCCGAACAGGGGGCCGGCATCGGGCTCGCTCAGCCGCCGGCCGTTGCCGTCCTGCGTCAGCGCTTTCTGGAGAGAGCGCATCAGCAGATTGCTCTCGGTCCCATTGCCGTAGATGAGGCGTAGCCGTGCATCGGGTTGTCGACTGCTGGTCTCGAACTCTTCGCCCTTCTTTGCGACGAAGGCGAACTGGCCGCCGACGATGAAGAAGTTGCCCTGCTCGACGCTGGCTTCCCCCTTGAACGGGATGGCCTTGCGCACGCCTTCCTTGAGCTCCCGCTCCAAGCGCTCGAACAGCGGCAGGAACGTCTCGAAGTCCTCGCACGGTGTGCGCTCGGCAATCTCTTCCGCGGCCTGGCGCTCCGCGAGCGGGCGCACATGCCGCAGTACCGTGATGTCGGAGGGGTCGGCTGGATCGCTGGCAACACCCAGCTCTGCCAGCAAGGCATCCTCGTCCAGTTCATCCGGGTTCGATGGTGTCGATGGCGCCTCTGCGAGCAACCGAGGCTTGTCCATCTCGGCCAGCAAGGCGCGAGCTTCTGGAAGCTTCCGCAGCTGATCCAGCCGCACGGCGTACAGCCGCTCGAAGATGTCACGCTCCTCGCCGTGCTGCGGCGCGCGCTTGTGCGCGTCGTAGAACCGAAGAATATCCTCGAAGCCTGCAATGATGCGTTCTTCGCGCGGCGTGCGGCCCCCAGCCTTGATAGGCGCAAGCTCGACGCCCAAGGCCTCCAACAATTCGTCGTCGTCCAGGTCAGCCATTTCCCGCGCCCCCCTGTGCTTGGGCAGCCTTGGCTTGGGCGCGATAGCGCGCAAAGGCCACCACCCCCTCGGCCATCCGCTTCTCCCAGGCGTCGGCTGAGTTGATGTCGGGCACCCGGCCGCGCTCGGTCTTGAACTGCAGGGCGCGCTTCGCCAGCTCGCGCGCCTCGTCTTCGGTGATCTTGATGTTCTTGCCGGCGATGCTGGCCTGAATCTGGCGCAGGGACTTCTCGTCCATGGTCTTGGCCAGCACCGCGTAGGCCGCCTCAAACGGATTGATCCGGTCGATGAGGTCGATGTCCAGGTCGCGCACGTTGATGAACTTGCGCACGCCGTCGATCAGGTCGGTGTTGCCCTTCGCCGCGGTGCCGGCCTCGTCGCCGCCGGAGGTTGAGGTCTGCGGCTGCGCCGGGTCGGGAGTGTCGAAGGTGTCCAGCGCCAGCTTCGCCTGCTGCGTGATGTTGATGACGGCGATGGCGTGCTGGCGCACCGCTTCTTGGTCGGCCTCGCTCAACTCCGGGTAGCGCTCGCGCACGATCTTGCCCAGGCGCTCGATCGTCAGCTCCTCGGGGATCGTGTTCTCCTTGTCGAGCGTGCCGCGCTCGAGTGCCGGCTTGTCCTGGATGAAGGCCGCAATGACTTCGTTCAGGTCTTCCTTGCAGATGCGCCTGCCTTCCTTGCTCTTGGGCTTGGCCAGGCCGTTGATCTCGATGTGGACCTCGCCGGTCTCCTTGTTCACGCCCAGGTTCTTGCCGCCGTCCACGTAGCCGTCGGGGCCGTAGTCGAAGCCTTCCTGCGCGCCGGCGTTGCGCGGCGTGAACTCGTATCGAGGGGCCAGCACCTGTTCCATCAGCAGGCTGGCGGAAATCGCCTTGAGCATGTCGTTCACGGCTTCCGCAACCGCGGACTGCTCGGCCGTGGGCTCGGCGATCAGGTTGGTAAAGCGAGCGCGCTCCTTGCCCTGGGCATCGCGCGTGGCGCGGCCGATGATCTGAACCACCTCGGTCAGGCTGCTGCGGTAGCCGATGGTCAGGGCGTGCTCGCACCAAATCCAGTCGAAGCCTTCCTTGGCCATGCCCAGCGCGATGATGATGTCCACGTGGTCGCGGTCATCCTTGTGCGCCGGATCTTTCAGCGCGGCCAGCACGCACGAGCGTTTGGCTGCGTCGCTGTCGTCCACCAGGTCGGCCACCTTCAGGGTGCGGCCATCCCTGGCCTGGATCAGGTGGAAGCCGGTCGTCTCGTCGATGCCCTTCCAGTCGCCCAGCGCGTGCATGATCTCGTTGACCTCGCGTTCCTTGTCTTTCAGGCTCTCGCGCGAATTGACGCTAGGAATGTGGACGATGGTCTTCAGCGCGGGGTCCAGTACCTTGGCCACAGCGTCGACGTACCGGCCGGTGTAGAAGAAGTAGCCGATGTCGAGCGACTTCAGCCACCGGTAGCCGTTGAGCTGTTCGTAGTAGGTGTATGTGACGGTCTCGAACCTGCCCTCGTCGCTGGGCGCCAGCACGGCTTCGCTGTCGCCGCGGAAATAGGAGCCCGTCATCGCGACCACGTGCACCTTGTCGCGCGCGATGAAGGCACCCAGCTGGCTACCGAGCTTGTTGTCCGGGTTGGCCGAGACGTGGTGGAACTCGTCGATGGCGATCAGCCGTTTGTCGAAGGCCTGGATACCCAGTTCCTCCACCGCGAAGCGAAACGTCGCATGGGTGCAGACCAGCACCTTGTCGCCGCTGGCCAAGAACTTCTTGACGGCCTCGACCTTGGACCTGGCGACGCGCGGCTCGTCGATGCCGGGTGCGTTGCACAGGTTCCATTGCGGCGCAACCTGCCAGTCCCAGTAGAAACCGTGCTGCGTCAGCGCTTCGTCGGCAAAGCTGCCGCCGATCGACCTCTCCGGCACCACCACGATGGCCTGCTGCAGCCCCTGGTTGTTCAGCTTGTCCAGCGCAATGAACATCAGTGCCCGGCTCTTGCCCGACGCCGGCGGCGACTTGATGAGCAGGTACTGCTCGCCCCGCCTGGCGTAGGCACGCTCCTGCATCGTGCGCATGCCCAGCTCGTTGGCCTTGGCGGACGCGCCCGTGCGCGCCGTGGTGATGGAGACCGACGGCACGGTGCGGGTGTTGATCGGGTTCGTCATGCTTCTTCTTCCTCCCCGGCGGCATCATCGCCGCCCAGCTCTCGCTCGATCTGTTCGATGCTGGGCAGACTGGTCTGCAGCTCAGGCGGCAGGGCTTCAACCAGCTGGTACTCGGCCACGCCGATGGGTTGCGTGTTGTTTCGCAGCGCGTATTCCGCCACCACCTTGTTCTTGTGTTTGCACAGCAGCAGCCCGATGGTCGGGGCGTCCTGCGGGTGCTTCACCTGGGCGTCCACGGCCGTGAGGTAGAAGCCCAGTTGCCCCAGGTGCTCGGGCTTGAACTTGCCACCCTTGAGCTCGATCACCACGTAGCAGCGCAGCTTCAGGTGATAGAAGAGCAGGTCGATGAAGAACTCGTCGCCGCCGACGTCCAGCAGCACCTGTCGGCCCACGAAGGCAAAGCCCGCACCCAGCTCCAGCAGAAACTCGGTGACGTGCTTGACCATCGCCTGCTCAATGGCGCGCTCGCCAGCCTCGCGCCCGAGGCCCAGGAAGTCCAGGCGGTACGGGTCCTTCAGCGACTCCCGGGCCAGGTCGGAGTGCGGCTGCGGCAAGGTCAGATCGAAGTTCGTCACCGCCTTGCCGGTGCGCTCCAGCAGGCGGGCTTCGATGTGAATGTTCAGCACGTTGCGCGACCACCCGTGCTCGATGGCAGCGCCGGCGTAGGCCATGCGCTGCGCACTGTCCTTCAGGCGGGTCAGCAGTACCAGGTTGTGACCCCAGGGTAATCGTCCAACAAGCTGTTGGACGATTGGCTCATCGGGCCAGGCCTCGGCGAAGGCGCGCATGTACATCAGGTTGGCACGCGAAAAGCCCTTCATGTCCGGGAAGGCGGTGCGCAGGTCGTGCGCCAGTCGCTCGATGACCTTGGCGCCCCAGCCTTGATCGGCCTGCCGCGCCAGGATGTCGCGCCCGATCTGCCAGTACAGCAGCAACAGCTCGCGGTTGACGGCCAGCGTGGCGCGCTGCTGCGCGCCGTAGATGCGGCGCTTCAGCTCCGCCAGCCACTCGGCGTAACCCTGAGGCGGGGACGTCAGGCTGGCCGGGCGCTCGCTCATGCAGCAGCCTTTCGCGCGGCCCGCTTGGCCGGCGCCGCCTTGGCCGGCTTGGCTGCGTTCGCCTTCGCAACCATCTTGGTGTACAGGTCGAACAGTTTCTCCAGCCGCTCGGTGTCGTTCTTGAAGCGGCGGCCGATATAGATGCGCTCCAGCACCTCGTCGTTGTGCTCGTGGGCCTGGCGCAGGTTCTCCGGCATCTTGTCCGGCTCGTAGAGGTCGGCGATGGTGGCGGGGAAATGCGCCTCGCGAGCGAGCAGGATGTTTTCGGCGCAACGGGTTAGGTCGGCCTTGTTCTGCTCGGTCAGCAGCGGAACGGGAAAAGTGTTCCAGCCCAGGGTGTTGGAGTAGCGGTAGCGCGTCTCAAGTTTGCCGCAGACGGTGGCGATCCATACCAAGTGCAATCGACTCGCGATGAGAGCCATATTCCAGAGGGGCGCGTCGTACGACGCGAAAGCCGCGTTCGATACGACAGTCCCGGACGGCTCGTACCCGACTGGTAGGTACTCTCGGGACTCGGATGAGACTCCCGGCACGATGAGCGTTGCGTACTTTGCAGAGTACATGCGCTGAAACTGGTGCGGTCGATCTGCGAGCTCTCGCGCTGTCGTGCCACCGTTTGAGCGCAGGGTGCGCACGGCACGGACTCGATGAGCCACAGCTTCGACTGCAAGTGCATCATCGAGGTCTTCTTGACCGATCCATAGACAATAGCGCTCGAGACCGCGGATGAACTCAGCCGATCCGAGGATCCTGCGGACAAATCGACGCTGTTGGTCAGAGCTCAGTCCAAGCGAATCGCGTTCGTCACGCGAAAGTAGAAGGTGCCCGCCGTCAATCGGTGTGTTGCCGAACGTCATCTCGTCGAGCGCACTCAGAGGCCGGCTCGCTTTGTCGATCATGACCGTGTCGCCAGGGGCCAGATACGCGTTGATCTGGGTGCACTGGCGCTCGACTGTGCTCAGCGAATCGTCAACCGAGAACAAGCGTCGCGGGTTGCGCGGCCGCGCAGAGACACCGACGATCACCACCGTCACACCTGCGTTGTGGCTTGCAAGATTGGCCCAGCGGAATGATGCATGCGCAAACTCGATCTGGCAGCCGAGGCCAAAGATTTCGCGCCACAGAATTGGAACCTGTAGGCCTTGGCAGATGGAGTTCGTGGACACGAAGGCCGCAGTGGACAGCGTCGTAGTCACGTAGTCGGCAGCCTTCAAAAACCATCCGGCGACGTAGTCCAACGACTTCCAGTTCTGGACTCTCTGCCCAAAGAGCAGTTGGAGGTCTGCCTTCTGCGCTTCCTGCTGATCGCGCGAGCCAAGGTAAGGCGGGTTACCACAGATGTATGTCTCGCCGCCTTCGTTCTCGAAGTCGATCTCTGCCTGGTCGAGCGGCGTTCCGAACAGGTCATCGGCGGTCACTTTCACCCCCGAGCCGGTGGGTGGGCAGATCAATAGCCAATCCAGCCGCAAGGCATTGCCGCACACGATCCAGTTCTCAGCATCCAGCGGCAGGAACTCCGCGAGCGCATCCTTCTGCCCGCGATACAGAACATCGCACTGGAACTCGGCGATGATCAGCGCCAGCCGCGCGATCTCGGCAGGAAAGTCCCGCAACTCGATCCCACGGAAGTTCGTCAGCGGTATCTCGCTGCCCAGGTGCGTCTCACCACGCCGGCGGTTGATCTCCGCCTCGACCTCCCGCATCTGTTTGTAGGCGATGACGAGGAAGTTGCCGCTGCCGCAGGCCGGGTCGAAGACGCGGATGCGCGCCATGCGCTTGCGCAGGTTCAGCAGCTTGATCTTGTTGTCGCCCGCGGCCTCCAGCTGCGCGCGCAAGTCGTCCAGGAACAGCGGGTTTAGCACCTTCAAGATGTTGGGCACGCTGGTGTAGTGCATGCCCAGCTCGCCGCGCTCGTCCTCGTCGGCCACCGCCTGGATCATGCTGCCGAAGATGTCGGGGTTGATCTGCTTCCAGTTCAGCGTGCCCGCGTGCAGCAGGTAGGTGCGTGCCATGCGGGTGAAGCGCGGCACATCGGCGCTGCCAGAGAACAAGCCGCCGTTCACGTACGGGAAGGCGTCGGCCCAGCGCGGCAGGTTGGCGGCGGCCCGGTCTGCGATCTTCACGTTCATCGCGCGGAAGATCTCCGACAGCACCTGGTGCGTGTTGCCGGCGTCTCGGTCGCTCATCTGCTCCACGGTGCGGGTGAACAAGGCCTCGCCGTTGAAGATGTCGGTGTCCTCGGCGAAGAAGCAGAAGATCAGCCGCGCCATGAAGTGGTTCATGTCCCCGCGGCGCTGGGCCGTCGCCCAGTCCGGGTTCTCGCGCAGCAGCTCGACGTACAGCTTGTTCAGGCGGCCGGTGGCGCGCACGTCGATGGGGTTGTCCTTGATCTCCTTGACGGTGGAGATGCCGGCCAGCGGGAGGAAGAAGCCGAAGTGATCGGGGAAGTCGGGGTAGTCGCAGGCGATGGTCTCGCCCGCGGTCAGGTCTTCTGCCTCGAGCGTCTGGCCGTCGGTGGCCAGAATGAACTTGGCTTTGCCCTTGGCGGTGGCCGGGCTGCTGCGCAGCGCCTGCAGCCCGGCGCCGGTGCCGCCGGACGGGCAGACAGCGATGTGGATGTTGTTGCGCTGGAGCACGCCGCCAGGCACGTCGGAGGCGTTGTTATTGCCACTACGCAGGCGCTTGAGCGCGGTGTCCTTGTTGCCGAAGGCGGACAGGAAGGCGAATGGGAACTCGGCAGCGTCGAAGGGCTGGAGTGCCAGGTCAGAGATGGCTTGTTCGATTTCTACGGCGTTCATCGGTGTGCGAGCGCTCCTCGGGCGCCGCAGCATCGTAGCAACCGCCGCGTCGGGCTTACGAAAGAGCGCTCGAGCCCTCGGGCCGTTCACGCCGCAACTCCCGCAGACGGCGCAGCCAGCCTCACACCTCGGCGGCGCGCAGTTCGGCGATCGTCGCCACCCGCGCGCCGTTGACGAACGCCGTGCCGTCCCGCACTTCGATCAGCATCGCGCCGAAGGCGCTTTGCCACAGATAGCGGTGCACACCCTCGCTGGCGAGGGCGAGGTCTTGTTGATCGGTGTCCTGCCCGCCGATCCTCACTTCAGGCAGCAGCGGTAGGTTTTGGGTGTTCATGGCCGTAGTCGAGCGAAATACCGGGAGGCGAGCTGAATACTGTACGTCTATCCAGTATCACGCGCTACCGGTGCCAGTCCGACCTCGATGGCTGCGGATCGCGGCTTGGCGCCACCGCTGCGCCGGGCTGCCGGGTCATAGCCGCGGCAAAGGTCTCGATCGAGCGCGCGAGTCGCTGGTCGGCTTCACTGCCTGTGGCCGCGAGAGCCTTGGCGAGCTCGCGCCACGACTGTTGCGCTGCCTCGCGGCTGGCCTGCCCGGCCATGCTCAGCTTGCCGTGCACCGGACGCTTGAGCAGCCGGCCGTCGTCGCGCGCCTTGACCTGCCAGAGCTCTGGATAGCGCCGCGCAGCGCCCCGAGTCGCCTGCCGCGTCGCCTCGGCTTCGATCCCGCGCTCTCGAAGCTTCGCCGCAAAGGTCTCGCGCCAGCGGTGCAGGTCGGTCTTGCGAGGGTTCAGGCGCCGGCCACGCACCGACTCGGCCCGAACGCTGATGTGCACATGCGGGTTGGCCTGGTGTTCATGCAGCACCATGACGTACTTATGGTCGGCCAGCTCGGACTTCGCAAACTCCCGTGCCGCCCAATGCACACTGGCCGGGTCGGTACCGCGCGGCATCGACAGCATGATGTTGAAAGCCTCACGCCGGTGACCAGGTTCGGCTTCACCGGGGATCAGTGAGCCACCGAGCCGCCACTCGTCGGCCAAGTCGTGCAGCGTGTCCTTGCCCCGCAGCGTCTCGCCTCGCTGGTCCTCGATCTCCAGCTTGCCGTTCTTGCTGATGTAGCGGAAGTGCCCCGCGATGGCCTTCATGCCCCGCCCTCCCCCCGTCACCTTGACCATGACCTGCGGCGCACGCCGCACCACGGTGGCCTCGATGCGTCGACGGATCGCTGCCGCCCGCTGCCTTGCGGCCTGACCACTGATTCGCGGCTGCGGCTTGCCCTTGACGATGCGGTTGTCCGGATAGAAAAGCCGATCGCCCCAGGTGATCAGGATGCCGTCGATGTTGGGGGCTTGAGTCATGGGGAACTCCTTTCCTCACGGGGCTGATCGAGCCCTGGGCCGAGTGCTGCGGCTCTGTGGCTGCAGGTCGGCCAAGACACGCGCAGCCAGCTCAAGGTGGCGGCGCACGTCGCCGGCCAGCGTGTCCAACATCTCCCGATAAGGCCTGGCCGGCTCCACGTTGGCCTGACGCAGCAGTGCCGTCAGGCGGTGGACGTTGCGGCTCAGGGTCGACAGCTCGGCGCAGGACGCCATCAAGGCGGCGATGTGCTCGGTCCGGCCGCCGCCGGCAGACAGCACGGGCACGTTGGCGATCAGGCCTGCCAGGTAGGAACCGCGCGACAGGCCCGCTGCGCGAGCACCCACCGCGAGCTGGCGGGCCTCCTCGGTGGACATTCGAATCGATAGCTTGACGCTCGCGGCACCTGCAGCGCCTGAGGTGAGCCCATTCATGCGGCTGGCCTCGCCATCGGTTGCGAGTCCGAGATCTCGCGCAACCGCGCTGCGAACCAGCACCGAAACGCTCACCCGTTCCGCCTGAGCGCGCGCCACCAGCGCTGCCTTCAAGCCGCGCATATCGACCGTGACGAAGTCATGGGCAGTGGTGTTCATGAGCCGACGAATGGAGGGTCGCGAAGCGCTTGTGAAACCGGCGGCAGGCCGCCTATCTCTGCACTCACCTTGAAGACCAGTATTGGCTTGGATCGAGGCAGCTTGCCTGCGAGATTCGGGCCGAAATGCTGCG
>LNFM01009134.1_pt1 | contig 26985 bp, 24 predicted proteins | sample 596031 | NCBI WGS metagenome assembly LNFM01 (sample SAMN04254537, study PRJNA301005) | activated carbon metagenome | isolation source: dual media filters at the Ann Arbor, Michigan drinking water treatment plant | place: USA: Ann Arbor | reverse complement strand
CACCAGCAGATTGTCCTTCGGCAAGGTGGGCGCGAGTTTGATCACATGCCCCAGAGCGTGGGCCGGCTCGAGCGCGGGAATGATGCCCTCCAGCTTGCACAGCATCTGGAAGGCCGCGAGCGCCTCGTTGTCGGTGGCCGACACATACTCGATGCGGCCCGCTTCCTTCAGCCAGGAATGCTCGGGCCCGATGCCGGGATAGTCCAGACCGGCGGAAATCGAATGCGCCTCGGTGATCTGGCCTTCCTTGTCCTGCAGGAGGTAGGTCCGGTTGCCGTGCAGCACGCCCGGGCGGCCACCCGTGAGCGACGCGGCATGTTCGCCGGTCTCCACACCCTTGCCGCCCGCCTCGACGCCGACGAGGCGAACCCCCTTGTCGTCGAGGAACGGATGGAACAAGCCCATGGCGTTCGAGCCGCCGCCGATGCACGCCACCAGCGTGTCGGGCAAACGGCCCTCGGCCTTCATCATCTGCACGCGAGTCTCGTTGCCGATGACGCACTGGAAATCGCGCACCATCGCCGGATAGGGATGCGGGCCCGCCACGGTGCCGATGCAGTAGAACGTGTTCTCGCAGGTCGCGACCCAGTCGCGCAGCGCCTCGTTCATGGCGTCCTTGAGGGTGGCCGAACCCGCGGTCACGGCGCGCACCTCGGCGCCCAGCATGTTCATGCGCACGACGTTGGGCGCCTGCCGGTCGACGTCGACGGCGCCCATGAAGACCACGCAGGGAATATCGAACAGCGCGCAGGCGGTGGCGGTGGCGACGCCGTGCTGGCCGGCGCCCGTCTCGGCGATGACCCGCGTCTTGCCCATGCGCTTGGCCATCAGGACCTGGCCCAGCACGTTGTTGATCTTGTGGCTGCCCGTATGGTTCAGCTCGTCGCGCTTGAAGTAGATCTTGGCGCCGCCCAGCTTCTCGGTCAGGCGCTTGGCGTAGTAGAGCGGGCTGGGGCGGCCGGCATAGTGCTCGAGCAGATAGTCGAGCTCGTTCTGAAACGACGGATCGGCCTTGGCCGCGCTGTAGGCCTTCTCCAGATCGAGGATCAGCGGCATCAGCGTCTCGGCGACGTAGCGGCCGCCGAAAATGCCGAAATGCCCACGCTCGTCGGGGCCGGTGCGGAAACTGTTGGGTGCGCTGGGCATTGGTCTTCCTGTCGGGAGCGGCCGGCTTAGCAGTCCCGGCTGGGGTCGGTCAAAAGCCCTAGATTTTCTTCTTCTTGGCAGCCTTTACCTTCGGCGCAGCCTTGGGCTTTGCGGCCGGCCGTGCGGCGGCGACCCGCGGCGGCGGAGCATCGTCCTCGATCTCGATGATCACCTCGATCTCGACCGGGATGCCGCGCGGCAGCGAGCCCATGCCGACTGCCGAGCGGGCATGGCGGCCTTTCTCGCCGAACACTTCGACGAAGAGATCGGAGCAGCCGTTGATGACTTCGGGATGGCTGCCGTATTCCGACGTGGCGTTGACCATGCCCAGCACCTTGACGATCCGCTTCACACGATCGAGGTCGCCCAGTTCGGCCTTGAGGGCGCCGAGGATGCTGAGGCCGGTGTCGCGCGCGAGGCGATTGGCCTGTTCGAGCGAGAAGTCGCGCCCCACCTTGCCCACCGGGAGCGGTTTGCCCGGCAGGCCCGGCCCCTTGCCTGCCATGTAGAGCAGGTTGCCGGTGCGCACGGCATTGACGTAGCTGCCCAACGGCGTGGTCGGCACGGGCAACTCGATGCCGAGTTCCTTCAGCCGCTCTTCGATCTTCATGCCGCCTGCTCCTTACAACGCTTTTACTGCGCCCACGAAGGCGCGGATAAGTTCAATCGATTTCACACCGCGGCTCGATTCCACACCAGAAGAAACGTCGACGGCGGGTGCACCGGTCACGCGCACGGCGTCGGCGACATTGGCCGGCGTGAGCCCGCCGGCGAGGAACCACGGCACCGGGACGATGCGCCCCGACAGGATCGACCAGTCGAACGCCGTTGCGTTGCCGCCGGGCAGCGTGCCATCGGCCGCGTCGAACATCAGGCGATCGGCAACGCCGGCATAGGCGGCGATGCCGCGATCGACGTCGGCCGGCACCGCGACCTTGATGGCCTTCATCACCGGCTTGCCCGTCCGCGCCTTGAGGGAGGCGATCCGCTCGGGCGTCTCCGACCCGTGAAGCTGCAGCATGTCGATCGCGCCCGTCGCCAGGCGCGCATCGATCAGCGCATCGTCGGCATCGACGAACAGGCCGACACGGATCACGGAGCGCGGCACGCGCTTGCCCAGCGCCGCGAGCAGATCGAGCGATTCGACGTGGCGCGGCGAACGCGGAAAGGTGACGAAGCCCACGAGACCCGCGCCGGCCTCGACGGCCGCATCGACCGTTTCGGGCGTCGACAGTCCGCAGATCTTGGCTTCGACGGTCACGGCCCGACCATCACAGGTCGTTGACGCCGGCCTCGCGCGCGATCGCTTCGGCGGCGGCGCGCGGATCGGCTGACTGATAGATCGGCCGGCCGACGACGAGGTTGGTGGCGCCGAGATCGACCGCCTGGCGCGGCGTCATCGCCCGCTTCTGGTCGTTGGCGGCACTGCCGACGGGGCGAATGCCCGGCACCATCAGCACGAAGTCGGGACCGCAGCGCTTGCGCAGCGCTTCGATCTCGAGCGGCGAGCAGATTACGCCGTCGAGGCCGCTTTCCTGGGCGAGAGCCGCAAGGCGCACCACCTGGTCCGACGGATCGGCGTTGACGCCGGTCGCCTCGAGATCGGACCGGTCTAGCGACGTGAGCACGGTGACGCCCAGCAGCCTCGGCCTCACGACGTTCTGCTTGGCCGCCTGCGCACCCGCCTCGTCGACCGCCGCCTTCATCATCTCGCGGCCACCGCCCGCATGGATCGTGATGAAGGTCGGCGCGAGTTCGACCACGGCGCGGATCCCGCCGGCCACCGTGTTGGGAATGTCGTGCAGCTTGAGATCGAGGAAGAAGCCCACGCCGGTCGCGCGGACCGGCATCGGGAAGGCGTAGCGCACACCCGGCGCGCCATGGGCCAGGAAGAATTCGAGGCCGAGCTTGATGCCACCGACGGCCGGCTTCGGCCCACCGGCGATGCTCTGGATCAGCCGGGTGGCATGCGCAAGATCGGTGGTGTCGATGCTGCAGTAGACGGGATTGGCGCGGGTCTTCATGGCGGGCGCAACCTAATGGCCACGCCCCCTACCAGCAATCGGGAATTCAGCGCGGCTCAGCCGCTGCGGACCCGGCGAACCGCGTCCTTCCAGCCGGCATAGCGCCGGTCGCGGGCGGCGCTGTCCTCGGCCGGCTTGAAGGCCCGGTCGAGCACCCAGGTCTCGGACAGGGCCTCCAGCGAGGGCCACAGGCCGGCCGCGAGGCCCGCGAGGAACGCCGCGCCCAGGGCCGTCGTCTCGGTCACTTCCGGTCGTTCGACGGGCGTGCCCACCGTGTCGGCCAGCCGCTGCATCAGCGGATCGTTCACCACCATGCCGCCATCGACCCGCAGCTCGTCGATCTGGGCGCCGTCGCCGCGCATCGCCTCCAGCAGGTCGCGGGTCTGGTAGCAGACCGAATCGAGCGTGGCCGCGGCGATCTCGCCGGGCCCCGAATCGCGCGTCAGGCCGAGGATCGCGGCGCGCGCCTCGGGATCCCAATGCGGCGCGCCGAGGCCGACGAAGGCCGGCACCATGTAGACGCCATGACCATCCCGGGCCGCGGCGGCGACCTTCTCCACGTCCGAGGACTTCTCGATGAGCTTCAGGCCGTCCCGCAGCCACTGCACGGCTGCACCCGCGATGAAGATGCTGCCCTCGAGCGCATAGGTACGCCGGCCGTCGAGTTGATAAGCGATCGTCGTGAGCAACCGATGCCGCGAATGCACAGCGATACTGCCGGTATTGAGCAGCGCGAAGCAGCCGGTGCCGTAGGTCGCCTTCACCATGCCGGGCTTGATGCAGGCCTGTCCTACGGTGGCGGCCTGCTGGTCGCCCGCCATACCGAGAATGGGCACCGCTGCACCCAGGTCGCCCGAACAGTCGACCACCTTGGGCAGCATCGAGGCCGGCACGCCGAGGATCTTCATCAGCTCGGCGTCCCAGGTGCCCTTGCGGATGTCGAGCAGCAGCGAGCGGCTGGCATTGGTGGCATCGCTCGCATGCACCTTGCCGCCGGTCAGGCGCCACAGCAGGAAGCATTCGATGGTGCCGGCCGCAAGCGCGCCCTTCTCCGCCGCGGCGCGGGCGCCGGCGACATGGTCGAGGATCCAGGCGATCTTCGTTCCCGAGAAATACGGATCGAGCAGCAGGCCGGTGCGGTCGGTGAAGAGCTTCTCGTGACCGTCATTCTTCAGAACGGTGCAGCGATCGGCGGTGCGACGATCCTGCCAGACGATGGCGTTATGGATCGGCTTGCCGGTAGCGCGGTCCCAGACGATCGTCGTCTCGCGCTGGTTGGTGATGCCGATGCCCGCCAGCGCCTTCGGATCGAGTTTCGCCTTGGCGAGCGCTCCGCGGCAGACTTCGACCGTCGCCGACCAGATCTCTTCCGGGTCGTGCTCCACCCAGCCGGACTTCGGGAAGATCTGGGGTAGTTCCTTTTGCGCCGAGGCCACGGGGCGTCCCGTGTCGTCGAACACGATGGCGCGGGTGCTGGTCGTACCCTGGTCGATGGCGAGGACGTGGCGGACGGGCATGCCGGATTAGAACACACCAGCTTTTGGCTGGCATCTTCGTCTTTGTACGTTCCGTGCGGGCTCTCGCGCTTGATTACAAGCGCTGCCGCCCGCCAGCGCCTTCAGCTTCGCCGAAGGCGCTTTAGTGCGCGCGATCGATGGCGAAATCGACCGCTTCGAGCAGCGCGGCCTTGAGCGGCGTGCCGGGAAACAGGCCCAGCGCGTCGCGTGCCATGGCGCCATAGTGGCGCGCCCGCTCCAGCGTGTCGGCCAGCGCGCCATGGCGCTCGATCAGGCTGTACGCCTGTTCGCTTCTCGATCGTGCGCTTCCAGAATTCGCGATCGACGGCGCCGCCGCGCAGGAAGGCCAGGATCACCGGCAGGGTGATCTTGCCCTCGCGGAAGTCGTCGCCGACCGACTTGCCGAGCTTGGCCTCGCGACCCGAGTAATCGAGCGCATCGTCAACGAGCTGGAAGGCGATGCCGAGATTCATGCCGAAACTCTGCAGCGCCACGCGCTCGGGGCCGTTGCGGCCGGCCACCATGGCACCGACCTCGGCCGCTGCGGCAAAGAGTTTGGCGGTCTTCGCCTTGATGATCTCGAGATAGGTCGCCTCGGGCGTACTGATGTCGCGCTGGCTGACGAGCTGCAGCACCTCGCCCTCGGCGATCGTCGAGGAGGCATTGGACAGCACGCCGAGGACATCGAGCGAACCGACCTCGACCATCAGCTCGAAGGCCCGCGTGAACAGGAAATCGCCGACCAGCACCGAGGCCTTGTCGCCGTACACCGTGTTGGCGGTGGGCTTGCCGCGGCGCAGCGCGCTCACATCGACGACGTCGTCGTGCAGCAGCGTGGCAGAATGGATGAATTCGACGCAGGTCGCGAGCTTGATGTGACGATCGCTGGCTTCGCTGTAGCCGCACAGCCGCGCCGCGGCGACCGTCAGCAACGGGCGCATGCGCTTGCCGCCGGCGCCGACCAGATGGTTGGCGAGTTCGGGGATCAGCGGGACCTGCGACCGCATGCGCGCGACGATCTCGCGATCGACCCGCGCCATGTCGTCGGTGCACAACGCCAATAGCGGTTCGAGGCTGGGCGACTTGCGCTTGCCTTCGAGGGAGACGACGGTTGCCATGACGGGAGACTAACTCTCCGATGAAGCCTGTTATTGCGACATGTTATCGAAGCAGATGAGTAGCATGGAATCCGCGCCGACCGAAAACACGGTAATGGGCGGCCGCGTCAAACTCTTGCAGCCCCGACGCGGATACCGGATCGCGGTGGATGCGGTGCTGCTCGCGGCGGCCGCCGAAGCGAAGGCCGGCGAGAGCGTGCTCGATCTGGGAGCCGGCGTCGGCGCCGTCGGCCTTTGCATCGCGGCGCGTGTGCCGGACTGCCAGATAACCGGTATAGAGTTGCAGTCGGAGCTGGCCGCATTGGCCGAGCGTAATGTTGCACTCAACCATGCCGGGGACCGCGTGAGAACGCTCGTTCACGATCTGGCGGCGCCGCTCCCGGACGGCCTTGGCCTGTTCGACCATGTCACGACCAACCCGCCCTATCTGGCCGCTGCCGTCGCCGATCCGTCCCCCGATCGCAGCAAGGCCCTGGCGACCGTCGAATCGAGCGCGGACCTCGTCCGGTGGCTGACGGTGGCCGCCGGGGCGCTGAAACCTGCAGGAACCCTGCTCGCCATACATCGTAGCGATCGGCTGGAGGAGATCGTCGTAATCCTGGCCAGACTTGGCTGGGGCGATGTCACCGTGAAGCGCCTGCCGCCGGCCGCGCGCGTGCTGGTCCGTGCCCGCCGCGGGTCGGGCCTGCGCCGGCGGGAGGCCGAACCGCTGGTGCTGCACCGGCCTGAGGGCGGCTACACCGACGAGGCCGAGGCGATCCTGCGCCACGGCCGGCCGCTTGCCTTCTAGAGGCGGCGCCGCGACAGTGCCCGCCATGTTGGATTGGATCAGGAATCGTTTTCGCCGCGGGTCGGTCGTGCCCGTCGTTCGCCTCTCCGGCGTCATCGCCAACGGCGGCCTGCTGGGCGGCCGCAGCCTGTCGATTGAATCGGTCGCGCCGCTGCTCAGGCGGGCCTTCGAGACGCGCGGCGCCCGGGCCGTCGCCCTCGCGCTCAACTCGCCGGGCGGATCGCCCGTCCAGTCGGCTCTGATCGCGCAGCGCATCCGGCTGCACGCCCGCGAAAAGCGCCTGCCCGTCATCGCCTTCGTCGAGGACGTGGCCGCCTCCGGCGGCTACTGGCTGGCCTGCGCCGCCGACGAGATCATCGCAGATCCCAGTTCCATCGTCGGTTCGATCGGCGTCATCAGCTCGGGCTTCGGCTTCCAGGACCTGATGACGCGCATCGGCGTGGAGCGCCGCGTCCATACGTCGGGCGAGAACAAGTCGATGCTCGATCCCTTTCGCCCGGAGCAGCCGGAGGATGTCGTGCGTCTCAAGCGCCTCCAGGCGGAGATCCACGACGGCTTCAAAGACTGGGTCCGCGAGCGGCGCGGCAGGCTCCTCAAAGGCGACGAGAACACCCTGTTCAGCGGCGAGTTCTGGACGGCGCGGCGCGGCCTCGACCTCGGCCTGGTCGACGGGTTCGGCGAGTTGCGCGCGACCTTGCAGCAACGATACGGCGACAAGGTGCGCTTGCCCGTCATCGGTCCGCGTCGCCGCCTGCTGTCGCGCTTCGGCCTGCAAGGTGGGCTCGGCGGCGGCATCGACATGATCGGACCGGCTACGCTCGCCGCCCTGGAAGAGCGGGCGCACTGGCAGCGTTTCGGACTCTAGGAGAGACTTGCGATGAACCTTCGTACCCCCGTCACCGCCGACGATCTCGCCGCCGTGCGCCAGTGGTTCGACACGCTGTCGAGGCACTGCCGCGCCGTCGACTACGAGGGCGCGCGGCCGATCTTCGCCGACGACATGATCGCCTTCGGCACCTTCACCGACTTCATGCATGGTCGCGAGCTGGCCGAGCAGAAGCAGTGGCGCAACGTCTGGGGCACGATCCGCGAGTTTCGCTACGACCTGTCGAAGATCGAGGCCATCGTCTCGGCCGACCGGCTGACCGCCGTCGGCATGGGCGTGTGGCAGTCCTACGGCTTCCATCCCAACGGCGACCGCTTCGACCGGCCGGGCCGCACCACCACCGTCATGGGACGCAAGGCGGTGGGCGACCCGTTCGTGGCCACCCACACGCATATGTCGCTGTTCCGCGGCACGCCGGACCGCAGTTATGGCAACTTCGCGAAAAGCGAAGTCGTCTGAGACTCAAGCCGCGCTGGTCAGCTTCAACCCGATGATCCCCGCCACGATCAGGCCGATCGAGGCGAGGCGCGGCAGGTCGGTCGCTTCGCCAAACAGGAAGATTCCGAGGATTGCCGTGCCGACGGCGCCGATGCCCGTCCATACCGCGTAGCCGGTTCCGACCGGCAGCGTCTTGAGCGCAATGCCGAGCAGGACCACGCTCACGACCATCGCCGCACCGGTGAGGACCGACGGCGCAAGCTGGGTGAAGCCGTCGGTATATTTGAGGCCGATCGCCCAACCGATCTCGCAGAGACCGGCAATCAGAAGAATGAACCAAGCCATGGGACGCACCCTTTGCAAGAAGCCGGGTCGTCCCGACGCTTGCCCTGAAAGGCGGGGTCGTCCCCGCCGGGCGCAAGGTCACCTATTCAGATCGTGAAGACGGCGCAAGACGTTACGGGGGCGTAACGCCAAGGATCCCTCACTGCGTTCGGGATGACACTATTTTTGTCATCCCGAACGCAGTGAGGGATCCTTCGTTTTTCATCAAACTGGGTCCAGCGCGCCCTTGCGCTCGACGATCATGCGGTACTGGTCGGGCTGGCGGTGGACGGCGAAGTTGAAGGTCGTCGTCTTGTAGCTCTTGCCGGCATCGAGGTCGCAGCGATGGACGACAAGCTCGTCGCCGTCGCCGCCCGCGCGCGCGACCACCTTGCCCGAGGGCGCCACGATCATGCTGTCGGCGAGCGAGGGTACGCCCTCCTCGGTGCCGCCCTTGGCGACGCCGACCACCCAGGTGCCGTTCTGGTAGGCGCCGGCCTGCATGGAGAGCTGGTTGTGGAACCAGGAATGCTCGTCGTGATCGGGTGACGGCGCGTTGTGCAGCGGCGTATTGTAGCCCAGCAGCACCATTTCGACATTCTGCAGGCCCATGACGCGATAGGTCTCGGGCCAGCGGCGATCGTTGCAGATGCACATGCCCATGTTGGCGCCGAACGCCTTGACGACGGGAAAGCCGAGATTGCCGACCTCGAAGTAGCGCTTCTCGAGATGCTGGAACGGACGCTCGGGCTCGTGCCCGGCATGACCCGGCAGATGGACCTTGCGGTACTTGGCCACGATGCGGCCGTCGCGCTCGACCAGGATCGAGGTGTTGAAGCGCCTGATGCGCCCGTCCTCGTTGGCGAGCTCCGCATAGCCGAGACAGAAACCCATATCGAGCCGCTTCGCCTCGTTGAACAGCGCCGCCGTCTCGTTCGACGGCATCTCCTGCTCGAAGAAGGAATCGATCTCGGCCTGGTCCTTCATCCACCAGCGCGGGAAGAAGGTCGTAAGCGTGAGCTCGGGAAACACCACGAGATCGCAGCCCATGCGCCTGGCTTCGCGCAGATGGGCGATCAGCCGCTCGACCACGTCGCGGCGGGTATGGCTGCGCTGGATGGGACCCATCTGCGCCGCACCGACAGTCAGAAAACGAGTCATCGTCACCTCTTCGCCGACGAGTATAGCGTCTAGGAACCGATGCGCTTCACGTCGTTGGTGAATTCAGCCGAGCAAAAAGTGCCACCCTGGAAGAGATCGCCGACCGGATCTGGTCCGATCTTTGCCTGCTCAGCCTCGGCGTGGACGCGGTGATCCTCGGCCTTGTCCTGCGGACGATAGCCGAGCTGCTGGGCCCGCGAATTGTCCCACCAGCCCGCTGCATTGTCCGACGCACCGTAGAAGATCTCGTAGCGGAGATCGGGATGATCGAGGCCGATCTGGAAAAGCTGCACGAGATCGCGCGGTGAGATCCAGATCGAGAGGCGTCGCACGTCGAGCGGCATCGGGCCGACATTGCCGATCCGGAGGCAGGTCACGCCGATCCCGTGCTTGTCGGAATAGAGCGAACCCAGCGCCTCGCCGAACACCTTGCTGACACCGTAGCGGCTGTCAGGCTTGACCGTGAGGTCGGTGCCGATGCGCTTGCTGCGCGGATAGAAGCCGATCGCGTGGTTGGACGAGGCGAAGATCAGGCGCTTCACGCCGGCCTCGCGCGCCGCCTCGAAGACATTGTAGCAGCCGACGATATTGGCCTGCAGGATCTGGTCCCAGGTGCCCTCGACCGAATGGCCGCCGAGATGGATGACGCCGTCGGCGTCCTTCAGCACCGCGGCCACCTCGTCGGGCCGGGTGAGATCGGCGGCGACGAAGGTCTCGCCCGGCTGCAGGTCCGCAGGCTTGACGCGGTCGCTCAGCACCAGCCCTGGATAGAGCTTCGCCAGCAGCGGCCGGGTCATGGTGCCGATGCCGCCGGCGGCGCCGGTGAGGACGATGCGGCGCCGGGCGTTCCTAGCGTCGGCCATTCTTCTTTCCTCCTGCCAGTTTGCGATAGCGCTCGAGCGAGCGCGTGAGATGGTCGCGCATCGCGCGCCGCGCCTCGACCGGATCGCCGTCGGAGAGCGCCGTCACGATGCGCGTGTGTTCGAGCTGGATGCGTTCGAGATAGAGGCGGCGCTCGGCCGGCGTATCGACTTCGAGCCGCACGCTCTGGCGCGGGATCACATGGTTGCCGAGATAGGCGAGGAAGCGCGGAAACTGATCGTTGCCGGTGGCTTCGGCGATGGCGCGGTGAAAGGCGAAGTCCTCGGCAACGGCGCCCTCGCCACGCTGCAGGGCGGCCTCGATGGCGCGCCACGCCGCCTCAATCGACGCGAGTTGCTTGCGGCTGGCGCGCTCGGCCGCCAGGGCCGCGGCCTGCACCTCGACGGCCAGCCGCAACTCCATGACGTTGATGATGTCGGGCAGCGAGGTCGCGCGGGGCGGGACGATTCGAAACGGGCCCGCCGCCGGATCGGCGACGTAGGCTCCGGAGCCGCGGCGCGTCACCACCAGCCCATCGGCCCGCAGAGCGGCGACCGCCTCGCGCACGACGGTGCGGCTCACGCCGAATTCCGTGGTCAGTTCCTGCTCGGTCGGAAGGCGCGCGCCGGGCGCCAGCCGGCCGCCGCGGATGTCGGCGCTGAGCCGCGCCATCACCTGCTCGGCAAGATTGTTGGCGGGCTGCTTGTCGGCCATCGAGGGGATGCTAGCGGCCATGAAGTTGTCAGACAATTGAGAACGGCGATCATCCGGGCCCGCCGCTCGCCGTACAGAAGCTATGTGCCGGCGAGTTCCAGCATCACGTTGAGCAGCACCTGCGCCCCGGCGGCGAGATCGGCCGCTTCGGTGTGTTCCTTCACATTGTGGCTGAGGCCCGCCACAGACGGCACGAAGATCATCGCTGTCGGACAGACGCGCTGCATCATCTGCGCGTCGTGGCCGGCGCCCGAGGGCATGCGGCGCGTGCTGAGCGACAGCGCCCTCGCATGGTGCTCGACCCGGTCGACCAGGCCCGCATCGAAAATCACCGGCTCGAAGCGTGCCAGCACCTTCGCCTCGACCTCGACCCGCTCGGCCGCGGCGACCTCCGCGATATGGGCGGCGACCCTGGCCTCGGCCTCCTTGAGCTTCGCCTCGTCGGTGTTGCGCAGGTCGACCGAGAAGATCGCGCGATTGGGCACGACGTTGATGAGGTTGGGCCGCAGCGCCAGCGAGCCCACCGTGGCCACCTGGTCGCCGCCCATCTCCCAGGCGAGCTTGCGCGCGAAGAGATTGACCGAGGCCGCGAGATAGCCTGCGTCGCGACGCAGGCGCATCGGCGTGGTGCCGGCATGGTTCGAGACGCCGGTCACGGTGTATTCGGTCCACGAGATGCCTTGCACGCTCTCGACGACGCCGATCTGGATCTTCTCCTCGTCGAGGATCGGGCCCTGCTCGATATGCAGCTCGACGAAGGCATGCGGCTTCAACGCACCGGGCTTCACCGGCCCGAGATAGCCGATGCGGCGCAGCTCGTCGCCGACCGAGGCGCCGTCCTTGTCGGCTGCGACATAGGCCTCGTTGAGCCCGATGCCGCCGACATAGACGAGACTGCCCATCATGTCGGGCTGGAAGCGCGCGCCCTCTTCGTTGGTGAAGAAGGCGACGGCGATCGGCCGGCGCGTCGTCACGCCGGCCTCGTTCAGCGCGCGCACGACCTCGAGCCCCGCGAGCACGCCGTAATTCCCGTCGTAGCGCCCGCCGGTGCGAACCGTGTCGATATGGCTCCCGGTCATGATGGGCGCGAGGTTCTCGCGACCGGCGCGCACGCCGATCACGTTGCCGATGGCATCGACCGTCACCGCGAGGCCCAGCGCCTTCATCCAGCCCACGACGAGATCGCGGCCGAGCCGGTCTTCGTCGGTGAGCGCCAGACGCGCGCAGCCCCCGCCTTCGATGGCGCCGATGGACGCCAGCTCGTCCAGAGCACCGAGCAGTCGCCCTTCATCCAGTCGCAACATGAATTTCTCCAGTGTAACCAAGACCTTAGACGTTCGCTGGACATCGGGCAAAATATCACGACGGCTTGATCCGGATTGCCTTGCCAGCGCCACGGGCCGGGGTCACTTAGGAAAGCGATGGGACGTTTCCTCGCCTTCCTGCTCGTTCTGCTGGCAAGCCCGGCTTTTGCGCAGTCTGTCGTACAGACCGACCATGTGCGTTCCGAGCTCGTGGCCGAAGTGGCGACGGTGAAGCCAGGCGAGCCCTTCTGGGTCGGCCTGCGCCAGACCATCCGGCCGAAGTGGCACACCTACTGGAAGAATCCGGGCGAATCGGGCCTGCCCACGGAAATCGCCTGGAAGCTGCCCGAAGGCGCCAGGGCCGATCCGATCGTCTGGCCTGCGCCGTCGCGCTTCGATATCGGCGGCATCACCAACTACGGCTTCAAGGACGAGTCCGTCCTGCTGGTGCGCATCACGCCGCCGGCCAATCTCTCGGGGCCGCTCACCCTCGCGGCGGAAGCCAATTGGCTGGTCTGCGAAGACGTCTGCATTCCCGAGGAAGGCCGGTTCGAGCTGGTGCTGCCGTCGGGTGCCGCCGCGACGCCGGCCTCGCCGGAGACGCGGACCCTGTTCGAGCAGGCGCGCCGCGCGCTGCCGACGCAGAGCCCGTGGCCCGCGCGCTACGGCGTGTCGAAGGCCGGCGATCCGACCCTGCTGGTCGAGGCGAAGGGCCTGAAAGCCGACGCGATCAGCGATATCTATTTCTTCCCGGCCGAGTGGGGCCCTGTCGCCACCATGGCGAAGCAGAACGCCACGGTCACCGCCGAGGGCATCCGCATTCCGCTGAAGAAGGGCGACGCCAAGACGGCAATACCGGCCGAACTCGCCGGTACGCTGGTCCTGACGGAGAAGACGGCCGACGGCAGCGTGAAGCAGGCCTTCGATCTCTCGGCCAGGCTCGACCCCGCCTTCGTGCCAACGGCCACGGCGTCGCTGGCGAACGCTGTGGGAGCGGAAGAAATCTCGCTGGTGCAGGCGCTGCTGTTCGCGCTGCTGGGCGGCCTGATCCTGAACCTGATGCCCTGCGTGTTCCCGGTGCTGGCCATGAAAGCCGCGGCCTTCGCGCGCCTCGCGGGTCACGAGCAGAGCGTCATGCGGCGCGACGGCATCGCCTATACCGCAGGTGTCCTGATCTCCTTCGCCGCCATGGCCGGCGTGGTCATCGCGATCCGCTCGGCTGCCGGCGAGGTGAACTGGGGCTTCCAGTTCCAGTCGCCGGTCTTCTCGCTGCTGATCGCCTATCTGTTCTTCGTGGTCGGCCTGAACCTCTCCGGCGTGTTCGAGGTCGGCGGGCGGCTGGCCGGCGTCGGCCAGGGCCTGGTCTCGCGCGGCGGCACGACCGGCGCCTTCTTCACCGGCGTGCTGGCGGTGATCGTGGCGACGCCCTGCACCGCGCCGTTCATGGCAGCGGCCCTGGGCTTTGCCCTCAGCCAGCCCGCGCCCGCCACCGTGGCGGTGCTGCTGGCGATGGGCCTCGGTCTGGCCCTCCCCTATCTCGCCTTGTCGATGACGCCCGCGCTGCAGCGGCTGATGCCGCGGCCGGGCGCCTGGATGGACCGGCTGCGTCAGTTCCTCGCCTTCCCGATGTATGCCTCGGCCGTCTGGATGATCTGGGTGCTGACCCAGCAGACCGGCGCCGATGGCGTTCTCTACGCGCTGGGCGGCATGATCCTGATCGCCTTCGCCATCTGGCTGCTGCGGATCGGCAGCGGCGCCTCGGCGGGCACCTGGTTACGGCGTGGCCTCGCCGCCGCCGCCGTGCTGCTGGCCTTCGCCGCGACGCTGAAGATCGACGACAGTCCCGCGACCGCCGCCTCGGCGTCGGGCGCTGCCAATGCCGGCGTCAGCTTCGAGGGCTGGGAGCGTTTTTCGCGCGCCCGGATGGCCGAGGCCGTTGCCGCCGGCAAGCCGGTGTTCGTCGACTTCACCGCCGCCTGGTGCATCACCTGCCTTGTGAACGAGCGCGTCGCACTCGAAGTGCCGGCCGTCCGCAAGGCCTTCGAGCAGGCGGGCGTCGTCAAGCTCAAGGGCGACTGGACCAACCGTGATGCCGAGATCACGGGCGTCCTGAAGGAACTCGGCCGGGCGGGCGTACCGCTCTACCTGTTCTGGGCACCGGGCGCGGATCGACCGAAGATCCTGCCGCAGGTCCTCACCGAGTCGCTGATCCTCTCGGAACTGTCGTCGATCCAGCAAGCCAAACGTTAGGAGGCACCATGTCGAAGCTGAATGTCCCCCGTCGTACCCTGCTGCTCGGCAGCGCCGCGATCGCCATCGCTCCGGCCGCCGCCTTCGCCACGACGAGCCCCGATGTGGGCAAGCCCGCACCTCAGTTCAGCGCCGTCGACAGCAACGGCAAGACCTGGTCGCTGGCCGACCTCAAGGGCAAGATCGTCGTGCTCGAGACGACGAATCACGACTGCCCCTATGTGCGCAAGCACTACAACGCCAACAACATGCAGGACCAGCAGCGCGAAGCCGCCGCCAAGGGCGTCGTCTGGCTGACCGTCGCCTCCTCCGCCACCGGCGAGCAGGGCCATGTCACCGCGCAGCAGGCGAACGACCTCACCAGGAGCCGCAACGCCGCGCCGGCCGCCGTGCTGCTCGACCCGCAGAGCAAGGTCGCGCGCGCTTACGGCGCGACGGTGACGCCGCACATGTACATCATCGATGCCAACGGCACGCTGGTCTACAAGGGCGGCATCGACTCGATCCCGTCGTCCAGCGCCGCCGACATCCCCAAGGCCACGCAGTACGTCCGCGTCGCGCTGGGCCAGGTGCAGGCTGGCCAGAAGGTCGCCGACTCCTCGACCCGCGCCTATGGCTGCACGTTGAAATACCCGAAGACCTCGACCTGACGGACCGGCCATGCCGCACGACGGCTGGCATCCGCACGACGAGGAGCCTCACCACCATCATCACCACCACGGCCCGCCCACGCGGCGGACCGTGCTGGCGGTGGCCGCTCTGCTGCCGTTCGGTGCCGCCAGCGCCCAGACGGTCGATGCCGCGCAGCGCATCGCCGACGCCGCCAATCGCTTCCTGATCTCGCTCGACGAGGGCCAGCGCCAGAAGGCGATGATCGCTTTCGACTCAGCCAATCGCCTCGACTGGCACTACATCCCGCGCAGCCGCCCGGGTCTCGCTCTGGGCGAGATGCGGCAGAACCAGGCCGACGCGGCCCGCGCGCTGTTCGCCTCGGTGCTGAACCAGCGCGGACTCGAACTACTCGACGGCGTGCGCCTGCTCGAAGGCGTGCTGCGCGAGCAGCAGGGCAGCTTTCGCGACCCCGCCCGCTATTACGTCTCGGTGTTCGGCACGCCCGGCCGCTTCCCCTGGGGCTGGCGCTTCGAAGGCCATCACCTCTCGCTGAACGTGGCCCTGCCCGCCGCCGGCCATGTCTCGGTGACGCCGTTCTTCACAGGCGCCCATCCTGCCACGGTGCGCGACGGCCCCAATCGCGGCCTCCGCCTGCTCGGCGCCTCCGAAGACATTGCCCGCCAGATCATGGCCGGCCTCAACGAACAGCAACGACAGGCCGCGACCATCGCCAACCGCTCGTTCGGCGAGATCGTGGCGAGCCCGCAGCGCGAGCAGGATCTCGGTAGCCCAAAGGGCTTGTTGCTGGGTGAGATGACCGGCGCGCAGCGCACCCTGGTCGAGGCGCTGATGGACCGTTTCCTCGGCACGCTCGCCGCCGATCTTCTGGCCCAGCAGAAGCAGCGCGTGATGCAGCAGGGTCTCGCGACCTTCCGTTTCGCCTGGGCGGGGTCAGTGACACCAGGCGAGGCGCACTACTTCCGGGTCCACGGCCCCGTGACCCTGATCGAGCACGACAACACGCAGAACGGCGCCAACCACGTCCATGCGGTGTGGCGCGACCTCGCCGCCGATTTCGGCCGCGACGCGCTGGCCGATCACTATCGCCAGCAGAAGCACCGCTGACGCGGGCTAGAATCTTTCCGGCTTGGACTTGGCTATCAAAGATCAATTACTTCCCCATTCAGATGGGGAAGTGCCCCGTCATACGGGGCGATGGGGTCATGGGTGGCGCAAAGCAATGACCCCTCCGACGGCGTAAGACGCCGCCACCTCCCCATTTGAATGGGGAGGAACTTGATTCTGCGTCGATCGGAAAGACCCTAAACCGCGGGCGCGGCCGCAACGTTGGCGCCGTGCACGAGCTTGTGAATGAAGCCCAATTTCTCGATCGCTGGCGGTGACAGCACGAAAGGATAGAGGTCGGGCTGGCCCATGGCGCGGTTGAGGCTGTTGAGCGCCAGCGACAATGGCAGCCAGCTGTCGATGAGCTGGCCGATCTCGGCGGCGCGATAGGGATCGAAGTCGACGCTGGCATCCAGCTCCTCGCCTTTGGCCAGAAGCGGCTGGGTCGACAGGCCGAAGGCGCGCGCGATCTCCAGCGTATCGACGATGTGGAGGTAGTGCGCCCAGGTCTCGGCGAAATCCTCCCACGGATGCGAGGTCGCGTACTGACTCACGAAGCTGTCCTGCCAGTCGGGCGGCGCGCCATTGGCATAGTGGTTCTGCAGCGCCTGACCGTAGTCCTGACTGTCGTCGCCGAAGATTGCGCGGCAGGCGTCGAGCTGGCCACCGTCACGCACCAGCCGGTCCCAGTAGTAGTGCCCGATCTCGTGCCGGAAGTGGCCGATCAGCGTGCGATACGGCTCATGCATGGCGACGCGATTCTGCTCGCGGCAGGCGTCGTCGGCCTCGGCCAGCGCCAGGGTGATCAGGCCGTTGTCGTGGCCGGTCATGACCTTGGGTGCATTGGGATCCGGAAGCTCTGCCAGGAAGTCGAAGGCAAGCCCCGCTTCCGGCGATTCGGCCTTGGTCGGGGTCGGCAGCTTGAACCGCAGCAACGAATAGAACATCCGGTGCTTGGCGATCTCGATCTTCTGCCAGTTGGCGAGGTTATCGGCGACGGTCAGGTCAGGGATCGTCCTGTTGTGCCGGCAGGACAGGCAGAACGCTTCCGGCGATGTCGAATCGACAAGCCAGTTGCAGGTGGCCTGCTGGGCATTGGCGCAGAAGCGGTACAGCACGTCCGGCGACACCAGGGCGCGCCACAGGTCGCCGTTCGGCTCCAGCGCCGAGAGGGTTGCGGCCTCGGGGACGTATCCTAGCCTGTGCCCACATTTCACGCAGACATCGTTCTCGAAATACAGGATCTGCTGGCAGCTCTGGCATTTGAAGAGTTTCATCGCGGCCACAACGTCCGACCTGCCCCTGTGTTGCCGTGCTTTCCGGTCGCAGGGGAACTTTTGACCTGCACCGCCCGTTCATGGGGCCTTACAGGGGAGACGCGCATGAGCGCCAAGCCGAAAGCCCAGGATACCACGCTCCCCGAAGAGCCGATTACGCCGCCTTCAGTCCTCGTCCATGGCGGCCGTGTCCTGCCGGCCGTCACGGTGGATACCTACAATGAAGAATTGCGCGATGAAGAAGGCTTCGTCGGCGATCGCGCCAGTCGCCGCGCCTTTCACGCCATCCTGGCCGATTGGCGAGACCGTCTGAAGGAGCGCGGAGAGGATCCGTTCGGCGACGTGCCGATGGAGGAAATCTCGAAGTCGAAGCTCGACAAGATGCTGTCCAGCGGCGACCCGGTGTCAGCGGGCCTCGTCCACACCGTCGTGGAGGAGTTCGCCGGCGAACTGGCGACCGTGATTCGCCGCTTCCTCCGACTGGACACGTGGAAGGACACGCAGCGCATCGTGATCGGAGGCGGCATGATCGGCAGCCGGATCGGAGAGCTGGCGATGGGACGGACCAGCATCATGCTGGCGGCCGACGGCATCAAAATCGAGCTCGCGGCGATCCAGAACGATCCCGACGAAGCGGGCCTGATCGGTGCCGTACATCTCGCCCCAAGCTGGGTGATGGCAGGGCACGATGCCATCCTCGCCGTCGACATCGGCGGCACCAACGTGCGGGTGGGCGTTGTCGAACTCAATTCGGGCAAGCGCGGCGAGATCGAAGAAGCCGACGTGTGGAAGCGCCAGGTCTGGCGCCATGCCGACGACAAGCCCGGGCGCGACGAGGCGGTCGAGAAGATTGCCGCCATGCTCGCCAAGCTGATCGACCGCGCGGGCGAGGAGAAGATGAAGCTCGCACCCTTCATGGGAATCGGCTGCCCCGGCCTGATCGACGAGCACGGCTTCATCCTCAAGGGTGGGCAGAATCTGCCCGGCAACTGGGAGGGCAAGTCCTTCAACCTCGCCGCCGCGCTCTCGGCACACCTCCCCAAGATCGGTGCCCACGACATCTTCATCCAGATCCACAACGACGCGGTCGTCCAGGGGCTGAGCGAAGTACCGAACATGAAGGACGTCGAGCACTGGGGCGTGATGACGATCGGCACCGGGCTGGGCAATGCGCGGTTCACCAATCGCGAGTGACGCAATCGAAGAAGGAAGGATCCTTCGCTACGCTCAGGATGACACCGGTTTGCTGCATTGGCGCATTTGCACCAACTTCAACAATGGTGTCATCCCGAGCGTAGCGAAGGATCCTTCTCTTCTGGCGCCCTACCCCATCTGATAGCCGGGCGTGGATTTCGAGATGGCGATCTCGGCCTCGTCCATGTCGTCGATGATGCCGTCGAACAGCGGCGTGGTGAGATAGCGTTCGCCGGTGTCGGGCAGCATGCAGAGGATGACCGAGCCGGGCGCAGCCTTCGCAGCGACCTGCAGGGAAACGGCGAAGGTCGAACCGCCGGAGATGCCGGTGAAGATGCCTTCCTTCTGTGCCAGCGCCTTGGCGCATTTGATGCCCTCGGCACCGGCGATCGGCACAAGCTCATCGTAGAACTTGCGGTCGACCGCCTCCTGCAGGACCAGCGGGATGAAGTCCGGCGTCCAACCCTGGATGGGATGCGGTTCGAAAGCCGGATGACTGACGGCGGGTGAGCCGTCGGCGCCGCGCTCCTGCGCCTTGCCGCTGCCGAGGAGCTGGGCGTTGGCGGGCTCGGTCAGGATGATCTTCGTCTCCGGCCGTTCCTTGCGCAGCACGCGGGCCACGCCGGTCACGGTGCCGCCAGTGCCATAGCCGCTCACGAAATAGTCGAGCCGCTGGCCCTTGAAGTCGGCCAGGATCTCGCTTGGCCTCGGTCTCGAACTGGTGCGCGAGGAACCAGCCGTTGGCCTTCGCGAGTTCGACGGCCTTCTGGTACATGCCGAAGCCCTTCTGGGCGCGCGGCGTGAGCACGACCCTGGCGCCCAGCATGCGCATCAGCTTGCGCCGCTCGATCGAGAAGCTGTCGGCCATGGTGACCACCAGCGGGTAGCCCTTCTGGGCACAGACCATGGCGAGGCCGATGCCGGTATTGCCGCTGGTTGCCTCGACCACGGTCTGACCGGGCTTCAAGGTGCCGTTGCGCTCGGCCGCCTCGATGATGTTGACGGCCAGACGGTCCTTGACCGATCCGCCGGGGTTGAAGGCCTCGGCCTTCACGTAGATGGTGACGCCCTTGGGGGCCAGCGCGTTGATCCTGATGCACGGCGTGTCGCCGATCGTGTCGAGCACGCTGTCGTAGAGCCGGCCGCGCCCCCGGGTGGTCCTGACTTTGGCGTCCATCCCCGTCTCTCCTTGGTTGATCGGGAATTCTAGGCCGGTCGGGCCGGTCGCGATACCCGATCCATACGCAATCCGTATCGACCTCGTGTACTTCGCGCATCCGAGGATAGACTAGTATCCCATGCGCTACGCAAAGCTGCCTGGGAGGCCCACAATGACCACGCCACACGAGCGACCGAAGAGCGATCCGGCCCTTGAACACCCGAACGCGGCGTTCGCTGGCGAGACCCTCGGCCGCTTCACCGCGCCGCGTCAATCCGTGGCCGAACGCAAGGCAGCCGGGAAGAGGTTGCGCGAGTCCGTGCCGCGCGAGAGCCACGCCCAGTTTCGAAAGAACGCCGACCGGCCTGACCCCGTCGCCATCCTTGAGGCGCAGAATCTCAGCCGTGCCCAGAAGCTCGTGCCGGTGCGCTTTGCACGCATGCTGGCCTCGCCCTTCGCCTTCCTGCGCGGCTCGGCGGCCGTGATGGCCTCCGACCTCGCCACCACGCCCACCACCGGCCTGCAGGTGAACGCCTGCGGCGACATGCACGTCGCCAACTTCGGCGTCTTCGGCTCCGCCGAGCGCGACCTGGTCTTCGCCATCAACGACTTCGACGAGGTGTTTCCCGGCCCCTGGGAATGGGACCTCAAGCGCCTGGCGGCCAGTGCCGCCGTCGCCGTGCGCTTCATGGGCGGCGACAAGCATCAGGCGGCCGAGGCGGCGGTGGAAACCGTGCGTTCCTACCGCGTGCGGATGGCCCGCTATGCCGAGATGGGGCACCTCGCCACCTGGTATGACCGGATCGACGAGCACGCTGTTCTGGCGAGCCTGTCACCCACGGCCCGCAAGAATGCCCGGAAGCTGATCGGCAAGGCCCGCAGCAAGGGACACCAGCGGGTCCTCGGCAAGCTCGCCGAAGTGGTCGATGGAGAGCATCGTATCGTCGAGTCCATCCCTCTCGTGGTGCGCGAGACCCACACCGAAGGCGGGATTCCCATCGAACAGGCACTGGATGCGATGCTCGCTTCATATCTGGAGTCGTTGACCTACGACCGCCGCCGCCTCCTGTCGCGCTATCGCATCGTCGACGTCGCGCGCAAGGTCGTCGGCGTGGGGAGTGTCGGAACCGGCTGCTGGGTCGTGCTGCTCATGGGCAACGACAGCGACGATCCGCTGTTCCTGCAGGTGAAGCAGGCACAGACGTCCGTGCTGGCGGCCTACTCCGACTATCGGATGCCCTTCGAGAACGAGGGACGCCGTGTCGTGGTGGGCCAGCGCATGATCCAGGGATCGCCCGACATCTTCCTCGGCTGGGGGCAGCTGAACGACTGGCACTTCTACGTCCGCCAGCTCGCCGACATGAAAGGCGGGATCGAGATGGTCGAAGGAAACACCAAGGGGGTGAAAACCTTCAGCGAATACTGTGCGCTGTGCGGCTGGGCGCTGGCGCTGGCCCATGCGAAGTCGGGCGATGCCGCCGCGATCGCGGGCTATTGCGGCAACAGCACCGCCCTCGACGACGCCCTCGCCCGGTTTTCGCTGGCCTATGCGCGGCAGACCGAGCGGGATCACGAGGCACTCGACAAGGCACGCCGCAGTGGCCGCATCCGTGTCGCCTCCGAAAAACTGACGAAGTAGAATGGCGAAAACCTCGGGGGCTTTCATGAGACGCCGGACTTTACTGTTGGGTATGGCCGCGACGAGCCTTGCCGCAACGGCACGGCCGGGCTTCGCGCAGGGCGACCTCCTGCCCGCGTGGAACGACGGACCGGCGAAACGTGCGATCCTCGACTTCATCGCGCGCACGACCCTGTCCGGCGGGCGCGACTGGGTGCCGGTTGCCGAGCGCATCGCCTGCTTCGACAATGACGGCACGCTGTGGACCGAGCAGCCCATCTATTTCCAGATCGCCTTCGCGCTCGACCGCGTGAAGGCCCTGGCGCCGCGCCATCCGGAATGGCGCACGCAGGAGCCGTTCAGATCCGTGCTCGCGGACGACCGGGCCGCCCTGGCGGCGCTGGGCGAGAAGGGCTTCATCGAGATCATGGCGGCCACCCATGCCGGGCTGACCACCGAGGCCTTCACGAAGACCGTCCTCGACTGGCTGGCCACCGCGCGCCATCCCCGCTTCAACCGTCCCTATACCGATCTTGTCTATCAGCCGATGATCGAGTTGCTGGCGCTGCTCCGGGCCCATCAGTTCAAGACGTACATCGTCTCCGGCGGCGGCATCGAGTTCATGCGGCCCTGGACGGAACGCGTCTACGGCATCCCGCCGGAACAGGTCGTGGGCTCGTCGGGCGTCACCCGGTACGAACTTCGGCCGGACGGCAGCCCCGTCCTGATGAAGGAACCGAAGGTCATGTTCATCGACGACGGCCCCGGCAAGGCCGTGGGCATCAACCAGTACATCGGCCGTCGCCCTGTCTTCGCCTTCGGCAACTCCGACGGCGACCAGCAGATGCTGGAATGGACGGCGGCCGGCAGCGGCGCCCGTTTCATGGGCCTGGTGCACCATACCGACGCCGTCCGCGAGTATGCCTATGACCGCCCCTCGCTGGTCGGTCAGCTCGACAAGGCCTGGGACGAGGCCCTGCGCCGCCGCTGGACCATCGTCGACATGAAGAACGACTGGAAAGTGATCTATCCGTTCGAGTTGAAGTGACGGAGCGCGGGCACTCCCTGCCGCCACAGGAAGTGCGCGAGATTCTCGAGGGCGACACCCAGCATCACGATCATGAAAGCTCCGATGGGCGCCGCATAGAATCGCGTGGGATAGGCCAAGACGGCCTGCACGAAGAACAGGCCGACAAACGACAGACAGACCAGATTGATGGCGAGACGCATGCCGCACGCCGGCGTGCCACAACTTGCAGCCCGGCCGTTCGAAACAAAATGAACCATCAGGACAAGCGGCAGGAACAGCCAGGGCGGCGGAAAGTAGTCCGGTATCCTGTTCCTCAGGATCGACCAGGATTTCTCCATGTAGATGCGCATCACTTCGATCGGGTCGTCTGCCCATCGCGCGAAGTAGAGCGACCACATCAGCCGGAAGTAATCCTTGGATAGATACTTCACATCAGGCGCCACCCGCGCGGCGGCTTCCCGGCCCACGGCATCGTCATACCGGATGCCGAACTTGTTCGGCACCGTGCCGAGACCGATGTACAGCGTGTGCGCCAGGCCGTGCGTCGCCACCAGTTCCGCCGGCTCCACGGGATGCATCCGGTCTCGAACAGCCACCGTCAGGCGTGCCGCTTGCGATGCCAGCACTGTGACCAGCGCAAGGACGAGCAGGCCAGCGACTCGTCGCTTGTCGGCCCGGGAAGCCACTGCGATCCAGGCAAGGGTGCCCAGGGTAACGACGAGTGTCATCTGGGCGATGGCCTCCCGGACGAGGGAAGCGAAAGCCAGGGTAAGGACGCCCAAAAGGATGAGGCCGGTGCCCGCAACAGGCGGCACCCAGCGCCGCCAGCGGGCAATCAGCGCGAGCGGCAGGATCGGCTGCATGGCCGTAAGCCCGATGAACGCCCAGTGGGGCGACGTCCCGAACCATTCGAGGAAGACATACGGACCTAAGAGCAGCAGCACGACGGCAGACACGTACGATCCGAGCACCATCAGGAGGCCCGCAAGCAGGAGCAGACCGACAAGATTGATGACGAGGTTCAGATGCGCAACGTCGATCACGAGGATGGAGCGATCGGCCGCGAGCGCCCAGAGCGCCAGAACCAGCGCATGGCCCGGATCGTCCGCGAGTGCCCGGTCCGAAATCGGGACCAGCCTGCCCTGCTCGCAGATCACCAGCCAGGCTCCGCTCTCGCGGGCACACTCGGCGCTTTCCAGCCAGACGTTCGTGGCCTTCCAGTCCGAGGCTTCGTCGCCGCGATATCGGGTGGCCGCCTCGAACGACCAGTCGAGCTGCGGCCAGAGCACGAGACCGATGCAGGCGACGAGGCCGAGGGCCTGCAGCACGCGCAGCCAGGGCCGGCTCAAGGTCGGTATTGTGGTTCGATCACTCATTATCATCGCGGGAACGGGCAGGTCCGGGTGTGATATCGGAACCTGTCTGTCGACGCCATGGGGCGGCGTCTCAACGCCGGAAGGGCATCAACAGGAAGTCACGGATGGTGCGCGGCTCGGCAGTATCGTCGAGCCCGACCGCCGGCCATTCATCGGCGCGCGGGAAATAGGCCGTTCCGAACAGCATGTCCCATAGCGGCGTCGAGGTGCCGAAATTGTGGTTGATATGCTGCGGTTCGCGAGAGTGATGGATGCGATGGAAGCGGTTGTCGCAGACCACGTAGCGCAGCGGGCCGATGTTCAGGCGGGCCGATGAGTGGATGAAGTAGGAATGCGTGTTGGCCAGTACGATGACCAGCCACGGCACGGGCCCCGAGGCGACGCCGAGCAGGACCGACAGGGGCATGGTGACGGCGGCGAACTGGAACAGGTCCTCGGCGACATGGTGATAGCTCGCGGTCGCGCTCATCTCGGTGATGGAATGATGGACCTTGTGGAATCGCCACATCCAGCCGAAACGATGCTGCGCGCGATGCATCCAGTAATAGAAGACGTTTCCGACCATCGCGATGCCGAGCGCCGCGATCAGCCATCCCGCGACCTTGAGCGGGAGGGAGTCCGATTCCGTGAGCGGCCGAAGGTCGAGGAAGGCGAGCGGCTTCACGTCGAGGAAGCCAGCGCTGCCCTCCATGGCCTTGAGCACGACGGTGTTGATGGCGATCGCAACCACCAGGAAGGTGGCGGCACGCCGGTAGGACTGTAGCGAATTGCGGGTGCGCGGCAGCAGCAGCTCGGGCAACAGATAGAGAAAGCAGGCGCCAGCCGGATACATCAGCCGGATGAGCAGCGAGTTCACCAGCCCATAGGCCATCGAGTACGCGTCGGCGATGAACGCAAGCATCGCCCCGTCTTATCGACCTTGGCGATCCCCGCCAAGGCGCACATTTGCAGTGCATGTGAGGACGGCAACCGTGAATAATCGACCGGCATCATGACCGGGCCGAAGACAAAACGCTGGGCGGCGGTTCTCGCCTTCAACCTTGTGGCCATCGCGTTGGTACTGGGCGCCGCGGAACTCGGCGTGCGCCTGCTGGCGGGCGCCGACCGTACCGACCAGGACGACCAGCTCCCGATGTGCCACGCCGACCCGGTCACGATCTGGCGCTACAAGCCGGACGTGCAGCTCAGCTATCGGGCGCCGGAATTCGAGATGCGTATCCGCACCAACGACGAAGGCCTGCGCAGCGGGCCGATACCGGCGGGCCCGGCGCCGACAGTGCTGTTCATCGGCGATTCCTTCACCTTCGGCTGGGGTGTCAGCGAGACCGAGCGCTACACCGACCTCGGCGTCCGCACCGTCAACGCCGGCCACTGGATGTACACGTTCGACCAGCAGCTCCTCCTGATGCGGCAACTGATCGAGCGGCACCGGCCCGCGGTGGTCGTGCAGGGCTTCTACTGGATGCATGTGCGGTCGCTGTTCAACCACCAGCTGGAACGCAACGCCGACGGCAGCCTGCGGGCGGTGCTGGACCCCAAGATCCATGTCGATCCGCAGGGCGTGCTGAAGTTCCGGTCGGACTGGCTGGAGCGGCCGCCTCTGGGCTCGCAGCTCGTGGCCTTCGTGGCCCGTGCGGTGCTCAACCGCGACCTGCGCGAACGCGCCGCCGACTGGGTCGACTACATGCGCCCGGGCTCGACGCGCGACGCGGCGCTGTGGGCGGAAACCGACGCGCTGATCGGCGAAACCGCGCGCCTGCTGCGCCAGGCCGGCATCTCCTACGTGCCCTTCCTCATCCCCGCCAGCGTGGAGGTGGGCGGCACGCAGTGGAGCCACCTGGGCTGGATGGGCTCGGCGCCGCCGCCCGGCATCGACGTCACCCTGCCCGCCACGCGGTTCGCGACGATGCTGCGGCGTCACGGCGCCGAGCCGGTCGAGTTGGCTGCCGCGCTGCGCGAGCTTGGCGGCGCGGCACTCTATTTTCCCCAGGACGGACACTGGAACGCGGCGGGACACGCGGCCGCGGGCAGGCTGCTCGCCCCCACCGTGCGCCGCGCGCTCGCAGGGCCGGGGAACTAGCGTTTTTCCGTCTCGAATCGAGCCACTCACCTCATCCTAAGGAGCGCGCCGAAGGCATGCGTCTCGAAGGATGGGCAACAAGCGAGGTGCGTGTGCCCACCCTTCGAGACGCGGTCCTACGGACCGCTCCTCAGGGTGAGGCCGTTGTTGAAGCCCGACGTGATTCTATCTTGTCCCGAAAGACGCTAACCGTATTGGCTGCGCAGCGTGCCGATGCCGTCGATCGCGACCTCGACGACGGTGCCGGCCTTCATCGGCAGGACGCCGAGCGAGGTGCCGCAGGCGATGACGTCGCCGGGCACCAGGGTCATGTCCTGCGAGATGCGGCTGACCAGCTCGGCGGGCGCGAAGATCATGTCGTCGACCCGGTAGTTCTGCCGCTCGCGTCCGTTCACCAGCGTGCGCACCGTGAGCGACTGCGGATCGAGGCCGGTCGCGACCACCGGGCCGAACACGCCGAACCCGTCGAAGTTCTTGGCCCGCGTCCATTGCGCGAACGACGGGTCGCGGTTCAGCAGCTCCATCGCCGTGACGTCGTTCACGCAGGTGTAGCCCAAGATATGGCTCGCGGCCTCTTCCGGCGACACGCCGGAGCAGGTCCGGCCGATCACGATTCCCAGCTCGCCCTCATAGGCGACTCGGCCGTCATAGGATTTCGGCACCGGGATCGGCTGGCCGTGCGCGGCGAAGCTGTTGGGGGCCTTCAGGAAGATGAGCGGCTCGGCCGGGATCGCCCAGCCGTTCTTCTCGGCGGCGGCCCGGAAGTTGTTCCACAGCGCCACCATCTTGGTGGGTTCGGTCGGCGTCAGCCAGCGCGCGTCGGCCGCCGCGACCTCTTCGCCGGTCGCCGCGCCGGGCTCGAAGATCGTGCCTTCGTGGAGGCGAATCGTTTCGCCGTCGAGGACGCCGACACGCGGACGCCCTTCATGCTCGATACGCGCCCGGAGCGTCATGTCGCGTCGGCGATGCGCTTGCCGGTCT
>LNFM01004193.1_pt1 | contig 26989 bp, 18 predicted proteins | sample 596031 | NCBI WGS metagenome assembly LNFM01 (sample SAMN04254537, study PRJNA301005) | activated carbon metagenome | isolation source: dual media filters at the Ann Arbor, Michigan drinking water treatment plant | place: USA: Ann Arbor | reverse complement strand
TTCGCGCAGACGACCTACGCCAACGCAGCGTTCACCCAGGTGGTCGCTCGCGGCGGCGCGGTGACGGTGGCCGGCGACTTCGACGGCGACGCCCGGACCGACGTCGCGGTGACGGGCATGAGCGGCGTCTCGGCGGTGACGATCGCCTATTCGGACGGCGCGAGCGGGCAGTTCACCGTGCAGGACTCCGCGGCCGCCGGGTTCTCGGAGTGGGCGACCACCGAGGATGCGCACGTGGTCCGCGGTGACTTCGACGGCGACGCGACGACCGACCTCGCGATGGTCGGCGTCGGCGCGTGGTGGTCGATCCCGGTCGCCTTCGCCAACGGACGCGGCGCCGCGATGACGGTCACCAACTACCCGGCGGGGTCGTTCCCGTCGTGGTCGGCCACCCCGGGCATCCGCGTCGCACCGGGCGACTACGACGGCGACGGCTTGACCGACATCGCGCTCGTCGGGGGCTGGGGTTGGGGCACGGTCCCGGTGGCGTTCGCGAACGGCAGCGGCGATTGGTGGGTGACCAACGGCGGCGCGGGCTCGTTCCCCGCATGGGCGCAGATGCCCGAGACCACGCTCCTGCCGGGGGACTACGACGGCGACGGCGACACGGACCTCGCGCTGGTGGGCGTCCCCGGCTGGACCTCGATTCCGGTGGCGCGGTCCAACGGCGATGGCTCGTTCACCGTGGTCAACTCGGGGCTGGCGAGCTTCCCCGCCTGGGCGGCCACCGCCAACGTGGTGCCGCTGGCGGCGGACTTCGACGGCGACGGCTGCACCGACATCGCGCTCAGCGGCCCGATCGGATGGGGGACGGCACCGGTGGCGCTCGGCTGGTGCACCGGGGAATTCGTGCCGTACAACATCAACGCGGCCGACTTCGCGCTGGTGTCCGGGCTCGGCGGAGAGCCGATGCCGATGATCTCGAACCTCGACTCGCGCGCGGCCATGGCATCGATCGGCATCCCGAACAAATCGACGATCCCGTGGGCAGGTGCGTTGAGCGGGCTCGCGTTCGCCCAAGGGTCGCCGTCCGCATCGACCTTCGCGCCGCGTACGGCCGGCGCGGGCGCGAGGTTGCTGCGCTGAAGCGGCGGCCCAAGGAACGGCCGGGGCGACCTCGACGATCGCGAGGGAACGCCTCGGCCGACCTCCCCTCACCCCTCGCAGCCCACGCGCGCCCCCGACACCGCGACGTCATCCACGAACAACACCATCGTCGACCCACCATAGCTCTCCCACCCGAGCTGCAGGTCGACGACCTCCGGGTTCCACGCGCCCGCCTGCAACCACTGTTGGTCGACGTCCGCCGTCGGACGTCCGTCGACCTGCAGCGCCGCGACGGCGTCCCCATCGACGAACGTCGACAGCCGGCCCCCTTGCCCGTCGATCATGAACTCGACGCAGGTCCACTCCCCCGGCGCAGGCGCGACGCTCATCGAGATCCCCGTGGGGCTGAGGGCCGGCAGCGTCGCGTCGTCGGACTCGCGATTCCACATGAGGATCCCCGATTGCCCGCCCATGCGCAGCGCAGCTCCACCGTCGGCTGCGTCGGTCAGCGCCGCGAACGTGACGTGGCTGGGGCCGAGCGCCTGCTCGAGGCGCAGCCACACGCGCACCCAGACCTCGCCGCCGGCAGCGTCCGCGATCGCCGGCCCGTGCGAGAGGAACACGTGGTCGCAGTATCCACCGCCGCCGTCGATGCGCACCGACTGCGTGCCGCCGTGCGCGACCTCGTCGGTGATCGCGAGCGTGCCGGTGCCCGAGCAATCCGGCGACACGACGCTCCACCGTGAAGGATCGGGCGGGCCGCCGGCCGCGTCGCCCTCGAACCCGTCGCACAACGGGAGCTCGTCGCATCCGAGCGCGCCTGCGCCTGTGCTCTCGCCGGACGACTCGCCGACGGACGCGTCGGTGCTCTCCGCGGACGTCGCAGTGGCGTCGCTCGAGCTCGACGCAGGGGCGGCGGACGTGGATGCCTCGAGGCCGTCGTCCCCCGTGACCGACGCGCCGGACTCGGCGGCGCCCGGCGACCCCGCGGTGTCGGCGGACCCACTCGAGCCGTGCGTGGCAGCCTCCGTCACGGCGCCGCCACACGCCATCGCATGGAGGATCGCACCCAAGCCGAGCCGTCTGCGCCGCATGTCCCCCCTCGTGGCGCACAGGCCCGCAGAGTGGATGAAAGTTCCGTAGCGGACGGGACGCGAACGCCCGCGTTCGTCCGCGATTCAGCCCTCGGGGGTCGCCACCTGCGACAGCGCCCAGCCCGTCATGTCGCTGTACGTGTACGGACCGACCAGCCCACCGACGAAGTCCGACGGGGTGTCGCCGGTCGGATCGTGGATGAAGACGCCGTCCGAGAACTGATCGACGACCCACACGAAGCCATCGACGTCGATGCTGACGCCCGTGGCCTCCTGCATCGTCTGGCCGCCGAAGCTGGTGATGTACTCGGCGACGAACAGGCCGTCGGGATCGATGCGCGCCAGGCCGCTCGAGCTGCCGGCGATGCCCCCGGATTGATCGACCACCGCGACCCAGAGCGCGCCGCTGGCATCCACCATCATCCCGCGATACCACGCCTCCGGGATCACGCCCGCGACCGTTGCCCACGCCTCCGCGACCGGATCGTAGCGCTGCACCGCGCCCTGCCCTCCGACCCAGAGATTCCCGTCGGCGCCGATCGTCATGCCATATGACGGGTAGCTCGACGCCAACGGGATCTCGATCACCTCGACGCTCATGTCGTCGATCCGCACGTGGACGAGCAGTGGCTCCACCGACTTGACCGAGCCCCAGAAGTCGTTCGCGCCGTCGACGGCCGCGCCGTAGATCCCGTGGTAGACGGGATCGAAGTCGGCCGGCGCGATGTCGGGGATCACGACCTCGCCTTCGATCGCCCCCGTGGCGCCGTCGAGCAGCCACACCGTGGCGTCGTCGCCCATCGGCGCCGACACCCAGAGCTTCTCGTCCACGTGTCCGTCGCACTCGGTCGACACGCCGCTGGTCCACGCCACCGGCCGCGCGCGCACGGGCAGCGGCACGTTCCAAGCGACGCACTCGTCCCCGCCCCAGGGCAGCACGTCGGCGGGGCCGGTCGACGTCGTGATCGCGCCATCACCGTCCTGGTCGACGCAATCGGAGAGCCGCGCGACGATCTTGCTGACGCTGCCCTCGCGGTTGACCACCGCCATGTCGCCGTCGAGGTCCACCGACGTCCGCGACGGGTCGCGCTGTCCGGCCGGTCCGGTGACATACCGCGCGACCTCGACGCGGGTGAGCGTGTCGATCTTCGACACCGTGCCCTCCAGCGAGTTCGCGATCCAGATGTTCGAGAACTCGAGCGCGCCCCCGCCACCGCAGCCCGATCCACCGTCGGGCTGCGGCAGATCGAACTTGGGCGAGGCCCCGCTGCTGCTGTCCGCCGACGTCACATCGGCCAACTCGGTCTCGCCCGCCGTGCCGCCCGCCGTGCCGCCGGTCGAACCACTGGCCGTCGGGCCGGTCGAGCCGGATCCCGAGCCGCCGTCCTCGCCGGTGGCCGCGACATCGTCGGAGCCACAACCGCACAACACCAGGACGACGACGGGGGACCGAATCGATCGCAGGGGCATGGCTCACACATGCCGCGAGCCCGGCGATCCGTCAGGTTCGCCAGGTCCGCCGTGGAGATGAAGCTGGGCGACGCCTCCGGGGACGACCTTCGCGGGCGCCCAAGCGCCCCAGGAGCACCGATGCGACGGACGACACGAATTCTCTGCACCTTCCTCTTCACCGCAACAGGGGCCTGTGTCGACGACTCCGGTGGTCCGGACCTCGAGGACCGCGACATCGTCTTCGACGGCGCCGAGATCCGCGCTCGGCTCGCGAAGGACCCCACCGCGCGCTCGTTCGTCGACCTGAGGGGCGGCAGCCGCGTCCGATTCGTCCAGGACCCGGTGCCGTTGGACTTCACCCACTTCCTCGTGCAATGCCCCTCGATGCCCCATCCGATCCCCATGACGGACTTCGCCGATCTGCTCGGCCTCGACCTCGAACGGCCCGAGTTCACCCTGCAGTCGGCCGCGGCGGACGACGTCGAATTCCGCAGCACCATCGACCCCACGTGTGAATTCGACTGTTTCGAGCTCGAAGCGGGTGACTGCGTCATCAGCTGCTAGTTACGCATCCTCGGCCCCGTGGAAGTTCCTCGGGCGGGCAACGGCGGCAGCTCGTCGTCGACGGCGATGCGCACCAGGGCCGACTCCCGGCGATCCGTCATCGTCGACCGCCCCGTCGCCCATGGGAGATCCATGGCACGACCCACGGTCCGCTCCATTGCGTGCGCCCTCGCGGCGCTCGGTGTCTTCGTGCATGCGCGTCTCGCCTCCGCGGCCGACATCGCGACGCAGCTCGGGACGCCGGGCGACGCCACGTTCTCGGCCGAGTGCCCGGCCGGCAACGTGCCGGGGCCCGCAGACGACGGGATCCCGGCGTGCCTCCTCGCCGGCACGGCGCAAGAGTCCCGGTGCCTCCACCGCGTCGACATCGACCCCGTCGAGTTCCCGCACGCGGTGTGCAGCGACGGCACGTCACCGTCGTTCTATGTGCGCGAGGCGTCGACGCTCGCGGACGAGAATCGCTGGGTCATCCACCTCCAGGGCGGCGGCGGATGCACCGACGAGGCGACGTGCCGCGCGCGTTGGTGCGGGGACAACGGCTCCTACACCGCGGCGGTGATGAGCAACGACTGGAACGACGACGGCATCGTCGATCGGCCCGAGGAGGCGTGGATCCTCGGCATCTCGGCGGACGTCCCGGCCAACGACTTCGCCTCCTGGAACCACGTGTACGTGCCGTACTGCACGAGCGACCTATGGCTCGGGCGCGAAGGCGACGTCGACCTCGGCAGCTTCTCGGTCGACGCCAACGGCCATACGTACCTCGTCGCGGTGCGAAAGATGCTCCGCCAGGTCGCCGCGCCTTGGACGTCGGTCAACGGATACACGATGCCCGTGCTCGACGACGCCGAGGAGATCATCTTCTCCGGCACCTCGGCCGGCGGCTACGGGGCGCTGCAGAACGGTGATTGGTTCCTCGACGTGTTCCCCGGCGCGCGGGTCGGGCTCGTGATCGACGGCGCGATGGACATCGATCCCCAGACGCTGGGGCTCTTCGGCGTGTGGGAGGAGACGACGAACTGGCCGTACAGCTCTGCCCGCCTCGCGACCTGGGACGCGATGTGGCAACCCGGCGGCTGGTGGCACGAGATCGACGCGTTCATCGACGAGGACTGCCGCGGTCAGTACGAAGCAGGTGGTTCGCTCGAGGTCTGCACGTCGTCGTCGTGGTTGCTGCGGCTCGCGCTGGGCGGGGTCCCCATCGTGCAGACGCCCACATTCCTGCGCATGGACCTCGAGGATCCCGTGCTCTCGCAGTGGATCACGGGCCCGAACCCCGACGGCCACGACGTGCGGTTGGGCAACAACGGCCCGGTGCCCACGCTGCAGGACTTCACCGAGATGATGCGCGAGACGATGGTCCAGCTCGCCGCCGACCCCCAGACGGACATCAGCGTGCACGCCCCACGCTGCGGCCAGCACGTGGGCCTCGAGCACGGCAACGCCTTCGGCGGCTGGACCACGGACGACACGAGCGACGTCCTGCCCCGGGTGCCGCAGCTGATGGACGAGACCTTCCGCGACGCGCTCTGGCTGTGGTTCAACCCGGGCGGCGCGTTCGTCCGCGAGCGGCGGATCGACAGCGACGAGGTCGACCCCATCACGGGGAATCCGATCGACTACTCGAGCTGCCCGTGATCGATCACTCGACGCCCCTCGAGGCGTCGCGATCGTTTGGACAAGCCCTCGCCACGCGCAAGCATCGACCCACCGCGCAGGCCTGTCGCAGTCAGCGCGCTGAGCTAGCGCTCGCGACCGCGACAGCCCAGCGTTAGCCTGGTCGTGTTCGCGGCGACGTGGCGCAGCACGACGCATCTCGACGGCCATCGTGGGCTGGCGGAGGCGTGGGCGACGCGTGGCTGGCGATCAGGAGCACGCGGCATATGACCACGACCGACGCACCCCTGCATCGAATCGGGAGAATCCCGGACCCGGTCCTCTGGGAGGGCGACCTCGCGTTTCGCATCGACCTCGAGGGGGTCGATCCACCCGGCGGGCGACCCGAACTCGCGAGGGTTCGTGCGGCGCTGGAGTTCACGCGCGCAACCCTACCGGAGCTCGCCCAGCTGACGATCGATCACCCCTCGGTGGTCGAGTTGATCGCCCAGCGCCTCGGGACCGCAACCGAGCACATCGCGGCCGCGGCCCAGGCGGTCGCTCAGATCGCCTCCACGCAGACGTCGGCGCTCTCCGAGGCGTCCGCGGCCATCGCGAGCGCGCTGGCGACCGCGCACGGCCTGCCGGCGATGTTCAAGACGTACCACCACTCCGCGAACAAGCGCGCCGAGGAGCAGCGCCTCACTGCCGCGTTCGGGCTCGTCCGCGACCAGTCCGCCATCGCGGCCCAGAAGCTCGAAGCGGCGATCCCGGGGCTGGCGACCGAGGTGATCAGCCTGCAGATCACGCCGCGCCCCCACGGCGCGATCACCTTCGACGCGCAGGGAGGCAGCTTCTCCTACCGCCGGGCGGACGACGACCGCACGCCGTTCCAGCTCGACTTCGCCACGCGCATCGGCGGCGAGCTCGTGCGGCAGTCGGTGTGCGTGCGCCCGATCCCGCCGCCGAACACGGTCGCCGAGCTGCTCGACACCCGGCTGACGCGCGACCTCTTCGGATCGCAGGTCGAGCACCGCCACGGATCCGCAGACGGCACCACGGTCGTCTACACCGGACTCGACATCGCGATCACGCAGTCGATGTTCGACGGCGGGGCGCGACGGATCGAGATCGACGGTCACATCGTTCGCGTGCGCGGGGCCGTGAAGAGCAAGCACGGCGCGGTCGACCTCGCCGTGTTCGCCCGTTACCTCGTGTTCGAGCCCGACGCGTCGATCGACGTGAGCGGCCGCCATGGCGAGGACCGGGACGACACGGCCGGCTCGCCCAAGGACGCCGACATCTGTGACGGCGACCACGGAGCGCACGGCGACAAGGGGCACGACGGTGAAACGGGCGGAGCCATCGACTTCGTCGCCGAGCGGGTGTTCGGCACGCCGCGCCTCGTCTCCAACGGCGGGCTGGGCGGCCGCGGACAGAACGGCGGACCCGGTCACAAGGGCGTGCCGGGCGGGCCCGGCGGAAACGACCTCACCGAGGAGCACGGCGTCGGTGGAATCACCGGTGGAACCTCGATGGTCATCGTCACCACCGCCGGCGGTCCGGGCGGTCCGGGGGGAACAGGCGGCAAGGGTGGCAATGCGGGCCCGCGCGGCGACGCCGGCTCGGGTGGCGCCATCACGCTGGGTAGCGTGCTTCCGTGCCTCGAGCTCGACGCGCGCGCCCGACCCGGCCAGGAGTTCGCGACCGCCGCGGACACGGACGCCGTCGCCGGCGCGGGCGGTGTCGGGGGCAGCGGCGGTAGTGGCGGCAGTCACTACGCCGGCAAGGACTTCTGGGGCATGCCGTCGTGGAACACCTATCCGCCCGGCGATCCCGGCAAGGCGGGGGGCAAGGGCGACGCCGCGACATCCGGAGCACCGGGGCAGCCTGGCACCATCCGCAGGGTCGCACTCTGCCCCGCCGATCTCGGCGCGCGCGTCGGCGGGGACGCGCATCCGCGGGGCCTTCCCGACGGCACGATCGTCTCGATGGTGTTGTTCGGGGCCGAGCGCCTCTACCTCAACGCCGCGTCGCCCACCGACCTCGCGGCCCTGCAAGACGTGCTCGACTACCTCGGTCGACTGACGTCTGCGCCGCCGAGCGGGCCGCTCGCCGCCAAGCTCGCTGCGATCCACGCCCGCGTGGACGCGCTGCGCGACAACCTCTCCCGGGGCCTCGACTACTTCGGCAAGACCCCCGACTTCGTCACCGCCCTGTCGTTGGAGGAGAACCAGGCCTACTACGGGAGGTTCCGCGACGTCGCGCGCGACCTCGAGGCGGACTACGACATGTTCTGGCAGGCCGAGGCGGACGACCAGAAGCGGCGGGCGGCCGTGACGGCCCAGATCCACCGCGCCGAGAGCCTGGCCGAGAACGATCTGAAGCCTCGCCTGCAACGCCTGCAGGCGAGCGCGCGCGAACTGGACGCCACGATCACCTCGCTGACGGTGCAGTCGGCAACCGAAGAGACGCAGATGAACGCGCGACTGGTGACGTTCGAGGACGCGCTCCGGGCGAAGCGCGTCTGGGACACCTTCACCGGTGTGCTCCGCATGGCGTGGTCCCTCGTCATGCTGGGCGTCAACGGCAAGTCGTTGTTCACCAGCGGCATCGCGGTGCTCGGCGCCGCAATCGACGCGATGAGCGCCCCGACGCCGAGTACGACCGCCCCGACGACGCCGGGCGAGGCTGGCGACAGCACCAAGGCGACGGCTGCGACCAAGGACGCCGCCGCCGCGAAGGAGAAGGTCGATCACGGGGGTCAGGCGGTCGCGGCATTCGGCAAGGTCAAGGGCAACCTCGGTGACATCTACGCCGAGTACACGAAACACGTCAGCGCGGCGAACTGGAAGGACGATGGCATCAAGCTCGTCCCCGAGACCCTGGACAAGGCCCAGTTCGACGCCGAGATCGACGCATACCTCGACGTCCCGGGCGCGGAGGAGCTGCGCACGGCGGTCCACGCGTACCTCGACACGGTCGCACAGCGCAACAAGGCCATCGTCGAGCGCGACGCAATCCAGCGCCAGCTCAACGGCATCCACACGCAGCTGACGCTGATCGATCGCGAGACCGGCGAGCTCGCACGACAGCGCGAGATCGACGACGACCCGCAGCGCGCTGTGTTCGTCCAGTACCTCAGCGCAGGCATGCAACTGGCGAAGTCGTTCCTGGTCGAGACGCTGTACATGCTGTCGCGCTCGACCGACTACTACGCCCTCACGCGCACGCCCCTCGACCTCGCCGACTTCCGCGTCTCCGCGCTCGAGAAGCAGTACGGCGAGACCCTCGAGCAGCTGCGCAAGGCGACCGTCGAGGTCGGGAGTCGAGCCGAGGTCCTGTGCACGCACGTCATCGACGACCCCGTCCGACTCGCTGCGCTGCGCAGTGGGGCGACCGCGTGGCTGTCGCTGCGCCCGACCGCGGGCGGGGCCTTGGCCTCTCCGTTCGCCAACCTCCAGCGTCCGTTGGTCCACCGCGTGCAGTGCTTCCTCGAGGGCGCCGCGAGCCCGCGCGCCGGGGCCTACGCGACCATCGCCGTCGAGCACGGCGGCATCTCGTACGTGCACGATGTCGCCAGCGATTCGCTGTGGTCGTTCAGCCACTGCCCCATCACCACCGCGTTCCAGTATTGGCTCGACGACCCGCGCCGAGAGCTGATCGACGGTGACGGACGGGAGGTCACCCGCTCGGGCGACCTGACGGAGGGAGGGCGATTCATGATGCCGAGCCCATTCGCGCAGTGGGGGCTCCGCATCCGCCCCGGGGACGGGGAGAACGCCACGCTCGACCTCTCCCGCCTCGCCCGCGTGGTCGTGCGCTTCTGGACCAAGGGCAAGGTCGCAGGACTCGCCGCGTCGGCGTGACGGAAGCGACGCGCCCCGCTTCACTCGAACCCCGCGATCCTTCGGCCACGAAACCCGACCCGCACGATCGCAGGGATCGATCCCGTCCCCGCGCGCACTGTAGCTCGGACAACGGAGATCCCCATGCCCATCGCGATCGAGATCACCCAGATTCGCTGCGCCGGCGTCACCCACCCCAAGGGCAGCGCCGACGAGATCTACCTGGCGTACGCCCTCGGCGTCGCCGACGACGACGGAGACTCCGACACGCGCGCCGCGTTCATCGGCGGCGAGGTGTCGAAGGTGAAGAACGGGGTCCGCAGGAACACGGTGTGGATCCCGGATGGGGGCTTGAAGGCGACCATCGATCCCGGGGAGGCCAAGGCGGTGTTCCTGCTGCTCGGCCTCTTCGAGAAGGACGACGGCAACTTCCGCAAGAAGCTCGTCGAGAGCATCGGTGAGATCCAGTCGCCGCCGAAGTTCGACTGGAAGGCCGTCAAGCTGCCCGGCGACGTCACCGACTCCGACGCGTGGATCAAGGCGGCGTGGAAGTTCCTCGGGCAGGTGTTCCGCCGCATCGTCGAGGACGATCACCTCGGCACCGTCGAGATCCCGATCGTGCTCGCGGAGGACGGCTGGGCCGGCAACCGCGAGTTCCGGTTCAAGCGCTTGGGCGGCGAGTACCGCGTATCGCTGAAGCTGAGCGAGGTGTGACGCGTCGCCGCCACAGCACCGCGATCGCGCCGAGCATCCACGGGGCGAAGCGCGGCGCCGGATCGGCCGCGCACCCGCAGCCGCCCGTCCCGCCGCCGTCGGCCGCGGGCGTGCCCGTGCTGGTGCCGAGCTCGCCCGACGAGCTGCCCGGCGCCTCGACGTCCGTGGTGGTCCCGTCGACGTCCCCGGTGTCGTCGACCACGCCGGTGCTCGTGCCGGCGGGCAACGGCGGCAGCTCGTCGTCGACGGCGATCCGCACCAGGGCCGACTCACCCAGGTTGCCGGCGAAGTCCTCGGCGATGCCCACGATCTCGTAGCCGCCCTGGGGGAACTGCGCCGACAACGTGTACGGCGGCTCGCGCAGCTCGACGTCCTGCACCGCGCCGTTGATCGACACCCGGACCACGCGCACGCCCCAGCCATCACCGTCGTCGGCGTCGAAGGTGAGCGTGACGTTGGCGGGGCCCGTGTCGAAGATGGTCTCGTCGGCCGGGCCGGTCACGGTGATCGTCGGCGGATCGACGTCGGGCTCGGCGTCGAACGCCGCGCCGCAGGTGGCGCTCGGCGCCGAGACCTCGCCCAAGCACATCTGCGACCACTCGCCGTCGTCGAATGGATCCATCTCGAAGCCCTGGCACCAACCCGTGGGGTTCCACGTGCCGTCGACGTCGTGGCAGGGCGTGACGTCGATGCCGGAGTCCTCCTCGATCCACGGCACCCACGCGTGCATCGCGGTGTAGTTGCTCGGACCCGCCGAGCCGCAGCCCTTCGCGCCGCCGGAGGTGACGCCGAACACGTGCCACGAGCCGTCGGGGTACTGCACGTACGCGGGACCGCCCGAGTCGCCCGAGCACGAGTCGTGCATCGCGTCGCCCACCCCGATGCCGTTGTCGGTGATCTCGGGATCGACGAAGCCGATCGTCGTCGGCGCCATGCGCTTGGTGCCGAAGCCGCTGCCGTCGGGCTCGCTCGCGCCGATGCCCACGATCCACACCTCGCGGCCGACCGTCAGGATCTCGGTCTCGCAGCCGTAGACGATCGGCGTGACCGGGTAGTCGTAGACCGGCGTGACCAGCTTGCAATAGCTGATGTCGGAGCCGCCGACGCCGTTGTTGTCGTTCGGATCCCACTCGGGCCCGCGGCGGCAGAAGTCGACCGGAAGCGACTGCTGCGGCGCGGCCAACGACTCGCCGAGCACCACGTCACCGGGGTTGTCGACGTCCGGTACGCAGTGCGCCGCGGTGATGACGATCCACGGCGAGACCAGCGTCGCCGAGCAGCCGCCGAACCCCAGCATCGCCGTGGTCGGCCACTGGCACGTCGTCGTCGGTGTGCCGTCGGCGATGGTCGTCTCGGTCTCGGGGATCGAGACGGAGGGGGCAGCGGAGGCGACGGCCACGACGGGGATCCACCAGACGAACACCATGTCGGGGAGGATCGCTGGGGCCCGACGCTGCTGGCAAGTGCGGCGGGACGGCGACGAGGTACCGCCATCGGCGCCGGCCCCGCGACGTCGATCAGATCAAGCCGCGCTGCAGCGCGACCAGCACCGCCCGGGTCCGATCTCGGACCCCCAACTTCTGCAGGATCGCGGATGCATGGTTCTTCACCGTGCCTTCACTCGTGCCCAACGCGCTCGCGATCTCACGATTGGCGAACCCGCCTGCCATCAGGCCCAGCACCTCGAGCTCGCGCCGGGTCAGGCGCTCGGGCGAGGATGCGCGCTCGAACACCGGAGCGAACCGGTCGAGGCGGCGCCGCGCCTGCTCGGTGACGGCGGGCCGGATCAACGTCTCACCGAGCGCCACACGTCGGATCGCATCGAGTAGCTGCTCGAGGGAGATATCCTTGAGTAGGAATGCACGCGCGCCCGCCTTGAACCCGGCGATCAGGGCGTCGTCGTCCTCGAACGTGGTGAGGAGGATGGTCGGGGGAACCGGGTCGAGTGCACGCAGGACGCCGGGGCCATCACCATTGGGCATCCGGACGTCGAGCAGGAGCACGTCGGGTTTCACGGCGCGGATCATCGCCACCGCGCCCTGAGCATCACCCGCCTCGCCGACGACCGTCATCTCCCCCGCGAGCTCGATCAACCCGCGCAGACCGCCACGCATCAGCGGCTGGTCGTCGACGATCGCCACGCGTAGGACCGCGTCAGCGCGCATCGGGCAGCCACATCTCGAGGCAGACACCTCGATCGATCGAGTCCTCGACGCGCAGCCGTCCACCGAGCGCCTCGGCGCGCTCGCGGAGCCCGCGGAGCCCGCGGCCCGCCGCCTCGTTCGCGTGCCCACGACCATCGTCTCGGACCGCGAGACACACGCCGGAGCCGTCGCGCACGAGTTGAATCCACACCTCGTCCGCGTCGGCGTGGCGCAACGCGTTGCTCACCCCCTCCTGCGCGCAGCGCAGCAACGCCTTGGCGCGGGCCGTATCGGCGATCGCCAGCCCCGCCTCGATCGCCAGATGCACCTTGGGGGTCGCGATCCCGTCGGCGATTCGCATGAGTTCGTCCGCGAGATCGAAGGGCGGCGATTCACGCCAGGCGCCGACCACTTCGCGCAACTCGTGGAGCAGCCGCGTGCCCGTCTCGTGGGCTCGGGTCGCCGCGGAGCGTGCGTCGCCGGTGCAGAGCTGACGGGTGAGCTCGAGCTGCACGTTCAGCGCGGCGAGATGGTGACCGATGGCATCATGTAGCTCTCGGGCGAGCTCGAGGCGCTCTCCCTCCCTGGCGCGTTCGGCGAGCTGGTCGTGGGCGCTCCGGAGACGGTAGGCATAGAGCGTGAGCTCCGCACGGCGCTGGCGCTCGGTGGTGGCGACGACCCCGACGGCGAACGCCAAGACCTGCCAGGAGACGTGGGAGAACAGCGCCGCACCGAGCACCACGGGGTCCCCCGGCGTCGCGACGATCTGCACCATCGAGAGCACGTTGATCGCGATGAGCCACACCACGGCGACCCTCCAGGCGAACACGCAGGCGAGGACCATGGCCACGATGTACGCGAGGTCCGACTCGATGAGCATGCCGCAGAGCGCCAGCCAACCGACCAGCAGGAGCACGACGCGGGGACGGCTGCCGTCCAGCCCTCGCACGATGACCCAGGCGAACGCGGGCCCGAAGCTGGCCAGCGCCGCGAGGCCGAGGACGTCGGTTGCCGTGACGCCGCGCGCGGACAACGTCACCGAGATGTCGAGGCAGATCGCCGCCCACACCAGCAATCCGGCGAGGATGATCACCCGCTCCGCGCGAAGCCACACAACTCCAGAGACTACCCGATCGGAGGTGCGCGTCCCGTGCCGGAAGTCATGGTGCGAGGCGATGACGACCGGCACATGCGGCGACCGAGGTCAGGCCCTACGGTCGACGCATGACCCGAACTCCGCGAAACCGTGGAACGATCACCCCAGGCTGGCGCACGAGGTGCGCCGCGGTGCTGGTGCTCGCGCTCGATGCGACCGCTTGCGCTGGTGACACAGACCACACCGACGCGACCTTGGAGGGCACGTGGCTGTCGCACGGCTACGGCCGAGCGGTCCGGATCCTCGGCGACAGCTACGCCTTGTACGAGATCACGCACGACCGGTGCGACCTGCGGGCGCAGGGCGCCGTCGACGATGCCGAGCAACCCCCGGAGATCGGCGTGCCGGTCGAGGTCGATGGCGTGAGCGCCACGCGGCGGTTCAGGCTCGAGCTCTCGGGCGACGGGCTCGTGGTCGCCGACGCGGCCACCGACTGGGTCGCGTACGAGCGGAGCGAACTGCCGGCCGCGTGTGCAGATCCGGACGCGTTCTCCAGCACGGATCCCGAGCTCAACTTCGAGGCCTTGTGGTGGCTCTTCGCGGAGCAGTACGCGTTCTTCGAGCTCCAGGGCGTCGATTGGCAGACGACCTACGACGAGCTGCGACCGAAGGTGACCCCGTCGACCACGCAAGACGAGCTGTTCGCGATCGCGGGCGAGGCACTGTCGGGGTTCGCCGACTACCACGTCTCGCTGACCAATGGCGTCGACTCGATCTCACGCCCACCCCCGGCGGACATCCTCGCGAACATCGCCGCGATCCAGACCCACGTCGCGACGAACTACCTCATGGCACCGGACGTCATCCGCACTGGCAACGACCTCGTCGCGTACCGGAGGTTGCCCAACGGCGTCGGCCACGTCGTCGTGCTCTCGATGCTCGGCTTCGGCGACCTCCAGGCCCACGACCCGGTCCTCAGCGAGCTGAGCGGCGCCGGGGTGGCCATCGACGAGGTCATCGCGGCGCTGGCGGACGCCCCCGCGCTCATCGTCGACGTGCGCTTCAACAGTGGCGGCCTCGACGGGGTCGCGCTGGAGATCGCGGGGCGCTTTGCCGACCAGGAGCGTGTCGCGTTCCGCAAGTACGCGCGCGACGGCGACGGTACGACCGAACCTCGCGAGTACTCGGTGCGTCCCGCCGGAGCGAAGCAGTACCTGGGCGAGGTCGTGGTTCTCACCAGTTCGGTCACCGTGAGCGCCGCCGAAGTGTTCGTGCTGGCGATGCGCGAGCTGCCCAACGTCGTCGTCATGGGCGACGCGACCGCCGGATCGCACTCCGACATCCTCGAGCGCACCCTGCCCAATGGGTGGGTCGTCGGCCTGTCGAACGAGGTCTACGTCGCCGCCGACGAAAAGATCTACGAGCGAGTCGGCATCCCACCGGACGCGCCGGTCGCCTTCGACGCCGCCGGTTTCGGGGAGGGCAACGACGCGATCCTCGCAGCGGCGATCGCGGCCACCGAGGGGTGAGCCGCGGCCGGTGCCGTCTGTCGCGTCGGTACGCTATCGTCGCGCGACATGACACGTTGGTCCGCCGTCGTGCTCGTCCCGCTCGTCGCCCTGTCGCCGGCGTGTCGTGCACCCGCGTCGTCGAGCCCCGGACCCATGGCACCGCCTTCGTCCGCGCCACCGCCTCGCCCCACGCCGACGCTCGGCCCCGAGCCCACGGCGCCTGACCCCGATGCATCGCCGCCGTCGGTGGCGCGGCACGAAGCGACCGTCAGCTTCGGCTTCCCGCGTGTCGCCATGCAGCCACCGGATCTCACCGTGCAGATCCGCAACATGGGCACGACGCCGCTGCCGATGGTCGCGTTCCCGAACGCGGCCTGCTTCGCGCACTTCTGGCTCGGCATCCGCGTGACCGCGCAGGGCGGTCGCGCGCTCGGTCGACGTCCGTGCGAGTTCCTCGACTTCCCCGGCACCGACAAACCGATCGCTCCCGGCGAGTCGCTGAGGGTCGTCATGTCGATGCGCGACCTCTTCCCCGAGATCGGCGCCGGCGACTTCGACATCGATCTGCGCTGGGATCCCACCGAGCTGCGCGCTGCGCTCGGCGCCGACGCGGGCTTCGACGTGACCTCGTGGTCGGTCAGCGACACCCGCTTCACGATCGCGAAGCCCAAGAAGGAGCTCGTGATCCGCCGCGGCGAGTCGACGGCGCTGCCGGGCGGCGCGACGCTGCAGTTCGACGGCCACAGCCACAAGTCGGTGGACGCCGAGTCGGCCCCCGGACCGCTGATCATCGGTGGATCGTTCGCCGCGCGCGGCGAGCCCAAGGAGGAGTTCTGGGTCTCCGTGTTCACGCAGGAGCGGCCCGTGCTCTTCGACCTCGTCACGAAGGCGGGCGAGAGACACACCTTCGAGCTGGTCGATCACGTGTACGGCGAGTCGATGCGGCTGCGGTACTTCGGCGTGCTGAAGTAGCGCCGATCTGCGGAGCACCGGGTCTGCCGCTCGGGCAACGTCGCGACGGCGGCCGTGCCAGTTCGGCAGCCGACGACCGGTGCATGCATCGATCCAGTACAACCCGCTGTACCTGGTGAGCGCCGCGTTGGTGCTCTACGGGCTCACGTCGTTGTCGAGCGGGCTGGCCGCGGAGGTCCATCGCGGCGGCGGTCTGCTCTCGCAGCTCGGGCTCACGGCGACAGCCGAGCTCTACGGGTGGGCGCTCGTCGGCAGCGCCGCGCTGCTCGTTCGCATCCGATTGCGCCGGCCTGCTCTGATGCTGGCCCTGCTCGCGGCCGCGTTCCAATGCGATCTGACGCTGCACTGCCCGACCGCCGCCCACCTCGGCCCGTGGGGTGTCGTCGCCAGCCTGGCGTGGCTGGCGAGCGGGATCGGTCGGTTCTTCGTGCTGGCGTGGGCGATGCAGCTGCAGTTGTCGCGATCGGCCCGCTGGCTCCCGGTGATCGGCATGGGCGTCATGGGCTTGCTGCCCCATCTCGTCCGCAACGTCGCCGCCCATGACCGGCCCGAGCTCGTCGCCGTGGTGGTCTTTGCGCTGCTCGCCGCGGGCCTGTGGACGCGCCGGCGCGTCGACCTACGGGTCGCGCTCGATCCCTGGCCGATGCTCGTTGCGCGCCGCGCCCGGCTCGCGGTGTGGCTCGGATGGGCGGTGATGCTGCTGGTTCACGCGAGCTTCTGGATCCGGCCGCTTCCCTCGCCGAGCCAGCTCGGCATCGCGCTTCCTCTCGGCCTCTTGCTCGCGACTCGCTTCATGGGCCGCGAGCGCTTCGTGTGGATCGCGGTCGGGGCGGCGCTGTGGATCACCGCGAGCTACTTCGCGCCATGGCTGTGGGTGGTCGCAGCGATGTCTGCGGTCACGTTCGCCCTGCGAGCGTGGCACCAACCCACGTCGGTCGAGCTCGCGCCGGCGCTGGGCATCGCGGATCCCTACCGCACTGCGGTCGAGGGCGAACCGGCCGCGCCGACCACCCTCCTGGCCTTCACCACGGCGAGCGCCGAGGCACGCGCACGACTCATCCCCGGCGTGCTCGCGTGCCTCTACGTCGCGTCGTGGACGTTCGGCTGGGAAGGCGGAGCCCCGCCGCCGCATGCCTGGTGGATCGAGCTCGCCGCGGTGGTCGGGGCGTGGCTCCTCGCCCGTCACGCCGCCGCGCCGCTGTGCGCCGTGGTGCCGGCGGCGACGATGCTCCACTGGACCGTCGTCGATCGCTTGATTCCGATGCCAGCCTCCGAAACCGGCCGAGCGCTGCTCGCGATCGCGGGCGGATTCGTCCTGCTGGGTCTGTCGTTGCTCGCGAGCGTTCGATTCCGAAGATGTCACGTCGTCGATCTCGAGGCGTAGGTCGTCGCAGTGGCCGATGCCGCGCCTGCGAGTGGGACGCGGGCAACCGCGGACGCGCGCGCGAGCTCGCCGTGCGGGCACGCCGGACGCTGCGCGCCGACGGTCCCGCGGCCGCCGACATCGTGCGGGAGATCGAGGCCACGCTGGCGGCGTGGGAGTCGATCGAAGATCCGCCGTAGCCCGCCTTCGCCGCTCGCCACTCCGAGGCCAGCGCGGTGGACGCCCGGCGCGGGCCGGCCACGGCGGCGCCGAGGGCTGGGCAGGCCGGCCGCGCCGCACTATCGTGCCCCGCGTGAGCGCGACCAAGCCCGCCGCCAACCCCTCTGCACGCAAGCCCGCGGATCAATTCGGCGGCCCGTGGGGCGCGCTCGCCCTGACGATCGTGATGCCGACCGTCAGCTTCTACCTGTGGTCGGCGGTGGCGCAGCACGGCGGCTCGCTGTGGCTGCCGCGCTCGCTCGCCGACGTGACCGCGATGGTGCCGACGCCGACGTGGGAGGCCGCCGCGATCTTCGGCGTGTGGCTCGCGGTGCAGGCGGTGTTGTACGTCGTGTCGCCCGGTCGCGTGGTGCAGGGCTGGCCGACGGAGCACGGCGAGCGCGCCGAGTACCGCATCAACGGCCTGCTCGCGTTCCTGGTCTCGGCGGGGCTGCTGGTCGCGGGCATCGTCTCGGGCATCGTCTCGCCCAAGGCCGTGCTCGCGCAGTGGGGTCCGCTGCTCACGCTGTGCGTGCTGTTCGCGATCGTCGCGGCCGCGGCCACGCAGATCGGCGGCCGCAGCCGCGCGCACCTCGAGCGATTCACGGGCAACCGGATCTACGACTTCTACATGGGCACGGTGCTCAACCCGCGCCTCGGTCGCCACGACCTCAAGTTCTTCTTCGAGTCGCGCATCGGCATGGGCTCGTGGGGCGCGTTCGCGATCCTGCTGCCGGCGGCCGAGCTCGAGGTGCACGGCTCGCTGTCGACGGCGATGTTGGTCGTGAGCCTGTGCCAGCTCTGGTACATCCTCGACTTCTTCGTCTTCGAAGACACGCTGCTGTCGATGATCGACATCATCGAGGAGAACCTCGGCTTCATGCTGTGGTTCGCGTTCCTGGTGTGGATGCCGTTCAACTTCACGCTGCAGCAGCAGTACGTGCTCGCCGCGCGCCCCGAGCTGTCCGTCGTGCTCGCGATCGGGCTGGTCGTGCTCAACTTCGCCGGCTACTACGTGTTCCGCGACTCGAACCTGCAGAAGCAGCGCTTCCGCCGGGATCCGTCGCGCCCGGTGTGGGGCAAGCCGCCGGTGACGATGGACACCGCGCGCGGCACCAAGCTCCTCATCTCGGGCTGGTGGGGCCTCGCCCGCCACGCCAACTACCTCGGCGATCTGACGATGGCGCTGGTGTGGTGCCTCGCCTGCGGATTCGGCAGCGTGGTGCCCTACTTCTACGTGCTCTACTTCGCGCCGCTGCTCCTCGACCGCGAGCGCCGCGACAACGCGATGTGCCAGCGGAAGTACGGCGCGGACTGGGACCGGTACACGAAGAAGGTCCCGTGGCGGATCGTGCCGTTCGTGTACTGAGTTGCGGATGAACGCGAAGCGTTCAACCGCGACGAAGGCAAGGAGCGAAGCGATGGAGGGATGGGAGGCTCCGGCGGGCTCTGCCCGACGGAGGGAAGGGACGGGCCGTCCCTTCCCACTTGCTTGGTAGTCGACGCTACTCCAGCAGTCGGAAGCTCGAGACGAACCGCTCGAGGTCCTTCGCCTCGACGTCCTCGGCGACCAGCACGAACACCTCTGCGCCGATCGCCGCCGAGATCATCTCGGCGCGCTTGCCCTGAGCCGCCCACGTCGTCCGCCGCGCGGGCGCACCGCCGAGGGTGGCGGTGCCCTCGGTCGCCGCGCCCATGCGCTTCGTCAGCGCCGAGCGCATCGCCTGCTCGGCCAAGCCGCGCACCACGTCCGGATCGACCCCGTCCCCGACGACGATCGCGGTGAGGGTGAGCTTCGCTCCGCCGTTCTCGAACACGATGCCGGCGCTGAACGCCGCGCGCTCCGGCGGCGTGCGATCGGTGTAGGTCCAGTCGAACAGCGGCATCGTGATCGCGAATCCCAGCCGCGCGTCGATGTACTCGCGATTCACCTCGCGGGTCATCGGAAACCCCTGCGTGAGCTCGAGACCGGCGAAGATCGCGGCGACCTCGTCCGCGGCGGCCTCGACCTGCCCGGCCTCGCCGGAGACCTGCAGCATCACCGCCCAGTCGCGGTGCAACACGGTGGCGAGCTCGGTGCGGAACCGCAGGTCGCCGTCCTGGTGGATCACCGTGGTGACATCCGCGGTGCCGTTCGCGATCGGCACCGTGCGCTTCGGCCCTGACGTCCCGCCGAGGGCTCGCACGCGCTCCTCGTGGTAGGCCGCCGCGTCGCCTCCGGCGCGTGGCTCGGTGACGAGCCTGCCGGCGAGTCCGGTGTCGAGCGACGAGAACTGCAGCTTCTCCTCCTCGGGCGTCGAGAGGTCGTCGGCCGCGCGAAGCGTCCAGAACCCCGCCGGCTTCGTCCAGCGGATCGCAGCATCGAAGTCCCGCAGCACACCGCCGCGCAGCGCATGGGTGGCGCCGACGTGTCGCTGCGGGTCACGTCCAGACTCGAGCGCGGCGCGCAGCACGGCGCGAGCGTCGACGTCGAGCTCGGTGACGCTCGCGAGCGCGGTGGCGATCGACGGACGCGCGACGTCGCGGCCAGCGACCGGGGCGGTGACGACGGTCTCGATCCCGAAATCACCGAGGACGTGGGTGGCGACGAGGTACTCGAGCGGCGAATCCTCGAACACCGCGAACTCGGTCTCGACGCCGAACATCATCGCCGTCCACGTGCCGCTGCGCTTCGCCCCCAGCGTGCGCTCGGCCTCGGCGAGCCTCGACGAGCGAAACGCCGCGGCCGCGCGTCGGTCGACGCGCTGGGGCGTCAGCAACACGTGTGCGCCCACGCTGGGCGCCTCGAGCCCGACCTCCGCGCCGGTGCCGGCGGCCGCGAGCGCGGCCGGATCGCCGACGCGCCAGCCCGTCGGCGGCGCGATGCGGATCCCCGAAACGACGCTCTCGAAGACACCGCCCGCCAGCCGCCACCCCGCGCCATCGCGATCGGGCAGCGTGACGAGGGGTGGTCCGCTGACCTTGCCCTCGAGCAGCGAGAACTGTCCGAGCACCGGCGCGAGTTGCTGGACATCGAACGACTCCGAGGGTCCCCATCCGATCACCTGGTAGCCGTGGCCATCGTGCACGAACACCGTGGTGATCCACCGCCGCGTGAGCCCCTGGAGCGCTCCCGTCCAGGACACGCGCACGGCGGGCTCACCGGCGAAGGTGACCGGTTCGCGGGACTCGACGTGCAGCTCGGCGATCCGCAGCTGTGCGTTGCTCAGCACCAGCTCCGCGTACGCGTCGAGGCTCGCGCCCGGAGCCCCCTGCACCATCACCGCGGCGCCGAGCTGCCCCGGCCCGATCGCGCCCGCCTGCGCATCGCGCCAGAGTGCAGCGGCCTCCGTGGGCCCGACGAGCTTCCACCCCTCGCCGGGCCAGCCGAGCCGGAACCTGCAGTTGTCGTCGACGAGCGGCGCCGTCGCGTCCGTGGTCGAGTCGACGGTGAGCTTGCGGGCGTCGTCTTCGATCTGCTGCTGCTGCTCGGTGTTCTTGCAGGCGGGCGACGCGAGCAGGAACAGGAGCGCGGGGAGACGGAGGCGGGCGCGCACGGTGCGAGTGTCGGGGATCCCGGGGCGGTCTTCCATGGGGTCGCGCGATCGATCGGACAACCATGCGGTCCCGCGGGGCCCGAGCCGGATGTCCTGCCCCGTGGTAGCCTCACCCGATGTCACGGATGCGACATCCATCCCTCGCGCTCGCGCTCCTCGTACTGCCGGCCTTCGGCTGCAAGGAGATGAAGGGGGTCGAGGTCGCGGCGCACGAGCTGTTTCCCGCGGAGGCGACGGTGGCGTTCGGGTTCGACCTGGCGCCGCTTCGCGCATCTCCCGTAGGGTCGATGCTCGCGGCGGCCGCCCAGACGGATCCCGATCTGGCGTCGCTGGTGACGGCGGTCCCGAAGTGCCCGGTGGACCTCGAGCACCTGCGGGGCTCGATCGCGGTGTTTCCCAGCGACGACGACGACGATCGCCTCGTCGGCGTGATCGAGAGCCCCGGCATCGGGACCAACGCCGTGGTGGAGTGCATCGAGAAGGAGGGCCGGGCCGCGGCCGGGGAGTCGGCGGTGGGACTGCTGCGCTTCGAGGATCGCGGCGACGTGCGCATCGTCCCCCAGGAGGGCGGAGGCCACGTGATCCTGCTCAACAAGAACGCGCTCGTCTTCGTCGGCGAAGACTGGAGCGCGGAGGTCCTCGCCGCGATCGCCAGCCCCGATCGGCGCAACACGACGTCGAGCCTGGTCCGGGCGACCGCGAGCATCGATCGCGAGGCCGACGCGTGGTTCGCCTACGCGATGTCCGACGCCGATCGGACCGAGGCCAGCGACGTCGACGGCGCCGCGACCCTGGACGCCCTCACCGGTGCGGCGCAGCTCCCGGGCGACGTCCAGCTCGAGCTCGTGCTGCACAACCGCGAGGCCGCGGGCGCCACCGCCCTGGCCGCCGCGGGCAAGACCCTCGTCGACGAGGTGAAGCCCACGCTGGCCGCCTCGGGCCTCCCCGCGACGCTGCTCGACACCCTCACGATCACCGTCGACGAGGTGCGCACCACCGGCAAGCTGACGATCGCGAAGGACGTGGTGCCGACGCTGCTGACCGCGATGGGGCCGATGTTCGCGGAGTAGCCGCGCGAGGCGGCAGTGCGTCAGCCCGTCGGCTTCTCGTCGTGGGTCTTGTCGCCGCACACGATCGGCTTGTCCCACGTGGTCCAGCAGCCGAGCACCGCGGCGCCGCACTGCGTCTCCGCCTCGCCCTCGGTCGCGCCGCCCCGCTGCTGACCGGCGATGCAGTCGTTGCAGGTCGTGTACTTCGTGCAGAGGTTCGAGCTCTCGCCGCTGTCGGGGGACCGCGTCGACTCCTTCTCGCACCCGAGCAGGAGCCCGACGCCGAAGGTGAGACCCAGCGAGATGCGCGTGACGTTCGTCCGGAGGTTCGGCATGCGCCGGCAGTGTGCAAGCTGAACGATCGGTTGCAAGCGGCCGCGACCTACGAGCCGACGATCGTCAGCCCCACCCCGCCCAGATCCCCGTACGCATACGCATCGTTCGCGAGCCCGGACACGGTCGACATCCCGCCGCCGTCGGCATCGAGACCGTAGACCTGACCTGCTCCGGCGCCGACCGTCCAGATCCGCCCCTGGAAGTCGACGCCGAGACCGAACGAGCCGACGGGCGGCGAGAGCGACGCGACCACCTCGAGCGTGTCGACGTCGATCGCGTTGATCGTCGTGCCACCGATCCACAGCCGGCCCTGGGCGTCGACGGCACAGGGCGACGGCGCGCTCGTGCTGGGCGCGGTGTCCCAGTTCCCGGTCGCGGGGTCGTAGCGCTGCGCCTGCCCCGAGCACAGCCATACGCGGTCGCTCGCATCGACGGCCATGCCGTAGTAGACGGCGTCGGGCGGTAGGTCGACGAGCTCGACCTCGAGCGTCTCGTGATCGACGCGGACCAGCCGCGCGTCGGTCGCGTACTGCACGCCCCACAGGTTGTTGCCGGAGTCGACGGCCGCGCCGTAGATCCCGTACACGCTCGGCGCCAACCCGACCACGGCAGTGACGTCCTTGGTCTCGCCGCCTTCGGGCCCGAGCCGCCGCACCTCCACCTCGCCGTCCTGGATTCCGCTGGTCCAGACCAGCGCGCCTTCGTAGCGACACGACTCCGCGTCCAGCGTGCCCGAGGTCCACACCGCCGTGCGCTGGTGCTCGTAGACCATCGGCGCGAACCACCCGACGCAACCGTCGGGGAACGCTCGAACGTCGTCGGCCCCCTGCGAGGTCCCGCCGGGATCGGAGCAGTCCTCGAGGTTGCCGTGGATCATCACGACGCCGCCGTGATCGGTGGCGACGACCACGTCGCCGTTGCGGCTCACCGAGATCGTCTGCGGTGCGGCATCGGCCGGCGCCACGAGGTAGCGGCCCACCTCCTGCCCGCGCACCGTGTCGATCTTCGAGACGGTGCCCTCGGCCCGATTGGCGACCCAGATCGCGCTCGCCCGTTCGGCGCCCGACTCCGGATCGCAGCCCGGCGTGGGCGCGTCGGGGATGAGGTGCCCGAAGTCCGGGAAGCCCGGATCGATCGTGTCCTCCGACGTTTCGCTCGACACTGCCGTCGTCGTCGTGTCCGCGGCGCTCACCGTGCTACCGACCGAGGCCTCGGATGCGCCGGTGGAATCCCCGCTGGTCCCGGTGCTGCCGCCGGGCTCGGCGACCGCGGGCCCGCAGCCGAGGAAGAACCCAACGCACGCAAGCCATCGGCGACCCGACATGGTCCCACGGTCCACCGAGAGTGGTCGCCGGGTCAACCGATCCGATCGGCTTCCCCGGCGCCACCCGCGGCCACCCCTCACGGCAGCGAGACGACCTGCAGCCCGTGCTCCCCGAGCACGCAGTACACCGCGTCGTCGGTCACCACCGCGTCGTAGCAGCCCCACCCCAGCGTCGGCGCGATGATCACCGCGGGATCCTCGGCGTCGCTCGCGTCGAGGAAGCCGAGGCCGCGATCCGAGCGATACATCGCGCGGTCGCCCGAGGCGCCGAGCAGTGAGGTCCAGCTGGTCTGTTGCAGCTCGACCCGCGCCGCCTCCTCGAGCGCGTCGTCGCCGTGGCCGGTGATGACCACCAGCGAGTCGACCGGCGGGACGTAGACCCCCGCGCCATCGTCGTCCTCCCAGCCATAGTTGCCGCCGTCGGAGACCATCGCGAACAGCCGCGAGTCGGTCGCCATCGCGCCGGTGAGGCGCGTCGCTTCGCCCTCGACATCGAGCGTGTCGAGCAGCACGGCGCCGTCGCCCTGGATCCGCAGCAGGTGCAGCGGACGGTGCGCGATGGTGCACTCGTCGGCCTCGTAGTCGTAGCCCCACACCTTGGGGTGACCCCAGCAGCCGTTCTCCGGCGCGTCGATCTGCTCGAGCTGGAAGCCGACCGTGACCGCGCGATCCGTGGCGTCGTCGTACGCGACGACCTGGCCGGGGACGTTCACCGACAGCGCTGCGTCGGGGGCGTCGGGCGACGAGACGTCGAAGCGATCGAAGTAGAAGCGCACCTTGCTGTCGTCGCCGTCGACCGGCCGCATGTGCCACGAGTAGAGCGCGTCGCCCTGCTGCTGCAGGCCGCCGTGGGCCGTGCCGTCGGGCCGCGCGAGCTCGCCGGTGTGCACCGGCGCCCCGGGCTGGCCGAGGTCCACCACCTCGAGCGCCGCGGTCTCGCCGACGTACTCCTCACCGTCGTAGTTCGGCGCGGAGGTCGTGAACACCAGCGCGTCACCGGCGAGGACCACCGTGCGCTCCTCGTTCTGCAAACCCAGGCCGTAGCCGCCGTAGCCGAGCTGGAACGGCAGCTCGATCGTCGCGGTCCACTGCGGGTTCGCGGGATCGCGGACGTCGATCGCGTCGAGCACCAGGATCGAGCTGTACTCCTCGAACTCGCCCCAGCTGTAGCTCTCGCGCAGCAGGTACGCGAACCCCTCGTGGACGAACAGGTCGCGCCCCCACGACGAGCCGCACGCGAAGTCCTCGGAGATGCTCGCCAGCGCGAGCCGGCCCAGCGGCTCGGCCGTCTCGGGATCGTCGGCGGACACCACCTCGAGGGAGGTCTCGTTGGTCCACCAGTCGCTCGACAGCCGCACGACCACGCCGTCCCCGAAGGCGACGTCGTTCACGTTGGCCGCCAGGGCGACATCCGCCCGCGCCGCCGGTGCGTCGCGATCGGCGATGTCGAACGCCTGCACCGACTTGTCCGACATCGCGAGCAGACGATCGCGGTGGATGAGCGCGCGCCGGGCCTGCCCGTGCGACGGGGCCACGCCGCGCAGCGTCAGGGCATCGTCGCCCCAGTCGACCAGCTGGATGCCGCTCGAGTACATCCCGCAGCTCCACTCGCCCTGGGCGTCGTCGTAGTTCCAGCCCGAGAACGGCACCAGCAGGAGGCCGAGGTCCTCGAGGATCGAGAACGCCTTGTGCAGGCGGTTCTGGTCCTCGGCAAAGTCGGCCCAGTCACCGCCGAAGCCGACGCGCGACAGCATCGTCGGCGCGGCGAGATCGGCGACGTCGAACAGGCTCACGTTGATCGAGCCCTCGGCGTTGTCGCGATCGAAGCCGAGCGCGAGGAGGCGATCACCGCGGGGCTCGATGTGGTGGACCCAGCCGGGGATCTCGAGCTCGCCCACCTGCTTGGGCACGGCGGGGTCGGCCAGGTCGATGGTGAACAGCGGATCGGTCTGCTCGAAGGTCACCGCGTACCCGCGCGCGCCGTCGAAGCGCACGCTCTGCAGGGTCTCGGGCCGCGGCAGCACCATCGGCACGCTGGCCAGCGCCGTGACCTCGGCGGCCGACACCACCGTGAAGGTCTCGATCGTGGGCGGCGCGTCGTTGGCCCAGCCCCACGGCTGGCTGATCACGCGCAGCACGCCCTCGTACTCGTCCATCTGCCAGCGGCTCTCGATCGATCCGGCGATGCTCACGCTCGCGCCGCGCTGCATGACGCCACCCGGATCCGAGATGTCGATGACGTCGATCGTCGAGTGGGCGTCCTCCCAGTCGTCGTACTCGACGCCGCCGATGTAGAGCCGCTCGTCGGTGGCGCTGACGCTCCGCGGTCCGCCCCAGTCCCACGGGTCGCCGGTGTCGTTGGCGAACACGACGCTGTCGACCACCTCGACCGCGGCGAGGTTCGACACGTCGAGCGACGTGACCACCGTCTTGGGCTGGTTCTCCTCGCAGCCCCAGCACCAGCCGTCCTCGTAGGTGACCAGGTAGAGGATGTCGCCGACGCGCCGCGAGTCCTGGATCGTGCCGGGGATCTCGAACTCGCCGCGCGCGTGGATGCTGGCCGGGTTCGACACGTCGAGCGCGACGAGCCGACTCGAGCTGTGCCACGCGTACGCGCCGGTGGCCTCGTCGAGGGCGTAGCTGCCGTAGTCGTTCATCATCACGAACACCTGGCCGCCGTCGAGGTACATCTCGAACGGCTGGCCCGGCATGCGGTGGCGGCCGAGCACCGGCAGCGCCGTATCGGGGCTCGACGCGTCGATCACCGACAGGCCGCCGGTGGCCGACAGTGCGTAGAGTCGATCGCCGTCGACGAAGACGATGTCGGCCTCGCTCACCTCGCGCTCGCCGTCGCCGCCGTCGTCCTCACCGCCGCTGTCACCACCGCTGGGGTCCGTGTCGCCCTCGTCACCCGCGCCCGCGGTGCCCGTCAGCCCCGAGCCATCGCCACCGCCGGGGTTGTCGACGACGAAGTCACCGACGCCCTGCGGCGCCGACTCGCCCGCGCACGCCGTCGCGGCGGCGGCGAGGGCACACAGCCCGAGGCCACGCGACAGCACCACCATGGAACGACCCAACCCCAACGCCTTCGATGTGTACATCTCCACCATCCCAGCCTATGCAG
>LNFM01005307.1_pt1 | contig 27007 bp, 22 predicted proteins | sample 596031 | NCBI WGS metagenome assembly LNFM01 (sample SAMN04254537, study PRJNA301005) | activated carbon metagenome | isolation source: dual media filters at the Ann Arbor, Michigan drinking water treatment plant | place: USA: Ann Arbor | reverse complement strand
TGCCGGGCGGCAAGTGGGGCGCGGTGGTGGCGGTGATGCTGCTGATGTTCGTGCTCGGCTTCGTGCTCGACTTCATCGAGATCGTGTTCGTGGTGGTGCCCATCGTCGGGCCGGTGCTGCTGGCGCTGGGCGTGGACCCGGTGTGGCTGGGCGTGATGATGGCCATCAACCTGCAGACCTCGTTCCTGACGCCGCCCTTCGGCTTCGCGTTGTTCTACCTGCGCGGCGTGGCGCCCCCGGGGCTGGCCACCGGCGACATCTACCGCGGCGTGCTCCCCTTCATCGGGCTGCAGCTGCTGATGCTGGCGCTGGTGGCCGCGTTCCCCGCCCTGGCGACGGCGCTGCCGGACTGGCTCTACCGCTGATCAGGGCGTTGCCTGGCCGGGCAGCGGCGGCAGGTGGCGCCCAGCGCCGCGGTATCCCGCAAGGTCAGCCGCGGGTGGCGTAGTAGGCCTCTTCCGACACCGCATGCCAGGCCTTGGCCTGGGCGCGGAAGGCCTGCATGGAGTCGAGCGCGCGGCGCGCCAGCGGATCGGCCGCGGCGGTTTCCTCCAGCACCTTGTCCGAGGCGCGGCGCAGCGCCAGCAGCACGTCGTCGGGCAGCTGGCGCAATTCGACGCCATGTTCGCGCACCAGCACGTCCAGCGCCTGCTGGTTGCGCGCGGTGTACTCGGCCAGCATCGCGTCGTTCACAGCGCGGCAGCACAGCGCGACGATCTCGCGCAGGTCCGGCGGCAGCGTCTCGTAGGCGGCCTGGTTGACCATGCACTCCAGCGTCGGGCCCGGCTCCTGCCAACCCGGGTAGTAGCAGTACTTCGCGGCGCGGTGCAGGCCAAAGGCCAGGTCGTTGTACGGCCCCACCCACTCGGCGGCGTCGATGGCGCCGGACTGCAGCGAGCTGAAGATCTCGGCGCCCGGCAGGTTGACCGGCGTCGCGCCCACGCGCGCCATCACCTCGCCGCCCAGGCCGGGGATGCGCATTTTCAGGCCCTGGAGGTCGGCCAGCGCGGCCAGCGGCTTGCGGAACCAGCCCGCCATCTGCACGCCGGTGTTGCCCGCCGGGAACGGCACCAGGCCGAAGGGCGCGTAAAGCTCGCGCCAGAGTTCGAGCCCGCCGCCCTCGTAAAGCCAGCCGTTCATTTCCTGGGCATTGAGGCCGAAGGGCACCGCGCAGAAGAACGGCGCCGCGGCGGCCTTGCCCTTCCAGTAGTAGCTGGCCGAGTGGCCCATCTCGGCCGTGCCGCGGCTGACCGCATCGAACACTTCGAAGGCCGGCACCAGTTCGCCGGCGCCGTAGACTTTCACCGTGAGGCGGCCGCCGCTGGTGGCGGTGATCATCTCGGCCAGGCGCGCGGCGCCGGTGCCCAGGCCCGGGAAATTCGTCGGCCAGGAGGTGACCATCTTCCAGACGAACTTTTCGGTGGGCGCCGCACCGGCTTCGCCCGCCGGCTTGGCACCGCAGGCCGCCAGCCCGGTCGCCACCGCGGCCACGCCGGCACCGCGCAGGAGTTCACGTCGCTTCATGGTTCCAGTCCTTTCCCGACAAGGCGCCAAGTATGCCCCAGCCCCCCCGGCTCAGGCTGGGGTGAGGTTGGCGTAGCCGAGGACCAGCCACTTGGCGCCGCCGCGCTCGAAGTTGACCTGCACGCGGGCGTGCGGACCGCTGCCCTCGGCGTCCATCACCGTGCCCTCGCCGAAGCTGGGGTGGGTGACGCGCTGGCCCAGGCGCAGCGAGGGACCGGACGCCACGTCCAGCGCCGCCGCGCGCGGCGGGCCGTAGGACGGGCGGCTGACGCTGACCTTGGGCCGCACCTCGCGCACCAGCGCCGGCGGGATCTCGCGCAGGAAGCGCGAGGGCGTGCCGTACATCTCCATGCCGTGCAGGCGCCGCGATTCGGCGTAGGTGAGCACCAGCTTCTGGCGCGCGCGCGTGAGGCCGACGTAGGCCAGGCGGCGCTCTTCCTCCAGCCGCCCGCTTTCCTCGATGGACTTGCCGCTCGGGAACAGGCCCTCCTCCATGCCGACCAGGAACACCTGCGGGAACTCCAGGCCCTTGGCGCTGTGCAGCGTCATCAGCTGCACGCCGTCCTCGCCGGCCTCGGCCTGGCCTTCGCCGGCCTCGAGCGAGGCGTAGCTGAGGAAGGCGACCAGCTCGCTCATCTCGGCGCTGGCGTCGTCATCGCGGCGTTCGAAGCGGCTGGCGACCGAGACCAGTTCGTCCAGGTTCTCGGTGCGCGAGTCGAGCTGGCCCTTCGACTCCTGCGCGTAGTGCGCGCGCAGGCCGGAGGTAGCGATGACGTGGTCGAACACCTCGTGCAGCGGCTGGTCGGCGGTGTCGGCCTGCAGCGCCTCCACCAGGTCGGCGAAGGCGCGCAGCGCGTTGCGGGCGCGGCCCGGCAGCGCGCCGCCCTCCGACAGCGCCACGGCGGCCTGCCAGAGTGGGACGGCCTGCTCGCGCGCGTGGCGCCGCACTTCGTCCAGCGTCTTGCCGCCAATGCCGCGCGGCGGCGTGTTCACCGCGCGCTCGAACGCCGCATCGTCGCTGCGGTTGGCCATCAGGCGCAGATAGGCCAGCGCGTCCTTGATTTCCATGCGCTCGAAGAAGCGCTGGCCGCCGTACACGCGGTAAGGCAGGCCGGCCTGCACCAGCTGTTCTTCGATCGCGCGCGACTGGGCGTTGGAGCGGTACAGCACGGCGTTGTCGCCGGCGCTGCCGCCGTCGCGGATCCAGGCCTGGATGCGCTCGATGACGAAGCGCGCCTCGTCCACCTCGTTGTAGGCGGCGAACAGGTCGATCGGCTCGCCCTCGCCGTCGGCCGTCCAGAGCTGCTTGCCGAGGCGGTCGGGGTTGTGGGTGATCACGGCGTTGGCGGCGGCCAGGATGTTGCCGGTGGAACGGTAGTTCTGCTCGAGCTTGAGCGTGCGTGCGCCCGGGTAGTCGCGCAGGAAGCGCTGCACGTTCTCGACCTTGGCGCCGCGCCAGCCGTAGATGGCCTGGTCGTCGTCGCCGACCACGAACACTTCGCCGGTGTCGCCGGCCAGCACGCGCACGAAGGCGTACTGGATCGAGTTCGTATCCTGGAACTCGTCCACCAGCAGGTGGCGGAAGCGCTGCTGGTAGTGGTGCAGCAGCACGGGGTGCTCGAGCCAGAGCTCGTGCGCGCGCAGCAGCAACTCGGCGAAGTCCACCAGGCCCGCGCGCTGGCAGCGGGCCTCGTAGGCTTCGTAGACCTTGAGCATGGTCTGGCCGTAGAAGTCGCCGCCGGCCGGCTGGATGTGTTTCGGGCGCCGGCCCTCGTCCTTCTGCGCGTTGATCCACCAGGCCATCTGCCGCGGCGGGAAGCGGCCCTCGTCGAGCTCGAGGTCGGCGCTGATGCGCTTGAGCAGGCGCACCTGGTCGTCCTGGTCGAGCACCTGGAAGGATTCGGGCAGGCCGGCCTCCTGCCAGTGCAGGCGCAGCAACCGGTGCGCCAGGCCGTGGAAGGTGCCGATCCACATGCCGCGGGCCCCGTTGCGCAGCAGCGCCTCGACCCGGCCGCGCATCTCGGCGGCGGCCTTGTTGGTGAAGGTGACGGCGAGGATGCCGTGCGCCGGCACGCCCACGACCTCGTTCAACCAGCCGATGCGGTGGGTGAGCACACGGGTCTTTCCCGAACCGGCACCGGCCAGCACCAGGGCATGGCCCGGCGGCGCGGAGACGACCTCGCGCTGGGCCGGGTTCAGTTCATCGAGCAGGTGGGAGACATCCATGGCGCCATTCTACCGGCGCCGCCGGAGGTTCAGTGCTTCTTGCTGACGGACACCGACTGCGCCATGAGCTTGTCGGTCCAGGCGATGCCGATCGCCGACAGGATGAAGATGGTGTGGATGATGGTCTGCCACATCACGCCCGCCTCGGTGAACTTGGAACCCGGGGCACCCAGGTCGCCGATGGCGATGAAGGTCTTGAGCAGGTGGATCGAGGAGATGCCGATGATGGCCATCGCCAGCTTCACCTTGAGCACGGAAGCGTTCACGTGGCTCAGCCACTCGGGCTGGTCCGGGTGGCCCTGCAGGTTCAGGCGCGAGACGAAGGTCTCGTAGCCGCCGACGATCACCATCACCAACAGGTTGGAGATCATCACCACGTCGATCAGGCCCAGCACCAGCAGCATGATCAGCTGCTCGGTGAGGCTGTTGGCGCCTGCAATCAGGTGCCACAGCTCCTTCATGAACAGGAACACGTAGACGCACTGGGCCAGGATCAGGCCCAGGTACAGCGGCAGCTGCAGCCAGCGCGACGCGAAGATCAGGGTGGAAAGCGGGCCGAGCTTCGGCGCCGCGCTGGATCCAGGCTGGTTCATGGGTTCGTCCGTTTACTTCTTGCTGGCCACGCCGACCACGACCGCGATGGCGCCCGCGCCAAGCAGGATCCAGCCGAGGTTGATGGGCGGGGTCTTGGTGTCGGTCTTGCTGATCTCGATCGGGCCGATGTCGGCGACCTTCTCGGTGCTCTGGAACTTGAACAGGCCGCCGATGACGAGCAGGATGACGCCGATGACGATGGCGGGCATGCGCATGGTTCTACTCCAGGGTTGGCCCGGGGACCGGGCACGCGAAGGGTAGAGGCAACGCGGGGCGCTGCCAAGCGCCGCCGCCCGCCGCCGTTCAGTCCAGCGCCACCCCGGGCAGGGACAGTACGTAGTCGGCACCCATCAGGGCCGAGGGCGTGTAATAGCCCCCCTTCGGCGCCGGGCCGGCCAGCAGCCGGGCGACGATGCCCAGGGCCGCGGTGACGGTGATCTCGTAGCCGTTGGGCGTGCGCATCCGGCGCTTGACCTCGTTGCCGGCGGCATCGCGGGCCTCGCCCCAGACCACGCAGCCGGTCTTGCCGCGGGTGGCATCGGACGGGCCGCGAACGCGCTTCTCCACCTGCTTCTTGAGCAGCGACTGCACCGGGCCCAGGCCCAGCAGCGGGCCCAGCAGGCGCAGGCGGCGCAGCTTCTTGGCCGTGTCGGGCGGAACGCCCATGTAGACCTCGACGTTGCCGATGCCGGTGGACACGTAGGCGGTGTAGACGTCGCCCCAGGGAATGGTCATGGCGAAGCGCTGCTCGCCGTCGCGCTCGAAGGTGCGGGTCTTCCAGGCCAGCGGCACCCGCGTCATCTCGCCGTTGATGCGCGCGCGGCCGCCCTTGCCCAGGCCCTCCACGCTGGTCTTGGCGGTGCCGGGGCTGGGGCCGCCGCCGGCCTCGAAGGCCAGCACCAGCGAGTCGGCCGTCGGCAGTTCGCGCTTGAGCTGGGCCGCCAGGCAGTCGGTGGGCACCACGTCGAAGCCCGAGCCCGGCAACACCACGATGCCCCTGTCGCGGGCGCGGGCATCCTGCGCGTGGCAGTGCGCGAACACGTCGATCTCGCCGGTGATGTCGAGGTAGTGCGCACCCGCGTCCAGGCACGCCTCGAGCATCGGCGCGCAGGTGGCCGAAAACGGGCCGGCGCAGTGCATCACCAGGCCGATGCCGTTGAGCCCGCAGCGCAGCGCCTGTTCGTTGTCGAGCGCGAAGGCGCGCACCGGCAGGCCGTGCTTCTTCGCCAGCGGCTCCAGCGACGCCGCGCTGCGGCCCGCGAGCACCGGGCGCAGGCCGCGCTTGACCGCCTCCTCGACCATCATGCGGCCGGTGTAGCCGTTGGCGCCGTAGATCATCCAGTCCATGTCAGTGCCCCGCCGCGCGCGACTTGACCATCTTGAGCAGCTGGCGGAAGTAGGTTTCCGGCAGCCAGCGCTTCAGCCGCCAGCGCATCGGCTCGCGCTTGGTGGGCAGCACCAGGAACTCGCCGCGCCCGAGCGCCGCGAACACGTGGTCGGCGACCGAGTCGAGCGTGTCGGGCGAGGTGTCCATCATCCGCGCCGCGAAGTCCTTGAGCTTGGGGTTGCCCTGCCAGCTCTCGAGCAGGTTGGTGCGGAAGAAGGCCGGGCACAGGACGCTGACGGCGACGCCCTTGTCGTGCACCTCGGCGCGCAGCTGTTCGGACAGCGCGACCACCGCAGCCTTCGACACGCCGTAGCTCATGATGCTGGGCGCGCCCGCGAGGCCGGCGAAGCTGGCGGTGTTGACCACGTGGCCGCGGCCGGCGGCGATCATGCCCGGCAGGAACAGGCGGCAGCCGCGCACCACGCTGAGCACGTTGACGTCGAGCACGGTGCGCCACTCGGCCATCGTGGTCTCGACCATGGCGCCGCCGGTGGCCATGCCGGCATTGTTCACCAGCACGTCCAGGCCGCCCCACTCGCGGGCGACGGTTTCGTGCACCTGCTCCATCGCCTCGTCGCTGGCGACGTTGGCGGCCATGGTCAGGTGGCCACTGCCGGGCAGCGCGGCGCGGGTGAGTTCGGCGCGCGCGGCGTCGATGTCGACGCAGGCGACGCGGTCGCCGGCCCTGGCGTAACGCATCGCCAGCGCCTGCCCCAGCCCGCTGCCCGCTCCCGTGATCAGTACCCGACGCTGCGACATGGATCGTTCCCCCGGTGTGAGCCAGGCCTCGACGGGGCCTGTGCTAGATTCGGGAGCATACCAAGCCGTACGTCAATCACACGTTCCCGTGGAGTCCACCGTGTCCGATCCGCTTTTCGACCTCTCCGGCAAGACGGCCCTAGTCAGCGGCGCGTCCCGCGGCATCGGCGAGGCCATTGCCCACCTGCTGGCGGCGCACGGCGCCCACGTCATCTGCACCAGCCGCAAGCTCGAGGGCTGCGAGGCGGTGGCCAGCCAGATCCGCGCCGCGGGCGGCTCGGCCGAGGCGCATGCGGTGCACGTCGGCGACCCGGCCGCGATCGAAGGCCTGTTCGGGCAGCTCGACGCAGCCGGCCGCGCCGTGGACGTGCTGGTGAACAACGCCGCCGCCAACCCCTACTTCGGCCCGGCCATCGACATGACGCTGGACGCCTACGAGAAGACCGTGGAGGTGAACCTGCGCGGCTACTTCTGGACCACCGTGCAGGCCGCGCGCCGCATGAAGGGCCGCGGCGGCAGCATCGTCAACATCGCCTCGGTGAACGCCGAGCGCGCCGCGCCGGGGCAGCTGGTGTACTCGATGACCAAGGCCGGCATCGTCAACATGACCGAAGGCTTCGCCAAGGAACTGGCGCCGCTGGGCGTGCGCGTGAACGCGGTGCTGCCGGGCCTGACCGACACCAAGTTCGCTTCGACGCTCACCGGCAACCCCAAGATCATGGCGATGATGCTGCAGCTGATCCCGCTGGGCCGGATGGCGCAGCCGGGCGAGATCGCGCCGGCGGTGCTGTTCCTTGCCTCACCGGCATCCTCCTACCTCACCGGCGTTTCGCTGCCGGTGGATGGCGGCTACCTGGCCTGAGGTGCGGACGTGATCGACCTTTACTATTGGCCGACGCCGAACGGCCACAAGATCACCCTCTTCCTTGAGGAAGCCGGCCTGCCCTACCGCATCGTGCCGGTGGACATCGGGGCCGGCGACCAGTTCAAGCCGGAATTCCTGGCGATCTCCCCCAACAACCGCATGCCGGCGATCGTGGACCACGCGCCGGCCGACGGCGGCGAGCCGATCAGCGTGTTCGAGTCCGGTGCCATCCTGCAGTACCTGGCGGATAAATGCGGCCAGCTCCTGCCCCCCGCGGTGCGCGAGCGCAAGGCCGTGCTGGAGTGGCTGTCGTGGCAGCTGGGCGGCTTCGGGCCGATGCTGGGGCAGAACCACCACTTCACCCGCTACGCGCCCGAGAAGGTGCCTTACGCCATCGAGCGCTACCAGCGCGAGACCGCGCGGCTGTACGGCGTGCTGGACCGCCATCTCGCCGGGCGCGGGTTCATCGCCGGCGACGCACTGTCGATCGCGGACCTGGCCTGCCACCCGTGGGCGAACGCGCATGCCTGGCACCACGTCGACCTGGCCGACTACCCCGAGGTTCGGCGCTGGCATGCCGCGCTGGCGGCGCGGCCCGCATTCGTGCGCGCCTATGCGCTCGAACAAACCTACAAGCGTCCCGCCGACATGACCGACGAGATGCGTCGCAACCTGTTTGGGCGCCCCGCCTGAACCCCTGACCGCTCCGGAGCCCACCATGCACCGCACCGCCCTGCTTCCCGCCGCGCTCGCGGCCCTGCTGCTGGCCCTGCCGGCGGCCGCCCAGGATTTCTCGAAGGTCGAGGTCGAAAGCACGAAGGTCGCCGAGGGCGTGTATGCGCTCAAGGGCGCCGGCGGCAACCTTGGCCTGGTGGTGGGCGCCGACCGCGCCTTCCTGATCGACGACCAGTACGCGCCGATGGTGCCGAAGATCCGCGCCGCGATCGCCGCAATCACCGACAAGCCGGTCAGCTTCGTGCTCAACACCCACTGGCACGGCGACCACACCGGCGGCAACGAGGCCTTCGCCGAGTCCGGCACCCTGGTGGTGGCGCATGACAACGTGCGCACGCGCCTGTCCTCGGACCAGGTGATGGCCGCCTTCGACCGCACCGTCCCCGCCGCGCCCAAGGGCGCATTGCCGGTGATCACCTTCAACGACCAGGTCACCTTCCACGTTGGCGGCCACACCGTGCGCACGATCCACATCCCCAGCGCCCACACCGACGGCGACGCCATCGTGCACCTGCCGGAAACCAACGTGATCCACACCGGCGACCTGGTCTTCTACGGCCTCTACCCGGTGGTGGACTACAGCAACGGCGGCAGCCTCAAGGGCATGGCCGACGCCACCGCGAAGCTCATGGAAATGTCCAACGAAGACACCCGCTTCATCCCCGGCCACGGCCCGGTGGTGATCACGCGCCGGCAGCTGGCCGAGTACCTGCAGATGCTGCGCGTCGTGCACGCGCGCCTCGAGACGCTGATCGGCGAAGGCAAGACGCTGGACGAAGTGATCGCGGCCAGGCCCACCGCCGAATTCGACGAGCAGTGGGGCAAGGGCTTCCTGCCGCCCGAGCGCTGGGTGCGCATCAACTACCAGGGCATGGCCCCGGCCAAGGACGCGAAGTGATGAAGAGCCTGCTGCTGGCCACGATGATGTCCCTGACCGCCACCGCCACCGCACAAGACAAGCTCAGCCTGGAGGCGATCACCGGCGGTGCGCCGCTGTCGGGCCCGAGCCTGATGAAGCCGGCGATTTCGCCGGACGGGTCGCGCGTCACCTTCCTGCAGGGCAAGGCCGCGGACCGCTTCCAGCTCGACCTGTGGGAGTACGCCATCGCCGACGGCGAGCGCCGCCTGCTGGTGGATTCGGCGGTGGTGCTGCCGGGCGACGAGGTGCTGTCGGACGAGGAGAAGGCGCGGCGCGAGCGCCAGCGCATCGCCGCGTTCCGCGGCATCGTCGAGTACCAGTGGGCGCCGGACGGGAAGTCGCTGCTGTTCCCGCTGGGCGGCGAGCTTTATCGCTATGACCTCGGCGAGGGCGTGGCCGACCCGGTGCGCAAGCTGACCTCGGGCACGGGCTTCGCCACCGATCCGAAGGTTTCGCCGCGCGGCGGCTACGTCAGCTTCGTGCGCGACCGCAACCTGTGGGTGATCGACCTGGCCACCGGCCGCGAGCGCGCGCTCACCACCGACGGCAGCGAGGTGATCGGCAACGGCGTCGCCGAGTTCGTGGCCGACGAGGAAATGGGCCGCCACACGGGCTATTGGTGGGCGCCGGATGATTCCGCCATCGCCTTCGCGCGCATCGACGAGTCGCCGGTGCCGGTGCAGAAGCGGCCGGAGGTGTACGCCGACCGCACCGAGATCGTCGAGCAGCGCTACCCGGCCGCGGGCGATCCGAACGTGCGCATCAGCTTGCACGTGGCCTCGCTGCGCGACGGCCGGGTCACCGACATCGACCTCGGCAAGGAAACCGACATCTACCTGGCCCGCGTGAACTGGCGCGGCGCCGATCGCCTCACCTTCCAGCGCCAGTCGCGCGACCAGCGCCGCCTGGACCTGGTGGAGGCCACGCTGGCCAGCGGCCGCCAGCGCGTGCTGCTCACCGAGACCAGCAAGACCTGGGTCCCCCTGCACGATGGCCTGCGCTTCCTGGCCGATGGTCGCTTCCTGTGGCTGTCCGAGCGCAGCGGCTTCGAGCACCTCTACCTGCACGATGCCGACGGCAAGCCGCTGCGCGCGCTGACGGCCGGCGAGTGGACGGTCGAGGCGCTGCTGGGCGTGGACGAGGGCGCGGGCTACGCCTACGTGGCGGGCACCCGCGATTCACCGCTGGAGAACCACGTGTACGCCGTGCCGCTGGCCGGCGGCGAGCCGCGCCGGCTGACGCGCGAAGCCGGCATGCACCAGGCGGTATTCAGCGCCAACGCCGCGGTTTTCGTGGACCTCTGGTCGAACTCGGAAACGCCGCCGCAGACCGAGCTGCTGCGCGCCGACGGCACCCCGCTGGCGACGCTGGTGGCCAACGACCTCGCCGACCCGGCGCATCCCTATGCGCCCTACCGCGCGGCGCACCGCCCGGTCGAATTCGGCGAACTGAAGGCCGCCAGCGGCGAAACCTTGCACTACAGCCTCATCAAGCCGGCCGGCTTCGACCCGTCGAAGAAGTACCCGGTGGTGGTGTACGTGTACGGCGGCCCGGCCGCGCAGACCGTGACCCGCGCCTGGCCTGGCCGCGCCGACGCGCTGTTCAACCAGTACCTGGCCCAGAACGGCTACGTGGTGTTCTCGCTCGACAACCGCGGCACGCCGCGACGGGGCGCTAAGTTCGGCGGTGCGCTGTATGGCAGGCAGGGCACGGTGGAGGTCGAGGACCAGAAGCTGGGCGTTGATTTCCTGCGCCGGCAGCCTTGGGTGGACGGCGCGCGCATCGGCGTGCACGGCTGGTCCAACGGCGGCTACATGACCCTGATGCTGCTGGCGCAGGCCAGCGACCACTACGCCTGCGGCGTGGCCGGTGCGCCGGTCACCGACTGGGCGCTGTACGACACCCACTACACCGAGCGCTACATGGACCACCCGGCCGCGAACACCGAGGGTTACCGCGTCGCCTCGGTGTTCACCCACCTCGACGGCCTGCGCTCGAAGCTGCTGCTGGTGCACGGCATGGCCGACGACAACGTGCTGTTCACCAACTCGACCAAGCTGATGTCCGAGCTGCAGAAGCGCGGCACGCCGTTCGAGCTGATGACCTACCCCGGCGCCAAGCACGGCCTGCAGGGCGCCGACGCCCTGCACCGCTACCGCCTGTCCGAATCCTTCCTCGCCCGCTGCCTCAAGTAACCGCCTCCTACAGGGTGGCGTCAGCGCGACAGCTGGACGATCGCAGGCGCATGGTCGCTCGGGCGCTCCCAGGTGCGCGGTTCCCTGTCGATGCTGGCGCCCACGCAACGTTCGCGCAGGGCGTCGCTGACCAGGCACAAGTCGATGCGCAGGCCCAGGTTTCGGCGGAAGCCGGCGGCGCGGTAGTCCCACCAGCTGAACACGCCACCGTCCTCGTTGTGCAGGCGGTAGCTGTCGTGCAGGCCCAGCGCCAGCAGCCGCTGCAGCGCGGCGCGCTCGGCGGTGGAAGTGAGGATGCTGGCGTCGTTCCACACCGCCGGGTCGTGCACGTCGCGGTCGTCAGGGGCGATGTTGAAGTCGCCGAGCACGACCATCCGCGGGTGCGCCTTCATCTCTTCGGCCAGCCAGCCGTGCACGGCGTCGAGCCAGCGCAGCTTGTAGTCGTACTTGTCGGTGCCCACGTCCTGGCCGTTCACCACGTACAGGTTGACGATGCGCAGACCGCCGACGGTGGCGGCGATCACGCGCTTCTGCTCGTCCTCGAACCCCGGGATGCCCACCTGCACGTCGGTCGCCGGCTCGCGCGAGACGATGGCGACGCCGTTGTAGGTCTTCTGGCCGGCGAACACGCTGCGGTAGCCCAGCGCCGCCAGCGCGTCGTCGGGGAAGCGGGCGTCCTCGAGCTTGGTCTCCTGCAGCGCGACGATGTCGGGCGCGCGCAGCTTCAGCCATTCCTCCAGGTGCGGGAGGCGGACGTTGAGGGAGTTGACGTTCCAGCTGGCGATCGTGGTCGTATCCATGCGCGAATGCTAACGGTTCGCGCCGCACCCAGCCACGGCGGGGACTCACCCGCCCGTGCGCAGCCGTCCGCCGGCGACCACGGCCTCGATCGCAAGGGTCCGCGGCGACAGCAGCAGCAGGTCGGCGTCCATGCCCACGGCCAGCCGGCCCTTGCGTCCGAGGCCCCAGATCGCTGCCGGCGTTGCGGTCAAGGCGGGCAGCACCGCCTCGAGCGCCATGCCGGACTGCTGCACCGCGGACACCAGCGACGCATGCAGGCTGGCCATCGACGCCACCTCCAGTCCGAGCAGCCTTCCTTCCGCGTCGAAATGCGGCAGGCTGGCCTGGCCATCGGAACTGAGGCTGATGCGCGCCACCGGATGGCCTGCCCGCAGCAATTCCACCAGCGCCTCCGCCGCCGGCACTTCGCCCGCCGCCAGCAGGTCCTCGCTGGTGCTGGTGGTGAGGTCGATGCTGCCGCCCCGGGCCAGCCACGCCGCCGATTGGTCGAGCAAGGCGCGGTTCCGGTTGAGATGGGTCGGATGCCACTGCGAAGCGGGCACCGCATGCCGGGTGGTGACGTCGTGCAGCAGGGCCAGGCCCTCCGCGCTGTCGCCAACGTGCACGAGCACCGTGCCGCGCTTGCCGGCGAGCAGGCCGCCCACGCGCGCATCGGCGGCGATTCGCGCCAGCTCGTCGACATTGGGCTGCGAGCCGCGATGGTCGGCGATGGCGATCTCGCCGACGCCAAGGAAGTCGGGCACCAGCACCAGGTCGTCGCGGACGCTGCCGGTCAGCGTGCGAACGGGCACCCGGTAGCTGCCGGTCAACGCATAGGCGCTCAGTCCGTGCGCGCCCAGCGCGCGGCAGGAGGCCAGCAGATCGGCGTGGCTGCGCGTCACGTCGTCGGTGCCCAGCGCACCCACCAGCGTGGTGACGCCCGCCGCGATCGCATCCGCCGGCTGCAGCGCCGGCGTGCGCGTGCCGAAGCCGCCTTCGCCGCCGCCGCCGCTGACGTGCACCAGCGAGTCCACGAAGCCGGGCACGGCCAGCCGGCCGGCCGCATCAAGCTCGACGACTTCCAGCCCCCGGCCCGGCTCGATCCGCGGCGCGATCGCGACGATGCGCCCGCCCGCCAGCAGCAGGTCGGCCATGCCCCGGTCCTCGGGCACGTACATCCGCGCGTTGCGCACCAGCAAGACCGGATCAGGCATATCCCACTCCCAGGGCCAGGGCGACGGTGGCCGCCGCCATGGCCATGAACAAAACGAAAAGCCGCCAGATCATGCGCAGCCACTCACCCCAGCCAATCCCGGCAACGCCGATGGCGCCCATCATCACCGCCGAGGTCGGCACCACCAGGTTGGTCAGGCCGTCGCCCAGCTGGAAGGCGAGCACCGCCACCTGGCGCGGCACCTGCAGCAGGTCGCCCAGGCCCGCCATCAGCGGCATGGTGATCGCGGCCTGCGCCGACCCGGACGTGACGAAGAAATTGAAGACCGACTGGAACACCAGCATGCCCTGCGCCGCGGCCCAGGTCGGCCAGCCCTCCAGCAGGTGGCCGATGCCGTAGAGCAACGTGTTGAGGACGGAGGGCTGGTGCGGATCGGCGCCGCCCAGCAGCCACAGCATGCCCTTGGCCGCGGCGATCACCAGCGCCACCGGCACCAGCTGCTTCACGCCGTCGGTGAAGGTTTCAGCCAGCGTGTTGGCATCCATGCGCCGGTCGAGCCAGGCGACGACCGCCGCGAACAGGCCGAGCGCGAAGAACTGCGCCGACAGCTCCGGCAGGTAATACTGGCGCTCGGTGACGCCCCAGACGATCCAGGCCACGGTGGCCACGAGCCCCAGCAGGATCACGCGGTCTGCCCAGCCCAGCGCGACGCGCGAGACCTCCACCGGCGCGTCCGCGCGCGGCCGCCGGTAGCGGCGGGCGTACCAGATCGTGAACGCCAGGCCGGTCGCGGTGAACACCGCCCACATGCCGATGCGGAAGCCCGCGCCCGACAGCGGCGGCAAGCCGGCGATGCCCTGCGCCACCAGCACGCTGAAGGGATTCATCCAGGACGTGGCGAAGCCGACCTGGCTGGCGAGGTAGGTGGCCATCACCGCGCATTCGCGCGGCAGGCCCAGGCGATCCACCAGCGGCAGCAGCAGCACGATGAAGGCGATGGTTTCCTCGCCCATGCCGAAAACGGCGCCGCCGAGCGAAAACGCCACGAACAGGCTGCCCAGCAACCAGGCCGGACGATCGCCCGTGAGCGAGACCAGCTTCATCAGGCCGCGGTCGACCGCGCCGGTGGCGCTGACCACCGCGAAGGAGCCGCCGACGATGAGGATGAGGGCGATGACGCCGACCGCGGCGCCGTTGCGCCCGCCCGACACCAGGCCTTCGAAGAGGAAGTTCAAAAAACCGCGCCCATCCTCGGTGCCGAACAGGACCGAGGTGGGCGCGCCGGGGACCCACGAGAACCGCTCCAGCGCCACCGGGGCACCGGGCTCGAACACGCCGGCCGGCACCCAGGGCACCACCAGCGCCGCCAGCAAGGCGATAGCCAGCAGCACCAGGAAGGTATTGACGCCCTTGCCGGACGACGCGGGAGCGGGTGTGGTCAAAGGCTCAATACCGGTAGACGTAGTCGAGGGTGATGAAGCGGCCGAGCGAGTTGTGGTTGTAGTCGTCGAAGTTGCTGGCCGAACCCAGCGCCCGCGGCGGATCGCGGTCGGCCAGGTTGCGCACCACCAGGCCCAGCGACTGGCGATCGTCGAGGTCCCAGCCGACGCTGGCGTTGAGCGTAGTCCAGGACCCGATGCGGCGCCCGGCCGGCACGTTCGAGAGCTCGTCGTCATCATAGAAGCCATCGACGTGGTTCGCCCAGAAGCGCGCACTCCAGTTGCCGCCGCTCCAGGAAATGCCGGCGTTCACCAGCCACTCCGGGTAGCGGAACTCGCCCACGCGTTCGAACAGGCGCACGCCATCGTTGCAGGCACCGGCGCCGCGCCGGGTGCTGGTGTCGCCCGGCGAGCAGGATTCGCTGCGCTCGAACGAGCGGGTCCAGGTGGCGTCGACGTAGGCGCCGAACTGGCCGGAGGCGCCTTCGGCGAAGCGATGGTCCAGGCTGATGTCGACGCCGTCGGTGCGCTGCTGGCCGATGTTGATCAGCTGCAGCTGCACGTCCTCGATCGGGTCGCCGATGGCGCCGCCGCGGGTGACGATGCCGATCACACCCGGCGGCAGGTCGCCGCGGTCATAGACCAGGCTGGGGTCGGCCAGCGCCTGGCGGAAGAGCTCGAGCGGGTCGATGTCCACCAGGTCGCGCTGGTCGAAGTTCCAGTAGTCCACCGTCAGCGTGGTGCGGTCGCCGAGGCTGAACACGCTGCCCAGGTACCAGGCGGTCGAGGTTTCGGCCTCGAGCGCGGGGTTGCCGTAGATCTCCGAGAGGTAACCGTCGTCGCCTTCGAAGCCGCCGCAGAACGTATCGAAGAACTCGCTGCCCGCCGAGCACGGCAGCGCACCCGAGCTGAGCGAGGTGCCGGCGCCGACCTGGGCCAGCGAGGGCGCGCGGAAGGAGGTGTTCCAGCCGCCGCGGAACAGCACGGCGTCGCTCACCCGCCAGCGCAGGCCGATGGCCGGGTTCACGTCGCCGCCGAAGTCGTCGTAATGGTCGTAGCGCGCCGCCAGCCGCACGTCGAAGGTCGCGGTGACCGGCAGGTTGGTTTCGGCATACATCGCCCACTGCGTGCGCGCCGCCTCGACGGCGGTCGAACCGAAGCCATACACCGGCACTTCGCCGGTATCGCGATCGATCTCGGCCAGCGGAGACGGCTCGTCGGTGATCTTCTCGCGGCGGGCCTCGGCGCCGAAGGCCCAGGCGATGTCGCCGCCGGGCAGGCTGCCGAAGCTGCCGGCGACCTTGCCGTCCCAGGCGTAGAGCGTGGAGGTGCCGTCGCGCGGCACGCGCTCGCGAACCAGGTCGAGCACCTGCTGCGAATTGCCGGCTTGCGCGTTGAACGGGTCGTACCACAACCCACCGGCGCCCGGACTGCAGTTGGTGGCACCGTCGGCACACAGTTCGCCGAGCAGGCCGGCGCGGATGCGCGCCACGTTGTAGATGCCGGCGATCGCCTCCTGGCGCGATTCGCTGCGCGAGGCCGAGACGGTGGTTTCCCAGTCCCAGTTACCGGCGACGCCGCGCAGGCCGTTGAGCAGGCGCCAGCTGCGCGTGGTGACCTCGAGCGTGCGCGCGTCGGGGAAGCGGCCGATGCCCACCAGCGCCGTGGTGTCGAAGCCCTGGTCGATGAAGCGCTGGCGCAGCTCCGCCGGCATGCCCGGGTGGTCGAAGGCGATGAGCTCTTCGGTCCACGGCGCCGGTGAAGAGTCGGCGCGCGATTCATTGCGCTGCAGCGCCAGCTCGGCGAAATACTCCAGCCCCCCGTCGAACTCCACCGACAGCGTGCCGTAGCCGCCGAGGGTCTTGAGCTGCGGGTCGGTGGCGGTGAACGCGTTGCGGTTGACCTCGCAGTACTCGCCGAACCGTCCGACGCCGAACTGGTCCGCGGGGCAGGCGGCCTCGACGATGTCGTCCTGGGCGAAGTCGAGGTCGTTGAAGCTCGGGTAGATGCCCTGCTGCGACGGCCGCGGCTCGACCGCCGAGATCGCGCGGTCGCGGTCGTACAGGGCATTGCGCTGGAAGGCATCGACGATCAGCATGCCGCGCACGCGGTCGCGGGCGAAGCCGGCCACGAGGTTCGCGTTCATGCGGCCCTCGTCGGTGCTGCGGGTCGAATCGCCGTAGCTCGCCGACAGGCGCACGCCCTCGAAGTCGCGCCTGAGGATCAGGTTGACCACGCCGGCGACCGCGTCGGCGCCGTAGATCGCGGACGCGCCGGTGGTCAGGATCTCGACGCGCTCGATCGCGGCCATCGGGATCGCGTTGATGTCGACGAAGTTCTCGGAGCCGTTCGCGAACGACGAAGCCGCCACGCGGCGGCCGTTGACCAGGGTCAGCGTGGACGAGGTGCCCAGGCCGCGCAGCGATGCGCCGGCGGTGCCCGCGGGCGCATCGGCCTGCAGCGCGCCGGAATTGGCGGTACTGAAGTTGCCGGTGCCGCCGCCGGTCTCGGAGACCTGCTTGAGCAGGTCGCCGACACTGGTGGCGCCGAAGGCCTTGATGTCCTCGGCGTCGATCACGATCACCGGCTGCGCTTCCTGCAGGTCGATGCCGCGCAGGTTGGAGCCGGTGACGTTGACGGCATCGAGGCGCACGGCCTCGTCGCCGGCCGGCGGCGCCTCGGCTTCGGCCTGGGACTGGGCGACCGCGACTGGCGCGGCCAGGACCATCGCCACGGCGACGGCGAGCGGTTTGAGCATGGATTTCATGGTGTTCCCCCGGACGGCCGCGGGCGCGCCCGGTGGCGCGGTTGGCGGCGCTGGCTTGGATGTTTTCGCCGTCGACGACGGCGGCTCACCGACCCAGGCAGGTCGGCGTGGGGCCCGGGGATGGCCCTACTCGTCCCACCACTCGCTGAGGTAGTAGGTCCGGCAGATATGGCGGATGTGGGCGTGCGTCTTCGGCATGTCACCAACTCTTGCTGCGGGGCAAGGTTTACTCCCGGCCACGCGCCCGCGTCAAGTGCACTTGCCCGGCCAGCGGCCAGACACTAGGGTCGGCGCATGCCCAGACTCCTTCCCCTGCTGCTGTTGCTGGCGTCCCCGCACGCCCTGGCCACGCCGCCGCGCGCGAGCGAACTCTTCCTTGCCGGCGGCTCCCTGCGCACCTGCTCCGACCTCGCGCCCCAGGCCTGCCGCAGCCCGCGCACCGACCCCACGCGGCGCCAGCCCGCGCGCTATCTCGTCGACGACGAGTCGATCGCGCGCGCGCTCGACCCCCTGCTTTGGCGGGCCAGCGCCGGTGCGCCACCGGCCTCCGCGCTGGCGCCGATGCTCGCAAGCGCCGCGCGCGACGCCGACTGGAGCCGCGACCAGCTTGAAGATCACTTCAGCGCCTACTGTCCACGCGCGACCTGCGATGGCGTCGCCTTCGGCTCGCCCTGGCAGCGCCTGCTGGACGACGAACAGGCTGCCCTGCTGAGCGCGCTCGAACGGCCGCAGCGCCACGGGGACGGCCGGGCGCGTGAACGCGCCGACCTGGCCGACAGCCGCGAACAGGCGGGCGTGGCGATCCTGCGCGCCTTCGTCGCCGCCGCGGCCGCGCGTGCCGACGGGCGGCCGCCGCGGATCGCCGTGGTCACCGCCTCGGCGGTGGATCCCTTCGACCCGGTGGACTTCTACCTCGATGCCTTCCGCGAGCTCGGCGCCGACGCCGTGTGGTGGCCCGTGGACGCCGCCCTGAAAGCCGCGGTTTCCAGCGGCGACTGCGACGCGCTGGAGTCGCTGCGCCGCGAGCACCTGCAGCTGGCGGACCGCGACCGGATCTACCCGGACCTGGCCGAACAGCAGCGCCAGGCCTGCCTGGACCCGGAAGCAACGGCCGCACTGCCGGGCCAGGTGCAGGGCATGTTCTTCGCCGGTGGCGACCAGTGGCGTCACCGCGCGGCCTTCTTCGATGCCGCCGATCGCCCCAACGCCTGGCTTGTTTCGCTGCGCGCTTCGCATGCCAGCGGCGCGCTGGTGGTGGGCGGCACCAGCGCGGGTACGGCGGTGCAGGGCGGCGCGGCGATGCTGAGCAACGGCACCAGTGCCCTGGCGCTGCGCGAAGGTGCCCGCGCCCGCGCCCCGATGGCGCCGGGCTGTGCGCGCGCCGGCCGCTGCGCCGACGGACTGGACGAAGACACGCTGACCTACTGGGATCGCGGCGGCCTGGGCCTGCTGCCCGGCTGGACGATGGACACGCACTTCTCGGAACGCGCCCGCGAACTGCGGCTGCTGGCGCTGATGCATGCCGCCAAGGTCGACCATGCGCTCGGCGTTGACGAGACCAGCGCCATCCGCGTGGTGAAGCAGGACGGCGCCCTGCGCTTTGAGGCGCTTGGTGCGCAAGGCGGCTGGCTGTTCGAGCGGCAGCCGGAAACCCCGGACGGGGCCATGGCCGCGCGCGTCCACTACCTCGCGCCGGGCGCGGAATTCTCGCTCGAGGCAGCCGGGCTGAAGCCGCTCGCGCCCCTCGGCAACGTCGTGTCGGACGCCGCAGCGCCGCGCGGCGCGGCCACTCGGCAAGCGGCCGAGGCGAACGCCGCGTCGGGGCACGATGCCCTCGCCCCGGAGAGCCTGCGTGCAGCCGCCCGTGTCGCCGCGGACTGCAGCCGCACACTTCGACCGCTGTCGGCCGGCGACGGCACGGCGACGCTCGCCTGCACCGACGCCACCTTCGCCTGGCCCGCACCGGGCACCGGATCCCGGACCACGCGCGGCGTGGGCAACCTGCTGCTGCGCTACGCCCCGGGCGCGGAGGAAGAGCGTTCGCGCTGATGGCGCCCGACGCGGCCCTGGCCGCCCGGCTCGAGGATCTGCACGAGCTGCTCGGCACGGCGTTCTACTACGTGGTCGGCCTGCACGTCGCGGCGGCGCTCTACCACCACTTCGTCCGCCGCGACGACACCCTGCGCCGCATGGCCTGAGCGTTGCCATCGCGCCCCGGCTCGGCCAGAGTGGCGGCTCGCTTCCCGCCACCGGACCCGCGCATGCCCTGGGTAGACCTTCGCAGCGACACCGTGACCCGCCCCACCGATGCGATGCGCGAGGCCGGGCTGCGCGCGCCGGTCGGCGACGACGTGATGGGTGACGACCCGAGCGTGAACGCACTGCAGGACCGGCTCTCGGGCGAACTCGGCTTCGAAGCCGGCCTGTTCGTGCCCAGCGGAACCCAGAGCAACCTGCTGGCGCTGATGGCGCACTGCGAGCGCGGCGACGAATACCTGGTGGGCATGGACGCGCACACCTACAAGTACGAAGGCGGCGGCGCCGCCGTGCTGGGCTCGATCCAGCCGCAGCCCATCGTCAACGCGCCCGACGGCACGCTGCCGCTGGATGCCGTGGCCGCCGCGATCAAGCCCGCCGGCGATCCCCATTTCGCGCGCACGCGGCTGCTGGCGCTGGAGAACACCTGGCACGGCCGCGTGCTGCCCCTGCCCTACCTCGCGCAGGCGCGCGACCTGGCCAAGGCCCACGGCCTGGGCTACCACCTCGATGGCGCGCGGCTCTACAACGCGGCGGTCGCCGGCGGCACCAGCGCGGCGCACATCGCCTCGCATTTCGATTCCGTGTCGGTGTGCCTGTCGAAGGGCCTGGGCGCGCCGGTGGGCTCGGTGCTGCTGGGCACGCACGCACTGATCGACAAGGCGCGCCGCTGGCGCAAGGTGCTGGGCGGCGGCTGGCGCCAGGCCGGGCAGCTGGCGGCGATGGCTTCGCATGCGCTCGACCACCACGTCGCGCGCCTGGCCGACGACCACCGCCGCGCCGCGCAGCTGGCCGACGCGCTGGCGGCGCTGCCCGGCGTGCAGGTGGAGACGCCGCAGACCAACCTGGTCTTCATCACCGTGCCCGATGGCCGGCAGGCCGCGCTGGCCGCGCATCTTCGCGACGAGGGCGTGCTGGTTTCGGTAGGTCGCGGCCCGCGCATCCGACTGGTGACCCACCTGGACGTGGATGACGCCGGGCTGGCCTGCGCGATCGCGGCCTTCCGAGGCTTCTTCGGGTGATGGTGCGCGCCGGGCGGGGCATAATCGGGCCATGAGCCTTCCCGACTGCCACCTCGACCTCGGCTGCGGCACGCAGCCGCGCAATCCCTACGGCCGCGGCACGCTGTATGGCGTGGACATCCGCGCCCCCGAAGGCCCGGTGGACTACGAGCACCGCGTCGCCAACCTGGTGCTGCAGCCGATTCCGTTCGCGGACGACAGCCTGGGGTCGGTCTCGGCCTTCGACTACCTCGAGCACGTGCCCCGCCTGTTCCCGGACGGGAAGGGCGGCACCTGCTTCCCCTTCGTGCGGCTCATGGACGAGATCTGGCGCGTGCTCGCGCCGGGGGGGCGGCTGTATGCGCTCACGCCGGCCTATCCGCACCCGGAGGCCTTCGTCGACCCGACCCACGTCAACATCATCACCGACGAAAGCCATACCTACTTCTGCGGCGAATCGCCGCTGGGGCGGATGTACGGCTTCCAGGGCCGCTTCCGCGCGCTCCGGGTGGTGCGCACCGAACGCGCCAGTGCCTACAGCGCGCTGGCCAACTCGCCGCAGAACCACGGCCCCGCGAAGCGCATCGCCCGCAGCCTTCGCCGCTGGGTCCGCTTCCTGCGCGGCAAGCGCGCGCAGCTCTCCCCCGCCTGGCTCCTCTGGGAACTCGAGGCCATCAAGCCCTGAGCCATTCCCTTGTGGGAGGGGGCGCTCACGTGTTCGGCCGCTGCGCGGCCTTGGGTTCGGTGACTTCGTGACCGGGTTCCGCGCGGCCGGCCATTTCGGCGCCCGCGTCGCGCGGCAGGCGGAACATCACCCAGGCCGACAGCGCCGAGATGGTGCCCACGGTCAGGAAAGCCCAGCCGAAGTTGCCCGCGTCGGCGTAGTCGTTGCCGGTGAGCGCACCCGCGATCTGCAGCGCATAGCCGCCGATCGCCACGCCCAGCGCCAGCGAAAGCTGCTGCATCATGCCCGACAGGCTGCTGGCCTGGCCCATGCGCGCCGGGTCCACTTCGGCGTAGCTGATGGCGTTGAGGCTGGTGAACTGCAGCGAGCGGAAGCAGCCCGACACCAGCAGCACCGCCATGATCACCCAGTGCGCGGTGTCGGCGCGGAACAGGCCGAAGCCCGCCAGCATCGCCGAGGCCAGCAGCGCGTTCACCCACAGCACGCGCCGGAAACCGAAGCGCTTGAGTACGCTGGCCGCGATCGTCTTCATGAACATCGCGCCGACCGCCGACACGAAGGTGAGCAGGCCCGAGGCCAGCGGCGTCAGTCCGAAGCCAAGCTGCAGCATCAGCGGCAGCAGGAAGGGCGTGGCGCCGATGCCGATGCGGAACAGCATGCCGCCCATCACGCCGGCGCGGAACGTCGGCAACTTCAGCAGGCGCAGGTCGATCAGGGGATGCGGGTGGCGCAGCGCGTGCCAGACATAGCCAGCCATTCCGCCGAGCCCGAGCAGCAGGCAGCCCACCGCCACCGGCGTCGACACCATGTGCCGCCCGAGGCTGGAGAACCCGAACAGCGCCAGCGCCAGGCCCAGCCCCGACAGCGCGAAGCCGGTCCAGTCCAGCGGCTTCACCGGCTCGCGCAGGTCGGGCACGAAGCGCCAGGCCAGGAACAGGCCGAGCAAGCCCATCGGGATGTTCACCAGGAAGATCCAGCGCCAGTCGCTGTAGGTCGCGATCAGGCCACCGAGCGGCGGGCCGATGATCGGCGCCACCAGCGCCGGAATCGTGAGCCAGCTCAGCGCCTGCACCAGCTCGCTCTTGGGCACCGTGCGCAGCAGCACCAGACGCCCCACCGGCACCATCAGCGCACCGCCCATGCCCTGCAGGAAGCGCGCCGCCACCATCTGCTCCAGCGTGCCGCTGGCCGCGCAAGCCAGTGACCCCAGCAGGAACACCGCGATCGCCGCCATGAAGGTGCTGCGCGCCCCGAACCGGTCCGCCACCCACCCACTGACCGGGATGAACACCGCCAGCGCCAGCAGGTAGGCCGTGAGCGCGAGCTTTAGCGCGATCGGCTCGGTGCCGAGGTCTTGCGCGATCACCGGCAGCGACGTCGCGATCGCCGTCGAGTCCATGTTCTCGATGAACAACGCACACGCGACGATCAGCGCCAGCCGACGACCGGGGTTCATCTTCGTCGCTTTCGTCGTATCAGGCCGCCAAACCGTAGGAGCGGAGCAGGGCGTCGGGCTGGGGTTCGCGGCCGCGGAAGGCGACGAAGCTTTCCAGCGCCGGGCGCGAGCCGCCGACCGCGAGGATCTCGCGCCGGTAGCGGGCGCCGGTGTCGGCGTCGAAGACGCCGGCTTCCTCGAAGGCCGCGAACGCATCGGCGCTCAGCACCTCGGCCCACAGGTAGCTGTAGTAGCCGGCCGCGTAGCCGCCCGAGAAGATGTGGGTGAAGGCGTGCGGGCCGCGGTGCCAGGCCGGCGGCGGCAGCACGGCGACTTCGTCGCGCACTTCGTTGATGAGTTCGAGCGCGCGCGCGCCGCGCGCCGGGTCGAACTCCAGGTGCAGGCGGAAATCGAACAGCGCGAACTCCAGCTGCCGCACTAGGAACAGGCCGGCGTGGAAGTGGCGCGCCTGCAGCATCTTCGCGTACAGGTCGTCGGGCAGGCGCTCGCCGGTCTGCCAGTGGCGCGCGAACATATCCAGCGCCTCGCGCTGCCAGGCGAAGTTCTCCATGAACTGGCTGGGCAGCTCGACCGCATCCCACTCGACGCCGCTGATGCCGCCGATGCTGGGCCAGTCCACCTCGGTGAGCAGGTGGTGGATGCCGTGGCCGAACTCGTGGAAGAGCGTGATCACGTCGTCGTGGGTCAGCAGCGCGGGCTTGTCGGGCGCCGGCGGTGCGAAGTTGCAGGTGAGGTAGGCCACCGGCTTGAACAGCGACTCGCCGTCGTCCATGCGCGAGCGGCACACGTCCATCCAGGCGCCGCCACGCTTGCCGGCGCGGGCGTAGTGGTCGAGGTAGACGCCGGCGCGCACGGTGCCGTCGTGGTCCACCACGTCGAAGTAGTGCACGTCGGGGTGCCAGGCATCCACGCCGTGGCGTTCGACCAGCCTCACGCCGAACACGCGCTCGGCCACGGTGAACAGGCCCTGCATCACCGCCGGCAGCGGGAAGTAGGGCTTGAGGTCTTCCTCGCTGAAGGCGAAGCGGCGCTCGCGCAGCTTCTCGGCGGAATACGCGACATCCCAGGGCTGCAGGTCGGCGATGCCGAGCTCGGTGGCCGCGAACGCGCGCAGGTCCTCGAGCTCGCGCGCCGCGACCGGCCTGGCCTTCGCGGCCAGTTCGCGCAGGAAGCCGAGCACGCGCTGCGGCGTGCCGGCCATCTTGTCGGCCAGCGACAGGTGCGCGCTGGACTCGAAGCCGAGCAGGCCGGCGGCTTCGTGCCGCAGCGCCATGATCTTCTCGATGCGCTCGCTGTTGTCGCGCGTGCCGGCCTGCGGGCCCTGGTCGGAGGCGCGGGTGTTGTAGGCGGTGTAGAGCTGCTCGCGCAGCGCGCGGTCGTCGGCGAAGGTGAGGATGGCCTGCACCACCGGGCCCTTCAGCGTGGCGAGGTAGCCGTCGACGCGCTTGTCCTTCGCCATCGTGCGCAGCATCTCGCGCGCGGATTCCGGCAGGCCGGCGAGCTCGGCGTCGGTCACCGGGCGCGTCCAGGCATCGGTGGCGTCGAGCACGGCCTCCTCGAATTCGGTTTCCAGCTTGCTCAGCTGGGTCTGGATGTCCTTGAAGCGCGAGCGCGCGGGCTCCTCCAGCGCCACGCCCGAGAGCCGGAAGCCGCGCAGGCTGTCCTCGACCACGGTGCGGCGGGCGCGGTCCATCGCGTCGAAGCCGGGGGCCTCGCGCACCGCTTTCACCGCCTCGTAGAGATCGCGGTTCTGGCCGAGCTCGGTGCCGTGCTCGGTGAGTTTCTCCAGCGCGGCCGAGTACGCGGCGCGCAGTTCGGGCGAATCCTTGACGCCGTGCAGGTGCGACACGGGCGCGAAGCAGCGGCCGAGGCGCTCTTCCCAGCGCTCGAGCGGCGCCATCAGGCGGGCGAAGTCGCGGGCCTGCGGGTCGGCGACCAGGCGCGCCACTTCGGCGCGGAAGCCGGCGAGCACTTCGTCGATGGCCGGGTTCACGTGGTCCGGCGTGATGGCGGAGAAGGCGGGCAGTTCGCCGGCGGCGAGGAGGGGGTTTTCAGTGTTCATGCGTTTCCAGATGGCGTTGCGGGCCGTGGATTCCAAGCCTCAGCCGGCGGGCGTGACGGTCACATCGAGGTTGAAGCTGTCCAGCGCCGAGGACTCGGGCTGCCAGGCGCGGCCGTAGAAAAGATAGAGGAAGGCGCGGCCGGGCGCGGCGGCGCGGAAGCAGTAGCGGGCCGTGCTGCCGGTGCCGACCGGCGGGGCGGGCTCGCCGGCCTTCACCAGCGGTTCGCGCACCAGGCCTTCGCAGGGCACGGAATCGAGCACGGCGCCGAAGGCGTCGCGGCGCTGCCACTCGCTGCCGGTGCTGTAGTTGGCATCCAGGTCCACGCGCAGCACGGCACCGACCGGCAGCGTCAGGCGGCGGCCGCTGTCGGCGGCGAACAGGCGCAGCGGCGAGGCGGCGGTGGCCGTGGCCAAGGGAACAACGGCGTCTTCGGTCCCGGGATTCGCGTCGGACCCGACGACGGAAACTGCCGGGCTGACGGCCGGCGTCGCGGCGACCGGCGCGACCGGGCTCGCCGCCGAAACCGCGGCCGCCACGAGCGCCGCCAGCGCCCCGCCCGGACCCGTGAGTCGCGCGTTCATCGCGTGAACAGCTTCACGACGAAATCGGCCAGCTTGCCGAACGGCGGGTCGAATACCGACATGCCGTTGAGGCGGGACTGGTACAGCACCGGCATGGATTTACTGAAGGCCAGGAAGCCCGCATGCCCGTGATACTCACCCATGCCGCTGGGCCCGACGCCGCCGACCGGCAGCGAGTGCTGGCCGAACTGGATCAGGCAGTCGTTCACGCAGACGCCGCCCGCGACCACGGCGTCGAGCGTGCGCTGCAGCCGCGCCCGGTCGCGGTCGAAGGGATAGAAGGCCAGCGGGCGGTCGCGGCCGTTGATGTAGGCGATGGCGGCATCGTGGTCGTCGTAGGACTTCACCGGCAGCAGCGGGCCGAAGATTTCCTCCTGCATCACCTTGGCCTCGTCCGGCGGGTCGAGCAGCACGGTGGGCGGGATGACCTCGACGCCCGGGGGCGGCGGCTCGCTGTCGGGGCGGTACTGGATCACCGACACGCCGCGGTCGCGGGCGTCGTCGATCCAGTCGCGCAGGCGGTCGGCCTGGCGGTGGTTCACCACCGCGGTGTAGTCGGGGTTGGCGGCCAGCGTCGGGTAGCGGCGGCGCACGCTGGCCAGGTAGGCGCGCACGAACTCGTCGCGCTGGGCGCGGGGCACCAGCACGTAGTCGGGCGCCACGCAGGTCTGGCCGGCGTTGAAGCACTTGCCGGCGGCGATGCGGTCGGCGGCCTGTTCGATCGGGTAGCCCGGGGCCACCAGCGCGGGCGACTTGCCGCCCAGTTCGAGCGTGAGCGGCGTCAGGTGGTCGGCGGCCGCGGCCATCACGGCCCGGCCCACCGTGGTCGAGCCGGTGAACACCAGGTGTTCGAAGGGCAGCCGGGTGAAGGCCGCGCCGATCGCGGCGTCGCCCTGCACCACCGCCACGCGCTCGGACGGGAAGGCCTCGGCCAGCAGGCGGGCCAGCAGCGCCGAGGTGCGCGGGGTGTGCTCGGACGGCTTCACCAGCACGTGGTTGCCGGCGGCGATGGCGTCGGCCAGCGGGATCAGGGCCAGCTGGATCGGGTAGTTCCAGGGCGCGACGATGCCGACCACGCCCAGCGGCATGCGACGGATCTCGCCGCGGGCGGGCAGGAAGGCCAGGTTCAGGCCGCGGCGCTCGGGGCGCATCCAGGCGCGCAGCTTGCTCCGCAGGTACTTGATCTCGTCCAGCGTGACCATGACGTCCGCGGCCAGGGTCTCGTGCCGGGAGCGGCGGCCGAAGTCGGCCGAGACGGTTTTCACCAGTTCGTCCCGGTGCGCGCGGATCACCTCGCCCAGCCGGGCCAGGTCGTCCATGCGCTGCCGGTAGGACGGCGGCTGGCGGCGGTGGGCGGCGCGGACCTGCTCGAGCAGGGGCCGCAGGTCGTGGTCGGGGTGCGCGGGGGTATCCATGGCCCCAGTTTATGCCCTTCACGGCGGGGCGGTGCGAAGGGATGGTTAGAATGCCGGCATGCACATCCGACCCTTCCGGGGCATCGTCCCCACCCTCGGCGCCCGCGCCTACGTCGACCCCGCCGCCTGCGTCATCGGCGACGTCCACCTGGGCGAGGACAGCTCGGTCTGGCCCGGCTGCGTGGT
>LNFM01004191.1_pt1 | contig 27008 bp, 22 predicted proteins | sample 596031 | NCBI WGS metagenome assembly LNFM01 (sample SAMN04254537, study PRJNA301005) | activated carbon metagenome | isolation source: dual media filters at the Ann Arbor, Michigan drinking water treatment plant | place: USA: Ann Arbor | reverse complement strand
GATCTCGACAGCCGTCACGTAGGGAAGCTCGTCGGCGGTCTCGTGGATCACCGCTTCGCGGATGCGCTCTGCGGCGAGAAACCGCTCGGGCCGGTCGGTGATCGCGTCCTTCGGAAAGAGCATCGGCCCCTCCGGCAACAGCGCGATGCACTCGTCGACGAGGCGAGCGACTCCGTCCTTGGTCTTCGCGGCGATCGGAACGATTCCCCGCCACTCGCGGGCTTTGGTGTAGGCCTCCAGCGTCGGCAACAGCGCCGTCTTCGGCTTGACCAGGTCGACCTTGTTGAGCGCGAGGACCGTCGGCTTGTTGACGCTGTTGATTTCGGCGAACACCTGCGCGTCGCGGTCGATCCCGGCCGCGGCGTCGGTCGCATCCGCGACCATCACGATCACGTCTGCATCCGCGAGCGCAGCGGCGGCCTCGCGGTTCATCCGCTCGCCGAGCCGCGCGTGCGGTCGATGAATTCCTGGAGTATCGACGACGACCATCTGCGCATCGTCGCGGGTGATCACCGCGAGGATGCGATCGCGCGTCGTCTGAGGACGGGACGCGACGATCGAGACGTCCTCCCCGACGAGCGCGTTGAGGAGCGTCGACTTGCCCACGTTTGGGCGGCCTACGAGTGCGACGAAACCACAGCGCATGACGACAAGAGCGGGGGCTGTACGACAAGTCCGTCGCACAAGCAACGCCCCGTGCGCGAACGATGCTATCTCTTCGTCCGCGGAATGAACCGGACGAACTCACCCACCGCCCTCAGCGGCCTGAGCGCAACCGAGGCCAAAGCGCTGCTCGAAGAACGAAAGATCAGCTCGGTCGAACTCGTCGACGCCCTGTTTGCGAGGATCGAGCGGTACGACGGCAGGATCAACGCATTTACCGAGCGTTTCGAGCAGCGGGCTCGCACCGAGGCGCAGCGGGCAGACGAGGCGCGCGCGCGGGGCGACGCGCTCGGCGCGCTCCACGGGCTGCCCGTCACCGTGAAGGAGTCCATCGAAATGGAGGGCTCGGCCTCGACGCTCGGGATTCCTTCGCGCGTTGGCGTACGCGCGACACAGGACGCGCCGATCGTCGCCGAGACGCGGCGCGCCGGCGGAATCGTGATCGGTCGGACAAACGTCCCGCAGCTGTTGCTCTCGTTCGAGTCGCGCAACCCAGTGTTCGGGCAGTGCGCCAACCCCCGCAAAGTCACCCACTCGCCCGGCGGATCATCGGGCGGAGAAGCGGCAGCCCTCGCGTACGGCGCATCGATGCTCGGCATTGGCACGGACATCGGCGGATCGATCCGATTGCCCGCGCACTTCTCGGGGTGCGTCGGGTTCAAGCCCACCCAGGATCGCTGGCCCAATCGCGGCCTCGTCGCAGGCATTCCGGGGCAAGAAGCGATCCGCTCGCAGTGCGGACCGATGGCGCGATCGGTCGACGACATCGCGTTGTTTCTCGGCGCGCTCGACGTCGAGCGGCTCTCACGCGCCGACGGCCGCACGCCTCCCCTTCCCTTCGCGCCCCTCGAGTCGATTTCACTCCGCGGCGTTCGCGTGGGACTGCTCGAGCACGACGGGACGCTCGCTCCCTCCCGCGCCAACATCCGCGCCGTTCGTCGCGCGGGCGACGCGCTCGAGCGCGCCGGCGCCGAGGTCGTTCCGTTTGTGCTTCGGCTCGCGCCCGAAGCCATTCGAGATTATTTCTCGGCGCTCTCGGCGGACGGCGCAGCGACCGCGAGAGAACAGCTCGGAGACGCCCCGATCGACGTGACGCTCCAGTCGATGTTTCTCGCGGCGCGCTTGCCGCCCGCGGCGCGATCGGCGGTCGCCAAGGGCCTCGAACTCGCGGGACAGTCGCTGACCGCGATGGTGCTCCGCTCGGTTCGCGAGCGAACCGTGGCTGAGTTCTGGAAGCTCGTCGCGTCGATTCGCGCGCGGAGATTCGCCATCGAGCGCGAGCTCGACGAGTCGGGCATCGACGCGCTGCTCTTGCCGCCGTTCGCGACGGCCGCGGTGCCGCACACGTTTGGCGCGCAGTTTCAGCAGGCTGCCTCCTACACGATGCTGTTCAACCTCTTGCATTGGCCAGCCGGCGTCGTCCCGGTGACGACGGTTCGCGCCGACGAGTGCGACCGCGAAGCGACGCTCGACGCGGTCGTTCGCCGCGCACGAGAGGTCGACCGACAGAGCCTCGGCCTCCCCGTCGGCGTGCAGGTCGCGACCCGCGGATGGAAGGACGAGCTGTGCCTCGCGCTGCTCCGCGCGATCGAAGAAGACACACGCACCGACGACGGCGCTCCCGCCCGCGTGATCGACCCTTGAACGTCGGCTCGCACCAGCACCAGTCCCTTCGCGCGTCGTCGCGAACCACGAGGCTCGCGATCGCTCTCTGCGCGCTGTCGTTCGCGCCGCACACGCTGCCCTCCGATCGTCACCCTGATCGACCGCCGCCAGCGCTCGGACCAGAGCCCTACACGCCCGAGCGCGCGCCGCACGAGGCGGGACGAACCATCGCGCTTCGCCTCGAAGCGCCCGCGATCATTCACATCCCTTCGGGCGAGTTCGCGATGGGCTCGAATCAGGACGACCTCGACCGCGCTCAATCCGTCTGCGAGCGCGACGCCCTCGTCGGGCCCGTGCTCATGTGGAGCTGCGCTCGCGCCTTTCCCCCAGTCGAGGCGACGCGCGCCGTCGGATCGCCCTGCGAGCGCGCGGGCTTGATGAACCTGACCCTCGCCGAACAAGGCAGACATCGCGTACTACTGCCGGCCTTTGCGATCGATCGATCCGAGGTCACCGTGCTCGCCTACGAGCGCTGCGTCGCGGATGGGTCTTGCCCGCGCGCAGACTACGCGCGATCGAGCCCTGCGTTTCGTGGCGATTCGCAGCCGATGGTCGCAGTCAATTGGTACGAGGCCAGGGCGTTTTGCCGATGGGCCCGCGGTCGATTGCCGACCGAGGCCGAGTGGGAGCGCGTGGCGCGAGGTCGAGATGGCCGCATGTTTCCCTGGGGAAACGTGTTCAATCCGCGCCTCGCGAACGTCGGTCGCGCGGGCCCGACGTGCCGATCCAACACCGACGGCTTCGAATACACGGCGCCCGTCGGGAGCTTCGCGGACGGCGCCTCTCCCGATGGAGCCCTCGACCTCGCGGGAAACGTCTCCGAGTGGGTCGACGATTACTTCGACGACGGGCCCACTCGCACGCCCCAGGGCGAGGCCGATTGGTCCCGATCGCGCTCCCGATACACCCCGGACGCGCTTCGCGTCGCGCCCCACTTGACGAGCGCTTCGCAGAACCTCCGTGGTTTTCGCGGCGGATCGTTTACCCAGGGCCCGATGTTCGCGCGCACGACCTACCGACAGCGCCTCGGCGCCAGCGAGCGGCGCGAATGGCTCGGGTTTCGCTGCGCCTACGACGAGCGCTGAGAGGGAGTTGAACACGCCGGTCGTTTCGGCTACCACCGCGCGGTTCATATGCGCTCCATCGTTCGCTTCGCGCTCGCGACGCTGTTCGCTTCGCTCGCTTCGTTTTCCGCCGGCTGCGAAGAGGCCGCGACGGGAGGACGCTGCGAGAGCGTCAACGACTGCGATCGCACCGGCGGCGGCACGACGCGCTCGTGCTACTCGACCGCCAACACCAACCTGCTCTGCGCTGGCAGCGGCAACTCGTGTGTGTGCTGCCCGCGGCCCGAGGCGCGCGTGCCCGGCACGACCCCCGCCATCTGCCTCAACTCGACTACCGTCATCGACAGCGGCGTCACGCAGGACAGCGGCTCCAACCAAGACAGCGGGAGCGACGTCGCGCAGGACAGCGGCTCCCCCGACGTCACGAGCGCGCCCGACGCCGCTGGACAAGACGCGAGCGCTGGCTGAGCAACCCGTAGGTCCCTGCGTCGCGCCCAGAGTTTGCCCACGTTCGACGGACGTCGCCGTTTCGTCCGTTCTGGTCCGCAAATCACTCGTGGTATCTTTCGCCGCAGTCTGCTGACGCAACGATGACCCATCGGCAGGGCGAAGAACCCAGTCAGGCGGCGATGTCCTCGACGGTCACAACACCTGGTGCTGGCCTGCTAACGCTCGACGAAGGCGACGTCGTGCTCGGCAAGTACATCATCAAGTCCCAGCTCGGCGCGGGCGGCATGGGACAGGTTTTTCGCGCGCTGCACATCCGGCTCGCTCGCGACGTCGCCGTCAAGATCCTGCCCGACAACCGCAGCGAAGAGAACGCTCTTCGCTTCGAGCGCGAAGCCGCGCTCATGACCCGCGTGCGTCACCCAAACGTCGTCGAGATGCTCGACTTCGGCTTCCTCGAGGGCCGCGTCCCGTGCATCGTGATGGAGCTCGTCGAGGGAGAAACCCTCGCGACGCGGCTGCTTCGATCGCGCGCGCTGCCGTGGCAAGACGCAGTCCGGATCGTGTTGGGCGTGCTCGAAGGGCTCGAGGCCGTGCACGAGGCCCGAGTGCTGCATCGGGATTTGAAGCCGTCGAACATCGCGATCGCCAAAGGGCCTCCCGAGCTCGTCAAGCTCCTCGATTTTGGCATTGCTCGTTCGCTCGTCGGCGAGTCGGATCGTCGCCTCACCCGAACGGGCAACATCGTCGGGAGCCTCGACTACATGTCCCCCGAGGCGCTCGTCAACGATCCGATCGATGTGCGCACGGACGTGTACGCGGCCGGCATGATCCTCTACGAGATGCTCAGCGGGTCGTATCCTTTTCAGGACGACGCGATGGCGGCGGCGTTTCGACGGCTCAGCAACGATCCGTCGATCCCGAAGGCGCCCGCTGGCTTCGCAGAGCTTCCGCCGGCGCTCGCGAAGCTCGCGCAGCGGTCGATCGCGAGAGAACGCAACGAGCGGCCCGAGAGCGCTGAGTCCTTCGCAGAGGAGCTTCGCGAGTTCGTCGCGCGACCGCGTCGGTCGCCGTCACCGAGCGGCTCGCACGCTGCGCTCGACGTCACTGCGACTGCGGCAGCGATCGCGGTCGCGAGCGCGAGCGACGAAGAGCGGACGATCGAGGCGCGGAAGCCGCATGCGCTTCCCGCGGAGATCGCCCCAGCACCACAGCCCCCACCGAGGCCCGCTGAAGCCGCGGCGCCGAAGCGACCCGAGGGGCCCGCGAAGGCAGCGGCGCCACAAGCGGCGCCACAAGCTGCGCCCCTGTCAGCGGCACCGCGACCAGCACCGGCGAAGCCAAAGAGAGTGCTCGCGACCGCTGCGGTTTCGGCGCCGAAACCGCCGCCGATTCCCAAGCCACCAGAGCCGGTCGTGCTGCCGAAAGCGCCCCGTGAGCCGGCGGCGCCCAGCCAGAAGCAATCAGCGCAAGCCGCGCGGGCGCAGTTCGTGTTGCTCGCGCGATTGCCGAAACAACGCTTCGCCGCGCTCGAGGAGCGTCGTTGGCTCGCGGATCTCGTTCGCGACGTCGGCTCGGCGTACGCGATCGGAGCGCACGTGTGGTGCGCGGTTCTGCACGGCGTCGATCCTGCGGCCACGGAGAAGCGCTCGCTCGTGCTGCTCGACGCCCTCAAAGCGCGCTATCCGGGAGTGGCGGTCGTCGGCAGTCCGATCTTCGATCCGCACTTCGCGCTGAAGTCCGCCACGATCGCGCCCGACGAAACACTGCCCGACCCGTTGCCCGCGCTCGTCGCGCAGCTCGCGTCGATCGGTCAGTGAGCGCGGCGCCTCTGGTCTTTGGCTGCGCCGTGACCATCGGCGCTTTCTCGCCTTCGTCGCCGCGTCGGACGGGTACGACGATGCTGTCTTCGGGACGAGTCGACACCGTCGGCCACACGAGACAGTCCTTTTCACACCCACGCTTCGAGCGCCATGCTGCGCGCGCCGCCAAGATGCCCTCCCAGCCCACCCTTCGCCGTCGATGGACGCTCGGCACCGCCCTCGCGCTCTCGCACGGGACGCTCGTGTTCGCGCTGCTCGTGACCGTCGCGCTCGGCGCGATCTCACTCCGACGCATCGACCACTACCTTCGCGAGCTGCGCGACGACGAGCTCGGCGCGATCGACGAGCAGCAGACGCTGCATCGCGCGATGTGGGCCGTCGAAGTGGCGATGCGGCACGCGGACGAAGCGTGCGCTCGCGGGTCTCCCGAAGAGGCAGTGCGTCCTCAGCTCGCCGCGGCGCTGCAGGCGCTCCGCGAAAAGGATCAGCACGTCGGCCCGCACGTCGGCCTCGAGATGCGCCGCATGGGTCTTCGCTACGAGGCGCTCGCGCAGGCGGTGCTCGATGATCGTCCGTGCGACGCCCTTCGCCCACCGTCGATGAGATCAGCCCGACTCGCGCTCGATGAACGGCTCACAGACCTGTGGATCGCGCAGTCCTTCGAGCTGCACCGCGAGATCGGCGATCGCGAGTTTCGCGCTCGAACGACGGGAAAGCGTTCGCTCGTCTTCGGCGCAATCCTCGCGATGCTGGTCTCGGTGATGGTCGCCCTGCTCGCTCGATGGCTGTCGCGCTCGATCTCGCGGCCGCTCGCGCGCATCGCCCGCGACGCGACGCGCCTGGGGCACGGGGACTTTTCTCCGATCGAACCGGTCGAAGGGCCCGCGGAGGTCGCGGAGCTCGCCGATGACCTCGAGCGAATGCGTCACGCCCTGGCCGCGCTCGACTCGCTCAAGCAAGGCTTCGTCGCGTCGGTCTCGCACGAGCTTCGGACTCCTCTCGCCAAGATCCGAGAGGCCCTATCGCTGCTCGAAGACGGAACCGCCGGAGCGCTCACCGATCGACAACGAACGCTGGTCTCGATCGCGAGCCGCGCGTGCGAGTCGCAGATCTCGCTCGTCACCAATCTGCTCGACCTCTCGCGACTTCGATCGGGCTCGCTGGTTCGGATGCACGCGGAGGGTCCGCTCACCACAGTGATCCAAGACGCGGTCGAAGCCGAGCGCGAGGACGCTACGGCGCGCGGCGTTACGATCTCGGTGAGCTTGTCCGCGGCGCCGATGATTCGAATGATGGACCCGACGCTGGTCGAACGCGCGATCGCCAACCTCCTTCGAAACGCCGTTCAAGCCTCGCCAAACGGCTCGACGGTCAAGGTCATCGCGACCTGCGAAGGCGCTCCGCCTCCAGCGCTCACCGCGCCAAGCAAGGCCGCGATGCGCTGGGCAAAGATCCGCTTCGAAGACGCTGGTCCTGGCGTCGTGACAGAGCTGCGAGATACGCTCTTCGAGCCGTTTGTCACGACTCGACCGGCCACGAGCGGCCGCGCCGGAATCGGGCTCGGGCTCGCCCTCACCCGCGAAGTCGCCCGCGCGCACGGCGGCGACGCGCTTCTGGTCGAGACGCCACCGGGTCAGTCTGGAGCGAGGTTCGAGCTCTGGATTCCCATCGAGGACGCAGCGCGAACGAACGAGAGCGATTGAGCAGGGCATTGGAGGGGGTTGCGCGCCGCGCCGAGAAGCGGCAGGACACCGGCGACGAATTGAACACCAATGAACCGAGGAGATCTGTCCCCGCGCCACCACCGACGGTGCTGCTGGTCGACGACGAGCTCGAGATGCTCACGCTTCTCGCGATGAGGCTCGAGGCCAACGGGTATCGCACCGAACAGGCGATCAACGGCGAGCAGGCGCGCGCGCGCGTCGCTCGTGGCGCCCTCGACGCCGTCGTGCTCGACTTGAGGCTCCCTGACGCGGACGGGCTCCAGCTGTTGAGCGAGTTTCGCCAACGAGCGCCAGACCTGCCGGTGATCATGCTCACGGCTCACGGGACGATCGACACCGCCGTCGACGCGATGCGACGCGGCGCCTTCGGATTTGTCACCAAGCCCTTCAACCACCACGAGCTTCTTCAGCGCGTCCGGCACGCGATCGAAAACGCCTCGCTTCGCCGCGAGGTCGCAGATTTTCGCCGCATCGTCGGCGAAGAGGTCGACGGCTCGATCCTCGGCACCTCGCGCCCCATCGCGACGATCCGCGAACTCATCGCGCGCGTCGCGCCCACGGACGTGACCGTCCTGGTGACGGGCGAGAGCGGGACGGGCAAAGAGCTCGCGGCTCGCTCGATCCATCAGCTTTCGGCGCGCGCGCGCGCCGTTCGTCGCGATCAACTGCGGCGCGATCCCGAGCGAGCTGCTCGAGAGCGAGCTGTTCGGACACGTGCGCGGCGCGTTTACTGGCGCCACTCGGGACCGCGACGGGCTGTTCGCCGCAGCGAAGGGCGGCACGCTGTTTCTCGACGAGGTGGGCGACGCTCCGTTGCACGTCCAGGTGAAGCTCCTGCGCGTGCTCCAAGAGCGGCGCTACTTGCCCGTCGGCGCGACGACCGAAAGAGAAGCGGATGTCCGCGTGCTCGCGGCGACCAACAGAGACCTCCGCGCGGACGTCGTGCGCGGGCGGTTTCGCGAGGACCTGTTCTTTCGACTGCACGTCGTTCCGCTCGAGATGCCGCCGCTTCGCGAGCGGCGCGAGGACATCGTGCTGCTGGCAGAGGTGTTTCTCGAGCGGGCGTCGGCGCGACACAAGCTCCCTGTCCCAGCGCTCTCGCCAGACGCCGTCGACTGGCTGCTCCAATGGTCGTGGCCCGGCAACGTGCGCGAGCTCGCGAACTTGATGGAAGCCGCGACCGTCCTCGCGTCGGGCACGGAGCTCCGCGCTCACGCCCTCGCTCGCCTCGCCGGCGCGTCCACCAAGCCCGCGCCGACCGCCACCACGAGCGCCACGTCTGACGAGCGCGACAGCGTGCCCAACCTCAACTCGGGAGAGTCGATCGACCCAGTCCGCGTGCTGACCGATCCGTCGCGTCCGCTTCCCTCGCTCAAAGACGCGCGAGACGCCTTCGAGCGCGCGTACATCGCCGAGGTGCTCCGCCGCGCCAACGGAAACGTGACCGCCGCCGCGCGCGTCGCCGGTCGCAATCGGACAGACTTCTACGACCTGCTCCGTCGACACGGTCTTCGCTGGCGCGAGGGGGGCGGATGAGCGCCGATCGCGCGCTGCTCCTCGCGCTCGATCGCGCTCACGTCTGGCACCCGTACACGCCCGCGCACGATGACTCGCGCCCGCTGCTCGTCGTAGCCCGCGCAGAAGGAGCGCGCTTCTGGGACCACGACGGACGATCGTTCATCGACGCCAACAGCTCGTGGTGGGTCGCGTCGCTCGGACACAGGCACCCGAGGATCCTCGCCGCGCTCGAGCGGCAAGCCGCGCAGCTCGCTCACATCGCCCTCGGCGGGCTCACGCACGAGCCCGCGGTCTTGCTCGCGAAAGAGCTCGTCGAGACGATGCCAGGCCACAGCGACGCTCGTCTGCCGAGCGATCGTCAGCTCTCGCGGGTGTTCTACTCGGACGATGGCTCGACCTCGGTCGAGGTCGCGATCAAGCTCTGCGCGCAGTATTGGGCGCAGTCCACGAGCGCGCGCCGAACGAGGTTCATCGCGCTCTCGGGCGCGTTTCACGGCGAGACCGTCGGCGCGACCAGCGTCGGAGGCATCGACGCGTTTCGTTCGGTGTACGGACCGCTATTGTTCGACGTCGTCCGCGCTCCGTCCCCCGCAGACCCGCGCGGTTGGGAGCGCGCCTTCGAGGCGATCGTCACGGAGCTCCAGAAGTGCCGCGACACGATCGCCGCCGTCATCGTCGAGCCCATCGTTCAGGGCGCTGGCGGCATGCGCATCTACGACCCCGCCTACCTGAGAGCGCTGCGCGAGGCCTGCGACCAAGCGGACACGTTTCTCGTCGCAGACGAAGTGTTCACGGGGCTCGGGCGGACGGGGACGTTCTGGGCGTGCGAGCAGGCCTCGATCGTGCCGGACGTGCTCTGCTCCGCGAAGGCGCTGTCTGGCGCGCTGTTTCCCTTCGCCGCAACGATCTCCAACGAGCGGATCTACGACGGCTTTCGCGGCGGGCGCGACCGAGCCTTTCTCTACGGCCACTCGTACTGCGGCAATCCCCTCGGCTGCGCGGTCGCGCGCGAAGTGCTCGCGGTCTACCGCGACGAAGCCGTGCTCGATCGCGTCCAGGCGATCGCGCCAAGGATTGAAGCGGCCTTTCATGCGATCGCCGCCGAACACCCCAGCCTCTCGCGACCGCGCGCGATCGGCGCGATCGGCGCCATCGACCTGGGCGACCAGGGCTACCTCGACGACCGCGGCTGGCGCGTATACGAGGCAGGTCTCGAGCACGGTCTGTATTTGAGACCGCTCGGCGACACGGTGTACGTCGCGCCGCCGCTCGTCATCGACGATTCGACGCTCGATGCGCTGCTGCACGGCGTTTCGTCGAGTATTCGTGCGGCGCTCTTCGGTTAACTACCCAAACCGGCGTGGATCGTGGTCTAGTCTCAATCTCTGAAGGCACATGCACGACTGGTTGCGCAGCTCACTCGATCAAGTCCCATTGCTGCACGGCGGGGTGCGCTCGGTTGTCGAGCGGTGCGCGACACCGGGCGAGGCCTTCTGGCTCTTCGATTTGCCCGAGCTGGTCGCCTGGGTGGCGCTCGCGCGCGCTGCTGAGCAGCATATCCCGCTCGTGTATGTGCAGTCGCTCACCGACGAGCTCACGCGGATGGCGACGAACGAAGCTCCCGAGTCAGCGGACGCAGTGGAGAAGGCCGCGACGCTGTGGCGCTCGGGCGCAGCGTATTCAGCGCTCGCTTCGCTTTCGGAGCACGCCGACGCGTTCGAGCCCTTCGACGCGCGCCGCGTGGCTCGCGCGCAAGAGCAGATCTTCATGGCCCTGCAGATCGGCGACGCGCTGCAGGGGGTCTTCTTTGCGCCCGTCGAGACAGCGCCGCTCGCGACAGCGCAAAGCGAAGCGCTTCGAGCCACGTTCGAGAGCCTCGTGCGCAACTGGGCTACCAAGCCGATCGATTTCGAGCTGCAGCGCCGCCGCGCCGGGGCCGTCGCCGAACAGACCCGACGGCAGTTTGGCCTTTCGCGCGGCTCGGTGGACGCCGAAGAGACCGACCCGCTCCTTGTGCGCCGATGGACCGACGTCCTCGCGGTCGCAGGGGTGGTCGAGGCGCCGGACCTCGCGGTCGATGAGCTGCTTCCACAGATGGAATCGCCGCGCGATTTGCTGCTCGTTCGCTGCTCGGACTTCGCCGCGCAGAACAGACTGCAGGACATCGCGATCCTCACGGGCGACGTGCACCGAGTGCTGCGCGAGTCGCTCGACGAGGCGTGCGGCGCTGCGAAGTCGACGCTCGAGCGAGTCGCGAGCGGCGAAGGCATCCGAGCGCTCGGCGCTGCGGGTCGGCGCTTCAGCAAGGCGGCCGCCGCGACGTCGCTCCGCGCTTCGCTGGCGCAGGGCGAAGCCGCAGCACGACAGCCGCTCACCGCGTCGCGAGCCCTCTCGCTCGTTCGATGGTCGGCAGACCTCGGAGAGCGCATCGAGACGTGGTTCGAGGCCGAGCAAGACGATCGAGCGATGATGCGCCTACGCAACGTGATTCGAGGCTCGATCGAGCCGCGCGAGACGTTGCGTCCCGAGTCGCCCTGACCCGCGCATCGCGGCGTCGCCGAAGGACGAGGAGCTGCGAGGCATCCGTCAACGGACGAAGCGGCTGCGCCCTTCGCGGTCCCACCACTCGCGGTACTGCTGCTGAGCGCGCTCGCGCTCGCGCCGTGGCAGATTGAAATAGTATCCGACGAAGATGCCCGAGAGCTTCTTCAGCTCTTCGCCCGCCTCGTGGCGAATCGTGGCGTCCTCGTGAACGAGCGCTTCGATGAGCCACTCGATGCGATGGCGCCCCGCAGCGCGCTCCCACCACTCGCGCCAGGCGCGCGCGTCCTCGTGAAAGTCCTGCCTTGCGAGAACGACGAGGGCGCGGTGTGACAGCGATCGCACAGACGGATCGCTGTCGGTGATGCCGCTCAAGAGCGCGGGCGTGGCTTCGCCGTCGCGCATGTCAGCGAGCGCCTGCGCAGCGAGGCGCCGACGCTCAACGGGGACCGAGCTGTCGGTGAGCGTCGAGCGAAGCGTGCGGAGCACTCGTTCGAACTCAGACAGCTTGCGATACGAGCGAAGCGCCTCGAGCGCGATGCGGCGCGTCGAGCTATCGGAGTCGAACAGCCGCGCGCCGAGCTTGGGAAGGGCGCCGGGAAACACGACTTCGCCCAAGCAAAGCGTCGCGTAGTAGCGCTGCTCGGGGTCGACCGACTCGAGCAGGTCGCTGAGCGCTGGCGCGGCTGCGTGCCGAAACATCACGACCAGACGAAGCAGCGGTCCTACCTCTGCAGCGCGCGGGACGCGCGATCGAGGCTCGGACCGATCGTGATACGTGGGGCCCGGAAAGTACCGAAAGATGGCGTCGAGCGAGCGCTGTCCCAGCGCGACGAGCTGCTCTGCCGCCGCATCGTCGAGCGCGCCGGTCCGAACGACCTCGGCGACGAGCTTGAGCGCGTTGACCTCATCCGCCCCCGTGTCTCGCGGGGGCGGCGGCATCGAGCCTCCCGCTGCAGGGAGCGGTCCGATCACGTCTACCGAAACAGGAACGCGCCCGCCGTGCACAAACCGCCCGCTCACCTCGGGGCCGCGCGAGAGGCGACGAACGCCCTCGCTGTCTGTCGAAAACGGCACCTCAGCCTGGTCGTCCAGCGGGGCTGTCGCGCCGTTGGACGTCCCTTCGGTGTCGCTCGTCGGCGCAGCGGTCACCGGAGCAGTCGTGACTGGCTCAGCAGGAGCAGCCGCGACTGGCTCAGCAGGTCCAACGGCGACCGCCCCGATTGGCGCGACCGGCTCGGCGACGCTCGGGCTGACTTCGGGAGCGACGATCTCGACGGGGTCGACCGCCGTCGAAGGCGCTGGTGTGTTCGCGACCGGCGCGGCGTCGCTCGATGCGACGGGCTCACGCGGGACGGCGGCATCGGGCGTCGCGGCCGGCGACGGTGCAACGGTCTCTGGGTCTGGTCTCGCCGCGAGCGCCCGAAGCGACTGCACGCCGCGCTGCTCAGCGACGCGGCGAGCGATCGCGCCCACGGTGACGCGGCTCGCGTCGAGCGCGGGTCCTCCCTTGCGCGCCTTGCGCTCGCGGATGATGCGCTCGAACGCGTTGGCCGCGTGGCCGCAGAGCGCCACGACCTCGTCGAGCGCCGCGAGATCGAGCGGCTCAGGGCCATGATCGGCCCACACAATCAAGACGACTCGACCGCCGATGTGGATCGGAACGAGCGCCACTCCGCGCGCGCCTTCGCGGCCGAGGTCACCGCGGACAACGGCGTCAGCGCCGTGATCCATGAGCGCTCCGACGACGGGCGCGCCGCGCTCGCGCGCGGTTCGAAAGGAGCTCGGGCTGTCGAGCGCGACAGCGATTCGACGCACCATCGTCGCGGGCAACCCGTCCCCTCGCGCGTCGAGCCCTTCGGCGACGTCTCCCTGCACGACGAACAACGCGACGTATCGCAGTCGCTCGACCGCGAAATCCAGGACGAGCGCCAGGATGCGATCACGGTCTTGCGCGGCGTCGATCTGGCGCAGCACGTCCTCACGGGTGGTGCGCGGCTCCTCGGGAGAATCTGCGCCCGACCGCTCGTCGCTCCCGTCGCTGTCCACAGAATCGTCGTCTTCGATCGCCGCCGAGAGCGCAGAGAGCGCGGACATCACGGCGGTCTTCACCTTCACGGCGCCCGCAGATCGAGCGGGCGCGGTTGGCAAATCGACCGTTGCCGCGGGCTGCGCGACGATCTCGCTCGCCGAGGCGCCAGACGAAAGCTTGTCGGCGAGCCTCCTCAGCCTGGGAGACAGCTCGCTTCCGTAGTGTCGGGCCAACGCCCAGGAGAGGCGAAAGCCGAGCGTCGCTCGAAGCGAGAGCGGCAATCCCGCGGCGCGCTCGAGCGCGGCGCGCGCAGATTCGTTGGGCGGATCGACGGCGGCGACGACGAGCACGCCATCCTCGACGCGAAGCGGAAGCACCCTGTGGGACTCACAGTGAAGACGGTCGAGCCTCGCGAGCGCGGCCGCGTCGGCGCGGGCCAGCTCGTCACGCGATGCGGGCGCGAGGTCGACGAGCTTGGCGCGAAAACGGGTCAACGCCTCCTCGGACAGCGCTTGCGCTTCGAGCAGGTTCGTCTCGAGGTCTCCGCCGTTGAGCACTTGACGCTGAATCGCTTCGTCGAGCTTTTGCGGAGCAACCGCATGCTCCCTCGCGAGCAGGGCCGACAGCGTGGTCATTGGCAGCGTTGCTGTTGATACCGCGTTCGGACTTGCGAGGGGAAGAGTACGCACCGCGCGACGGACATTTCACGGCCCGTCAGCGACGCCTCGGGCGCGAACCATCTGGCTCCAGGTGACGAAATCACCGCGTTGGTGCGACACGCGGCGAATCGAGCGGTCCATTCGCGGGCTAGGGACACCCCCCATTGCCCGTGCGGTTGGCGCAGTGGAGTCTGTCCCCGGCGGCCCGGCCGACGCACGTCCGCAGAACGGCGCCCCCCGCGATCGTCCCGGCGCACGCCGCTCGCCCGACCGGTTCGTCACGTCGATCGGTCGAGCGCCCCTCGAGGTCCCTTCAACCGCGGCGCTTCAGGTCACCCAGAATCGCCGACGCAATGGCGCAAAACGCCGCTCCTGCGTGCTCTGTGCGCAAGATCCGCGGACCGAGCGTGATGCTCGAGAACCCAGCGCGGTGGGCGAGCGCGCGCTCGTCGTCGGCGAGCCCGCCTTCGGGACCGACGAGAAGCGCGACGGGCCCCTCGCTCGCGCCGCTCGCCGCGAGCCACTCCGCAGCGGAGGCGCCTCCTGTCTCGTCGGCGACACAACGAAGCGAAGCCACAGTCGCCGCTCGCTGCACCGCCTCGCCCAACGTCAACACCGGTAGAACCTGGAGCAGGTCAGCGCGGCCGCACTGTTCGCTCGCGCTCGCGCTGATCGCCGAAAGGTGAGCACGCTGCGCTTCGGCGCGGTGCGTATCGAGCTTCGCCACCGAGCGCTCGCACTGAACGGGCCAGACCGCGGCGGCTCCGAGCTCTGCGCATGCTCGAACGACTCGCTCGAGCTTGTCGCCTTTGGCGAGCGCTTGCAGGACATGCACCCGCGCGCTGTCCGCGACGACGCCGCTTCGTGGTTCGCCCTCGAGCCGGAGGCGAACGACGATCGCCTTACGCTCTTGTCTCACTTCGACGATCGTCGCGTCACGCTCGCAGCCATCGCCGTCGAACACGACGAGCGCGTCCCCGCGTCGCGCCCGCAGCACGCGCGCGACGTGATGGGACGCCGCGGCGTCGAGAGAGAGATCCTCTCGATCGAGCGGGGCGCGTTCGGCGAGGACTCGGACGGGCGCGGCCATCGATCAGCTCCCGGATCGCTCAGCGCCGAACGAGCTCGGGCGCGACCCAGTCGCCTTCTTGCTCGCAGCGGTCCAGCGAGAGACCCAACGGCTCGTACGCCGCGACGACCGCTGCCCGCTGCGTCTCGAGCACGCCCGAGAGCACGAGCACGCCTCCCTCGGACACGAGCGCGGCGATCGGCGCGGCGAGCGGGATCAGCACAGAGGCCTCGATGTTGGCGAGCACGAGCGTCGAGCGCTCGAAAAGCACGTCCGTCGAGCCCACGCGCGCGTCGATACGCGACGTCAGCCCGAGGTGCTCTGCGTTTTCGCGGGTGACCTCGATGCTCAGCGCGTCGATGTCGCACAGCACGCAGCGCTCAGCTCCGAGCAAGAGCGCGGCGAACGCCAGGATCCCAGAGCCGCAGCCGACGTCGAGCACCAGGGACTCGTGACGAGCGCGGAGCCGGCGCTCGAGCGCTGCCGTCGCCAGCGCCGTGGAAGCATGTTGACCCGTGCCGAACGCGCGCCCTGGATCGAGCCGCATGACGACGTCCGCGGGCTGCGCGGCGTACTCGAGCCACGACGGCACGACCACGATTCGTTCGCCGAGCCGCATCGGGCGCCAGTGCGCCTTCCACGCGTCCGCCCAGTCGTCACCTTCGATCCACTCGAGCCGAGCCGAGCCTGCGAACATGGCCATCGCTTCTTCGGCGCTGGCTTCGTCTTCGAAGCTCGCGACGAGCGTGACGCCCTGCGGGCCACCCTTGACCAGCGTGCTGGCATCACGTTGCTCGATCCCTGTCGCGCCGAGCAGAAGGAGCCTGCCGTTGACGGCGTCAGCGTCGTCTGGTGCGCACTCGACATGAACCTGCGGAAAACGCAGGATCGCCGCTTCTTTCGCGGCCACGGCAGCGTCGTCGGACATGCTCGGTCAGTTGCCCACGACGGTGATGTTGAGCGTCGCCGGTTGGCTTCCTTGCGAGGCCACGACCCCGACGACGATGCCCGTCACCGCGCCGGCGACGAGGACGCTGCCTCCGACCCAAACCCACCACGGAATGCCGCCGGGCTCGGGCACGGCGATTCGCAACGGCGCGAACGCGTCACCGCGCGCATGCACCGGAATGCCCGTCGCGTCGACGGCCTCGAAGTAGTACTCGACGAGCGGAGGCCGCACCGTTTCGCCTGGCAAAGTGACGGCGAACGCGCCGCCGCCCTGCCCGCGCGCGTCGACGCGTCGAAAGATCCCGCTGTTGTTGTGGCGATACGCGAGCACCAGTCGCGCCACACGGCTGCCGGGGTCGACGACGGTCGCCGTCAACGCAACCGCGCGCCCTCGTTGCTGCTGCGGCGGCGATCGGTGTTCGATGCGCACTTCCGATGGCGGCGCGACGGGGCTCGCCTGTGTGCCGTTGGTGTTGGTGGTCGGCTGCGCCGTCGCGACGCCCGGACGACCTTCGGCCTCCCAGCGCTCTCGAACCCGCGAGAAAAACTGCTGCACGCGGGGAGAGACGTCTTGCGACACCTGGCGCGCCGGATCCCTCGCGAGCACGAGGCGCCAGGCGCCTTCGGCCTCGTCGTTTCGCTGCAGCGCCTGATACGAATACGCGAGCAGCTCATAGATGCGCAGCTCGTCCGGCCTGCTGTTTCCCGCGCGGATAATCGCCGCAGACAACGTCTGCACGGCCTCTTCGTAATGCAGCTCGTCGTACTGGCGTTGCCCGAGCTGGAGCAGGCTTCGTTGCCCCGACTGTGCGAAGGCGGGAGAGACGATGACCGTGGAAGAGAGAGCCACGGCGAGGGACAAACCGAGGAGTGCGGGTCGCATGGACCTCCCGATCGTACACCCATCGCACCCGCAAGGCCGAACGAACAAACGCCCGGAACAACCTGTTTGCCTGCCGATCGGGAGGGTCCCCCGAGCGCGCGCGGGTCGAGAGCGACAACGTGTTTTGCGGATGGCCCGTGTTGCGCGATAGTTCGTGGGTGAATCGATCATCGCTTTGGGTAGCCGTGGCGCTCGCGCTGTGCGGGCTCGGCGCGCCGAAGGCCGCGCAGGCTCAGACTTCCCCGCGCGACGCACGAGAAATTGGGCGCCTCTTGCGGGAGGGAGCGGCGGCGTTCGAGACCAACGACGACGCGACCGCGCTCTCGCTCTTTCAGCAGGCGTACCGACTCTCCGAGGAGCCGACGATCCTGGTCAACATCGGTCGCGTGTTCGCGAGGATGCGGCGCCACGACGACGCGATCGCGACGTTTCAGCGGTACATCGACCGCGCGCCGCAGGCTCCCGAGCGGGCCGCGATCGAGCGGCTGCTCCGCGAGCAACAGACGCTTCGTGACGCAGCGGCAAACGCCGCGCGAACCGCGAACGAGCAGACCCAGCGCGAACGAGCCGACCGCGAACGGGCCGCGCGCGAGCAGGCAGCGCGCGAGCAGGCAGAACGTGACCGCGCCGCCCGCGAGGCTCGCAGACCGGGCGCCGGTCCATGGGTGCTGCTCGGGGTCGGCGGGGCGGTCGCCGCGAGCTCGCTCATCCCGTTCTTCGCGGTGCGCGAGCCGCAGCTCGGGGCGCTTCGAGCAGAGCACAACATGCGATGCACCAGCGTCGGGGGAGGATGGGAGTGCGTCGACCCGAACGGGCAGCTCGCTGCCAACTACAACGGCGCGGTGACCGGGACGATCGCTTTCGGCGCGCTGCTCGGCACCGGGCTCGCAGCGGCGACCGCCGGCGCGATCTGGGCTGCCGTAGGCGCCGCGCGCGCCGAGCCGCGCGTTTCCGTCAGCGTCGATCCACGAGGCTCTGTCGTGATCGCTGGCCGCTTCGGAGGGGATCGATGAGCTACTCACGCACTGCGCTCGGCGCCCTGTTGATTTCGTGTGCTGGATGCATCGACCGGTACGTCTTTCTCGACGCGCATCGCGACGCGAGCAGCGAGCTCAGCCAAGACGGCGCGGACGGCGCAGTTGTCACAGACGTAAACGACGCGATGCCCCCCGATGTGCCCGACGTCGTGGTGCCCGTGTGCACGGGCAACCCGATCACTCAGCTGCGCGCGTTCGACGGGACGACGTGCGCGATCCGCCGCAACGGGCAGCTCTTCTGCTGGGGAGTTCGGTCGCGCGCGATGAACTCGTCGGCAGATCCCAGCACGCCGCTCCTCGTGGCGACAGACGTCACCAGCGTGGTCTCCGGCGGCGGCGTCGGCATTGGATTCCAGCTCTGCTTCATTCGCAACAGAACCGTTTTTTGTGCCGGCACGAACACCGACGGTCAGGTCGGGCGCCCGCCGGGCCCCGGAGTCGTTCCGATCGACATGCCAAACGAGCTCCCGCTTGCTGGTGTGGAGCAGATCTCCGCGAGCAATCTGCACGTCTGCGCGCTGCTTCCTCGCGGCACGGACGGTCAAACCTCGGTCGCATGCTGGGGCAACGCAGGGGACAATCGAACAAACAACGCCGGCGCGATACAGCCAACGTGGGGCACTCCGAACGTGTTCCCCGTAACTCGGATGTTGTCAGGCGTCACCGTCCGATCGATTCACAGCGCTGGCAAGACCAACTACGCCGTGGTCGACACGGGCTCCGGGATGTCGCTCGTGGGGTGGGGACGCAACGAGTTCGGGACGTTTCCGGATGCTCTTGCGGACCTCGTTACACCCTCGACAAACCTGCCGAGCACGAGCAGCACGAGCATGCTCACGGGACTGTTCGTGTCGCCTCGCCTCGTGTGCCAGACGAGCGCATTGCTGCCGTCGTCCCTCGAATGCATCGGCGCGACGGACTCGGGCGTGCTCGGTCAATCGCCCGGGGTCACGACCACATGGCGCGTTCCGGGGTCGCCGCCGCCGATCGCTGTGATGGCCCGGCAGCCGCTCGTCGCCGTCGGAAGCAACGAGAACGCCCCAGCGTCTGGCTTCGCGTGCGTCGTTCGCGACGATGCGCGCAACCGCGTCGCGTGCATCGGATCGAATGGCTTCGCGCAGCTCGGCGCGTCGACCGAGATGATGAGCGCCTCGTGGCGCGACGTCGTCTCCGCCGGACCCGTCGGCGACGGAAGCGACATCACTCACATCACCGCGGGCGCCGCTCACGGCTGCGTACGAACCACGCTGGACGGCGTGTTTTGCTGGGGCCGCGCGGGCTGCGGTGAACGCGGCGACATGCTCGGAACGACGAGCTGCACGCCCGTTCCCTCCGGCGCACCGTCGGAGCCGCTTCGCGTTCCCAACCGCGTCGTGATCCCCTGCAGCTGAGCCGATCAGCGCTCGAGGCGAATCTGTTCGCCCGGATTGTCCGCGGGCTGCGCAGCGCCGGTTTGGTTGGACGGTCGTCGATTCGCGTTCGTCCGCGGGCGACGCGTCGGGGACGCGGGTTCTGCCGCTGCCTCTGCGGTCAGCGCCGCGACGCGAATCACGCGCTCGGCGGTGGGCGCCTGCTCGAACACGTACGTCGCAAACCCCGGATGCTGCACCTCGAACCGACGCGCAGCGCCCTCGCTGTTCATCTCGATGCTCAGCGGCGTGACGCCCAACACCAACCCCGCTTCGCGCACCGAAGCGCCGGCCGGCGTCGACTCGATGCGAAGCACTCCGCGCGACGCGGGCGCGACAGAACCGCGGTCGGTCGACGATGGACGCTCCGGAGCTCTGCTCGTCTCTGACTGCTGGTTGGCCGCCCCGCGCGACCCGTTTCCGCGCAGGCCGATCGCCGCACCGCCAACACCAACGACGAGCAACGCAAGACCACCCGCGATCAACGGGACCGGCGCGCGCTTCTTCTCAGGTACTCCTGTGGTGCTGGTCGCGGTGATCGTCGCGCCTGCGATCGTGCCGCTCTGCTCGTTGGGCGACGGTGCGACGAGCGCTGGCGTCGACGGCCCCGGAGCATCGAACCGCATCGCGCCTGACTGACTGCGGCTCGCGACGGTGACGTCCTCGCGAAACGCAGGCAGCGTCGCGATCCCGCGCAGCGCGTTGAGCACCGCATCGGCGTCGGCGTAGCGGGCGTCCGGGCTCTTCTCGAGCAGGCGTCGCACGAGGGACTCGAGCGGCGGCGCGATGTCGATCGCGGGGTTCACGTCGCGCATCGCGGGCACGGGCGTGCTCACGTGTTTGACGAGCACTTCCATCGGCGCTTTGCCGTCGAACGGCGTCCTTCCGACGAGGCACTGATAGAGGATGATCCCCAACGCATACAGGTCGCAGCGATGGTCGACCGGCGCCGCAGACACCTGCTCGGGCGCCATGTAGCGCGGCGACCCCAAGAACGTGCCCTCTTGCGTGATGTCTTCGCGCAGCTCGCCTTCGAGCTGTTTGACCAGCCCGAAATCCAGGATCTTGACCCCAGGGCTGCCCTCGTCGCCGGCGACGAGCATGACGTTCGCGGGCTTGAGGTCTCGATGAACGAGCCCAGCCTTGTGCGCGGCGCGAAGGCCACGAGCGATCTCGATCCCCACCGAGATGGCCTCCGAAGCCTTCATCGGCGTCGGGCCGCGCTGCAGTCGTTGGTGCAGCGTCTGCCCTTCGAGCAGCTCCATCACCAGATAGAACTGCGGTCCCTCCGCGGTATCCACGCGACCGTAGTCGTGCACCGTGATCACGTTGGCGTGCGACAGCTTCGCGCTGAGCGACGCCTCGAGAAAGAACCGCCGCTCGACCGCCGGGTCCGCGTCGCGATGATTGGGCGAGGCGTCGAGCACCTTCACAGCGACTGACCGGTTCAGCGCGACCTGCTCTGCGCGGTACACCTTGCCCATGCCGCCCGCGCCGAGACGCGAAACGAGCCGGTATTTTCCATCGAGAACCTGGCCAATGAGCGGATCGTCTGCGTTCGCTGCGGACACGATGCCGTCATTGTAGCCCGCATTTCGTCTGGAAACCAAAGCCCCGGGACGGCCATCGCGCGACAAGCCCACGCACGTACGACAGAAGCCCAGCTTTCTGCGTATCAGTCTGGTAGTGTCATACTCAGTCAGGCCGTGGCCAAGGCACGAGACAGCTTCGAACTCGCCGCAGATAGTTCGGACTACCTGCGCCTCGCGATGGCGGCAGAGGATCCGCGCCGCGCCGCTGCGCTGGCGCGCCAAGGCCTCGAGCGCGCGGAGGAAGCCACCTCTCGCGGAGAGGAGGACGACCCCGAGTCGCGGCTGCTCTTGTTGCGCGAGCTGTTCAAGGCCCAGCTGCGCGCGAACAGACCGCGATCCGCGCACGCGATCGCAAAGAAGATGACGCGGGTCGGAGCGCTCGCAGAAGTGGCCAACGCCGACCTCGGCCGCGCGTGCAGCGCGCTCGGTTGGTTCGAGCACGCCGCGCGCGCCTACCGGCTGGCGGCGCGGTTCGCGCCGGCCAACCGACGAGCGACGCACTGGGCGGCGAGCGCGATGGCGCTGTTTCATGGGGGCCACTCCGATGAGTCGCTGGCCGCGCTCGAGCGCGCGCTTCGTTGGTCGACGCAGACGCGACCGCTGCATCGCGCGCAGGTCGCGCTCGTCGAGCTCACCCGAGGCGTCGCGGTGCCCGACCTCGCGGCGATCATCGCGGACCTCGACGCCTCGCGCGCCGCCGAGGGCTACGGCCGCTATGTGCTCGGCTCCATCGCGATGCTCCAGGGAGACCGCGCTCGGGGCGAGTCGTTGCTCAAGGAGTTTATCGCCCGCAACGCGAGCGACCCCATGCGAGCCGCGACGCTCGCCGGCGAGCTCAGCCGAGCGCGCAGCGCCCTTCGCGGTCAGACTCAACGTGACGGCTGATCGATGAGCCCTTTCTGCGTGAGTTCGATCGCGTCGGGGTGCGCGCCCCCCGAGCATGGCTGGACACGGCGCGCGGCGGAGCTCGTTCGCTCATGACCGCGAGCGACCTTCCGCTCTGGTTCGTCCTCGTGTTTTCGTTTGTGTTCGGCGCGGCGTGGGGCTCGTTCGCAAACGTGGTGGTCTACCGATGGCCGCTCGGGATGAGCGTCGTCTCGCCGCCGTCGCGCTGCCCGCAGTGCGAGACGAACATTCGAGCGTTCGACAACGTGCCGATCTTCGCGTGGCTGTGGCTCCGCGGCCGATGCCGAAGCTGCCGCGCGCCGATCTCGCCGCGGTACGCGGTCGTCGAGCTCGTCTTCGCGCTGCTCTCGACGGCGCTCGCCTATCGCTTGTTCGTGCTGGACGCCGCGGCGCTGCCGGCGTGGACCGCGCTCGTTCACTACTTGGTGCGGTTCTCGGTGATCTTCGCGCTGCTCGTCGTCGCGCTGATCGACCTCGATCGCACCGAGGTGCCCGACTTCGTGCTGCTCTTCGCGGTCGCGCCGGTCGTGTGCTCGCTGTGGCTCGCGCCGATCGCGCCGTCGGTCGACGCCCTCTCCGCCGTCGCTGGCGCGGGCCTGGGATACTTCGGCCTGCGCTTGCTCTTCATCGACGGCCTCAAGCTCGTAATCGGCCGCGCAGGAATGGGGCTCGGCGACGCGCATCTGCTCGTCGTCGTCGGCGCGATGCTCGGCCCGGCGGGAGTGCTCTTCTCGCTCGGCGCAGGCGCGGTTCAGGGAGTCATCGCGGCGGCGATCGCGGCGGCCCTCGGTCGACGCATCGGAGCCGATGATGTCGACGACGTCGAAGACATCGATGATGAAGCCGACGATGAATCCGACGACGCAGCGGACGACGCCGAGCGCGTCCGAAGCGAAGCCAGCGAAGGGAGCGAAGGCCCAGCAGACGAAGCCCACGCGAGCGACGCGACTGCGCCGAGCGACGCTGCGCCATCCGGTCAATCCGCACGAGCGCCGATGAAGCTACCGTTTGCTCCGTTTCTCGGGCTCGCCGCCGTCGAGTACTTGCTCTTCGCGGACGTGCTGGTCTCTCGATGGCTCGCGTACTGACCGTCGTCAGCCATCGCCCCGCCAACGAGCCGGCGCATGGCACCAGCACCATAGTCGGCGCGGTCATGCGTAGAAAATCAATACTTTTCAAATATTTGTCTTCGGGTGATTTTTTTCCCTGAATTGCTTTCGGACCTCGTTATTCTTTGTTACAAAGAAGAGATGCACGGCACAGATCGGTTTCGGGCATTGGATTCAAAGAAGCGCGCGGTCGTCATCGACGCCGCGTCCAACGAGTTCGCGTCGTTCGGCTACCTCGCCGCGAGCACCAACCGCATCGCGTCGAGCGCGAGCATTTCGAAGGGAGCGCTGTTCAGCTACTTCCCCACGAAAGAGATGCTCTTCGCGGGCGTGGTCGGCACCCTCTTCGATGAGATCACCGCCGCCGACGCGAAGTACCTCGAAGCGCCTTCGGGCTCGATCGAAGAGCAGCTCGACGCGCTCGCGATGCGGTTGTTCGCGCTCGACGCGCGATGGCCAAAGCTCCTCGTCCTCGAGCACGAGCTGCGTTTTCACGGCGCGCACGTGCCCGAGTGCAAAGAGCACCTCTCGCGTTTTCGCACGTTGATCGACGCGCACGTCGAGCACGCTGTCGCAGGATCGACAGGATCTTCCGCGGCCATCGCGCGCGAGCTGGCGCTGGCCGTCTTCGACCGACTCAGGACTCACTTCGTCCTTCGCGCCGCGGATGTCGGCAGCGAGCCGCAGTTTCGCGCGCTGGCGCAGCCGCTTATCAGCGCCCTCGCGCGGTCGGTCTCGCGCTGATCGCGCCCGCCGCTCCAACCTTGCCGCGTCGGGGCCCTTGAGATCGCGGCGATGTTGGGGTACCTCTCCGCCCCCTCCACCGGGCCCTTCGAGGGCGTCGGTTGTCCAACCCTACGATTCCAGCCGTCTCGGTTGCGCTCGATTGAAGCGAACATCCCAGACGGCGCACACCTCGAGAGCGTTTCGATGAGCCACCTCGCCAAGAATCTCGCGTCGTCCAACAGCAAGCTCGCGTCCGTTTTGAACGAGTCGAAGATCGACCCGATCCGACTGCTCTCTGCGTCGCACGATATCGAGTCGCTGCGCGCCGAGGATCGCGACATCAAGCGCGCGAAGTCCAACGCCGCTGGCAAGGATGACGAGGCCGCCAAGGCCGCCCGCAGCAAGAAGCCCCGCACCGGTCGCCCCGTCACCGCGCGGCTCGTCACCGACGTGCTCGCCGGCAAGGCCGTCTCGGGCCCGGCGAAGAACCGCATTCTCCGCGCGGTCAACGCCGTTCGCGCGCAGAAGAAGCTCGCGGCCGTCGAGCTCAAGCAGCTGTTCTAAGCGGTTCCGTTGGGCAACGCGTCGCGATTTCTGATCTGGCCAAACGCCGGTCCCCAAATGTACCGTTCGGGCCCATGAGCGACGAAAAGTCTGTGAGCGAAGCGCGTCGACGCTTCCTGTTTCGCGCGACAGCTGCCGCAGCGGCGGCTGGTGCGTTGTTTCCCGCTTGCGGGATGCCCATGCCTGGGACCGACGCTGGCGCCGACAGCGGCACCGGTGGCGACACCGGCACCGGCGGCGGCGAGTTCGTAACGAACGTGATGGCCAGCTCCATCGCGATGGGCTCGGTCCAGCTCGTCATGCAATTGCGCGGCGACCCCATCGTCGTCGGCCGCGACGCCGGCGGCTATTACGCGATGACTGGAGTGTGTACGCACAACGGATGTCCCGTCGCCCCAGGCGCGATGATGATCGGCTGTACGTGCAACCACGGAGCTACGTACTCGCTCACCGGCGATCGGCTCACGATGGCGACGACCGGCGGGCCCGACATGCGCCTTCCGTTGCAGCACTTCCGCATGGAGATCCGTGGCGGCGTGATCGTGGTCTTCCTCAACGCGATGGTCCCGAACACCACGCGCGTGATGGCGTGATCCAGCGCGGCGGGCGCCTGTCGCGAAGGCGATGACCGCTCCCACGATGGACGCCTGGCGCAAGCGCTTCACGCGGAGGGTCGTGAGCGCGACGCTCCTGTCGCAGCTGCCGTTGCTCACGACGAGCGCAATCCTCGCGAAGCTCGCTGGCGCCAGCCCGAGCTTCGCGACAATCATCGCGCTCGTTGCGCTCGTCACGCTCAACACGCCGCTCTACCTGCGGCTCGCCGAGTGGCGCGACCACGAGCGACGCTCGCTCGCTCGCGTGTGGCTGCTCGAGCTGCCGTACTTCGCGTACTTCGCCGGCTCGGTCTTCTTCGCGCTGGCCTTCGCGCCCGTCGCGCTCCTCGCCGCCCTCGTCGGCGGCGGCGCGGCCACGACGTACGCGATGAAAGCGCTCTTGATTGTGTGTGCTCTCGTGGGGCTCTACTCGGTGTTCATCCGACGGCTGTGGGCTCCCGTCGCGTCGGTGGTCGTCGAGGTTCGCGGCCTCGACCCCGCGCTCGAGGGCTTCACCATCGCGCAGCTAAGCGACGTCCACTGCGGGCCGTACATGCCGCGGTGGTACCTGCGCAGGCTCGCGCGAAGAGCCTCGTCGATCGGCGCTGACCTGTGCGTGCTCACCGGCGACATGATCACCGAGGGAGAAGGCTACGTCGACGACGTCGCAGAGCTCGTGCGTCACTTGAAAGCCCCGCGCGGCGTCCTCGCGATCCTGGGCAACCACGATTACTTCGGCACCGTCGACGGCGCTCGACTCGCGCTCGAGCGCGGCGGAGCTCGCGTCCTTCGCAACCAGGGCGCCGAAATCTCGCGGGCAGAGGGCGGCGCGGCGCTCTACGTCGCCGGGATCGACGACAACTGGACCGGTCGCGATGACGTCGCCGCAGCGCTCGCCGAAAGGCCCGCGGGCGCCTCGTGCGTCCTGCTCGCGCACGACCCTTCGCTCTTCGACGCGATCGCTTCGCGTGGGGACGTCGACCTCGTGCTCTCGGGCCACACCCACGCGGGTCAAGTCGGGGTTCCGTTTGTGACCCATCGATTCAACCTCGGGCGCATCAAGTTCTCGCGGAGCATCGGCCTGTCTCGGTCACGCGACGGTCGCTGCGCGCTCTTCGTCCACCCCGGCAACGGAACCTCCGGTCCGCCGGTTCGCTTCGGCGTCGCGCCTGCCATCGCGAAGATCACCCTCGTCCGCGCACGCTCGCCGCAGGGCACGACGCCATGAGCGGCGCCCTGCTGGTCGCAGGATGCCTGCTCATTGGTTGGGCGCTCCGCCGAAGAGGGCGCCTCGACGACGCGGGAGCCAACGCGCTCGCGCGACTGGTGGTCGACGCGGCGCTCCCGTGCCTGACCTTTCGCGGCGTTCGCGCCCTGAGAGCGGGGGACGCGAGCGCGGTGTGGGTCCCGGTGGCCGCGGCGTGGATCGCGTTCGTCGCCGCGCTCGCCCTCTTGTGGATCGCGTCGCGCGCGCTCAAATGGGACCGCTCGACGACCGGCGCTGTGCTCGTCACAGCGACCGTGGGAAACACCGCGTTCGTCGGCTTGCCGCTCATCGAAGGGCTCTTCGGCCGCGACGCGTTGGCGACCGCCACGCTCGTCGATCAGGCCGGATCGTTCGTGATCGTCTCGACCGCAACCGTGATGATCGCCGAGCGCTTCTCCGTGCAATCTGCGAGCGCCTCGGTCGCCTCGCGGATCAAGAAGCTGCTGCTGTTTCCGCCGGTCGTCGGCTCGCTCCTCGGCCTCGTCACGCGCGGGGTGACCATTCCCCCGTCGCTCGACGCGATCACCGAGCGGCTCGCGTCGCTGGTGGTCCCTCTGGCGCTCGTGTCCGTCGGCGTGCGGCTCTCGTTCGACCGCGGCGCGCTTCGACGCGACGGGGCTCCGCTCGCCGTCGCGCTCTTGGTCAAGCTCGTGCTGTCACCGGCGATCGCGCTCGCCGCTGCCCTCGCGCTCGGTTTGCGCGGGCAAGCGCTGGCGATCACGATCGCGCAGTGCGCGATGGCGCCGATGGTCACCGCCGGCCTCGTCGC
>LNFM01000937.1_pt1 | contig 27009 bp, 21 predicted proteins | sample 596031 | NCBI WGS metagenome assembly LNFM01 (sample SAMN04254537, study PRJNA301005) | activated carbon metagenome | isolation source: dual media filters at the Ann Arbor, Michigan drinking water treatment plant | place: USA: Ann Arbor | reverse complement strand
AAGCCGGTCCGGCTGGTAGTGCCTTTTTCACCGGGGGGCGGAACGGATGTGCAGGCCCGGCTCCTGACGGCTGCCTTGCAGAATAGTACCGGCCAGTCCTTCATTGTCGACAATCGCACCGGCGCGAGCGGCCTGATCGCATATCACCACATGATTGAGCAGCCTGCCGACGGCTATACAGTGCTTTTCACGTCCGGCAGCATTTCGGTGGTCGCCACGCTCTACGCTGAGCGCATGAAATTCGATCCCCTGACGGATTTCGCCCCGGTAACCTGGCTATCTTCCACGCCGCTGGTCCTGTCGCTCCACCCGAGCGTCCCGGCGAAGTCGCCCAAAGAGCTCATCGCGCTCGCGAAGCGCGTGGGCATTTCCTCGATGAACGCCGGCGGCAATACCTTCGGCAGCACCGCGCATCTGTCAGCAGAGTTGTTCAATCAACTGGCTGGATTGAAATCACAGGTCATCACCTACCGCGGCGGCGAGCCGGCGTCGGTGGCGCTCATCTCCGGAGAAACGGACTATATATTCGCGACAGCGCCCTCTGTGGCCCCGCACCTGCGCAGCGGCAAGGCCAAGGCGATCGCCGTGACGACGCCGAAGCCTTCCCCGTTCTTTCCTGGTCTGCCCACGATGAATAGCCTGCTGCCCGGGTTCGAGACCGATAACTGGTACGCCGTGTTCATGCCCAAGGGGGCGCCGAAGGCCATTGTCGATCGACTGCATGCCGAACTCGTCAAGGCGCATGGGATCGAGTCGGTGAAGAAGTTCTTGAACAGCGAACACCTTGAGCCGGTCAACAGTTCGCCGCAGGGGTTGACGGTCAAATTCAAGGACGACATCGCTAAGTACGCGAAAATCATCAAGGCGGCCAACATTCGCGCCCAATAGGGTTCGCGCGTCGGACGTGTACCCGCCCGTGATCCGAAAGAGCTGATCGGGCGTCACCCGCGGCGCCGCGTGCTGCGGGCCGAGGCTTTGCTGCAGTGCGTCGCATGCTAACATCGGCGGCCCGCGCCTGTTCGGTAGCGCTGCAACCTCGCCCCGGCTTCTCCCCATGACCGCCTCCCGCATCGATCTTCTGCCTGAACTGCTCGAACGCCGCATTCTCATCATCGATGGTGCGATGGGCACCATGATCCAGACGTACAACCTGTCCGAAGCGGATTATCGCGGCGAACGGTTCGCGGACTACGCGCACGACATCAAGGGCAACAACGATCTCCTGACGCTGACCCAGCCGCACATCATCCGCGAGATCCATGCGTCGTATCTCGCGGCCGGTGCGGACATCATCGAGACCAACACGTTCAACGCCAACGCGCCTTCCATGGCCGACTACAAGATGGAGGCGCTGGTCGAGGAGTTGAATCTGAGTGCCGCGCGTCTCGCTCGCCAGGCCGCGGACGAATTCGAGCGCAAGGATTCGAAGCGGCCCCGCTACGTGGCCGGCGTACTGGGGCCGACGAACCGCACTGCGACCATCTCCCCGGACGTCAACGACCCAGGGTTTCGCAACATCACCTTCGATGAACTGGTGAGGACGTATTCGGTTGCGGCAAAGGCCCTCGTCGAAGGCGGTGCGGACATCCTGCTCATCGAAACCATCTTCGACACGCTCAATGCCAAGGCCGCCATCTTTGCGGTCGAGACGATGTTCGAGCAGATCGGCCAGCGGCTGCCCGTGATGATCTCGGGCACGATCACCGATCAATCCGGCCGCACCCTCACGGGCCAGACGCCCGAGGCCTTCTGGAACTCGGTCCGGCATGCGAAGCCGCTGTCCATCGGTTTGAACTGTGCGCTCGGCGCGAAGATGATGCGCCCCTACATCGAGGAACTCTCGCAGATCTCGAACACGTTCGTGAGCGCGTATCCGAACGCGGGGTTGCCCAACCCGCTGGCGCCGACGGGCTACGATGAACTCCCGGCGGACACCGCAGGCTTGCTGCGCGACTTCGCCGACTCCGGGTTCGTGAACATCGTCGGTGGCTGCTGCGGCACGACGCCTGCTCATATCAAGGCCATCGCAGAGACCGTACGCACCTTGCCGACGCGGCGGCGTCCAGCCATCGAACACAAGCTGCGGTTGTCGGGGTTGGAGCCCTTCAACATCGGGGACGATGCGCTCTTCGCGAACATCGGCGAGCGCACCAACGTCACGGGTTCGCGCGCGTTCGCACGGATGATCCTGGCGGGCGACTACGCCGAAGGCCTGAGCGTCGCGCGTCAGCAGGTCGAGAATGGCGCGCAGATGATCGACATCAACATGGACGAAGCCATGTTGGACTCGGTCAAGGCGATGACCACGTTCCTCAACCTCATTGCCTCCGAGCCGGATATCTCCAGGGTGCCGGTGGTCCTCGATTCGTCGAAATGGAGCGTGATCGAAGCCGGCCTGAAGTGCGTCCAGGGCAAGGGTATCGTCAACTCGATCAGCCTGAAGGAAGGCAAGGAAGCCTTCGTGGAGCAGGCCAATCTTGCGCGCAAATACGGCGCCGCCGTGATCGTGATGGCGTTCGACGAGCAGGGACAGGCCGACACCCTCGAGCGCCGCATCGAGATTTGCAAGCGCTCGTACCACATCCTCGTCGACGAGATCGGCTTCGCTGCGGAGGACGTGATCTTCGATCCGAACATCTTCGCCATTGCGACCGGGATCGAGGAGCACAACAACTACGCGAAGGATTTCATCGAGGCCACGCGCATCATCCGCCAGACGTTCCCCTATGCGAAGGTGAGCGGCGGGGTGTCGAACGTGTCGTTTTCCTTCCGCGGCAACGACCCTGTACGCGAGGCGATCCACACTGCGTTCCTCTATCACGCGATCAAGGCCGGCATGACGATGGGCATCGTCAACGCCGGGCAGGTGGGCGTCTACGACGACATCCCGAAGGACCTGCTCGAGCACGTCGAGGACATCCTCTTCAATCGTCGTCCCGATGCGGCCGAGCGGATGGTCGCATTCGCCGCGACGCTGAAGGGCGAGAAGAAAACCGAAGCGCAGGAACTCGCCTGGCGGACGACGTCCGTGGAAGCGCGCATCACCCATGCGCTGGTGCACGGCATCACGAGCCACATCGTCGACGATACCGAAGAAATCCGGCTGAAGCTCGGCAGTCCGCTGAAGGTGATCGAAGGCCCGCTCATGGACGGCATGAACGTGGTCGGCGACCTCTTCGGGGAGGGCAAGATGTTCCTGCCGCAGGTCGTGAAGTCCGCCCGCGTGATGAAGCAGGCGGTTGCGTATCTCGAGCCCTACCTCGCCGCTGAGAAGGCAGCCTCGGGCGATACCAAGCCCAAGGGCAAGATGGTCATCGCCACGGTGAAGGGCGACGTCCACGACATCGGCAAGAACATCGTCTCGGTCGTGCTCCAGTGCAACAACTACGAGGTCGTGAATCTCGGCGTGATGGTGCCGGCGCAGAAGATCCTGCAGGTGGCGCGCGAGGAGAAGTGCGATGTGATCGGACTCTCGGGCCTGATCACGCCCTCGCTCGAAGAGATGGCGCACGTCGCCAGGGAGATGGAGCGCGAAGGCTTCGACATTCCGTTGCTCATCGGCGGCGCGACCACGTCGCGCGTGCATACGGCGGTGAAGATCGCCCCCCATTATCACGGGCCGGTGGTCTGGGTGCCGGATGCCTCTCGCAGTGTCGGCGTGTGCTCCAATCTGCTTTCGCGGGACCTGCGGGCCGGCTATCTGAACGATGTGGAGGCGGAGTACGACCGCATTCGCGATCAGCACGCACGCAAGCAGGGACCGGGGCCGATGCACACGCTGGCGCAGGCGCGCCATCACGGCTTCAAGACCGACTGGACCGAGTACGTACCGCCGAAGCCCGCATTCGTCGGCCGCAAGGCGTTGCGCAACTACGACCTGCGCGAGCTTGCCAAGTACATCGACTGGGGGCCGTTCTTCCAGACGTGGGAACTCTCCGGCCCGTATCCGAAGATTCTCGACGACAACATCGTCGGCAAGCACGCTCGCGAACTCCTGGCCGAAGGTCAGGCGATGCTCGAACGCATCATCGAAGAGCAGTGGTTGTCCGCGAATGGCGTGCTTGTCATCTATCCTGCGAACAGCATCAACGGCGGGGATGACATCGAGATCTACGCCGACGAATCCCGCACCACGCCGCTCATGACCTGGCACAACCTGCGCCAGCAGAACGTGAAGGCGGCCGACCGGTTCAACTGGTGTCTGGGCGATTTCGTCGCCCCCAAGGGCGCGGGCATCGCCGACTATATCGGCGCGTTTGCGGTCACTGCAGGCCTCGGCATCGACGAGCGCGTGAAGGCCTACGAACAGGCCCATGACGACTACAATGCCATTATGCTGAAGGCCCTGGCGGATCGTCTGGCGGAAGCTTTCGCCGAAGCCCTGCACGAGCGAGTTCGCAGGGAGTTCTGGGGTTACGCCCCTGACGAGGCGCTCGGCTGCGAAGATCTCGTCCGCGAGAATTATCGCGGCATCCGCCCTGCGCCGGGCTACCCGGCGTGCCCCGATCATACGGAGAAGGGGGCGCTGTTCGAGCTTCTCGGTGCGCCCGAGCTCGGCATCACGCTGACCGAATCGTACGCGATGTGGCCAGCGGCTGCGGTGAGCGGCTTCTACCTCTCGCATCCGCAGTCTACGTACTTTGCCGTCGGAAAAGTGGGCAAGGACCAGATCGAGGACTATGCCCAACGCAAGGGAATGAGCGTGGCCGAGGTCGAGCGCTGGCTCGCGCCTTACCTCGCATACGATACTTGACCGCGGTCAAGCTCCCCTCTCTGGGAACAATGTTAAAAACATTGACGTTCGATGCGCCGATGTGATGTCGTGCCTCACGATCGCGTCACGTCGCGGGGCGTATGCAGCGCAGTACAACAACCCCGTACGTGATCGTTGGCATCGAAACGGCGCTTGCCTAATCAGGAGGAATCCCTTGTCTACGAAACACTCGCTTGTCGTTGGCCTCGCGGTTGCCCTGCTCGGGAGCACGGCAATCAGTGCGCAGGCTCAAAGTTACCCCACGAAGCCCGTGCGCATTCTGGTGCCTTTCACTGCCGGAAGCCAAACCGATATCACCGCGCGGCTGGTTGCTTCGCGACTTTTCGAAGCCTGGGGTCAGCAGGTCGTGGTCGACAACCGCGGTGGAGCCGGCGGCACCGTGGGTACCGGGATCGCTGCGGAAGCTACGCCGGATGGCCACACGCTGCTCGCGCACTCGTCGGGTTATGCGATTGCGCCGTCGTTGTATCCGAAGTGGAAGGTCAACATGCAGCGCGACTTCCAGCCGATTACCACGCTGGTCGAGACGCCGCACGTCATCGTCACCAGTCCGAGCCTCGGGCCGAAGAACCTGAAGGAGTTCATCGAATTCGCCCGCAAGAAGGGCGCGGGGTTCACCTGGAGTTCGGCCGGAACCGGCAGCGGCACGCATTTCTGCGGCGAGATCTTCATGCTTGCCGCCAAGCTCGATCACAATCATGTCGCCTACAAGGGTACGCCCGAGGCCTTGGTCGACGCCATCACGGGGCGCGTGAACGTGTTCTTCTCGCCGCTCGGCGCGGCGATGCCGTTCATCCGCGACGGCAAGGCGCTTGCGCTTGCGGTCACGTCGAAGGATCGCAATCCGGCATTGCCCAACGTGCCGACCGCGGCCGAGGCGGCGCTGCCCGGTTTTCAGTTCGATCTGTGGTTCATTCTTGCGGCGCCGGCCAAGACGCCCAAGGCGGTGGTCGACCGCATCTGGGGCGATGTCACCAGGATCCTCAGGGCGCCCGATATCGTCAAGAACTTTGCCGCCACCGGCGTGGTGACGGCGCCGCGACCCGTGGCCGAGACCGAAGCGTTCGTGGCGAAAGAACTCAAGACTTACGCCGAAGTGGCGAAGGCCGCGAAGATCCCGACGTTCTGATATCGAGTGCCGCAGGGCAGGTTCTCCCGCAACGGCCGCGACGATACGCGGCCGTTGCCTTTTTCCTGCCAGCATTGATCACCAGGTGGTCAGGCTGTCGTTGCTTCTCCGGTAGATTCCTCCGTCATCGTTCGATTTCTGGATGACTCACGGGAGAAGAACGATGAAGGCATTGCTGCGCCGATTGCGGCGCGCGTTGGTATCGAGACGGATGGATGTGTGCGGCTGGCATCTGGGTGTGAATAGCAAGCCGCCCGGATTTCTCCGCTCACGTTCCGAGAGCGTGAACCTCGAGCAGCGCGGCGTTGTCGCAGCGCCGAGCGGGAAGGCTTCATTCGATCTTTCCCGAACTCGACGAATTCGATGCATCTCGGAGCCATGCGCGGATACGCGCCTTGCCGCCGCGTCGCTTCGCGTCGAATCGACGTTCCGACGGCGTCCGGGCCGAACCGGGGCGCTGCTGTGAATCGGGCACTTCTGTGGAAGCTTCTGGCGGTATTCGCGGTCACCGTGGCCCTGGTCGTGCCCTTGCAGATGACCGAACAGCTTATCGGTGAACGGCGCAGCCTGCGTGATCGGGTGATGAGCGACATCGCGCAAAGCGGTACGGGCGCGCAACGCATGGAAGGCATCGTGATCCTGGTGCCGTGCATGGATCGCTACGAGGAAACCGAAACGCTGCACGATGGCCGCAAGATCGTGCGTCAGCATACGCGCAACTGCGATGTCAGGGTGTTGCCGAAGAAGCTGCGGGTGACGGCAGATCTCACGACGGACTTTCGCTATCGCGGCATCCATCGGGCGATGGTGTATCAGATCGCCGCCGACATCGAAGCGGCGTTCGAGCTGCCGCCGCAGCCCACCCCGAAAGGCATGAGCCGGACCTGGGGCGAGCCGCGGTTGCTGGTAGGCATCGGCGACCAAAGGGGCATCCGCAGCATGCCTTTGGCATCCTGGAACGGCACGGCGCTCCAGTTCCAGGCCGGCACCGGCAATGCGATATGGACGAAAGGCGTGCACGTCGGCGTCCCGATCGATCCAGGCGCCGGCGGCTTGGGCCGCCTCGCGCTGAAGCTCGGCCTCGCCGGCATGGATCGTCTCGATGTCGTGCCAGCCGCCGACGAAGTCGAATTCACGCTGCGCTCGCCCTGGCCGCATCCGAGCTTCGTCGGCCGCTTCCTGCCTGATACGCGTACCGTCAGCGATGCCGGTTTCGAAGCGGTATGGCGCACGACGGGCCTCGCCACGAACATCCGTGATGCCTTTCAGCGCTGCGGCACGGGCCAGTGCGACGAGTACGCGGCAAGCGCCTTCGGCGTGAGCCTGATGCCCGGCGTGGACGTCTATCAGCAGTCGTACCGGGCTGTGCACTACGGCTTCCTGTTCGTCGTGCTCACGTTCGCGCTGTTCTTTCTCTACGAGGTGCTCGCCGGTCTGAAGGTGCATCCCGTCCAGTATGGTCTGGTCGGCATTGCGTTGACGGCTTTCTACGTCCTCCTGATCGCACTGGCCGAACATATCGATTTTGCGCTGGCCTATCTTGCAGCGACATCCGCGTGCGTGCTTCTCATCGGTGTCTACGTTCGCTATGTGCTCGGTTCTCCGGGGCGTGCGGCAGGGATGGCGGCATTGATGAGCGCCTTGTACGCGTGCTTGTACATGGTGCTCGGCTCCGAGGACTACGCACTGCTCATGGGCGCCATGCTGCTCTTTGCCGTACTCGCTGCCTTCATGCTCGCGACGCGCAAGCTCGACTGGTATGCGCTGCCGATGCGGGTCAACGGGGTCTCACGCGATATCGGGATCGCGACGTAGCGACCGCTTGGCGGCGCTGCGATACGGCTGCGGCTATACTCGCAGCCGTATGCATTTCGAGATCGCGGCATGAGCGAGCGCAGGCGAGGCACACACGGGCCGACGCTGCAGTTGCAGCGTGAACTGACGGCGTCGGGCGACGCGGCTGTACCGCTCGAACAGATTCCGCGCGACTGGGCACTGAGCGCTGATCGTCCCGCAGCGGTACGAGTGATGGTGCCTTTTTCGGGCACGGTGCCGGCCACCGAGCTGCCGGCCGTCGTTCGAGCGGTGACGCATTCCCGGCGCGCGGATCTCGCGGGTGTCGCTTGGGTGTACCTCGCGCTTGCGCCGCACGGCTGCGCTGCCGTCGTCGTGCCGGAGTCGTTTCTTTCGGAAGCAACGCAAGGCCACCTGCAATTGCGTCGCCTGCTCACAGCGGAAGGTCGAGTGCACGGCATCGTGCGGCTTGCATCCGGCGTCTACAAGCCGCGATCAGGCGCCGCGGTGCTTGTGCTCGGCCCGCCCGAGCTGGGGCCGGTTTGGTTCTGCGAAGTGATCGATCCCGCCGAGATGCCGCGACCAGGCTCCGGGGAGGACGCGGTGTCTTCGGTGGGTGGGCGCTGGCGCGATCGACATCTGGCCGATGTTGACCAGCCGCGAGCCGGTACGAGCTTCTTCGTGCCCCGCGACGAAATCGAGGCTGCGCAGTTCGAGTGGTCCCTGGAACGGTATCGACGTGCCGAGGCTGCGCCGTCGACCCCGCTGCGCCCGCCGCACGAGATCCTGGCCGAACTCGCCGGGTTGGAAGCCGAGATCTTTCAGGGAATCCGGGATCTGGTGGGCGTGATGAAGCGATGACGGATGAACCGAGCCGCATCCGCCTGCACGACTTGATGACATCTCCCGAGCCGTGGGACGGGGTCGAAGCGGTCGAAGTCGACTGCTACGATGCCGACGGCTTCGCGACCGGGGAGCCGATCGTGCGTGCGAGCAGCGCGCTCGGCACGAGTGCGCATCGTGTGCGGGAAGGCGATGTGCTGCTGTTCGCCGATTCGCGAGGCTCGCGGGCCTGGGCGGTGGGCGAGGAGCGTGGTCGCCCGCAGGTCGCTGCGGCAGATTGGCACGTGCTGCGCAGCGATGCGGTGGCTACCGGCTACCTGCGCCATCTCCTCGTGAGCGACGATTTCCAGCAGCGCCTCGGATCGTTGCCGCGACGCTTGCGATCGCGTTCGAAGTCGAAAGTCGATTTGCCCGAAGTGACATGCGTCGTGCCGCCCGTGGATCGACAACAGCGCATCGGTCAGGTGCTCGATCACGTCGACGCGCTACGCGCGAAGCGTGCGCGCGTGCTGCGCGGTGCCGGCGATTTCGTCGAGTCATTTTTCGCCGAGCTTTTCGGTACGAATCCGCAGTCGGCGCATGCGAGTGCTCCGCTGCCGGAGCTGCTGATCGAAGCGCCGAGGCGGGGCGTCGATGTCGAGCTACATGTGCGCGGCAGTTTCCCGGTGCTGCGACCCATCGACGTACGCGAGGGCAGATTGAGCTTTGCCGATGTGCGCTACGTTTCCCACTCGGACGCTTCGCTTGCCCGCACGGCGCTCGACGACGCCGACGTGGTCATCGCATGCGATCCGGCCCGGACCGATGTGCGCTGCGCGATTGCGCGGCCGGGCCTCGCCGTGTGGTTCCTGCACGCCAGACTGTGGCGACTGCGGCCCGATACGCAGCGCCTGCTGCCGGAGTATCTGCATGCATGGGTGCTCTCCTCACCGGGACGCCAGGAAATCCTCAGGGCCTGGGTTGCGGACCGGCGCGTCGGCGTCGACGCCCGACTGGCGAGGATCCAGGTGCCGCTGCCTCCGATCGAACGCCAGCGTGCTTTCGCCGATGCAGTCAGCGCGATCGACAGGCTCCAGGCCCGCTTGAATGCATCGGCCGAACGTCTCGACGAACTGCTGGGTACGCTTAGAAATCTTGCATTCCGCGGCGAGCTCTCGCTTCTTTGACAGGGGCGATCAGCCCGGATCGCTCACGAGTCGCGGCAGCTGCACGATGACCTCGACGCCTGCCGCATCGAGGCGGTCCCGCGCCGTGACTTTCCCGTGGTGGAAGTCGACGATGAGCTGCACGATGTAGAGGCCCAGACCGAGATGAGGCTCGTGGCCGCTCGTCGGCGGACGGACCGATGCCATCGACTGGAACAGGCGCTCCTTGATTTCCGCCGGAAGCCCGGGGCCCACGTTGCGCACGGTGAGTACGGCATCCTGTGCACCGAGCCGCAGACCGATCTCGATCGGATGCTCGTCGGTCGCGAAATCCACCGCGTTGGAGACGAGCTTGTCGAGCATCTGGGCGATCAGATCCGGCACCCCCGTCAGCATGACGGCATGTTCGGGCACGACGAGTTCGAAGCGCTTTGCCCGATACGCGATTCGATAGCCTTCGACGCAGCCGGTCACCACGGCACGCAGGTCGAATCGTTCGCGCTCGGCGTCGCGCATCATGCGTTCGAGCCGCGTGGCTTCCGTCATGCGGGTGAGTATGGTCGACAGACGGGCGAGCCCCTGTTCGGCGCGAGTGACGTAGACGTCGGCCTCGGAGGGCAGCGCATGCAGCCTCAGGTTCTCCAGCGACGATCTTACGACGGTGATCGGCGTGCGCAGTTCATGGGAGAGCCGTGAAGCCAAGCCCTCGAGGTACTGCGTGTATTGCGCGAGACGATCGAGGGCGCTCGAGAAGCTGCGCGACAGATCGCCCAGTTCATCGCCGGCGGAAGAGCTGGCCGTCACGGTACGCAGACGCCCCACGGAATCGATGGCCTGCTCGGCTTCGTCGCGCAACCGCCGGATGCGACTCACGAGCCGGGTTGCGAAGACGAACAGCGCGATGCCGACGAGCAGGAACGATCCGAGCGCCAAAGAGAGCAGACGCTCGATGAGCCGTTGCCGCACGGCGAGTACACCCTGCGTCGTCTCCTCGACGACGACCGCGCCGATGACTCGTTCGTCGGCCCAGACCGGATGGGCGCTCGTCAGGATCTCGATGGGGGTGTCTTCGAGGCGATGCCGGGCATTGATCACCCGGCCCGCCAATGCGGATTCCGCCTCCGCACCCTGATAGAGCGCTGCATAGGAATCGGGTTCGTTCAACAAGGTGGGCACGGGGGGGATGACGTAGCGGTAGAGCGGACGCAAATAGGCCTCGGCGCGTGCAAGAAAGCCCGAGCTCTCCCCGTAGCCGAGCGCGCCGGGTTCGGCGGTATTGCGCAGGCTGCCGTTGCGGGCGATGAGCCGTCGATCGCCCGCGATGATCCAGACGCGGGTGCCGGGTCGCGAAAGCGAACGAACGATCTGCACGGCTTCCGGCGGCGGAACCATCGCGGTACCGAGGCTCTCGCGCCCCTCTGGCCCGATGGAGCCGACGATGGAGCGAATGCGCCGCGTATCCCGATCGTCCACGTCTGCGAAAGCGAAGCCGAGGCGCGGACCGACCATCGCCCGCGGCAGGCGCAGTTCCAGGTTGAATCCCGAATCGGTTTCGCGCCAGTAGCCCTGGATGCGAGGTTCGGGCGCGGCACGGGCGGGGCTGGTGGCGTCCGTCGGCACCTGGACGGCGGTGACCGGGCCGGCCTCCCGCGCCGAGACGATATAGCGGCGCAGTTCGCCCCAGGGCGTCACCAGACCGATGCGCACGTGATCGGCCGTATCCACACGCGGTTGGGCCGGATCGCGATAGACGAGGATCTCGTCGATCACTTCGAAGGCGGCATAGACGAAGTTGTCGTACACGCCGAGGGCATGCCACAACGTAACGGGCGCGACCTCGGTATCGTCGGCCTGTTCGACCACGTGCTCGCGGCCGAGGGCTCTCAGTTCGACGCCCTGCTGCATCCAGTCATCGATGCGGCCGTCGAGTTCGATGGCGCCGGGCAGCTTGTAGGCGACGATGTCGTTGGGGCTGTCCATGCGCAGGTCGCGAGCCGGCGTCTGGAAGAGGCTGGGACGATCGTTGAGCGCCGTGGCGATGGCCCGCGCCGTGTTGAGCACCGAGGCTTCCTGGTTCTCTCGCAGGATCCTCTCGAGTTCGCCGGCGTAGAGGTAGGCGATCCAGGGGATCGCGAAGAGCACGCACGAAACCAGCAGCATCTTGGCCCGTATGCTCAGGCCGAAGCGCAGTCGCTTCAACTCGATGTCCAGCGGTAGCCCATGCCGTAAACGGTCTCGATGCAGTCGAATGCGGCATCGTGCTCGATGAACTTGCGGCGGATGCGCTTGATGTGGGACGTGACGGTGGTGTCGTCGACCACCATGCGGGCGTCGCGCATGAGCTGATCTCGGTGCTTGACGTGGCCCGGGTGGCGCGCAAGCGCGTGCACGATCCAGAGTTCGGTCACGGTGAGATCGACGGGGTGATCGTCCCAGCTCACGCGCATGCGGTTGAGATCGACGCGCAGCTTGCCGCGTTCTAGGACGTCGTCCGCGGCAGAGGGCGCCTGGGCGGCATCGAGTCTGCGAAACAGTGCGGCGATCCGTGCCGACAGGTGCGGCAGGCTGATGTCCTTGGTGAGGTAGTCATCGGCTCCCATGCGCAGGCCCGAGACCGTATCGATGTCGCTGTCGCGCGCCGTGAGGAAGATGATGGGGAGGGTCGCGGACATGGCGCGCACTGACCGGCACAGTTCGAAGCCGCCGTCGATCTCGTTGGCGAGCCCGATGTCGATGATCGCCAGATTGGGCAGGCGACTTGCGAAGGCCAGCATGGCTTCCTGCCGGGTGCCGTAGCCGGTGACCTGATAGCCCTGCTTGCGCAGCGCGTCGGCGTAGTTCTCACGAATCGAAGGGTCGTCTTCGACGATGGCGATCCAGCGGCTCACGGTGGCCCCGGCAATGAAAAGAAGTGTTGCGAATGGTACCCCGCGCCGCGCCGCGCGCAATAATCGCGGACCGTTTGCCACATTCCTGCCCGAATTGATCGCGTCCCAGCCATATTGCCGGCGAGCTTGCGCCTGCGCATGCCTCTTTAATACCTTTCGCGCGCCGCAGATCCCCGTGGTATCGGGACCCGCCGCGGGTCTGAAGCTACGCTTCAGTCGGTGCGCCAGAACATGACGCGACGATCAACGAGGAACGAGATGTCCGCTGCCGCCAAACTCCAAACATTGCCTGAGAATGTCTCCGCTTCCGCAACGGCCGTCGCCGGTCTGCGGCCGAGCCGACGAGTGGTGCGGGATTTCGCCGTGCTCCTCGGCGTTGCGCTCGCTATCGGTGTGCTCGCAGGGATCGGCATGATGCTGACGGTTCTCCTCATCGCCTGATCGGACCGCGCAGGGCAGAGCCCGCCGACCTGGGCATCCGCTGGAGATCTCTGCATCCGGAATGCATCGCACTGCGTAGACCCTGTGACGGCGGATTGCCGGATGACACGGGAGCGACCATGCAGTGTTTCAGCCCGAAGTGGAAGGCGTCGATCGGCGCAGTCGCGTGTGCCGGCAGCATCGCCCTGGCAGGTATCGCGTTCGCCGGGCCGGAGAACATCCGATATCCGAGCGACTATGCCGGCTGGCAACGCTATGCCATAGTGGAGCGGGCGGACCTGAAGCAGACGCGGGAGATGTACGCGCATCCGCACATCGTCAAGGCCGTGCGCGAGGGCAAACCCGTTCCCGACGGCGCTGTTCTCGTGATGGCCATCCACGCAGCAAAAACAGACGCGGATGGCACGCCACAGAAAGACGCCGAGGGTCGGTTCGTGAAGGATCGGCTCGTCAATGTCTTCGTGATGGAGAAGCGTGCCGGCTGGGGGGGCGACTACCCTGTAGAGTGGCGCAATGGCGACTGGGAGTACGCAGCGTTCCTGCCCGGGGGCAAGCCGAACGAAAAGGCGAATGCCGGGATTCGGTCCTGCTTTGCCTGCCACAAGCCCAAAGACGCCCAGAATTACGTGTTCTCGATGCCCGCCCTCGCCGGTCGCCCCTAGATTCGCGGCGGAAATGCGGTGCCAGGCACGTGCCAGGCACCGAATCTTAAAAGCTGCGGGGTGGCGGCACGGTATGCGGAATGCCGCCCTGCCACGCATGGGCGCGGGCAACTTCCTCGTCGATCTCCACGCCCCAGCCCGGCCCCTTGGGCACCGTGACGTAGCCGCCTTCGATCTCGGGCGCAGCACCACCGACGAGATCATCCTTCCACGGCACGTCGTCGACATCGATTTCCATGATGCGCACGTTCGGCAGCACAGCGCACAACTGTGCCGCAATGCATCCGGACAAGTGACTGTAGTGATTGTGAGGCGCGACGTTGACCTTCAGGGTCTCGGCGAGGTTGCCCACCTTCTTCGCCTGCGCAAAGCCGTTCCAGGGGATGTCGATCATGTACACGTCGGCGGCCTGGCGCTGCAGAAAGGGCAGGTACTGGTCCATGTGGATCAGCGTCTCGCCGGTGCAGATGCGGGTCGAGGTCGACCGCTTCACCTCCAGCACGGCTTGCGGATCGTGGCAGTCGAACTCCAGCCAGTGCAGGTTGAACGGCTCCAGCGCCTTTGCCAGACGCTTGACGGCTTCGGGCTTGAAGTGGAAGTTGAGGTCCAGATTGATGTCGAAGTCGGGACCGACCGCGTCGCGAAACGTGCCGATGAGTTTCTCCGTGTGTGCGACGAGCCAGTTCGGTACCCACTCGTCGTTGGGGCCCATCGATCCGTCGAAGCCGCTCACCCACGTGGCCCCGCGTCCCGGCATGACGATGTTCGTCTTGAGAGCCGTGAAGCCCCGGGCCACGACTTCCTTGCCGAGGGCCGTGATGTCGTCCCAGGTCTCGATCGGCGGTGCGCCGACCAGCTTGGCATGGCGCACACGGCTCGTGCCGCAATGAGACCAGTACAGGCGCACCTGATCGCGGATCGGGCCGCCGAAGAGTTCGCACACCGAGATGCCGAGCGCTTTGGCCTTGATGTCGAGGAGGGCCAGTTCCACGCCCGCCGTCGCTTTCGCCGCGATCCCGCCCGGGCTCGATCGTGTGAGTCGGATCATGTCCGCGAAGCGCGCCTCGTAGGCCCGGGGATCCTGTCCGACGAGGATCTGCTTCAGATCCGCCACCGCGCCGACGATCCCCATGGGCGTGCGCGCATCGCTGCATTCGCCCCAGCCGGTGATGCCTTCGTCCGTTTCCACCTTGACGAAGATCCATGGCCGCCAGCCCGCGTCGACCACCATCGCTTCCGCATTCGTGATTTTCATCGTTCGCCTCCTCCGGTTGCGTTCGTGCCCGATGTGACGTTATCAGGAGTTTGATGTCGGCGACAGACTGCACTCGGGCGATTGGCCGTTCAGGCCACGGGTTGGCCGGTTACAGCGTGAGTTCCCGCCCCGACTTTTGCCGTTCCGCACCGGACTGTTTCCCGCTGGAAGCGGAAGTCAACTGCGAGCCACGGAAAGCGGAGGCGTTCTTTCACGCACCCGCAATGCGCTTCCACAGCTGGCGCCCTTCGCTCCCGTAGTCGTTCACGACGCTGCAGTCTCGATTGAAGATCATGGTGGCGCGGTCACCGCTCGTGTACGCCGGCCACTTCGGGATGGCCGGATTGTTCGGGTTGCCGGTGCGGGCGAATGCCGCCCACGTCGCCGAGACCCGACGTGACAGTTCGTGAGCAACGACACCACGGTCTGTCGCGTTGACGTAGTCGATCGTGTTGAAGACGAACGGCACATCCAAGGCATGGAAGGCTTTCAGCTTGCCGTCGAATACGGGTGATTCCCAGTCGAAGGAGTACAACCACACGGGCGCCTTGGCCAACGCAGCCTTGCGCTCGGCCAGGAGCAGTCCGCGGATTCTGAAATTCGAATCTGTCAGGGCAGAGATGAGGCGATCGGAGGGGCTTGCTCCCGGGTGTAGCCGGCCGTAAAGCGCAACTACCTCATCGGTCGCGCCACCGGCCACCGGCGCGATCAGGGCGCGCATCTCGTCTTCCGTGAGCACGCGGTTCCATACCTTGTCATTCGGCGCCAGATAGCCTGCCATCTCGTCCTTGGTGCCGCCGACGAGGACAGGGATCTCGGCAGAAACGCTGGTCGCCACCGGATCGAACGGGTGTCCGGGCAGGATCGTTCCGTCGACCACCGGCGCAAAATCGTAACGGTCGAACAGCGGCTGTTCCGGCCGTCCGACCATCTTCTGCGCTGGGCGGATGGCGGCAATCAGCTGCTTGAAGGGAATCTTCTGCAGCTCCTCGATCCGTGCCGGCGTGAGCTCGAGGTGCTTCAATGCTGCATCGGCGAGCTTGCTTGCTCGCTCGCGCGTGCAAAGGCGCACCGCCGTGCCGCTCATGACGATGGCGCGATGGAACAATCCGCGCGCCGCCGGGGTTGCCAGCAGGGTGCTCACCTTTCCGCCGCCGCCGGACTGGCCGAAGATCGTGACGTTGCGTGGGTCTCCGCCGAAGCTCTCGACGTTGTCCTTCACCCATTGCAGCGCGGCGACCATGTCCAGCGTGCCTGCATTGCCCGACTGCGCAAAGTTGGCGCCGCCGATCTCTGCCAGATGAAAGTGACCCATGATGTTGAGTCGCTGGTTCACGGTGACAACGACGACGTCATAGAGCTCCGCGAGATTCGAGCCGTCGAGCCTTGGCATGTTGGAGGAGCCGGTGCTGAATCCGCCGCCGTGATACCACACCATGACGGGACGCTTCCCGCCATCCCTCAGGCCGCGGGTCCAGACGTTGAGGGTCAGGCAATCCTCGCTCTCTGTGAGCCGATCCGGCGGACCTGAGAGTCCGCTCAGCTCCGCGCGGCGCGGGCCCGAGGCTGAAGCTTGCGGGGCGCGTCCTGCCCAATCGACCGCGCTACGAACGCCCGCCCACGGCTCAGGCTTCTTGGGTGGCATGAACCGATTGGAGCCGCCGGTGGGCGCGCCGTAGGGTACACCCTTGAAACTGTGCACGCGGCGGGCCGATGATCCGACGAGCTTGCCCGAAGCCGTTTCGGCGACCGGACTGTCGGCGGCGAAGACAACGCTGCCATGCATCAGGGGCAGAAATACGGACGCGCACGCGGCGTAAGACGAGCGCTCCAGAAAAGTGCGCCTGCCGGAGTCGACCGAGCCACTTGCCGAAGCCCGATTGTGAGAATATGAAGTCGTCAAGACAGTCCCATCCTTCGCGGTTGACCGATCGAGGGCACGCGGATCACTGCGCGCCGCAGGCAAAACTCGACGCCTCGTTGGGATTGCCAACGATGAAGCGCGGCGTGAGCGGGTACCGACACATGGGCCGGGAGCCGATGACCTTGAATGGTGCCTGTCGGTCTTGCGCCACTTGCACGAGTTCGCCCGGGGGTGTGCCCGTCTCCACCCAGTCGTCGAGTATCGCCAGCAGGTCGACCTTGGCCGGCACCATGCCCCCACTCGTCAACCGACCGATGCCACCATGGTTGACCCCCGGGGTCACGTAGAAGCGAATGAAGCGATCCACCCGCGCCTGGCCCATCTTCGCGACGACCGACTTGTAGTACTCGGTCTCTTGAAGCAGGCTGCGTTGGTAATCCGCCCCGTTGCCCTTGAGAACGATCTTGCCGCCCCGATCGAGGAATGCCGACATATCCGGATCCGTGGTATCGAACATCTCCGAGATCTCGCGGATTCGCTTTACATGCGCTTCGGGCTTGAAGCCGAACGGGTCGAAATTGGGATCGCGCACGAACACGTAGCGCACGAAGCCGTCACCGTTGATCCATCCGATGGATTGGGTCTTCCGCGTCTCGGCCGGGAACGTCGGAGGGTTGCGTCCCGTGAGCGTATCGACCAAGCCACCTGGCTGGTCTTCGCCGCCGTAGTTCCAGCCCGGGAACGATGTCAGTCCATTCCGGAAAGGCACCGGATACTTGAACGGTCGCCGCAGAAGGAGATCCGCTTCGATCTGTGCGTCGGACAAACATGTGTCGCCAGCGTCCGCTCCGTCCGGGCAGCGCAGCGTGCGCACATCGAATACGGTCTGGCACTTCTCGTAGGCACCGATCACGCCGTCGGCCAGGCCATCCAGCTTGTCGCACGCGGCGACGACCGCCTCGTGGATCAACTTTACCTTCGCCGGATTGATCCATCCCCCATTGCGCTGGAGTTGGCCCAGGCGCGCGCGTACGAGATTCGCCCCCGTATAGTTCACGACCGGGACTGCGCTCACGACGCCATCGAAATCTTTCGGATAGCGCTGGGCCATCAGGAGCGCCTCTCGCCCGCCTTCCGAACCGCCGAAGAAATAGGTTTTCCGCGGCGCGCGGCCGTAGTACGCCGTCGCGATCCGTACGCCGACGTCGCGCGTCTTCTTGTACGCGCCGTAGGCCATGTTCATCAGCGACTCGTCGTTCAACGCGAACTCGCGCGGCTCCGCGAGCTTGCGGTTGTCGTGTCCCGCGTCCGTACCCCAAGTCGCGAAGCCACGCGCCACCGGAACAGGGGTCTCGGCACGCGAATCCCGTAACGGGTTGAGCCCGGTGATCAGCACGCCGTTCGAGCCGCCCCCGCCGTACTGGACGGCTCTGCCATTCCATTCGGTGGGGAGGTTGACCTGGAAATTTACCGGCGGCGCGGCGGGGTCGACGGGTAGGACCGATCCGAGGACCTTGCAGAAATCGCGCGTCGCCTCGGGTTTCAGCGGGTCCGCCTGCACGGTGGCTATCGTCGCCGAGTCGATCGATACCCCGCCGTTGGGCAAACCGATTTCGGCCGAGGCGATCCTGAGCCTCGCGAGGTCGCCGCACGTCATGGCGGCGTGTATCGACGCCGAAAACACCAGTGAACTCAGCAATGCGGCGCATGCAGCCGACCGCGGGCGCAATCGAATCATGGGTGTTCTCCTCCGAGCCGCAATACGCTGGTCGCTTCGACGAAGCGAGCGATGTGCATGCGCCGTACGGCATCATGCATCTCGGGTCCCCGGCCGTCAACGCTCAATACGACGACAATGTCGATCGTTGCCGTCCGGCGGTTACCGCCGTAACAGGCGCTGCGCCGTGCCCGTCGCGAGCGCGACGCCGGCAAGTATCAGCACTCCGCCCCCCATCAATGCCGGCGTGATCGGCTCGCCGAGCAGCATGACGCCCCACAGCACGCCGAATACGGGAATCAGATAGGCCACCGTGAGGGCGTACATCGGCCCCTCGTCGCGGATCAGTCGGAAGTAAAGCAGATAGGCGATGCCGGTGCAGACGATCCCCAACACGATGGCCGCCATGGCGAGTTCTGCACCGATCGGTCCAGGCGGCAGGTTGCCGGGCGTCGCAGGCAGGATCAGCAGGAATGCTACCCAAAGGCTCCCATGCGCCGAATTGAAGTGATCCAATGTGGCCGCATGGCGGCGCGCGTAGTTGCTGGAAAAGCCGTAGAAGAACGACGTGCCCAAGACGGCGAGTACCGGTATCACGCCTGCGAAGGCCGAAGCGGCAAGCTCCTGTGAAACCAGCACGGCGACGCCGCCGATGCCCAGCGCAAGACCGAGGAGTGCGGACGCCGTCAGCCGCTCGTGCAGCCAGATCGCACCGACGATCGCGCCGAACACCGGCGCTGTGGCATTGAGCACCGACAGTACCGACGCATTGAGACTCGTCGCCGCATAGGTGAGCAGAAAGAAGGGCAGCGCCGTGTTGAAGGTGCCCAGCACCAGGATCTGCCGCCACTGCGTCTTGAGGTGCAGCGGGCGCGTGGTCATCCAGCCGACCACGGCGAGCATGACAGCCGCCATGCCGATGCGCAGTTCGACCAGCCACACCGGGCCGAAGTACGGCACGCTGTGACGCGTGATGGCGTGCGCGCCGCCCCAGATGGCGCCGAGGAGGATGAGGCGGGCGAGGCTTGAAATCACCATGAACGCGGCATGCTGCGGCGAACCAGCGTCATGAGCACATTGATTTCGTTCATGCCGTCAGCGCGCTAGGGGCGGGCGAGCGGGGGAAGTCGGCCTGCGTTCGAAGCAGAGGATCGCATGGAGCATTGACGCTCGTTAGGCGCTGCGGACATCAGTAATGTCCGGGTTTACGCCAACCCCTTTACCGCGGCATAGAAATTCGCCTTTCCCTCGAACCCCAGCCCCGGCATCTGCGGGAGGCCGACATACCCGTCGGCGATCTTCAGGCCATCCGTGAACCCGCCCATCGGCTGATGCGTGCGCGGATAGGCTTCGGTGCCGCCGAGGCCGAGACCGGCGGTGATATGCAGCGAGAGCAGATGGCCGCCGTGCGGATAGATGCGAGTCCGCGACCAGCCATGCTGTTCGACCAGCGCGATCGTGCGGATGTATTCGCAGATGCCGTAGCTCAGTGCGCAGTCGAATTGCAGATAGTCGCGCTCGGTGCGCATGCCGCCGTAGCGCAAGAGGTTGAGCGCGTCCCACGACGAGAGCAGATTCTCGCCGGTGGCGAGCGGGCCCGCGTATTCGCGCGCGACGGCCGCCTGCAGATCGAAGTCGAGCGGATAGCCGGGCTCCTCGTACCAGCGCAGGCCGATGGGCGCCATCGCCCGGCCGTATTCCAGCGCGGTCTGCAAATCGAAGCGACCGTTCGCATCGACGGCCAGACGCTCTGCAGGCACGACCTGCAGCACCGCTTCGATGCGACGCATGTCATCGGCGAGCGGCGCGCCGCCGATCTTCATCTTCACCACCGTGAAGCCGTCGTCGAGGTGGCCGCGGATCTCGTCCTGCAACGCATCGAGCCCGCGCCCGGGTGCATAGTAGCCGCCGCCGACATAGACGGGGACGCGATCCGGCACCGTGCCTTGCCAGTAGCGATCGGCGAGGAAGCGGTAGAGCGGCACACCGGCGATTTTTGCGCAGGCATCCCAGATCGCCATGTCAAGCGTTGCCGCAGCGACTGCGCGATCACCGTGTCCGCCCGGCTTCTCTTTCTTCATCATGCAGTCCCACACCTTGAACGGATCGAGATTCACGCCGCTCTCGTCGAGGAGACTCGACGGATCGGCCTTCATGACGCGCGGAATCATGCGCTCGCGCAGAATCCCGTTCTGGCTGTAGCGCCCCGTGCCGCTGAAGCCGTAGCCGACGACGGGCTCGCCGTCGCGCACGATGTCGGTGACGACGGCGACGAGGCCCGTGGTCATGTCGGAGAAGTCCATCACGGCGTTGCTGCGCTCTTCGCCGGTGCTGATGGTGGATTCGTGGATGGCGGTGATGCGCATGGTGAGTCCTTCGGTCCGATGGGGCGGGTGGGTGTCGACGCAAGAACGGCCAGGTCCGTCAGTCACGGAAGCCTGGCCGGGAGAGGCGGACGCGGGTGCTCTTCCGTCAGCCCGCGGCGATGGGTCAGGCGCTGGGGCGAGCGCCGCGAATCTGCGTGCGCAACATGTACCGGCGCTCATTCGGATCGAACGCATTGCGCCGATGCATGGCGCAGCGGTTGTCCCACATCATGAGGTCGCCGACCTGCCACACTTGATACCACGCGAAGTGCGGTTGCGTGGCATGGGCCCACAGCCGATCGAGCAGGGCTTCGCTTTCGGCGAGCGGCATGCCGACGATGTAGCCATTGGGGCGGCGCCCGAGGAAGAGTGCCTTGCGCCCCGTGACCGGATGCCGGATGACGGCGGGATGGATCGCACCTGGCGACGTGCTGGGATCGGTGACGGGGGCGAAACCTTTGCGCAAGTCACCGGCGCTCGTGTAGCTCGAGCAGTGTTTGATCGACTTGCCTTCGATGGCAGCCTTGAGATCGTCGGGCAGCGTATCGTAGACCTGATACATGCTTGCGAAGCCTGTTTCGCCGCCCGCCTGGGTGACTTCCACGCCGTAGAGCAGGGCGCCGGTCGGCGTGACCTCCTGATACGACATGTCGGTGTGCCACACGGCTTCGCCATAGCCGAGACCACCGATGGGCTCGCCGTCGACCTTGATGTTCGACATCACGGTGATGTCGGGGTAGCCCTCGATCCACGGCTTGCCTCGGGTGTTGATGGGGGCCTTGTCGAGGTCGCCGAAACGGCGGCTGAACGCGATCAAATGGTCCTTCGTGAGTGTCTGGCCGCGAAAGCGCAGGACGAGATGCTGCATCCACGCATCGTGGATCTGGCGGAACGCCGCATCGGCGATGGGCTGCGAGAGATCCACGCCGACGATGTCTGCGCCGACGGGACCCCCGGTGGGGACGACCTTCACGGTCTGGGACTCGAGCACGGCCGACATGATGATTCCTCCTCGATCGAGTTGTGCGAGCCGACGATTGTACTGGAGTCGGGATCGACGGATGCATGTGGCGCGCAGGTCGGCTGCCCAGATAAGCGAAGCTTTCGGCGGGCACCGCAAGCGCGCTTCTGCGCTGCCGACTCAACGGGGCCTGTGCTGGCAGGACCCCCGCAGGTTGAAGCCGCCGCAGTCTCAGGGTATATCCGTCCACAAACAAGGAGCTTCGCAATGACCAAGCTTACCCTCGCTTCGGCCGTACATCAGAACGACGGCACCGCCATGCCCTTGCTGGGTTTCGGCACCTACCAGATTCCCGACGGAGGCGCCTGCTATCGCGCGGTGCGCCACGCGCTCGATGTCGGCTATCGACACATCGATACTGCGGCGTTTTATGGCAACGAAGAGGATGTGGGGCGAGCGGTCCGCGATTCGGGTCTTGCCCGGGCCGAACTGTATGTCACCACCAAGCTGTGGAACTCCGACCAGGGGTACGATTCGGCGCTGCGCGCATTCGAACGCAGCCTGAAGCGGCTCGGTCTCGACTACGTCGATCTTTATCTCGTGCATTGGCCCGAGCCCGGCAAACGGGCCGATTCATGGCGTGCACTCGAAGAGATCCGCAAGCGCGGACATTGCCGCTCGATCGGTGTCAGCAACTACACCGTGCATCATCTGGAGGAACTGCTGCGCAGTGCGCAAGTGATACCGGTGAACAATCAGGTCGAATTCAGCCCGTTTCTCTATCAGCGCAAACTGCTCGAATTTTGCGCGGGGAAGGGCATCTCGCTGACCGCCTATTGTCCGCTCACGCATGGCGAAAAGCTCGATCACCCCGCGATTGCGCAGATCGGGGCCAAGCACGGCAAGACGGGGGCTCAGGTGTTGCTGCGCTGGGCGCTGCAGCACGATGTCGTCGCGATTCCGAAGTCGGCGCGCAAGGAGCGCATCGAGGAGAATGCCGCGTTGTACGATTTCGAGCTGGATGCGAACGAGATGGCGCGGCTCGATGCATTGGACGAAGATTACCGAACGACGTGGGATCCGACCCGCGTTCGATAGGAAATTCGGTGCCAGGCACGTGCCTGGCACCGAATTTCAACGTATGGAACCAAGCGATGCGACACAGGCGCAAGGGAGGCGCATGAATCTCGAAAAGGTGGTGTTCTATTTTTTCATCGTGCTGGCGGCAACGCTCAACTTCGGCTTCGTCTATGGCGACATCGACAATCCGGCCCATCACGATGTATGGGAGCTGTTCGCGGCCATCGTCGTCAATTCGATTGCGACGGTTCTCAAGCTGGGCGACCGCACTCAGATCGGCGCCGTGCATCTCGCGGTGAGCCTCGTGGCGATGCTGCAATTGCTTGCCGCAGCGATGGTCTGGTTCTTCGCCACTCGCAATGGCAGCGACGCCCTCAGCGTCTCTGCGACGATCTCGGTGGTGTCGCTCTCGGTCGGCGCAGTGTTCGCGAACATCGTCTCCGTGGTGCTGCTCGTCGCCGAAACGGTGATGATGCGTCGATGAAGCAGCAGAGCATCTTTCTGCTCACGCTGCGACGCCTGCGGGCGCCGCTGCTGCTTATGATCGTCGTCTACGCCGTCGGCATTGTCGGCCTCGTGCTGATCCCGGGCGTGGACGCCGACGGGCGCCCGATTCACATGGGGTTCTTTCACGCTTTCTACTTCATGACGTATACCGCGAGTACGATCGGTTTCGGCGAGATCCCCTACGCATTCACCGATGCGCAACGGTTGTGGGTGACGTTCGTCATCATCCTGTCGGTCGTCGGCTGGGCCTATACGCTCACGTCGTTTCTCGCGCTCGGCCGAGATCGTGGCTTTCGATTGGCCGTGACGATGACGCTGTTCCGCCGCCAGGTGCGCGGTCTTCGCGAGCCGTTCTACGTGGTCTGCGGCTTCGGCGAGACGGGCAGCCTCGTGTGTCGCGGTCTCGAACAGATCGGCGTGCGCTTCGTCGTGCTCGACGTCGACCCGCGCCGTATCGACGAGCTCGAATTGCTGGCGTTTCATGGCGATGTGCCTGCGCTCGTCTGCGATGCGCGTCTACCCGAACATCTGCTGCTCGCCGGGGTGGCGAAGTCCAACTGCCTGGGAACTCTTGCACTGACCAATGACGACGCGTGCAATCTCGCCGTCGCTATCACCATGAAGCTCATCAGTCCGAAGGTGCCGGTGCTGTGCCGGGCGACACGCGGGAGCACCGTGGCGAACATGGAGTCGTTCGACACGGATCACGTCATCAATCCGTTTCGGGCATTCGGGACCCACCTCTGGGATGCCCTGCACGCGCCATGCATGCATCGGCTGATGCTTCAGCTCACCGGGTTGCCGGGGACGCGGGTGGTCGATCGCCGGGAGCCGCCCCGGGGACACTGGATCGTCTGCGGCTACGGCCGCTTCGGCCGCGAGGTCGTCGGTTCGTTCCTGCGCGAAGGCTTGAGCGTCACCATCATCGATCCCGAGTCGCTGGCGGATGAAGGCAAGCGCTTCGTCCGCGGTCTGGGTACCGAGGCCGCGACGCTCAGGGAAGCCGGATTGCATGCGGCCGTCGGCATCGTGGCCGGCACCGACGACGACATCAACAATCTGTCGATCGTGATGACGGCCCGGGCCGAGCGTCCGCAGCTCTTCACCGTCGTGCGCCAGAACCTGCAGGCGAACCGGGTGCTTTTCCGGCGCTTCGGCGCCGACATGACCATGGTGTCTGCGGAAATCATCGCGAACGAGGCACTGGCGCGCATCGGCGCGCCGTTGCTCACCCGGTTTCTGCGCTACGCACGCACCCAGACCGAGGCCTGGGCCGACGGGGTGGACAAGACGCTCGAAGCGAACATCGGCAACGAGGTGCCGCTGCTGTGGGAGGTGCGGATCGACGCGTCGGATGCGCCGGCATGGTCGGTGACGCTGGGTGGGGCAAGGGGCGGTGCGTTGCATCTTCTCGGCGCGGATCCCTCCGATCGCGATCGTCGCCTCGCCTGTGTTCCCCTGCTGGTCGTGCGCGGTCGCGAAGAGCACCCGATGCCCCCGGATGCATTCGACCTGCTCCCGGGCGATACGATCCTCTTCGCAGGTACGGCGACTGCCCGTTCGCGCCAGGCGTTGATCGTCTGCAATGCAAACGTCCTGCACTATATCGAGTCCGGCATCGAAGCACCGGGGGGCTTCGTCTGGCAGTGGTTCAATCGTCGTCGGATCCAGGCCAGACTCGCCGCGGCGCCGCCGGACTGATTTCGCGACGAGTGCAGTGCCCGATTTACCCTGCTGCCGGTTATGCCTGACAATCCGATGGAGGGCGCGCGTGCTTCGGCATGCGGCCATTTCACGGAGAGATCAAATGGGCAAGACACTTCTGGTGGTCCCGGAGGCGCCGGTGCAGCAGGCGGCTGCATCGGGCGTTCTGCGTACCATCGGCGGCAAGGGGCTGCGCGTCGGCATCCTCGACAACAGCAAGAGCAATGCAGATCACCTTCTGAATATGCTGGTGGCGGGGCTGCAGTCGCAGTTGAAGATCGATTCGGTGGTTGCGCTGCGCAAGCCGACCCCGAGCCTGCCCGCGGATGCCGCGGTGCTCGATCGACTCGCCGAGGAGGCCGACGTCGTCGTCAGCGCGATGGCGGATTGAGGCTCCTGCACGTCGTGGAGTGTCCACGACATGGCAGAACTGCGTAAGCGCGGCCTGATCACGGCCGTCGTCTGCTCGGATCCCTTCATGAAGCTCGGGCAGGCCCAGGCACGCACGTTCGGCGTGCCGGACTTGCCGTTGCTGCGCATCCCGCATCCGCTGGGCGGCATCGATCTCGAAAACGTGAAGTCGCGGGTGGCGGCCGCCTTGCCGGCTCTGCTCGATCTCGTCAAGGAGCACGCGAAGTGAGCGATCTTGCCGAACTCCTGAAGTCCCCGGGTGCCGCGATCGAGTCGGACGACGATTTCGATGCGGTCAACGCGCTCGTCCGGGAAAAGGGCTGGGGCGATGGGTTGCCCGTCGTGCCGCCGACGCCGGCGCGCGTCGAGCAGATGCTCGCCTATTGCGATCGGCCGTGGAACGAGCCCATCGGCAAGATGGCCCCGCGCTACGGCGAAGCGACGCCCCTGCGGCTTGCCGCCAATGCGGTGATGGCCGGGTGCCGGCCGCAGTATTTCCCGCTCGTGCTACTTGCGATTGAAGCGCTGTGCGACGAGGCCTTCAATCTCTACGGCATCCAGGCAACGACGCATCCCGTGGCCCCGCTCATGATCGTCAATGGGCCGATCGTGAAGGAACTCGGGATCAATGCCGGGCATAACGCGTTCGGACCCGGTGTACAGGCCAACGCGTCCATCGGTCGCGCGATTCGCATGGCACTCGTGAACATCGGCGGGGCGCTACCGGGCCTCGGCGACATGTCGACCTTCGGCTCGCCTTCGAAGTACACGTATTGCGTGGGGGAGAACGAAGAGGCGAGCCCATGGGAACCATTGCACGTCGAGCGTGGCTTTCCGCGTGAAGCGAGCACGGTCACGGTGGTCGGCGCGGAGGCGCCGCACAACGTCAACGATCACGAAAGCCACACCGCCGAGGGCATCTGCACCACGATCGCGGGCACGCTTGCGACCACCGGCAACAACGACGTGTATTACGACGCCGAGCCGCTCATCGTGTTCGGCCCGGAACACGCGCGCACGGTGGCGGAACAGGGCTGGTCGAAGGCGGATGCGCGCCGCTACATCTACGAGCAGGCGCAGATTCCGCTGGGACGCTTCTCCAAGGAGAACATCGAGCGCAGGTTCCGCGTGGCGCCGCTCTACGAGGGGCGATACGCGCAGGCGGGGTACGAGGCACTGGTGCCGATGGTTCGCCGGCCGGAGTGTCTGCTGATCGCCGTCATCGGCGGTGCGGGTAAACACTCGGCGATCGTGCCAACCTTCGGTGCGACGCATCCCGTCACGAAGGCGCTCACCACATCCGGGGGCAAGCTCGCTCGATCGGTGGAGGATTTCCGCAGGCGCTGAGCGCGCGCTTGTCGATTCATCGGGCGGAAACGACGAGGGGACGGTGTCTGCACATCGTCCCCTCGCATGTTGCGACGGCGTTCCCGCCGCCGGCTACGGCATCGACCGATCGTTCAGCCGC
>LNFM01004190.1_pt1 | contig 27012 bp, 56 predicted proteins | sample 596031 | NCBI WGS metagenome assembly LNFM01 (sample SAMN04254537, study PRJNA301005) | activated carbon metagenome | isolation source: dual media filters at the Ann Arbor, Michigan drinking water treatment plant | place: USA: Ann Arbor | reverse complement strand
GCGGCGGCGCGCTCATGCCGTTCGTGTCGACCACGACCGTGACCATGGGCTTGGCCAGGGCAGCGTGCAGGCGCTTCGACAGGTTCGCTAGCTCTTCCTTCGAGAGCCCGCGGTCGCTCTTGAGGCAGGTCTCGCAGCAGGTGCCTCGGATGTCTCCGTTCAAGAACATCCCCGTAGCGCTCAGGGAGCCGCCCGCGGGCACGAATGTCTTGAAGCCCCACCAGTCGCCTACGCTGATTTTGGCGTCGCACGCGTGGCAGTGTGGGTCACAGCCGCCGGCCACGAGTTCGCCGTGCTCGGACTGTGTCATCTTCGTGAGCGTCGGGACGTCGTCGTCTGTGATTTTCATGTCGTCTGTGATTTTCATGTTTGAGCGCGTTGTCTAGTCCTCGTCTTGAAATGGCGACGGGAAGCCGATCTGGTCCTGGCTCTATGGCGCCAGAGAGCCTATGTAGCGTCTGCCGATCTGGTCCTAGCTTCGGGGCGCTAGACAGCCTTGGCGCAAAGAGCCGGCCACAGGTGGTCTCTGGTTTCACGGCACCAGGCAGCCGCATCGCTCACCCGATCGTGTTCCACCACTTCCAGAACTCGCGCCCGTACACAGCCTCGACCGCGGCCTCGAAGACGTACTGCGCGAAGTCCTCGTCCCTGTACCCGTCCTTGATGGCGTAGTGGACACCATCGGTGACTGTCTTCTTCAGAATCGCGAAGTCGGGATTCTCGATGGGCACCGGCAGGCCCACCTCCTGAGCGTTCTTGCGACGCTCTAGCTCGGCGACCAGTTCATCGTTCGGGATGTCACGCACGTTCATGTTGTTACGGCCTTTCTCGCACGAGGGTTGTGATGTCCATGACCACGTCTTCGATGGGCTCGGCGGTGTAGAAGCCGGCCGTGTGGATGCAGTTGATCTCGACCACGAACAGCAGCCCACCGACATCGGCCACGTCGAGCACGAACGCTCCAAGCTCGTCGAGCTTCTTCCCCTGCTGGAAAGCGAAGGCCCACACGCCTGCGAAGTTGGGATCGTCCTCGGTCAGGGTGCGGGGCTCCAGGCGCGCGTGGCGGCGGTAGTGAACGACAGCAGAGATCTTTCCGCCCACGTACCAGGTGCGGTACTCGTGATCGATCTTCACCGGCTCGTTCACTAGCACCGGCGTGGCCTCGCCAAGCTCTAGCGTCCCAAGCCCGCCTCGCTGCTCGCTGATGCGCCGCAACTCCGCCACATCCATCACGGCGCCCCCGAAGAGCTTCATGCCCGCATCGGGGCGCACGAACCGCTCCTCGCCATCTGGCATGATCGCGAGCGCTTCGCCGAGGGTCATGTGCTTGGCGCTCGCGTTGAGGTACATCTCGCCCAGCCGCGGGCCGTACCAAGAGGCGGCGAACTTCTCGCTGTCGTAGAAGAAGGCGGCGCCCGCGCGCAGGTCAGGCCGTGACCCGAGGACGTCGATGAGCTTGGTCGAACCGTAGTAGATGATGGGCCCGTCCCATGGGAAGCGCGGAAGCTCACCGACGAACGGCGGCAACGGGAAGGCCGCCCAGTGCAGGCCGAACTTCTGGAAGGCCTGCACAAGGTGCGCGGTGCTGTCCTCTTGGAGGAGCTTGGTCTGCACGGCCCAGAGGATCGAAGAGAGGCTACGCATCGGACTCTTCTTTCTCGAACGCGATCGTCTCGACGCCGTTGGTTAGGCCGCGCGCCGCGTACCAGTTACGCGCGTGGCGAACAGCCTCCCTGAAGGCGTCGACCGAGAGCCCCTGTCTATCGCGAGCACCGCAGCGAATACAGACCCATGGGGGCAGACAGTGTTGGTAAGGATAGACGTTGAACCGAACATGGAACCGATCGCACCGCAGAACTCGGCACACGAGAGCGCGCCACGGATGCAACGGCCCGTCATAGATCGCGGGCTTCGCGTTGTCGCGGTAGTTGTGCATCAAGTTGTCTCCACGTCGAACATCCAACGTGCACCAGCGATGTGCAACACAGCGTCTCCGACGCGGCCCGCAGCGAGAGCAACGTAGCCGCCACTCCAGGAACGAGCGTGCTGCTCAGCCGGCGTCTCTGGCCTCCAGTCGGCCGACAGTTCCTCGTCGTCGATTTCGTACGCGTCCCGACGGCGCTGGGCGATGTACATGTCGACTCGCGCGGGGTCCACGGACGACATCCCCCACGGAAACCACAGCTTGTACTCGTACGAGCTAGGCTGTCCCCACCGAGAGCACGCGGCCTCCAGCGCTTTCATGTCCTCCGTGGTCCATTCGCGTTCTGGATACTTGTCGAGGAAGCTCTCCTCGTAGAAGAGTACGTCGTGCTCGCCGTTAGAACGCAAAGCGCTTCCGGGCGGCGCGCAGGCGGGATCCCAAGTTCCGCACTTCATGACGAGCGCCCATCCTGAGTGCGGCGCCACGCCGGCAAGCCCCATCAGGTCTACGACCTCGCTCGCCACGTAGTGGCCGTGCTGACAGAGGAGGGCACGGAGCACGGCCTGCTGGTCCAGCGGCCGCGGATGGCAGCCAACGAGAGCGAGATCATCGATCACCCGGTCGAGCCGCTTCCTCTCGTCGTCGGTGACCATTCAGTCCTCGATCCGCCAGTCCTCGTTCAGCATGTCTGCCTGGCTCGGTACCCACCCCGGCCGCCACGCGTGCGCGGTGCGCATCACGATGTAGCCGCCGACGAGCAGGTCTCCGGTTGGCCAGAATGCCTTGGTTCGAGCATTCACGAGCCCTTCCGGGATCGTCGCGGGTGGCATGAGACACAGCCATGTCCCCTCGATGTCCCAGCCCTGGCGCCGGACCTTCCTGCCATCCTTGAGCGCACGCAACGCGTCTCCAAAGTCCATGACCACCTCTACGCGAGCACCTAGCACGCCGCACTTGTCAGACAAGTGCTTTCGACGTACAGTCCTCGCGCATGAGCCACGCCTGCCACGCCGAGGGTTGCCAGCGCAAGGTACCGCCGCGCCTTCTGTTCTGCGCGCCCCACTGGAAGCTCGTCCCTCCCGAGTGGCAGCGTTGGGTCTGGCGGACTTACAGGCCGGGCCAAGAGAAGGACAAGAACCCGAGCGCGCAGTACCTCGTGGTGCAGGCCATGGTCGTGGCCTTCGTCGCCATCAAGGATGGGTTGTGGACGGTCGTCGACGCAGAGGCGCACGTCAAGCGCCGCTGCGACCTCGTATGGCGCGACATCGATCGCGAGTGGGTGGCGAGCCTGCCGCCGCTGCCTCTGGCGGGCACGTGACATTGCAGGATGCGATCGAGCACGCGAGCAAGCAGCTTGCGGGTATGAAGGGTCGCGATCACGTGGCGCTGCACGTGCTCATCGAGGCCGCCAAGCGCGTGGTGAAGGCTCGCCCGGCGGTGCGACAGCTGTCGGCCGCCCTTGGTCTACAGGAGGATTCCAAGGCGCACTTGAACCAGGGGTCGCTGTTCGGGCCCGAGGAGGAACCGTGAGAAAGTGGGAGTCTGGGCAGACGGTGTACATCATGTGCGGCCGGGTTGATCTGGACGGTGTGGCCGACGACACCTCGGAACCGGCGATCGATCCTGGCTCGGTGAGCTACTTGCCGTTGTCAGTGGTCCGCCCGGCAGTCGAAGACGGCGAGGCTGGCGCGTGGGTTCGCGGTATGGATGGCGCCGAGACGTGGTATGCGGATCGGTTCCTCATGCAGCAGCAGGAGGCTGCCGGCACCAGGACGGTCATCGATGCGCTCCGCGCGGACTGCGACGCGCTTCGGGCGCAGCTGGAGCGCAGGCACGCTCCGGCAGAGGTGTGGTTCATGGAGACGTTCGATGCGGACTGGGTGGACAGCCCGACGTACGCCAGGGAGATCCTTCGCCAGTACGTGGCGACCCATGCCGTTGGACTGCCAGTACCTGGCGACGAGTTTGCGATGCCGGGGACCATGCTCGACGGGCCCTGGCGAGAGAAGATACTTTCAGTGCAAGTGATGCTCGTGTACGGAAGAGGCTCGACCATCTCCCTCGATACCGTACTCGCGGCGGGCGGGCGCATCGTGAAGAAGGAAGGGTCTAATGACGAGTGAACGGCGTAAGCAGATCGTCGCCATGATCGAGCTTGGCGTCGGCGAGCCGTGGCGTAGCGCCTGTCAGGAGCTTCTGGCGGAACTCGACCGTCTTCGTGGGCTCCCGGTGCTGCAGACCTGCGGGCAGTGCGGCTGCATGGCCTTGCCTGATGAGGAAAATCCAGAGGACTACTCGTGGTGCGAGCACAAGGACGCGCCGGGCACCAAGGTTTCTGACGTGAAGGTGGACGAGGACGCCGCGCCACCGTCGTGGTGCCCATTGCGAGGTGCCTTCGAGACGGATCAGCTTTCATGACGAAGCGAGTCGCCAAGCAAAAGATCTATAAGAAGCCCAAGAAGGAGCCGAGCAGGCGAAGGAAGCCGCTCATTGTCTCTCGCAGCGTGTGGGAGGCCATCGTTGAGCGGCTGGACGAGGCGCAGCACGCCGACGTGAACGAGTCTCTGCGTGCGGCCGAGAAAGACCTGCGCAACGCCGTGGCCAGGCGTAGCGGTACGGCGCTCCTCGGCGCAGCTGCGGCCGTGGATGCTCTCCGCGGCGAACTTGTTTACACTCACGAGATCCCCACGTTGGCACGTCTGCTCGTGGCCGAAGGCCATGTTCTTCTGGTCGACATGGCCGAGGATGCATGAGGGGCATGTGCCTCGCCTGCGGCGTCGAGAAGGACACGCGCGCCAAGGAGTTCTACACGGTCGACGATCGTCTTGTGCAAGACGAGCCCATCGATCCTCTTCTTGCACTCTGCTGCGAGGGGTGGGAAGGCGACAAGGGGTGGCGCACGGTGGTCGTGTGCCACGCGTGCTTCGCGCGCCTGGACCCGGACATGTGGATCTCCAGCCGCTGCTGGGCGAACCTCACGCCGGTCATCCCGTTCGAGCGCCTGCCGGCGCACGACCACATGCATGGAGGGCTAGGGGAGCACGAATCGTCTGGTGACTGTGGCTTGGACAGCGTGGAGGGCGCCCTGCGCGAGTTTCTAGGAGTCGAACAGTGAGCGAGTTCTGGACCAGCAAGGCCGATGCGACTGCCTGGCTTCTCTCGTTGCCCGAAGGGAGCGTGGACTTGGTCGTCACAGACCCGGCGTATGAGAGCCTCGAAAAACACCGCGCGCATGGCACGACGACGCGGCTCAAGAAAAGCAGCGCATCGAGCAACGAATGGTTTGAGATCTTCCACAACCATCGCTTCCCCGACCTCTTCCGCGCGGCGTACCGAGCCATGCGTAAGAACTCGCATCTGTACATGATGTGCGACCAGGAGACGATGTTCGTCGTCAAGCCCATGGCGGAGGCCGCTGGCTTCAAGTTCTGGAAGCCGCTGGTGTGGGACAAGCAGACGATTGGGATGGGCTACCACTACCGAAATCGTTACGAGGTCGTGCTCTTCTTCGAGAAGGGCAAGCTACGTCTGAACGATCTGGGCATCGCTGACGTCCTACCCTTCTCTCGGGTGCGCAACGCGTACCCCACGGAGAAGCCGGTGGGACTGAGCGAGGTGCTGATCTCACAGAGCACAGCAGCCGGGGCTGTGGTGGCCGACCCGTTCATGGGCTCGGCTTCGACCGGAGAGGCGGCGCTCAAGCTCGACCGCGACTTCTGGGGGTGCGACCTGTCTGACAAGTCGCTCTCGCTTGCGCAAGCGCGTCTCTCCGTGCTTCCGTCTGCGACATGCAGAAGCGTCCCGCCGACATCAAACGCTCCGCAGCTGGGCCTCGGCCTCTAGCGGACACCAGCTGCACCTGGTGCGGCGACGTCCTTCTGGAAGACGCGTTCGTCGAGGTAGACGCGCTCGCGTTCTGTAACGAGGAGTGCCGCGGAGCCCTCCGCGCTGCCAAGGCCCGAGCCCAGCACGAGGCGCATGGCCAGTGCCTCTGCGTGGACTGCCTGGGCTGAGCACTGGTACCATTCGTGGATGGACCCCGAAACCAGCAAGATCGTCTACTTCTTCACGCAGTTCTGGAGCTTCCTCGCCGTGAGCGTGGCGGTGTCCATGGGCGGCATGGCGGCCAAGCGGATTGTGGCCGTTCTCGTCCCTGCCGAGCGCAAGCCCCCTGCTGAGCGCAAGGTGGCTGCTGACTCACGTGGCGGCCCGTATCGAGTGTCGGCTTACGAGGTTGCGACGGACGTTACGTTGCCGCTCTGGTACCGGCTGTGGCGGGCGACCATCTCCATGCACCCGGTCATCGTGGGTGGTCTGGCTGGCTTGGCTCCGATCCCTACTGCGGAGTGGGTGCCGGAGTCGGCGGCGGCCCACGTGCTCTGGTTCGGGCTCGCAGGGGCACTGAGCGGACAGATCTTCGAGGTCGGCAGGAGGCTGACGGAGATCCTTCCTGCCATCATCCGCCAGCGCCTGGGCGTGAGCACCCCGCCGGCCGCTGCTACCCCGGACTCACCGCCGGAACCCGGAGATTCCGATCCGCCGGGGCCAGCATGAACTTCACGCGCACGCAGGCCATCCTGCTTGGTGTAGCGGCGCTGCTGCTCGCGGTCGCGGCCTTTGCGGGTGGTCGCGCCTGCGTCCAGGTGCCCGAGCCCATCATCATCGTTGACCCGGGCGGTGTCGACGCGGGTCCTGGTGAGCGAGAGATCGCCTCGCGTCTCGACGCGTCTCTGCAGGCGCAGGTCGCGCGCATCGAGCAGATCGAAGAGAAGTTCGGGGCCGACATGGCGGCCTTCGACGCTCGTCAGCGCGACGAGTATGAGGCGCTGCGTGGTGGTGATGACCTGGAAGCAGCCGCGGCGTTCCTCAGTCAGTGGTCGCGCACGCGACGCGGCGACGGCGGCCCGTGACAGCCGAGTCTGGCTCGGGCTAGCATCGGGCCGATGAGCCCATGCCCCAAGTGCGGCCGTCACGCTCTTCAACCCAGCGAGCCGTGCTCTGGAGAGCCGAGCCTCTGCGATTTGCATCACGAGCGCAGCCTTGCAGCCTGCCCCGAGCCACGGCGCTGTACGCGCTGCGGCTGGCTGGGGTGTGAGGAAGTGGCCAGCGCTCTGTACAGCGGCGAAAAGGCGCTCGCGCTTCTACGCTCGTTCGAGACGGAGCCCTCATGACTGGCCGAAAGACCACCCAAGAAGACGTGGATATGGTGCTCTTGCTTCGGTCCCAGGGAGAGAGGCACGGGGAGATCGTGAAACGGACCAAGCTGTCTGCCAATGTCGTGAGTCGCATCCTGGACGGATGGAGGCCCACCGGCCGCAAGCCTGTTCGGCTGACTCGCAACGTCTATCGCCGAGGCCCCGCGCCATGAAGCTCAGCGAGGGCGACGTGATTGAGGTTCACGTGCGCGACGTCGACTGGCGCAAGCGTCTGGCGCCGCACTGGGAACGGGCTACGTTCGCGTACATCACCAACGCGGGCTCCATCTGCGTGCGCATGGAGAACGGGAACTTCAAGGCTTTCGCACTCGACGACGTGCGCAGGGCAGAGGGTAACGAGCGATGAGCAGACTGCTGGCGTTGGTTCTGGTTCTGTCCGTGACGTCTGCTGCGCAGGCGCAGGAAGCGGTGGACCCGGAGGCGTTTCGGCTGCCGGAGCCGGGAGAGATCTCCGCTCTGCGCCGCGGGGTCCCGTCGCCACGCGATGGCCTCTTGATCGCTGCGGATGACCTGCTTCACATCCAGATGGAGTACGACCGGCTGCGCTACCTGCTTGGTCGCACCCAGGAGCGCGACGGGCAGGTGTGCGACGCGCGCGTGGAGATGGAACGTTTGCGCATTGGCGCCTGCGAGGAGCGCCTGGCTCTGCGCGATACGCTGTGGACGGCTCGACAGGCCGAACTGCTCGCGCAGATCGCCGAGGCGCGCGAAGCGGCTCGTCGGGCAGGCGAGCGAGGCTGGTACGAGCATCCGGCCATGTGGTTCGCGGTTGGGGTGCTGGCTACGGCGGCGGTGTGGATCGCGGCGACGGTGAGGTGAGGAATGTCCGAGTCCAAGATCGAGAAGCAGGTGTGGGGTCCAGTGGAGCGTCAGTTGAGAAGCCAGGCGCTTCGCAAAGCTGTTGCGAAGGAACTGAGCAAAGCCGATCCGTTTCAGCGCCGTTCTCGCGGTCGCGACGAGGAATGGCAGGATGTGACATCTGAGGCGGATGCCTTGTGTATCCTCGACAGCCTCTGCGAGTGGCCTACAGAGACGTGGATGACCCAGGACGGCTTCGACGGGATCCTGCTAGGAAGTCTCATGCCGGCGCTGGGAGCAAAGCGCGTGCTGGCTGCCCAGGAATCGCTCTTGGCCGTGAGCGTCACGCTCTTTGCCATCGTGTACGAGCACCTTGTGGCGGCGCGCGCGGCTTGACCATGAGTGAGCGCGCGGTCTTTCTCTTCCCCTATGCCGAGGCTGTGACGCTTCTGTGCGCCGAGGTGCAGAAGCGGCGCCTAAGAGCGGACCTCTCCGCCCAGGAGGCCGCGCGATTGGCTCGCGTCGAGGTCCGACTGCAGGAGGCTCTCGGCGATTACAGCCGCGCGGAGGCCGCGTGGATCTGTGGGCCGCCGGAGAAGCTAGCCCTCGCGGAACAATCGCCGGGCAAGTTGCCTGCGGTCGCCCGCGGCAAGCGGCGGTTCAAGGACCACCCGTGGTACGGCAACCGTAAGCCGCGCGGCTGAGGGTCTTGCTGCTCGTGGCGTGGAACGGTACGCTCACGGGCATGGCCTACCTCTCTGTCAACGGCATGCGCTCGCATCGCTACCCGCTCGCCGGATGCGGCAGCTGCGATCAGTCACCCCTTGGCCGCGTCACCCGCGCCGTTCGCCAGAGCCTGGGCCTGGACGTGGAGAGCGCAGCCTTCGGCGGCAGCGTGGTCGCCGCGGGCTTGGGCGGCGTCGCCATCGGCGGTCTCGCTGGCTGGTGGCTAGGCAGGACGTTCGGGCGCGTAGGACTTGCGGCCAATCGTCGCAGGAGGGCGCGATGAGCTACTCGCAGAGAGGCCACAGAAGCCTCGGGCAGGCAACCGCGCAGCCCGACATGACGTTCGAGTTGGACTCGTCGGGACGCGCAGCGCACGAGGCCGGATACACCGGGCCCGCGAGCAAGACTCCGTCAGGCGGCGGCTCGACAGGCGGCGGTGCGTCGACAGGCGGGAAGGCAGGCGGTTCTTCACGCCCCGCCCAGCCGTTTACCGGACAGACGTTTCCCGCACAGCAGCCAGCAGCCTACGTGCCGGCCAACACGGACTACATGCCGTGGGTCGTGGGCGGAGCGGCTACCCTGCTTGGCGTGGGCCTTTTGGGCTGGCTGGCCACTAGGTAGGGCAAAAAACCCAATCCAGTCGGCAACTTACAAGATAGTTGCGAAAAGTAGTGGCGCGCTGCGATGGCGCTGCTAGAACATGGCTTGTGAGCCGCTCGGACATGAGCGGACGCGAGGAGAAAAGACCATGCGCTGCCCCGACTGCAACAAGTTCGTGAGCCAGGAGCCCGGTGACGTCGAGGTCGTGAGCGAGGACGTCGATGGCGATGGTCTCGTGACGATCGAGGTGAGGATCACCCAGAACTGCGCCGCGTGCGGCACGGAGTTGAAGGAGGCGACGCTCACGATCGAGCGGAACTTCAACGACCAGGCTGAGGAGGCGCACGACGCGTACACGTACGGCTGCGACGGCGAGTCTGTCGACGACGACGTGGACGAGGCCAAGGTGCTGGCCGCGCTCTTCTACTGGCTCTGCACGGACCTGACGGCGGCGGACATCTCCGACCGCGTGCAGGACGCGCTCGACGAGTTCGAGGTGGAGCACACCTTCGAGGTGGAGGCGAGCTTGGACAACGCCGAGTGGAGCAAGGGTACCGGGCGGTCATGCCGGCGCTACTTCGGCGTCGAGGGTTCGATCGTGGTCCGCTGCTCGTGCGGCGCGGATGCCGAGTTCTCCATCGACTGCAACGAGCAGAACGACGACACGTACGTGGCTGCGTCGGGCATGGACGAGTGCTGCTAGGTGTCAGCGAGGGGCGCGCCGAGCGTCTAGGGTTCAGGAACCGGCGGTCATGCCGGTCGGAGGAAGTGATGTCTACGATGATCAAGGTCAAGCGTGTTCCGAGTGCGGCGCTCGTCGAAGAGATCCTCGCGGCCCGTCCGATCGTCGGCGGGCGCTACGTCAAGCACGACGTCACGCATGCAGCCCCTGGGCTGCTCGAACTTCATCTCTGCGCGGTCGCGATGGGCCTTGACGACGATGCCCAGCGCAACGCGCGGTGGGCTCGCTGGGCACGACGCATCGAGGCGTGCGGGGGCTCGTGGTCCGAGGTCCGGGGGAACGCCCGCACGCGCTTCGTGTCGCTGCCGGTGCCCTTCACGAGCGAGAGCCGCCAGGTCTATCTGGGCCTGCTTGAGACCTACGGCTGGCGGTCTGTCGTCGTCGTCGCACGGCTGGGGCGGCGTGACACCGACGACGTGTGGAAGCTCCCCGCGCTCGACACGGACCGCTCGCCCGAGCGGCTCGCGCAGCTGCACAGGATCTGGCTTCGCTACGCCGATCGCGCCGACGGCGAGGTGCGCGGGATCTGGCAGGCCGCGCGAGAGCGTGAGTACGAGGCCGCCCATCAGTCGGACCGCGCGCGCCTCGGCCGCCTAGAGCGCGAGCGCGCTCAGGTGCTCGCGCACCTCGCCCAGATCGACCAGGCGCTGGCCGACGAGCGAGCGCGCCTGGCAACCCTGCCCGCGGCCATTCGACGAGCGATCGAAGAGAGCAGCGCGCGCGCCATGACTGAGCGAGCCTCTCGCGACGCGGCGGAGGCTGCATGACTTGGTCGACGACACCGCCCACGCAGGCCGGTCGCTACTGGTGGCGGGCTCCCAGCGAGTATGAGTCCGTGGAGGCCCGCGCGCGGAAGGCCGGGGCAGAGTACGCGCAGTACGGACTCATCCTCGTCATCTGGGTCAACTATTCGCGCGAGTACCCGCCTGCCCTCAGCGTCCGGTCGGTCTGTTCGTTCAACGGATCGTACGGCGGCGAGATCACTCCGGGAGAAGGTTGGTCGTACGGCGGAGCCGGGGCCCCCGACGAATTCCACAGGCACTACCCCGGCGTTCAGTTCTGGTCGGAGCCCGAGCGGGGTCCGCAGGACTTCCTTCCCGAGCTACCAGGCCTGCCTGCCTGGGCGCCGCCAGAGCCCAAGTCCGTGGAGCCACGGAAGCCGCGCAAGAGCAGGAAGTGACCCATGGACTCCATCGACAGCAACATCCAGCGTATCCGCGCCGCCGCAGCGGTGCTCGGCTACGACGCGGATGCGCGCGAGGCGATCCACGACCGTGTCGTGGGCGCCGAGGTGTCCGAGGCAGACTTCTTTCTGGCTTGGCAGGCGGCCCGCCTGCTGGACGCGGATTTCACGGTGTCGAGCCCATGAAGCCCTCACAAGTGCCAACCGTTTGGCCAACGGGGGGTGCGGTCTGATCAATCCAGCCGGGACCTGACGTCTCGGGCTTGGGAGGGCTTCATGGGCTCGAACGTCTACGAGAAAGGAACCGGCATGTCTTCGACGATCCTCGTCGGCTACTCCGACGACACACGCATGACCTTCTACGACTTCTGCTATCTGCACAACCGGTTCGCGGCCAAGGGGGCAATCGCCAGGCGCAAGCAGCGCCGAGGCCAGGGTGCGAGGAAGCGCCGTCGCCGCGAGGCTCGTCGGCGTCAGAGCATGTTGAGAAAAGCGAACATGTACAGCTACGAGCGTCGGACGGTGCGCCAGTGGGCGACACAGATCGGACTGTGAGGAGACCAGCGATGACCAAGAGCCGAACGGTGGCCCTCAGGCGGCCCAAGCGCACGAGCACTCGCGTGCGCTTGACCATCACCATGCACCCCTCGCAGCTGGCCGCGCTCGAAGCTCGTGCCCGCGAGGCCGACATGAGCTTCAGCGCGTACGTCGCGGCCCTGCTCGACAGCGACGCGGAGGACGTGCCGGGTGCGCGACGCGAGCCGAAGTTCTCGTTCTGGGACGCACTCACGAAGGGGACGTGATGGAGGACGACAAGAACGCCAGCCGTGTTGAGAAGCAGTTCATGGCTGCACGCAAGGATCTTCTGAAGGAACGTGAAGCCCTCGTCGCTCGCATCGCAGCCATCGACCGACTTCTCGGTGGTCCGGGCACGGCGCGAAACGCGATCGGGGCCCTGCAGTCGCAGGTTTGCGAGGCTCTCTCGCGTGGTGGCCCACAGAGGGTCACCGATCTCGCGAGAGACCTGAGACGCACCACGCAGACGACCAATCAGGTTCTCGCGGCGCTCTGCCGCAAGGGTTCGGTGGTTCGCCTCTATCGCGGCGTGTACGGAATGAAGGAAGCCCCGCTTCCGGCGAGCAAGGTGGCGCCATGATCGCCGCCCGCTGCTACACGAACCTTGACGACTTCCGGCTCACGCAGTGGCCGGACGCCTTCCCCGAGGTGCCGCGCGTGGGCGACTATGTGGAGGCCCTGGACGGCAAGCGCCTCCGTGTCTGTACCATCACCTGGAAGGCGAGCGATCTCCAAGCGCGTGACCTGAACGCACCAACGATGCTCCGCCTGGGATGTCATCGCGCGGCCTCGCTGCTGATCGAACTTCACCGCTGAGGAACAACATGCCGACCGTCTACATCCTTCAAGGTCTCCCTGGTTCGGGCAAGAGCACGTGGGTCACGCGCATGGGCACTCTCGACCCTTACGTGGTGTCCGCCGACGACTACTTCATGGTCGACGTCGACGGCGGCAAGCGCCAGGAGTACCGCTTCGACCCATCGAAGATCGGCCTTGCACACGAGCAGTGCATGGAGCGATTCGCGGCCGCGATTGTCCGACAGGCCGCGCTCCGGTTCCCGGTCGTCGTCGTGGACAACACGAACACGACGTGCGTCGAGATGGCGCCGTACTACCTCCTGGCGCGCTCGCAGGGCTACGACGTGTTCTTCGTACGCTTCCCATGTGACCCAGAGGTCGCCGCAGTACGCAACACGCACGGTGCGCCGCTGGCAACGTGCCAGGCGATGGCGGCAGCGATGGAGGAGCCCAAGCCGTACTGGACAGGCCGGTGCATCACCGTCTCCTCCGCGTCCGCTGCATATCAGCCGACCGAAACGACTGGCTAGTGCGAAAAGTAGTGGCGCGCTGCGATGGTGCTGCTAGAACTGTCCTGTGAGCCGCTCGAACATGAGCGGCCAGCGGCCAGTCGAGACGAGCCGGGTAACCTGGTAAGCTCGGCGACATAGGGCGCCCCGGAGGAGATCATCATGGCGAAGGCAACGAAGAAGCAGGCGGCGGATTTCGACGACGAGGATGAGGTGCTGGCCGAGATGGCGACGGCGCTCGACCTTCAGGTCGAGGACCTGCGCATCAAGGACAGTCACCTCAAGAGCTTTCGCAAGGGGCACGCGTACGAGGTATCGACCTCTGGTGGCCGCAAGTCGTGGATCGTCGTCGAGGACGAGGACGTGGCGTACAACATCGCGGTGGCGTCGGTGGAGCAGGACCTCGATAGCGAGCCGGAGAACTTCGATCAGAACTTCCTCGCCCAGCACATCAACACCGATCGGCTGGCGAGCGACCTGACGAGCGACGTCGAGAACGAGCGCTACGAGTACTACAAGGATCTCGACGCCGAGGACTTCTGGCGTGAGGCCCAGCAGCACGGGATGGACGTCCCCGACGAGGACGAGGACGGCGAGATGCGCGAGCCCGAAGACGAGGAGATCGTGGACCTCGCCGAGAGGGCGACCAGCGTCCTTCTGAAGGATCCCATCCAGTACCTCCAGGACATCTACGGCGACGAGGAAGGTGTCGTGCAGGCGATGAAGATCGGCGGCTTCGACACGACGAAGGCTGCCGAGGACGCGGTCGACACAGACGGGTGGGAGCACTTCCTGAGCGGCTACGACGGCAACAGCGAGAACACCGCAAGCGGGTTCGTGTTCTGGCGCGAGAACTGAGCGATGTCGCCCAGGGCTGATCGTTTCAGGGGCCGGACGGAGTCTGCTCAGGCAAGATTCGCCGCCGAGATGGAAGAGATCGGAGACGCAGTTCGTGCCGAGGTGGTCGAGCCGCTGTGCGACCGGTTTGGGCTTGGATACCTGGCTGGCAACGGTAGAATGATCTTCCACAACGACAAGCTGACGGTGGGCAGCATTGACGATGTCGTCTTGGACGTGTCCGGCCCAGCACGCGAACCTCTTCTTGCCGCGTTCGACATTTTGAACATCGAGGTATCGCACAACGACTACCTCGGATTCTATGTCCGTGACGTTCCAGCGAAGAGTGGGCGTGGGAAGCGCCGCCGATGAGCAGACGTACCAGCCGCCGCGCGACTGATCCGGCCGGCAATCCGTCGTCGGATTGGCGCAAGGTGTCGGATTGGCCGTCTCACAAGATGTACGAGCATTCGAGTGGGCTCGTCCGGGTGCATAGGCATCGCAAGACGCACAGTCACACCGTTCGGGATGGGTGGATGGCCGTGGGGCGCACCAGCTACTCCACCTCGTGGAGCCAAATCAGCGTTCACAGCAAGCTGCTGCTCGCCCTGGGGACCGTGACCTCGGCCGAGGCTGCCAGGCTTCTTCGGGACGAATGGTCGAACGTCGAGGGGCTCACTCTGTCCGGCAGCGTGATCACGCATCTCTCGCTTCGCGAAGCCGAGGCCTTCGCAGAGCGGATCCTCGACGGCAGCCAGAGACTCGTGGCCCATCAGATAGACTACGGTCCGCCGTTGAACAAGAGCGAGGTTCACGTCGGCGTGCCTGGGGCATTCCGATGAGCAGGCGCGCTAGTCGCCGACCGAAGCGCCCAGTGCAGCAGAACTCCGAGCTTCTGAAGAAGGGCACACGCCTCTCCGGCAGCTTTGCGGACGACGGATCTGGCTGGCGGTATTCCAGCGAGTACCCGTCCGTGCGAGGTCGGCGCTGGGTAGCGAGCCTCGGTCTCTCGCGCGGCGAACTCAGTGTCGAAGGGGCCACGGAGTACGACCCTGGCTTCCGGTCTGCACTCGTGCAGATGGCAGCCGAGTACCCCGAGCTTCTGGATCTGGACGCGAGATTCGACGGCCCTCGCATCCCCATCGCCGCTCTTGTGCAGTCAGGCGTTCCCACCATCGATCGGACCTCATGGCTTCACGGGACATCGAGTGCGGCGCTCGACTCTGTCATGGCTTCGGGACTTCGACCGCGCGAGGAGACGGGGGCTGCTGCCGTGTTCGTCGGAGCGGCGAAGGAGTCTCGCCCGCAGTACGTCTACCTGACCACGCAGCGCAACATGGCGAGGATGGCCGCGAGGGCGGCTGCGCGGACCAACGGAGGTGAGCCGGTGGTACTGCGCGTCGAGCCGCTGTCCGTAGGCCACATGCAGCCCGACGAGGACAGTGGTGTGGGGACGGCCGAGGATAGCCTGTGGCGTATCGGCTCGGTGGCCTACGAGGGCTCGGTCCCACCCAGCAAGATCGTCGTGGACGAGGTTCTGAGGGACGGAGAGTGGTCGGCTCCCGTATCGAGGAACCGCCGGACTTCACGTCGCTCCAAGCGAACCTCGCGTCGCCCTCGGTAGAGAAGAGCAGATCTCGGTCGCGTCGCTCGCTCGTGGTAGGATGGGCCATGCGCGACCTGCTCCTCAAGGCCGGCTTGGGCCTCGCCACCGCCGCGCTGGCGCGCGATGCCGTCTCTCGCCCGCAGCAGATGGCGCGCCTGGCGCGATCGAGCGCTGAGCGCGCAGGCAAGCCGCTCGCGAACCTCGGAGCCGGCGTGCGAGGCAAGTCGCTTCGCGCCAGCATTTTCGGCGAGCGCCTCTGGGGCGACGTCAACCTCGATGACCGCGGCCCTCTCACGTCGCCAGGTCCCGACGTGGTCAGCTTCTGCAGCTACTACACGCTGCCGTACGAGGCCTGCCACTTCGGTGCCCTGTTCGCGTGCGACGTGCTGGAGCACTTGGAGTACCCGGAGCTTGCGCTTCGCGAGTGGCACCGGGTCGCCGAGCGCGTGTTCGTGGTCGTTCCCGCCTGGTGGCGACCGGACAAGTGGACGGCGCGGTGGGTGCTGGAACCCAGCATGGAGCGCGCCTGGCCGCTCTGGTCGCGAAGAAACGGCATCGTCGTCTTGCCGGTGTCAGACACCTCGCGCTATGCTCGGCCCCGATGTCAGACACCAAAGCAGACAAGTACGGACCCAAGCCTTCCGATCGGCACTACCGCGTCCTCGTCGTCGGTCTCGACCATGGTGGTGCTCTCGGGGTTGAACACCGAGAATACCTGAGCCGCAAGGTCTACGACCGCTCCGGGCTCTTCAAGTACCTCGCGGCCGAGGCTCGCAAGCTCGACACCAAGCACTCGGTGGGCGTGACGGACGAGGACGGCAAGCTCACCATCCTCCTCGCCGGCAAGACCGGACGCTTCGCGAGCGCGGACCTCAAGAAGCTCGTGGTGGCCAAGCTCGAATCCGGTGTCCGTCGCGCACCCTCTGCCGCGTCGAGCGCGCGTCCCGCCAAGCGCACGAGCCGTGGGGCCACGAAGGAGGCGCCGGTTCGCAAGCGGACCAGCAGGAAGGCCAAGGCATGACGGTCGCGCAGGAACGTTCGGCCATGTTGTTCGAGGCCGAGGAAGCGGAGCGGCGGGGTGAGGATGCGCGTGAGCGTTGGGCGCGCGTCGCGCAGGCGGAGACGAACCTGCTTTTCACCGTCGACGAGGAGCGACATAGGACGCGCGGCATCCTGGGCGTCAGCGCTGCGAGTCTGTGGCAGCGGGCGGGGCGCAAGGATCAAGTGATCTGCTTGCCCGAGCAGACGACACGTACGAGCGCCTCACGAGCGAGGAGCGGGAGGTAGCGGAGTCGCAGGGCTGGCGTTGCTGGCCCGACAAGTACGACGAGCACTTCAGCAAGGCCCCGCGATGAGTAACCGCTGCGAGCATCACGACGGCCGTGGCCAGTGCCGCTCCGTGCTAGATGTCCAGCCGCGCGGTGCCGCGCGCCGGCTTCTGTGCGATGTCCACGACATACGGGAGCGGGAGGTTGTGGCCCGGCTCGCGAAAAAGTACCATGGGCAACATGCCGAGCGTCAGAACCGTCTACGATGAGCAGGTGCAGCCCTACACGCCGAGCCTGTACATGCTCTCGGCGCCCATCCTGGGCCGCTACCGTACCTACCCGCAGTACACGCGTACGCCCATTCCTGGTGCCGGCTTCGAGCCCGCCAAGCTGGTTTGGGGCGAGCAGGTGATGAACCTCGATGGTGCCAACGGTATGCGGCGCCCCTACCCGTATGGGAACTACGCCGCGGGGGTGCCTCTGCGCGGCATCGACGAGCCGTTTCGGCGGTTCGCGTCCGTGGCTCAGTATCTGTGGGCCGGTGGCGCCCAGCCGACGCCCGAGGCGATCAACGAGTACGCCAAGATCACAGCCGTGGGCACCTTCGTGGGCGTCCCGGTTGCGCTGTTCCTCGGCTACCGCTGGGGAAAGAGCCGGCGTTCGGTACGAGCGAACCGCGCTCGTCGTAGGGGGCGCCGATGACCCAGGTTCTGACATCAGCACAGGCTAACCGCGCGATGGGCTGGACGCGCCAGAAGCTCGACGCGTACTGGGATGCCAAGGCGCAGGCCTGCCGTGGCATGGCCGACGAGGGCACGTGCCTCGCGCAGGTGGCGCGCCATCGTCCGGTCACGCTCCTGGGCCTGGGCGGCTACAGCGGCCTGGGTCAGACGGCGAGCCAGTGTCCGCCGGTGCAGCTGGACGCAGGGGCCATCGCGGCGCTGGCAGCTGGCATCGTCTCGAACCCGGATGCGGCGCTGCGCGTTCAGGGGCCGCGCATCGTGGCGGCCCTCGATCGGCACATCATCCAGCCCGTGGTCAGCCAGGGCGTAGCGGCCGCGATGCCCTACCTGCTCAAGTACATGGGCCCGCCGCTGGTGGTGCTCTACGGGTTGAGCATCGCGAGCATGATCGCGAGCTACCAGGTGCTCAAGGAGAAGCGGGCTGGCAAGCTCGCGGCGAACAGGCGACGGAAGCGTCGGCGCGTGACGACGCGCTAGAAGGGATCTACAGCGGTGCACAAGGTTTACAAGACGGACATCTTCGGCGGGAGGATGTCTGGGGCGCAGGCGCAGGCGGGGCGGTCGATGAAGGACCGCATGTTCAGCCTGGCGAACACGGGTGAGGCACAGTTCCAGAACTCCACGGTGGACGCCGAGGACATGGCGCTCAAGACGTGGATCTTGTGGAAAGACGGTCCGCTCATGAAGGACGGCACGCAGCCGACCATCGAGTGTGAGATCCACCAGGGCCAGAGCCGCACCCAGGCCGGCAAGGGCGTGATCCAGCTGCACGGCCAGTGCCCGTTCTGTCTCATGCATCTCGACGATGACAACGTCTTCCTTGTCGACGAGGAGAACAAGTCGCTCACCGTCGAGCCCGTTCCGTACAGCAAGCTGCCGCGCAACCATCACATGGTCCAGCAGTGGGACGCGTACGTGCAGCGGCGCTTTGCGCGCCGAGCGCGGCCCGACGACACGCTGTTTCTCGTGTCGAGCCCCGAGCGGTGGATGTGCGACTACTGCAAGGGCTGGTGCGTCCGAGTGACGGACTCGGTCGCCGTCAACGACCACAGCGGCGCGCACATCATGTACGTCGATCTCAAGGGCAAGAGCAGGTAGCACTTGACCGTCGCGACAGCTTGCGACATACCGTAAGCGTGCGCGAACGACATCCAGAGACCGGAGCGCTTCGGCCCAAGGTGGGCGATGGCTACGTTGGCCCGCGCGGGGCCATAGTTGTGGTCACGGACGTCCTGTACTCCACAGACGGCGATCACGTGTACTTCGTTCGGCCCGGATCTGGCGCGTCTGAGTCTGGCGATCCGTGGGTCATGGAACACCACGGCTGGAAGCTGCTTGCGCATATGGGAAGCTCATGAGCAAGCCCTGCAAGCACCGCTGGCATATCACGGCCTGGAGCAGTGGTGGCCAGGCTTACGAGACGTGCTCTCGGTGCGGCATGCGACATGAGCGCGTGCTCACCTCGAAGGAGGCACGCGACTACCGGGCCTGGCGCAAGTCCCAGGACATGCGCATCAAGGCCATGCATAAGCCTTACCGCTCTTTCAGCGCGGCGATCGGAGACCTAGGTGGCTATGAGGCCATGGAAGCGGCCGAGCGGTGGGTGGCCCAGCATCCTGGTCAGGCGATCATCACGCACGTGGACGACGACCACTACGCGAGCAGTAGCGTGGTGCTCGTCGTTCACGAGGACCCGGCGCCTCGGCCGCAGGATGTCGGCGGGCGTGCGCAAGAAGGCTGCAGATTACAGTAGCGCCATTACCGACGTCATGACGTCTGCGCGCGCTCTGTCCGGTCTCATCACGGAGGTCCGAGGGGCGACGGGGTCGCTACTGGCGATGGATCACATCGACGTGGAAGAGGCGGAGGTGGACGTTATGGCGGCCGTGGGCAGGCCTCAGATGGCCGTCGACCAGATGAGGGAGAGCCTCCTGGCGGCGGAGCAGCGCATGGTCGAGGTGCGCGCTCACCTCGCGATGGCGAACGCCGCGTTCTCGCTTCTCGTCGAGGGCGGCAAGAGAAACGGGAAGGTGTCGCCGTGAGGTCTTCTGTGCCAGACGACACGACGAGCTACGTTCACCCCAGATCTCAGGATCGAGTGGCATGGTACATGATGGGCTCCTGGGGTCGAAGTCGAAGACAAGACGACTTGCCCCGCGCCCCGCCCGCCGAGGAGAACGAACATGACTGACTCGCGACTCTCGATGATGGAGAGCTTGGGATATCGGTACGAAAGGACCCTGGCAGAGAGCGAGCGCCTTAGGCAGGAGAGCGAACGCTTGCTATTCGAGGCTAGGCAGCAGTGCTACGCGTCGCTCTGTGCGCATCTGAACGTCGACTCCTCGTCTACCACACGACAGGTGCTGTGCGAAGGCCGCGTACCTGCAGGAGGGTGCGTCAGGTTCGAGTGGCGGCCCGATCACGAGGGACGGTTCACCATCGGCTTCACAGCTGGCTCCTCGGAGAAGAACCCCGAGGCGCTGCCGATGGCCATGCAGATCTGGAACGCCCTGCTTAACATGGGGACCAAGTGAAAATCGGTCGCTCGGCACCGTGAAGCCGTAGACTAGCCGTAGTCGGGGCTTTCTTGGCGCTTGCGAGTGTCAGACACCTCGTGTAGTGTCCGACACCAAGCATGTCGAACGAGCAAGAACAAGCGCCGTCCCAGCCACCGAACGAGCAGCCGGAGCCAGCGCCCGCAGCGCCGGACACCATGTCAGCGGAGCAAGAGACCGACCTGACCAAGCGCGCGGCCGCGAGCTTCAAGGAGTGGGACGAGAAAGAAGCCAAGGCTTTCAGCGACCAGCTGACGAGCCAATCGATCGGCGGCTACCAGTACGTCGCCCAGGCGGCGCGCGGTCACGACGTGCATGGCCTCTGGCACGCGTTCCCCTGCCACGGTCGCACTGGCTACGCGGCTCACGCGGTGGCGCTGCACTCGCTCCTGGAGCACATCGGAGTTCCGACGGAGCTTGCGCCCCATCCATCAGCAGAGATCGACATCACGCGCTTCCCCCGCGATCGTGACGAGATGCTCATGCGCTGGGTCAGGACCCCGGTAGGCATCGCGCACTCGTTCATCTCCAGCTACCCGCCCGACATCGTTGGCGTCCGCGCCGGAGCCCCCACGCGCGTCTCGTACGTGGCCTTCGAGGCCGCCCCTGTCTCTGACTACGCCGTCAAGGTCTGCAACCACGAGACGCTCACGGCGCTGTGGTGCGTGAGCCCCTTCACGGCGCGGTGCTACACGGAGTCAGGCGTCCGCGCCGACAAGGTGAAGGTCATCGTGCCGCCGGTGTGCGATGGCCCGTGGAAGGCGGCCGTTACGCGCAGCACGACAGGTCTTCGCGCGACGCCCGTGACAGTAGAGACGCCGTTCGTCTTCGGAGCCCTGGGCACCTGGCACGAGCGCAAGGGCTTCCATCATCTGGTGCGCGCGTACTTCGAGGCCTTCACGCGAGAGGACCCGACGCTCCTGGTCTTGCACACGAGCTACTTCGGCGAGAGGCAGCCGACGATCTCGCAGTTCGAGGCCATGGTGGTCGGAGAGATCGCCCGCATCGCAGCCGAGTTCGGCGAGGACAACTACCCGCACGGCAAGCGCATGCCCCGCATCAAGCTCGTCACCGGCACCTCGGAGACCGACGAAGAGATCGTCGGCTGGCTCGGCAAGCTCGACGCGTACGCCAACGCTAGCTTCGGAGAGGGTCTGGGCATCCCTCAGATCTGGTCTCTCGCGCAAGGCATCCCAGTGATCACCTCCGACTACGGCGCCGTCGGAGAGCTTGTCAGCAGCCTCCGCGCCGACTTCGGTCGCTTCGCAGGCGAGGTCTTCCCCTCCAAGCTCACCCCGGTGCCGCGCGACCAGCGCCGCCTCAGTCCCCTCCTCGACCCCAACTCCATGTGGGGCGGCTACGACCACAAGCACCTCGCCGGCTCCATGCTCGAAGCCTTCTCGCGGGGGCGCTTGAGGAGCAACCTGCTTGCGGCCCGCGTGCAGCGTCGGTTCTCTTTCGAGGAGACAGCGCCACCGCTCCGGGCGGCCCTCAAGGAGCTTGTCTCGCCGGAGCGCGCTGTCGAGTGGAGCCTCTAGCCATGTTCGACATCTACGGCCACTTCGGCTCGCACTTGAGCTACGCGACCGTGGGCGCCAACGTGGCGCGCGCGCTGAACGCTCGCGGCCTTCTGGGGCGCGTGACGAACTTCGATGACGAGTGGCTGCCCGAGTACGCGGATCTCAACTACCGCGACAAGGAAGGCACGCATGTTCTCCTCATGACGGATGCCAGCGGCTGGCTCGTGGCGGCGTGCTCTAAGCGGTACGGCGCGCAGAACGTGGGGATCTTCATGTCCCCGAACACCACGCGCCTGAGCGGCGAGCGAGCGCACATCTGCTCCGAGGTGGGCATGGTCCTGACGCCATCGCAGTGGTGCACGGACACCGTGCTTGCCTCGCTGAAGGACTTGAGCTTGGAGCCGCCGACGTGGCTCGTGCGAGTGCCCCTGGGCGTCTCTCGCCGCTATCTCTCGGTGCCGACGAACCGCTCGCCGTCACGCGGTGGCCTCCGGTTTCTGCACCTCGGGACCGACTTCACCTGGCCTGGTCGGAAGGGGACAGCCGAGCTTTTGAGCGCGTGGGGCATCCTGGAGGGCGCCTACCCAGACAAGGACTGGATGCTCACGGTCCACGTGCCGCTTCCGATGTATGAGCAGGTGCACTACCAGGCCCACGCGCTCGACTTGGACCGCGTGCGCATCGTGTCCGGCCCCGAGCGTGGGACAACGGACGAGGAACTTGCCGTGCTCTACGAGCAGGCGGACGTCGTTGTCTTGCCGGCCCGCTGCGAAGGCTTCGGGATGATGATGTTGGCGGCGTGCGTCGCCAAGACACCCCTTCTGGCCCCGTACGTGACCGGCCAGGTGGAGTTCATGAGCATCTTCGATGGCTGGCTCGGCATCCCGGTGAGCACGCAGTACGCGCCGCTGGAGCGCGAGCCAGGGGAGGCTCCGGTCATCGAGGCACGGACGCTGGCCACGTCCCTGCTGGCGGCGTCGAGCCCCGCGGTGCTAGAGCATCTGCGGGCCAAGGCGCGCGCGCCCGGAACCGCGCCGGAGTTCTGGTGCTGGGACCACGTGGTCGGTGAGTGGGTCGACACGCTCGAAAGGTGGAGGACAGGATGAGCAGCGTTGGATTCGCGTTGAGAGCGCTGGGCGGTGGCCCGGTGCAGGTGATGACCCGTGTGCCGGACTTCAAGTTCCACGTCGATCTCAAGGTCGGCGCTGGCGGCGTGGGGCAGGAGCTTGTGGCCTTCGAGGCCGTCGACTTCTGCGAGGTGCTGGCCAACTCGGACGTGTGGCGCTTCGAGGTCATCGAGGAGGGCGAGACCAGGACGCGCAAGATGCTGGTCTTCATGGCCGGCAGTGACATCCTCATCGTCCGCGCTGAGAGCAAGCTGGTCTGAGCCGATGGCCCGCGAGCACGACAAGACGCCTCCGCCAGCAACCGACGTGCGGCTCACGTTCAGAACGTTGCGCACACGTGAGGAAAAGCTGGAGCGGATCGCTCGTGCCCGCGGGCTCATGATCGGCGACCGGTACAGCATCGGAGCGGCTATCAACTGGGTGATCGATTCTTACGACGACAGCGCTGAGCACGCCAAGCTGCGAGAGATCGAGCGCGCCAAGGTCAAGCTCAAGGTGCGCATGAAGCAGCGGAGGTCCCATGGATGAAGCGATCAAGGTCAGGGCCGATGTGCCCACTACGTCCATCGTGGTGGCGAACAAGGAGCAGGCCTCCAAGCTGGTGCGTCGCATGGCTGGTGAGCAGCCGCCCGACGAGTGCCATCTCCACTGCATCATGTGCGGCTGGAGCGAGACCCTGCACTTCACGCCCGACGAGCTTGAGGCCCTGGACGGCAACGCCGAGAACTACACGGGGCCATGTCCTGGCTTTGAGAAGGACGACAAGGGCAAGACGGCCGTTGACGATCAGGGAAACCCCATCCCCTGTGGCTGCATGACTCTTCAGCCGATTCGCAAGATGTCTGGCGCTTCCATCGACGACATGGCTCGTGACAGTCGCAAGCGCGAGTTTCGAGAGCAGGCCGAGGTCCAGGCCGAGGTCATCATCGAGAAGGGCAAGCAGGCGGTGAGCGAGCTACTGGCGTCGACCATGGCTTCTCCCGCCCCCGTCGTGGACCAGGCAGCAGAACCGCCGGTCGAGCCCAAGGAGTGAGCCGGTGCGTCACGTCGTCATCATGTCGTCCTACAACCGCCCAAGCATGGTTGCTCGGGCGATCGAGTCTGTGCTCTCGCAAGAGGGAGAGTGGTTTCTGATCGTGGCTGACGACGGCTCAGACAAGGCCACCAAGCTGAGCATCCTTCGCGCCTTCGGCTACGACTCCCGCTGCCTGCTCATGCCGCCGCCGCTCCCCCGCGAGGGGCCGCACGCCGTCACGGACCCGACCGTGCGCGCCGTGGCCTGCATCAACGCCGCGCTGGCTCATGTGGATTGGACGTCGAGCACCGATCCGACACAAGACCTCCTGCACTACCTACCCGATGACGATTGGTACGCGCCAGGACGTTTCGTCGCCTTCGAGCGCTGGTTTCAGGCTCACCCGCAGCACTCAGTTGCGTACGGCCGCCTGAACTACACTGACGGCCTGCGCGTGACTGGGACGCTGTGGCGGGGCAACGTGCTCTCGGAGCCCGCATGTCAAGTGGATCACGGCGCTGTGGCTCACCGCCGTTCCTGCTTGAAGGCAGTGACGCGCTGGCCGTCTGAGCCCGGCGACTTCGCGTTCGATGCCGCGTTCTTCACGGCCCTCGCGCACGCGGGCTATCTGTTCTATCCCATCCCGGAACTCGTGAGCTTCAAGCTCCAGCATAGCAAGAACCTTCAGGCCGTTGGCTTCGCCGACGTGGGGTCGAGGGAGTGACCTGATGCGCATCGCCCTGGGAGTGCCAACTCTGCGCCGGTACGACCTCCTGGCCAAGCTGCTCACATCTGCGGCACAGGGCACGAGGCGCCCGGATGCGATTATCGTGGTCGACAACGGGGGGTCACTAGCACCTCTCGCGTATGAGGCGCTCGTCGTGCAGGAGGGCAACCTGGGCGTCGCTGCGTCCTGGAATCGCATGTCGCGCATCGCGTTTGGCCCGCAGGTGAAGGCGGACGCTCTGCTCATCGTGGCCGACGACGTCGAGCTTCATGCAGGGTGCATCGAGGCCATGGCGCACACGATGACGAACGAAGACCGCGACTTCGTTCATCCCAACTTGGAGCGCTGTACGCGACCAGAGATGTTCACGTGCTTCATGGTGCGCCCGAAGCTGTTTGAGCGCGTCGGCTACTTCGACGAGAACTTCTGGCCCGCCTACTTCGAGGACAACGACTTCCACCGCCGCATGCGGCTGGCTGGTGTGAAGGAGGGCGTGGCGCTCGAAGCCAGCTACGACCACTTCGGGAGCGCAACGCTGGCGACGTATCTGCCGCCGGAGCGAGCGCTGCACAACAGGCAGTTCGAGGCCAACAGAGATCGCTACGTCGCCAAGTGGGGCGGTCTTCCAGGGCACGAGCGGTTCACGGTGCCGTTCGGTGGGGTCGAGTTGTGATCTTGAGCGCCAATCAGCAGCGCTGGTGTGCCGCGCAGGGCCTCGGGGTCGGTTACGACGACGACGATCCTGCGCTCCACCAGTTCAGACACCTGGTAGAGCCCACGGGTGAGCGTCGGGAACGCACCGCGTGGGAGCCTGGAGAAGATCCGACCTATGAGGTGGAGGCTGCCTTGTGTCGCTCGCCACGCTTGTGGTTCGGCCGTGCGCGCGGTCACGTGTGGCCATGGCTGGAGACCGAAGCGACGTGGGCTTTTCCTGACGAGCCTCTCACCGATAAAGTTCGGAGAGAGCGGTCGGTCTACTGGGCGAGCATTGACTGTCCGGGCTGCCTCTGGATCGCCACTGAGCGCGGCCTGCCCGCGGAGTGAGAGATGCCAAGAAGAGTCAGGAAGTCCGCGGGGCAACTTCATGCGCCATACGTCGTAGACGTCTACGGCTACGGCAAAGGGGTGTCATCTCACGACGCCCGCAGCCTCACTGAAGCGATGCGCATCGCGAAGCGGGAGAACGGTAGCGGTCCGACCGTCGTGTGGAAGCACGTGTCGTCCGGCAACTACAGGCCACATCGCACCATCGTCGAGGGCGAGGTCATGGTGGCGCGACCTTCGCAGCGTGAGCGCGCCACCTGAAGCCGGAGTTCGGCGGCGGCCCATGAAGCGTTTCTCGCACCCAACGGTCTGGTCGAGTCTCGCGCTGCTGCCAGCGGCAGCGCTGCTCGCTTCACGCGGCGCACTTCTCATCGCTGCGGTCTACACCGCGAGCAGCGCGGCGGCTGTTTTGTATCACCTGCACGCCGAGGAGCGCTTCGTCGAAGTAGACCATATTCTCGCGTGGTCCGTGATCGTTGCAAATTGCGCGATGTGCCTGCGGTCAAGCAATGCTGTCGTCTCGTGGGCGGGCGTCTTCATGGTCGCTGTCGCGCTCGTCTTTTATCGAGCAGCGAGGTCGCATCGGCACAGGTACAGCCTCTGGCACTCCCTCTGGCACCTGGCCTGCGGCCTGGCCGGTTGGTTCTTCGCACTTGGGTATGCCTTGTAGTAGTGTACTTTTCGACCCCCACGCCGGTGAGCTAATGGCATCCTCTCCTCTCTGCTGGAATGGCAGCACCTGGAACAGCTGGAACGGCAACAGCTACAACTCGACCGAGACGCAGTTCGTAACGGTCTACTCTCGCTCGGCGCATGCGCAGTGGCCAGTAGAGGTTTCACGTCACGAGTCACGTCGTGAGCGCCGAATGCGCGCCGCCCTCCAGGCGGAAGGTCGCTCGAAGCTAGAGAAGCGACTGCGGCGCGAGGAAGCGGACCGCAAGGCTCGATCGGACGCTGCGTCCCGCAGGCGCGTGGCGCCTACCTCCGGCGCGCCGACCGCAGACCTGCGACTACAGACCTACGACGAGGCTTTGGCGGCCAGGATGGCCGCACGGCGCGTGGGCTGATGCTCGCGCTCGCTCAGGATCTGTCGAATCAGGTTCGTCAGGCCAACGTACGCCGGCTCGCTCTTGTAGCGCACGAGGCCCAGCGCCCGCTGCCGCTCCCGCTCGTCCTCCTGATCGAGATCGCCCCAGGAGCGCTCGTGCAGGCGCCGCACGCGCTCCTGGTAGGCCAGCAGCCGCGCCGTCGACAGTGCCCGGAGACGCGCCTCAGAGAGCGGCGCAAACGCCCTTGCCTGTCGACGGGTCACGACCGGACCCTCGCCAGAAGGGCTGCGGCTCGGTCTGCTCCGAACTCGGCCGTCAGTCGCGCCTCGGCGCGCGCGAGGAAGTTCACCCATCTCGGCTCAAGCCGCCGCTGCGCTGGATGAGCGGCCATGGCCAGGCCGACGACGAAGCTCGCGGGTACCTTCTGCAAGTCTGTCGTCTCAAGCAGC